>Ga0163144_10007518_pt1 | contig 23884 bp, 21 predicted proteins | sample OliLak19BULKMAT1_FD_123175 | JGI IMG/M metagenome (GOLD analysis project Ga0163144, IMG submission 123175) | Freshwater microbial mat bacterial communities from Lake Vanda, McMurdo Dry Valleys, Antarctica - Oligotrophic Lake LV.19.BULKMAT1 | ecosystem: Environmental > Aquatic > Freshwater >...
AGCGGAGAGATATAGACCGTACAGCATGAGTTCGCATCCTTGCGAGGTGAATAAAGTGGGCAGTCGACCGTGGGTAGCAAGAAAGGACCGCTTGCCCTATGTGCTGTCCACTGTCCACTGTTCACTGACAACTGTTCACTATGACCGGCTTAACGCGCGGCGCGGGATGTCGTCTCCCGCGCCGCGCGGTTCACCGTTTCGTTCGGCATGTCATCCGTGACGAAGTGGGGACCGGTTCCACCGATCACCACTTGCCGACGAGCAGCATCTGGCTGAATCGCACTCTGGAGGTGCATCGCAACGGCCAGGCGTGCGGCGTTCAATATCCGGGTGCCCAAGTCGTCGTATGCATTGTCCATCGATGCGCTCCAATCCTGTCTTGCCCCGAACCGTACTACACAACCACCGTGCCGAAACGGGGTGCCACACGTTCGCAAGATCGCCAGATCGATGGAAAACCTCTGAAAAAACAGCCAAATTCGGGCAGCAGAATTCTGATTGTCGGCTTTTGCGCGGTCCGCGCAATCTCCTCCAACAGCGCAGGACTTGCCGGTCCGTGCGCAGGTTACGCAGATGAAATAGAGAGGATAACACTCCGCCGCCGGCGTCAACTTACGCTCGGCCGAGGAGATCCAACAGTGGGGAATCATCGATTGTCAGGGGCAGATCGATGCGCCCCCGGCGACGGCTCGACTCGTAGGTGGCGAAGATCAACTCCGTCGCAGCCAGCGCGCGGTGCCCGGACAGTTGCGGTTCGCGACCGGTCCGTAGCGCGTCGACGAGGTCCACGACACCGTGCGCGACCGCTTCGAGGTCCTTCGGGCCAGGATCGGGCATGATCGTCTCCCAATCGCTTTGCCCCTTGGCCCAAACCCGAACGCCGTCCCCACCAACGAGTTCGATCTGCCCTTCGGTGCCGACCAGCCGTTGCTGTGTGCCGATGTCAGCCTGATGACCGGTCACCATCAACCCGCGCACCTCGTTTTTGAACTTGATGTGCGACAGCCCCTGCCCTTCGCAGGGCACGCCGAACACGTCCTCCGTGTCACGTGTTTCGATCTGGCCGATCACCCACTCTGCGGGTTTTTCGTCGTTGTAGAAGAACATCATGTCGAACCAGTGCGTGCCCCAGTCGTACAGGTTGCCGCACGAGAATTCCATACGCTTCAACAGACCGATGCGGCCGGTTTTGAGCAGTTCGCGCATCTTCAGGAAAGGTGGGTTGAACCGCCGCTGATGGTTGAACGTCAACTGCACCTTCCGGGCGTCGCAGACCTCGACCATGCGCTTGGATTCACCGAACGTCACTGCCATCGGTTTTTCACAATGAATGGCCTGCACGCCTGCCTCTGCGGCGGCGACGACCATCTCGGTGTGCAGCCGGGGCCAGGTTGCGATGCTGACGATGTCCAACCGTTCACTGCGGAGCATCTCGAGGTAATCCGTGTAGATCACGTCACCCCCCACATCCCGCTGATATGCCTCGGCGTTTTCGTGACTGAGGTCCGCCAGCGCCACGATGCGACACCCTGCCGTGAGGTAGCCGTTGCCGTGGTGTCGCGACATGCCAAACCCGGTCGAACCGTCGGACTTCCACGGTTTGCCACACCCGATGATGCCTACGCGAAACTTTTGATCCATGTCTGGGTCGCTCCTGAAAAGACGAAGGTTGTTGGGCCCCTCTCTCCCCTGTATTCACGGGAGAGAGGCCGAAGTTTACCCTCCCCCGCTTTCCACGACATCTGTCTGCGGGCTGGTCATCCGCCGGGGGTCGAGCAGGTGGTTCAGTTCGTCCTCACTCATCAACCCACGCTCGCGAGCGACCTCGCGGACCGTCCGGCCCGTCTTAAAACTTTCCTTGGCGATGTCCGTGGCGGCGTCGTAGCCGATCTTCGGGGCCAGTGATGTGCACATGGCCAGCGACTGCTCGACGAGCGACTCGCACCGCTCGGGGTTAGCAGTCATACCAGCGACCGTGCGGTCGGTGAAGACGCGCGACGCCGTCGATAGCAGATCGACCGACTGGAGCAGGTTATACGCCATCACCGGCATCATCACGTTCAGCTCAAATGTGCTCCCCAGCCCACTGGCCGCGAACACGATCGTCGCGTCGTTGCCAACCACATGGGCGGCGACCTGCAGCACCATTTCGCTCATCACCGGGTTCACCTTCCCCGGCATAATCGAACTGCCCGGCTGGGTCGCGGGAATCGAAATTTCACCAATGCCACACCGTGGGCCACTGGCGAGCCAGCGCACATCGTTGGCAATTTTTGAGAGGCTGATCGCGATCGTCTTTAATAACCCCGACGCCTCGACGACACCGTCTTTTGCCGATTGCGCTTCAAAGTGATTGGCGGCCTCGACGAAATCAATGCCAGTGCGATCGGCGATCAACGCGATGGCCCGCCGGGCAAACTCCGGATGCGAGTTAATGCCCGTCCCCACCGCCGTCCCACCCAGTGGCAGTTCGCGCAGCGCCGCGATGGCGCGATGCGCACGTTCAACGGACAGTCGAGCCTGCGCTGCCCATCCACCGACCGCCTGCCCGAGCCGCACAGGCGTCGCATCCTGCAGATGCGTTCGCCCGATTTTTACGATCAGGTCAAACTCACGTGCCTTGTCCGCCAAGCGCTCTTCGAGGTGCATCAGCGCGGGCAATAACGACTCACGCATGCTCGTCGCCGCCGCGACGTGGATCGCCGTGGGGATGACGTCGTTGCTGCTCTGCTGCATGTTGACATGGTCGTTTGGATGGACGGGAGATTTCCCACCGCGCGTGCCCGTGGCGATCTCGTTGGCCCGCGCTGCGATCACCTCGTTGGCGTTCATGTTCGTGCTGGTGCCGCTACCGGTCTGGAAGATGTCGACGACGAAGGTCTCGTCAAGCTTGCCGTCGATGACTTCCTGCGCCGCCTGGGCGATCAGGTGCGCTCGCTGTTCGTCCATCAAACCCAGCGACGCGGTCGCGCGAGAACAAGCGAGCTTGATCGTGCCCAACGCAGCGAGAAACGCTCGGTTGAAGCGCAAGTTTGAAATCGGAAAGTTCTCGATCGCCCGCGCCGTGCTGGCACCGTAGTAGGCATCGGCGGGCACGAGCATCTCGCCCATCGAGTCGCGTTCGGTTCGAGTTGACATAGGATTGCTCTCTTTCGCTGCTATCCGGATCGCAACGGATCGTAGGCAAGGATATAGCCAACAAGGCATCTAGGGAGCAGGCGATTAGGTGACGCTAGTCTATCCCAAGAAGCACTGTCATGCCGATGGGAGCGGTAGCGACGCGAGGGAACTTGCCCGCCGCACAACTTTTCGAATTATCGCGATCCCTCTGGTCGCTTCCGCTCCCTTCGGGATGACATGGTAAACTTTCAAGCATGCTGCTGACGTACTGTTCAGCCGGCCCGATTAGCTCTCGTCGTCTTCGCGCTTCACTTCGCGTGGCCAGGTCTCTTCCGCCCACTTGTACCACTCGGTGACCTGCGGACCGGGGACTGCTTCCGCATCGATCTTCAGCCATTCACACACCTTGAAAAACGCCGCCATGCGTTCAATGGGTGTGTTCTCGGGCAGCAGCTTGATCAGGGTTGGTCGAAACTTCGGATCGAACGCGGCCATGTCACTGCTGAGGCCCGCGTTATCAAGTAGCGCCGACGCAAAGTGGATCGCGACGTCCGGCCGATCGCGCACACCCCGTAGCAATACGCCCTTGGACCACGGCCCGGCGTAGTCGGCGACGAGCAGCAGCGCCGGCGTCAGCCCGTCGCCACTTGTTACCGCTAGCAGCACGTCGCGTAGCTTGGCATCGGGCACATTGCCGGACATGCGATTCGGCATGCGCACCAATTCTCGCAGCGCGTACGCCTGCGTCTGGGCGGACTCCTGCTTGCTCAGCAAGCCGCGTAACCGGTCGAACGTCTCACGCGAGTTGACGGCCGCCAGCACCTCCATGTCGCGCCAGTCGAGCTTGTCTTTCGCCATCATCTCAGCGGTGACGTTGTCTCGCTGCGCCTGCGACATCTGGGCAAACGCCTCCATCTCGTAGGGTGTGCCTTCACGCCAATCGTCGTAGCCGATGTTGGTGCTCTTTTGAAACCTCGCGTATGCGTCAGACGTGGACATGCCCGCTGGACTCCAATCTCTCCGAGGAATTGACGGTTCCTCCGGCGACTCGGGTTCAGTCGTCGGGGCCGCTGCCCGTGCACCAACAGCCGCGTAGTCGTACCCGCTGCCATGCTTGTTGTACGGCGGCTTGAACCGGGAGATAAGGAAGTACTCCAAGGCTAGACCGAAGTGCGACAGATGCCACTCGAACGGATGCGCGTCGAGATAACGCGCCTCGGCGATGTCCTCGTGTTGCCAGATTCGCTTGTCGAACGTCCAGGAAGCTTTGCCGACATACAGGAGCTTGCCCTCCGCGTCGTAGAACAGATATACCCCGGCCTTCGTGTGAGGCGCTGTTTTGCGCGATGCTTTATAAAGTTCGGGCTTGGTGAAATCGTAAAGGTGAGCCATCTCAATCGCGGGGAAATCGGCCGACAGATGCTTTCGGAAGTCGACGATGGCGTCGGCGACGCGCTGCCAGCGTTCGCTCATTACAAGCCCTCAAAGAAATCATTCCCCTTATCATCCACCACAATAAACGCCGGGAAGTCGACGACCTCGATCTTGCGGATCGCTTCCATACCCAGGTCTTCGAAGTCGACCATTTCCACCTTTTTGATGTTCGACTGCGCAAGGACTGCCGCGGGGCCACCGATCGAGCCGAGGTAAAAGCCACCGTGTTTTCTGCACGCGTCGGTGACGGTTTTGCTGCGGTTGCCCTTGGCGATCATGACCATGGAGCCGCCGTGGGATTGGAAGAGGTCGACGAAGGCGTCCATACGACCGGCCGTGGTCGGACCGAAGCTGCCGCTGGCCATGCCGGGCGGGGTCTTGGCGGGGCCGGCGTAGTAGATGGGATAGTCTTTGAGGTACTGCGGTAACGGTTGGCCCGCCTCGAGCATCTGGCGGACCCGCGCGTGGGCGGCGTCTCGCGCGACGATGAGTGTGCCGGTCAGCTCGACACGGGTTTTGACAGGGAACTGGCCGAGGATCTTGCGCACACGGTCCATGCCGATCGACAGGTCTATCTTCACAGCCGCCGCGAGCTTCGGTTGCTCGGTGGGCAGGTATTTGCCGGGGTTGCGCTCGAGTGCTTCGATGAACACGCCGTCCTTTGTGATCTTCGCCTTGATCTGTCGGTCCGCGCTGCAGGACACTCCGATGCCGATCGGCATGCTGGCAGCATGGCGCGGCAAGCGGATGACGCGGACATCGTGGGCGAAGTATTTCCCGCCAAACTGGGCGCCGATGCGGCTCTCGCGCGTCAGGTTGAGGATACGTTCCTCCCACGCCGTGTCGCGAAACGCCCGACCACCCTCACTGCCGGTCGTCGGTAAGTGGTCAAGATATTTTGCAGTCGCCAGCTTCAGCGTCTTCATCGTCGTCTCGGCGCTCGTGCCCCCGATCACCACCGCAAAGTGGTACGGCGGACAGGCGCTCGTGCCGATCTCCTTCAGCTTGCTCCGAATGAACGTCTCCAGATCCTTTTCGTTCAGAACTGCAGGCGTGCTTTGGTAGAAATACATCTTGTTGGCGCTACCGCCCCCTTTGGCCATGAAGAGCAGTTTGTACGCATCACCCGTGGCGGCGGCAATATCGATTTGCGCGGGCAGGTTGCTGGCGGTGTTCTTCTCCTTGAACATCTCGATTGGCGCCAGTTGCGAGTAGCGCAGGTTGTTTTCTTGGTACGTGTCGAAGATGCCTTCCGACAGCGCCGCTGCGTCGTCGAAATCGGTCAGCACAAACTGGCCCTTCTTTCCGACGACTATGGCCGTCCCCGTGTCCTGGCAACTGGGCAACTGACCGGCCGCAGCCACGACGGCGTTCTGCAGGTGCGTGTAGATCACGAACCGGTCGTTGTCACTGGCCTCGGGGTCGTTCACCTCGTCAGCCAGTTTCTGCAGATGCTTGGCGCGGAACAGGAAGTTGATGTCGATGAACGCCTGCTTGGCGAGCGTGCGCAGCGCCGACGGTTCGACCTTGAGCAACGTGCGACCACCGACGTCAATCGTCGAGACGCCCTCGGTCGACAGCAGTCGATAGTCGGTGTCATCCTCGCCGTACTGGAACGTGGGCTCGTAAACAAACTGGGGCACTGGCGTCGTCTCCTGACGTAAAATGCAGGTAATTGATTTTAACCACCATGCCACGAAGACGCGACGAAGGCGGGTTCACTAGCAGAGACGCACAGAATGCGGACAAGGCGCAGGCATCCTAGGATTCGGATTCCTCGGGTATCGCGTCGACCGCTGGTTGTGCACGATCTTCACCGACCTGTATGCCGACGACCTTGATCGCTCGGATCGCCATGAACATGGGGATCTCTTTCCTCGCCGAGTTCTCCGCTGCGGCGCGGGGGCCGCTCGTACTGGTTTTGTGGCTTGGCCATTCGTCAATCGCATCGACGAGCAGTCCCGCGCTGCGCAGCCCGCGGATGTAGGCCTCGATCGGTTTGTGAAACGACCATGTGTACGTGTCCGGGTCTTTGCCCGGATGCGTCACGATCGGGCTCTTGCGCGGCAGCAGGTAACGATCGACGCGCCGAAACTGCACCGCGGCTTTGTCGTCCCAGCCCCAGGTGGTTTCCTTTGGCCCGCGAAAGCAGGGATGCATCATCACCAGCGCCAAGCGGCCCCATGGCTTGAGCGATCGTGCGACACCGGTAAAGACCGGGCCAATCGGGTTGATGTTCTGAATCGCCAGTACGCACGCTGCGGCGTCGAACGTACCCTCGGGCAGGAATGACAGCTCTCGAGCGTCGGCAATGTGATACTCGATCGGCATGTCCGCCGTGCTGCGCGCCTTAGCAGCGTGGATAAGAGGCGTGGCGGCGTCCACACCCGTCACCTGCACGCCACGGTCTGCCAGGTATCGACAGAGCACACCCTGCCCGCACGCGACGTCGACGCACGTGTTGCCGGCCTTCAACGAGAGCAGCCGCGCGACACCCGGTAGGATCACCTCGCGCTGAAATTCGCTTCCCTCGTCACCAACGAGCTTGTCATACCACTCTGCGACGCCACCCCAATCAGTCACCTTCGTTGGTTGCGCTGGCTTACCCTGTGGCTTCGACGGTGATTGAATCTGCGGCTGCACTTGGGTGGACCTCGACTTCAACGGAGGGCCCTTCCGCTTCGTCCCATCGGGACGGCGGTGGTAATCAGCAGGCTTGGCGTTACGGGGAAAACGTTCGTTACTCGCCATGAACGCGAGTGTAACAGGACTGCGGGCACCAGACGACCAATCACATCTTCGGCAGCCAGTCGACGCCTTCGAACGCGGGATCGGTATGCTGTTTGGTTGTCAGCGGGGTGCTGGTCTTCTCTTCCTCGTCGACGACGAATATCTGCATGGTCGTTACGCCGACCTTGCGCAGCTGAACTTTCAGCAGCTTGCCCGTGAAGGGCGCTGTGGTGATCGCCTGCCAGCGTCCAAAGCGGATCGTGACGTTGGGGTGAATCGTCCCGGCGACATGGATCTCGCGCGGGGGGTGGGCAGCGGCCGCCTTGCAGGCAGCGACGAGGTGACCGGTGAGCTTTTCCAAGGTCTCGCGCACCTCGTCGGCCTCGTACGACAGTTCCATCGACTGCTCGCGTTCCTTGGCAGTCAGCGCCTTGGCTCGCTGGAGCAACGGGTCCATCACGGTCTTGATCTGCTCCTCACGCTTACGAAGTTTGGCGACCTCCGGTTTTACGCGCACGACCTCGCGGCGGATGAACTCGTCGACGCCGACCTCAACGGTTGTCACGGCACCGCTGGGCATGCCCAGGCCACCGCAGCGGATATTTCCCGCGACCGTTACGGTACCCGCAGAAATCGTGCCCGTCTTCGTATCGAGATCTTCGGTGCAGCAGAGCTTGGCTTCGAAGATTGTGCCCGCCGTCGCGATCCGACCATGGGCTTCCACCGTGGCGCTCGAGATGTGCCGGCTGACGAGGTCGCCACCTGCGGTGCAGACCGCGCGACCCTTGCCCGAGATGCCGCCACCACACAGCAGGGTCCCACCCGCGTGAACGGTCGCCGCGCCGACGACGCCACCGATGCGTACGTCACCGTTGGCGCGAACTTCGAACAAGTCGCAGACCTCGCCGGCGATGTTCAGGTGGCCAGCATGGTCGATGTTGCCGGTCGAGGGGTCGACGTTGCCCGCAATGACGCGCTTGGCGTCTGCTCCGGCGGCGGTTGGGTTTAGGGTTCCTGGTGCCATGGCGTCACTCCTTCCCGTTGCACAAATGGGGGCCAGATTGTCGAATCACCTGTGCCCCCACCGCGCAAACGCGCGGCCACGGTTTTCTAAAAGGCGTGTCTCGCCGACCCTCGCGCACGCGTGACACGTTCGTGCGCCCGCGCACGATCGAACGAGCCCTGCGATGCGCGGCCTTACGCCACCTTCTTGGCAAGCGTCGCCTTGACCTTGCCGATCATTTCTTCGGGCGTGAAGGGCTTGATCACGTAGTTGTTCACACCGGCCTTGATCGCCTCAATGACGCGCGTCTTTTCCGCTTCGGTCGTGGCCATGATGAGCGGCGTGGCCTTGTCCTTCTCGCGGATCTTGCGCACGAGCGTGATGCCGTCCATGTTTGGCATGTTCCAGTCGATCATCATAAACGAAAACCCGTCGGGGGCCCCGGCGATGACCGTCAAGGCCTCGACGCCGTCAGAGGCTTCCGACACCTCGATCGGGCCGAGCGCTTCCAGCGCCCGCTTCTGGATGTTGCGCATCGTGCGCGAGTCGTCGACTAGTAGGATTTTCATCATGGTCTTCTCTCCTGCTGCTGCTACCGTCACTCCGTCCGCGATCAGCGGTTCGCATCGGCTGCGACGCCGATCTGCTTAATGTTAATCTCAACCGCAAAGTCCCCCATCGCGGTCTTGCACGGGATCACGACGCACGGCACGTCGCTCAGTCGGGCAATCTTATGACCGGCACCGATCACGACGTTGGGCGTCGAGATGTTGGCCCGGAAGCCGAACGCCTTCTTGGCGCCACCGGCGATCATGTTCGCCAGTTCTCCGACGGCGTCGGGGAACTCCGGCGATTTCGGGTCGAGCTCGCAACCGGCAAACGCGCTGACCAGCTTTGTTGCCGAAGCGGTCGGGAAGCTGAGCACGATGGAGCCGGTCAGGTCACCTGACAGACCGATGATTCCCGATACATCGTAGGAAACGCCGGGCGTCGCTTTGATCGTCGGCCGCTCGATCTGAACGGCGACCTTGACCATTGTCTCGAACACGGCCTTGACCGAGTTCATGGCCGGCACGATCAACTTCGGATCGATCTGCGCCTTCGCGGCCGGTGCTGTTGCTATGCTACTCACGGACGGCTCCCTTCAAGTTACTGCTTCTGCTGTGCAAGATGAATCACTTCACGGGCCACCTGCGTAAGCGGAACGATCCGCTGCGCGGCGCCAAGCTTTATTGCTTCCATCGGCATCCCGAAGACCACACATGAGGCCTGATCCTGCGCAACCGTGCGAGCCCCGGCGTTACGCATTTTTAGCAAGCCCGCGGCACCGTCAGCGCCCATGCCCGTCAAAATGGCCCCAACGGCATTACGGCCTGCATAATCGGCGACTGAGTCGAATAGAATGTCCACTGCGGGCCGCTGATGATGGACCTCGGGGCCTTCGTGTAAGGCAACCTCATACTGGGCACCCTTGCGCCGCAGGACCATGTGTTTGCCGCCTGGTGCCAATAGCACCTTGCCCGGAGTCACCAGGTCACCATGCTCGGCCTCCTTCACGCGAACCTCGCACTCTTTATTCAGACGGTCGGCAAAACTCTTAGTGAAGTTGGCTGGCATATGCTGCACGACGAGCGTCGCGGGCGCACTGGCCGGGAATGACGTCAGCACTTCGGTTAATGCCTGAACGCCACCCGTGCTGGCGCCGATCGCGATGATCTGGTCCGTCGTCGCCGCCATAGCCAGTGATTTGCGCGCCGTCGCCGCGAGCACCGACGCCGACGGTTGCCGCACTGTGGCGCGGCTGGCGATCTTCACCTTTTCGATCAATGCCTTGCCCAGGTCCCCCACCGTGTAAGCCGAGCCCGGCTTGCAGACGACGTCCACCGCGCCATTGGCCATCGCGTCGAGCGCCGTCTGCGTGCCGGCGGCCGTCAGCGAGCTGACTACGATGACCGGCATCGGCTTGGCCTTCATCAACTTGCCAAGGAAAGTGATGCCGTCCATACGCGGCATTTCCACGTCGAGCGTGATGACGTCGGGGTTAAGCTCGACGATCTTCTCGCGCGCCACGTACGGGTCGGGCGCCGTGCCGACGACGACTATGCCAGGGTCCTTCGACAACTCTCGCGCCAGCAACTGTCGCACGACGGACGAGTCGTCCACGATCAGCACCCTGATCGGTCGAACAGCGAAATTTGGGGTGGCAATAGCGCCCATAACGGTCTCTCTGTCATCCTGTAGGAGCCAGCCTCTGTGCCTGCCCACATAGTTTTTCAAGCCATAGAGCAGGCGCGGAGGTCTGGCCTCACGGGAGCTCGCTATCGCTTGCGCAAACGTACCGCGACGGTCTGGCCGTCCACATCCACCACGATGCATCCTGGCGCTGCGGTGAATGTTTCCCACTGCGTGTTCGCATCGAACGCGCCCAGCCGTGGGATAGACATTTCATATCCTGCTTCCGGGAAGCCCGGCAGTGTCGGGATAATCGATCCGGCGGTGACGTTCATCACTTCTCTCGTCGCGTCGAACGCCTGCTGCTCGGCTGCCGGGTCGTCCGGGTCGGTGCCGAGCAGATTACTTGCCAGCGCCATCGCAAACCCACGACCGGCGACCAGTTCGAGCGACATCTTTTCGCCGGTGGTGGTTGTCGTGATGTCGATGGCGACCAGCTGCGCCAGTTCCGGTGTGCCGGGCGTGCCCTCGGGGGGCAGCGGGGACATGAATGCCGTCGTCTCGAGGACGAAGGAGAACACGCTGAATAGATCGATTTCCTGTACGTTAAGCTGCATGGCGGGCCTCCAACGTTTTGATGATCACATCGCGCAGCGACTCGGGCGTAAACGGCTTGCGCAGGTGCCCGCGAGCGCCACTGACCTTGAGCGCGTCGACCTTCGCCTGGTTTGGCTCGGCCGACACAATGATGACCGGCACATGCTGGGTCTTCGGGTCAGCCAGGAGCTGGCGCGTCATCTCGACGCCGTCCATCTCAGGCATGTGCAGGTCGGCCAGCACGAGGTCGACCGGGTGTGCCAAGGCCACCGCGAGGCCTTCCTTGCCATTGCCGGCCTCGTGGATGCTCGCGACGTCGAGCTGCGCCATCTGGATCGTGCGCTTGATAATGGTTCGTGTGGTCGCCGAGTCGTCGACGATCAATATGTGGTATGCCATGTTCGATTCCTTCTGCCTTCCAACTTCAATCTTCTGGCTTCTCTCTTACAGTGTGACCGTTTCCGTCCGCATGCGAATCTCGACCTCACCGCTGCTCATGTTCAGGCACATCGTGCGCGGTGTGGACCCACCGACCGATTCCCCTTCGACAAACATGCCCTGCTGCCAGAGGAACTTGCGGATGGCTGTGTGGTTCCGTGTGCCGATCTGGAACATGTTCTTGTCGTCAAGGATCTGCGCGCCACCGGCGAGCTTCACCTTTAGACGGCGCTTGTCGGCGCCGGCTTCGGTGGCGGCTTCCAGCAGCAGCTTCATCCCCGTGTCGCAGAACATCAGTGGGCGCTCCGTCGCACGTGTCTTGTCGAGTGTGCTGGTCGGCAACTGGTAGTGCAGCATGCCTCCCACCTTCGAAACGGGGTCGTACACCGACACGCCGATGCACGAACCCAGCGAGTAGGTCATGATGATGTCGGCGGCGTCGTTGGACACCTTCGCATCGGAAACTTGAACGACGATATTCACAGATTCCTCCCGTCCTTGAACGGTGGTTAATTGTCAGTGGATAGTGGACAGCAAAAACCAAACGCTTTCTTGCCTTTACTGTCCACAACCCACTGACAACTGCCCACTTTTCTCATGCCTTCATATAAATCGTTGGCTGAGCGTACTTGAATTTGTGCTTGATGCCGGTCAGCGACTCGGAATGGCCGGTGAACAGCACACCGCCCGGTTCGAGCACGTCGTAGAACCGGTTGACGAGCCGTTCCTGTGTCTCCTTGTCGAAGTAGATCATGACGTTGCGGCAGAAGATGAAGTCGAACGGCCCACTGAAAGGCCAGCGTTCCATCAGGTTCAGGTAGTTGAACACGATCATCCGACTCAGGTCCGGCGACGCCGTCACGCGCCCGCCACCACTGTCGGTGAAGTATTTTTTCCGCATGAACTGCGGCACGTCCTTCAAACGCGCCTCGTCATACTGACCCGCTTTGGCATGGCCGAGCACTTTACGTGAGATGTCGGTCGCTAAGATCTTGGCCGTGATGTTCGGCGCCGACTCGCTCAGGACCATGCCCAGCGTGTATGGCTCTTCACCGGTGCTGCACCCGGCGCTCCAGCAGCGGATGGTCGGTGTGCCAACCTTGCGCTTGCGATCGATGACGCGCGGCAGGTGCTGTTCTACCAAGTACTGAAAGTGCCCGTTTTCTCGAAAGAAACTCGTGAGGTTCGTGCTGATCGCGTCAATCAGGTGACCGAACTCTTCGCTGTTCGGGTTGCTGAGCACCTCCTCAACATACGCCGACGGTGACGTGTACTTCGACTCGCGCAGGCGCTTGGCAATGCGGGCCTGGACCAGCTCCTTCTTGCCATCGTGCAGGTTGATACCGCAGTGCTTGTACACAGCGTCGCTGATCTGGATGAACTCGGCTTCTCGTAGCATAACACTTCCTCTCGCTCGTTTCGTTTCTTTCGAAGGCGGTGGGACCGCGGTTAGCGGCCCCACCGCTGGCATATCCTTCTGATGCCGCTTAAGCGGCCTTGCCGAACTCGCCGAAGTCACCGTCCTCGTTGAACGGGATCTCCTTGGTGGCGGCCGACTTCGGGCCGGAGCGGGCCGGCTTGGCGGCCACGATGGCCGAAGTCTTCGGGCGGATCTGCGGCGGCTGGATCAGCCGGTGGCCCTGCTGTGGGCGGGCGGCTGCGGCGCGGGCCTCGGCGGCCTGTGACCCACCGACGATCGCGGCCAGGTCGTTCACAATCGACGCGAGCTGCTCGGCCTGGGCCGACAGCTCCTCCGACGCGGACGCCGATTCCTCCGCCGCGGCGGCGTTGGACTGGGTGACCTTGTCCATCTGCGTGACGGCCGTGTTCACCTGCCCGATGCCCTGCGCCTGCTCACCGCTGGCCGCGGCGATTTCGTGCACGAGCGATGACACCTTCTCGCTGGCCGTCACGATCTCGCCGAGCGTCGACCCGACCTCGTCGGCGATCATCACACCGTTGCGGGCGTTGTTCACGCTGCCCTCGATCAGGCTCGACGTGTTCTTCGCGGCCTCGGCGGAACGCATTGCGAGGTTGCGGACTTCCTCGGCGACGACCGCGAAGCCCTTGCCAGCCTCGCCAGCGCGGGCGGCCTCGACCGCCGCGTTCAGGGCCAGCAGATTCGTCTGGAACGCGATCTCGTCGATCGTCTTGATGATCTTGGCCGTCTCGCCGGCCGACTTCTCGATCTCCTTGATGGCCGTGGCCATCCGGACCATCGCGCCGTTGCCCTTGTCGGCCGCGCTCTTGGCCTCGGTGGCCAGACTGGCCGCCTGCTGGGCGGTGTCGGCGTTCTTCTTCGTCATGCTGCTCATCTCCTCGAGGCTGCTGCTCGTCTCCTCGAGGCTCGCGGCCTGCTCGGACGCGCCCTGGGCCAGGCTCTGGCTCGACGCCGAGACTTGGTTGGCCGCCGACGTCGTCTGTTCGGCGCCGGCCGAGAGGGACGCGATGATGCGGTTGAGCGGGCCGGTGATGCTGCGGGTGATGCCTATGGCCATCGCCGCCCCGACAAGGATCGCGACGCCTAGCCCGATCTCGATCAGCGTCGCCGCCGACGAGAGGGTCGTGGAACTCTCGCCAGCCACGGTGGTGGTCCGCGTCATGCCGGTGTTGGAGATCTCGTCGAGCAGGGCGCGGAGCGTGTCGCCGGTGGCCGAACGCTGCTTGCCGATGTCGGCCAGCGACGTTATCGCGTCCGTGAGAGAAACGGTGGCGGCCTGGTACGCAGTGACGTCGGCCTTGACGGAATCGACGGCCTTGATGTCCGCGGGTGACTTCAGCATACCGCGGAGCCGCGCCAGTTCGGCGAACACGGTGGAGAACTTGGCGTCGTTCTCTTTGAAGATCGTCTGGTCGCGGAGCGCCTGCGCACGGAACACGTTCAAGCGGCACTGCCCAACGAGGCGTTGGACGTCGTTGACGAGCGTGATCTTCTCGACCCGCTCGTGGAGCATGCCGGGTTCGAGTCCGGCCTCAATGTCCTTGTCCATCTTTTGCCGTTGCTCGGCCGCGAGCGCGTCCAACGACGTCATTAAACCCGTGGCGGCCTTGAGCATCGCCTCCCGGGCGCCGGCAAGGGCGGCGTTCTGCCGCTCGGTGACTTCGGCGAGCCGGAGGTAGTCGTCCACGGCGGATTTGGCCTTGGCACCGTCCTCCTTCAGGCGGACGAGCTCGGGGAACCTGGCGGTCAGCGCCTCGGCATCGGCCAGCGATTTCTGGACGCCGTCCATCGCCTTGCGGTACTTGGCCAGCTGGGCCTCGTCGGCCGTCAGCCCGTACGTCCGCATGGCAAGTGACGCCTGGCCGAACGCGTCGTTCATACCCGTGGCGATGCCGACCTCGGGCACGTATTGGTTCGCCAGCTTGTCGGCCCCGACGACGGCGGCCTTCATCTTCCAGACGGCCAACCCGCCGAGTGCGACCGTGATGGCCAACACGCCGGCGAAGCCGAGACCCAGTTTTGCGCTTAGTTTCATCTTCATTGCTGTGCTCCTTGAATAGTCAGAGTTGAGTTGCTGACCGGCGTCGTCGCCACGGCCAGAGAAGAACCACCACCCACCGCCCACGGCGACGAGCAGCCCAGCCCCACCGGCGACGTACCAGATCGTCATGTCCGCCGCAGCGGCCTTGGCCGGCGTCGTCATGGTGTCGTGCGCGTCAACGGACGTGTGGACGGATGCGAGAGAAGCGGCGGTCACGGTCGCGTTGGTTGCAGTGACGACCGATTCCTTGTGCGCGACCGCAGGCGGCGCGATGGCAACAACGACCGGGGCGACGTGGGCCGCCGGGACGTCGCCGTGCTCGGCCGCGCCCGACGCGTGTTCGGCGGCGGTCATCAGTTCGGCCTGCGCCGGGTGCGGGCCGACCCATTCGACCTGCCCGGTCGCCAGGTCATAGACGGCCCCGACGACGCGCACCTTGCCGGCCGCGACGAGTTCACGGACCTCGCGGCTACGCGCGATCAGATCCCGCATCGACCGGAACACGTTGGCCTTGATCGACGCCGCCACGAGGGCGTCCATGTCGAGCGCGGGGTTGGCCGCGCGAGCGTCGTCCACCGCCGGAGCGATGTTGTCGACGAGGCGGGCGATGTCACCGTGCACGTCGGCCTTCTTGACGACGGCCGTCACGGCGCCGCATTTGGCGTGGCCCATGACGACGATGAGCGGCGTGCCAAGGTGGCCGACGCCATAATCGATCGTCCCAGCCTCGTCCACGTCCGTCACGTTGCCCGCGACGCGGATTACGAACAGCTCGCCGATCCCTCGATCAAACACAAGCTCGGGCGAGACACGGCTGTCGGAACACGTGAGGACCGTCGCGAACGGCTTCTGCCCACTGGCGGTGGCGGTCAGGCGGGCCGCGTCCTGGTTCGGGTGCTCGGCCTTGCCGGCGACGAACCGGGCGTTGCCTTCCTTCAGCAGCGTCAGCGCGTCGTCGACCGTCGGGCCGGCGGGAGCCGCCTCAGGTGCGGCCGCCCACGAGGAAGCGGCGACGAACGCGGCCAATAAAGCCGAAAGGAACATGGGTTTGATACGCATAATTAGGCTCCCGCCGGGCGCGTTAAGCGCGACCGGTCAATGGTTCAGTCATTCGCACGCAACAAACTGACGTCTCATGCCGCGGCCGCCACGCCCGCGGCCGCCGTGATCTCACCGGCCGCCAACACGCGGTCGATGTCGAGCAGGATCTTGACGGACTCACCGACCTTGCCCATGCCGAGGATGAAGTCGCTCTCGACCGACGAGCCGAACTCGGGCGCGTCCTCGATCTGGTCGCCGCTCACGTCGAGCACCTCGCTGACGCGGTCGACGATGATGCCCGTGTTGAGCTTGCGCCCGGCCGAGCGGATCTCGACGACGATGATGCAGGTCTGCTCGGTGCGCTCGGCCGGCGCCATCGCGAACTTGGCGCGCAGGTCGACGACGCTGATGACCTGCCCGCGCAGGTTAATTACGCCCTTTACATAGCTCGGCGTGCGCGGGACGGTCGTGATGTCCATGTATCCGATGATCTCGCGGACCTTCAGGATCTCCAGACCGTACTCTTCCTTGCCCAAAGCGAAGGTCAGGTACTTGCCGCCGTTGTTGTTGGTTTCGTTCTTGCTCATAAGGGTCTCTCCTACTTGGTTTCCACGAGTGAACGTCGCCCGGCGAGCGCCATCCCTTTGTGTCCGCATTTGGTGCGATCGCTCCGTTTACGCTTTTTCCACGAGGTCCATGATCCCCGGCACGTCGAGGATCAGGCTGACGTTGCCGTCACCAAGGATCGCACCACCGCTCGTGCCCGGCACGTTCCCGAGCGACTCGCCGAGGCTCTTAATGACGACCTGTTCCTGACCGAGCAACTCGTCGACGAGCAGGCAGCAACGGCGGTCGTTGTCCTGCACGATGACGACGAGCGATTCGCTGGCGTTCTCGAACTTCGGCTTGACGTTGAAGATCTTGTGCAAACGGTACAGTGGCACCGTCTGCCCGCGGATCAGGCACAGTTCGCCACGGCCCTGCACCGTTGAAAGCTGCTCCGGTTTCGGGCGGATGCTCTGCTCGATGCTGGTGATCGGCAGGATATAGCGCTCGGGCCCGACCTTGATCACGAGCCCGTCGATGACCGCCAGCGTCAACGGCAGGCGGATCGTGAAGACGCTGCCCTTGCCGGGCGTGCTGGTGATCTCGATCCGGCCGCGCAGCGCTTCGACATTCTTCTTCACGACGTCCATGCCAACACCGCGACCAGAAATGTCGGTGATCTTCTCGGCGGTGCTCAAGCCGGCGTGGAAGACGAGCTTGAAGATGTCCTGGTCGCTCATCTCCGCGCCCTCGGCGACGATGCCGTTGGCGATTGCCTTCTTGAGGATGCGCGCTTTGTCGAGTCCTTTACCGTCGTCGATGATCTCGATAACGACGTTGCCACCCTGGTGATAGGCCTTCAATTCGATCGTGCCCTGACGTGGTTTGCCGGTCTGCAGGCGCACGTCGGCCGGCTCGACACCGTGGTCGGCGGCGTTGCGGACCATGTGGACAAGCGGATCACTGATCGCCTCAACGACGTTTCGGTCCAGCTCAGTTTCCTTGCCCGTCAGGACGAGGTTGATTTCTTTTCCAGCCTTGCGGGCGACATCACGGACGAGGCGGCTCATTTTCTGGAACACGCCGGCGATCGGCACCATGCGCATCGACATGCTGAGCTCTTGCAACTCACGCGTGATCTTGCCCAGGTGGCTCATGTTTCGGCTGAGACGCTGGCTGGCGTTCATGTGCCCGACCATGTCCTGAGCAACCATCGACTGGGCGATGACGAGCTCACCGACCGTATTGATGAGTGCATCAAGACGCTCGGTCGAGACCTTGACGTTCGTCTCGGCGGCAGCGGCGTGCGCGCCAGTCGCCGCGGTGGCGGCTGGGTGTTCACCGATCGCGGCGCTCGGCTCAGTCGAGGTCGTTTCGTTGGCTGGAACAACGTTGCTGGCAGCGGTGGCAACCGGCGCGGCCTCGGACTTCGCGATGGGCGCAGTAGCCGGCACAACGTCACCTTGCGCACAGCCGTGCAGTCGGGCGAGAAGGTTTTCCAATCCGGGCAATGGCGCCGGAATGCCACCGGCGACCGACACCGGCCCGAGCAGTTCGATCAACTTCCGCATCGCGTCGATCGACGCCAGAATCGTGTCCGTCACGTTGCTCGTGAACTGCAGCTTCCCCTGGCGAGCCAGGTCGAGGACGTTCTCAGCAGCGTGGGCGAGCGCACCGACCTGCGTCAGGTTCAGGAACCCGGCGACACCTTTGATCGTGTGGAAGCCGCGGAAGATGGTATTGATCGACTCGGTGTTTTCCGGATCTTCTTCCAATTGAAGTAGACCGGCCTCGGCCGTCTCGATGTGCCCGGTTGCTTCGGCAACGAATTCACGAACGAGCGGGAGATCGAACTCGTTGAGGGGTTGCTGCTCGGCGATCTGGACGGCGTGGTCACCGTCATGATCACTCACTGCTTCGGGCGCTGCGGCGCCGACGGTCGGAATGGGATCGGCGGCGCGGGCGACACCCGTCAGCATCGCCTGCAGGTCGGCAACCTCGTTCGACAGATTCGTCAACGTGCCGGCGACGTCGTTGCAATCATTGAGCAGGACCTGCTCGACCTTCTGCATCCCCATCAACGTGACCGCCGTGAGCGCTTGGCACTTAGTGGCATCGACCAGCGTCTTGCCATCCATGCGCAACTGGTCGTACGCAGAGTGAAGGTCCCCCAGCACCGCCAGGTCCGCGCCGACGCCGGTCTCGATCAGTGTCGACAAACGGGCAGCGATTACCTGCAATTGACCGATGTGGAGATCCGCTGCAATGTCACCTGGCCGCGCTGATTCGTTTTGCGTGAAATTCACGCACCTCACTTCGGTTATATTGGGCTGGCAAATCACATAATTCTGCTTAGTTTGTCAGTGCCCCTTATTTTGTGGGATGTCGTCCAATAACGACAGGATATGTCAGCAGTTATCGAGGTTTGAATATTTCAGGCGCAGGCGACCTCGCGATGGCAATTGCTGCGCTGACGAAATCAGCCATCAAGACTTTTACGAAAAGTTTGTAACCCAGCTTACGCCTGGGCAGCGTTTAAGGACCCATCGAGGTGCACTTCGTTGCCGCTCGTCAGTAGTCCTCGGCGACCACTCAGCACACTCCGCACCTTCGCAGCGGCGAAGCCGATGCCGCATCGCGTCAGGCGCACGAGGTGTTCCGGGTGCTTCAGGCTCGTGAAGAAGTACTGGTTGCGCACCTTCCGCTGACGGTAGAACTTGCTGATGATCTCGAGATAGTGCCGGTCAAGTTCGTCGACGGTGATGCCCTCGGGCGCCCAGACAAAGTTCATCCCGTTCATCTTCTCCCAGTGGTCCTCGCGGATCGAGGTGCCGAACATCTCTTTGTAGATGGGCGAGCCGGGATAGGGCGTGAACTTCGTCAGGTTCATGATCGTCATCGGAATCCGCTGGACAAAGTCCTTTGTCAAATGGATCGACTCTGCGGTTTCACCAGGGTAGCCGAGCATGAAGAGCCCTTTAACGCGAATGCCCGCAGCAGCCGTCCACTTGACGGCCTCCTCGCTCTTGGCGACGCGGGCGCTCTTGTCCATCTTGCGCAGCATCTCGTCGCTGCCGGTTTCAAGACCGAAGCTGATCTGCCAGCAACCGGCCTGTTTCATCAGACCGAGGATTTCGGGTTTGACCGTGTCGACACGGGCGGCGCAGCTCCAGGTCATCTTCAGACCCGATTCGAGAAGCAGGTTGCAGAACTCAGTCGTGCGGAGTTTACTGGCGAGAAACAGGTCGTCGACGAAGAGCACGTGCCGCACGCCGTACTGCTTGTTCAGGTGGACCATCATCTCGACGACCTTGGCCGGCGAGTAGTAACGAACCCGCGCGCCAAAGGTCGACGTATCGCAGAACTTGCAGTGAAACGGACACCCACGGCTCGCAGCGATCGTCGCGACGGGGCCTTGCGGGTAGTCGTAAATCGCCAGTGGATAGGCCTTGGGGAAATCGGGCAGCAGGTCCCATGCGGGAAACGGCAGCGCGTCGAGCTCGTTGGGCGTCATCGGGGCTGGTGTGACTTTCAGCTTACCCGTCACCGGCTCGCGATAGATCACCCCGCGCACGGTCGACAGGTCACTGCCCGACTCTAGTGCATTGAGCAGCTCGACGAGGATCTTTTCCCCTTCCCCCTGCACCGCGATGTCGAACTCGGGAAACTTGGCGATCGTCTCCAAACCCATCGACGCCACGTGCGGCCCACCGACGATAATCGTCACACCCGGCAACGCTGCCTTCACCTTGCGGGCGATGCGGATCGATTCGCTCACACCGACCGTGAACAACGTGATGCCAACGTATTTCGGCCGGCCCGCGATCACGCGCTCGGCGACTTGATCGTTGTCCAGTTCGAGAATATCACCTTCAAGAATGCTCGGTGTGTACCCATGCAACCGCACTTCGGCCGCTAGATGCAGCAGGCCTAGTGACGGGGAGCGATTAGTAATGTGTTTGATAAACCCATATCCCGGCGAGATACGCTCGTAAGGTGGGTTCACGAACAAAATGTGCTTTTCGTTCAAATCAGCCATGACAACAACTCTGATACGACCGGCCGAACATAATCAACATTTTCAGGGTCGACCAAATAGTCTACTCGCGCAACTCTACTCGCACACAGCACCGGGTGCCGGTGCGAATCCGACGAATCGTTGATCCGAAGCGTCAGGCGTCCCCAAGTTTAACAAGAACCGGACGATCGCATACGCGATCGCCGCCAACGCCGCTCCGACAATCACGCTGCCGAGCAACCACTCGCCCCCCACCTTTCCAAACGTTTTCCAAAACCCATCGACCCTTAGGTTGTAATGACCCAATGCCGGCCATTCACCGGTCAATAGCATATGGCCCACCGCGATGGATGCCGCGATAGTAAACGGACTCGTGAACGACACGTTTAACGCCGTCGAAGTCGTCAGCAACAGCAACGGTGGTGCCTTCAAGACCTTTGCCGCAGCCAGGCAGAGCACCGTTTTCAGTCCATAGGCCGGCACGGTCGCGATGAACACACCCGTCGCGATGCCCGAAGCGAGTTTTTCCCGCTCGGCGGGGTTCGTCTTCATCTGACGGAAAGTTCGCAGTGGATTGAACCAATTGGCCAATCGCTCAAAAACTGTCCCGTGATCCGCCGTTGCATTCACCGTCTTCCCCACCGGCCAAGGCAGCACCGACCGACCCAGCAGCCGCAAGTGCATGAAACTGGCTGAAAACGAGTCTCGCCACGGCCGGAAATGTGACGTGCGCCCACCGGCGACCTCATAAATGCACTTCACAGACCGCTGCTGCACCAAGCCACCGGCCCAGGCAAATCGCGTGATCACTTCGGTCTCAAAGCCGAACCGGTCCGCAAACGTCGGCACCTTCGCCAGCTCGGCCAGTGGGTAAACGCGCAGACCGCACTGACTATCGCTGACGCGCGTACCACTTTCGATCCAGATCATCAGGTTGGAGATAAACCGCCCGACCCGGCTACCGGTTGGATATCCCGCTCCCATCGGTCGCGAACCGAGCACAAGAGAATCAGGATGCTCCGCGGCCCGCGCGATCATCGGCAGGACGTCCGCCACGTCGTGTTGACCATCCGTATCGATCGTCAGCGCGTGGGTATAGCCCAACTCGCGCGCCCGCTCGAACCCACTGGCCATCGCCTGCGCTTTGCCGCGGTTGATCTCGTGCGTGACGACAAAGCGATCGGGCCCGTCGGTCGTGCTCGTGGCAAGCCACGATCGCAGCATAGTCGCCGAGTCGTCCGTGCAACCATCGTTAACGACGATGAGGGGCAACGCCGTCAGCGTCAGCTCGTTCAGCACGCCTGACAGCGTTCGTGCATTGTTGTACGTGGGCGCGACGATCGCCGGTCTAAATGATTCAGAAACAGGGGACAACATCCTAAACAACTACCCTTTCCATTTCTCTGCCTACCTCTGCGTTCCCTGCTCTGCGCCTCTGGGTTAGATAATTTCGCATCGCTTTCAACCAGCCCGCGGTTTAACTTCAGACCGCATTCGGTACACTGGACACAACCCATGACCGAGACCGTCGAGAAACCCTCGCTGCCACCGCACCCTGAACTGACGGCATATTATCGTGGCGATCGTGAAAAAGGGGCGTTCCTCAAACAGATTTTTGACGAGACCGCCGACGACTACGACCGTGTCGAGAACGTGCTCGCGTTCGGCAGTGGACCGTGGTATCGCAGGCGCGCCCTTCGCCGAACCGGTCTTTCATCGGGCATGCAAGTGCTGGACGTGGCGATGGGAACCGGCCTAGTCGGTCGCGAGGCCACGACGCTTGTCGGTGAGAAAGGCCGAGTGATCGGGGTCGACCCCAGTCCCGGCATGCTGAAGCAGGCCCGTCAATCCTTCAACGCAACCGCTGTGGTCGGTGTGGGTCAGGCAATACCTTTTGCCGACGAATCGTTCGACTTTGTTTCGATGGGTTACGCGTTGCGTCACTTGCCCGACCTGAACGCCGCGTTTTCCGAGTTTTACCGTGTGTTGAAGCCAGGCGGACGCGTCTGCATCCTCGAAATCTCCCGCCCTCAACGACGGCATCGTCGAGCGCTGCTCAAGATCTACTTCAAAGGTCTGCTTCCCTTGCTGTCCCGCATCATCCGCACGCGCCCACAGACACGGAAGCTATGGACCTATTACTGGGAAACGATCGACCAGTGCGTTCCACCCGAGACGGTCCTGGCCGCGCTCAAGGCCTCGGGCTTCAAGTCGGAAAAACGCATTCTGTCGTTAGGGCTCTTCTCCGAATTCAGTGCGACAAAGTAGCTGCTCCGGCCCCCTCTCCCCCGTACTCAGAGTATTGGGAGAAGGCTGGGGTGAGCGGGCATGGAGAGTCGAACACGCTCGCTTGGGCATCAAGCCGCGTAAAGGGCTTTTCTTCGCCCTCATCATGGTCACGCTGACGACCGCAACGTTAGCCGACGACGTGAAGCCCACCGCAACACCGAAATTTCCACAGGGCACCAACGCCTTCTCACTGGACGTGTCCTATCCCGCCCTGATCGACCCGACGATCATGCCAACCGCCCACGTCGGTCTACAGCGGTTCGTCTTCGACAATTTTTCCCTCGGCGCCGAGATAATCACCATCGCCGTCGTCCAACCCGGCGACGATGCTGCTGCTATCGGTCTGATCGGCACCGTCCGCCATCACGTTATCCAAACGGAAAGCACCAGTTGGTTCATCGACTTCGGCTTCGGCCCCGTGCAAGCCTCCAATCGTGTCCCCGAAGGCGGCACGAGATTCAACTTCATCACCCGCATCGGCCCCGCAGTCGCGATCGAGTTGAACGAGAGGGTAAGCCTCGTCACCGCCGCCCGCTATTGGCACCTGTCCAACGCCCGCATCGAAGGCTCGGACCGCAACCCGAGCCTCAACGCCTGCGAATTGTCGATCGGCTTGATGTGGCGATGGTGAATAACGGTGAACTACGCGCGATCGACCGTAGCGTGGGCACTGCCCCCCAGACTGGAAGGTTCGCGTTGGAAACGCGGGCATCGCCCACCCTACAGAACTGCCCGCGCCGATGTTGGGGAAACGTAAACGATTGGTGTCCCCTTTTCATCAATTGCGTTGATTGCCTTAGCAATCAAGCCCCAATGCCCGCAACCGCTCCGGAGCACGGCCCCGTGAAGCCAGCAACAGGAAACCATCAAGGCTCTGCCCTATGTATCGACTGCCTGATTGTCGACTTTAGCGCCCGCTAGAGAATTCATGTTGACCGCTGGCACGACCCCTTCGACCGTCACCACCCACCCGCTGCCACGACACCAAACCACCGCCGATTCCCGCAGTGTCCC
>Ga0163144_10007520_pt1 | contig 23881 bp, 26 predicted proteins | sample OliLak19BULKMAT1_FD_123175 | JGI IMG/M metagenome (GOLD analysis project Ga0163144, IMG submission 123175) | Freshwater microbial mat bacterial communities from Lake Vanda, McMurdo Dry Valleys, Antarctica - Oligotrophic Lake LV.19.BULKMAT1 | ecosystem: Environmental > Aquatic > Freshwater >...
GTGGCCACTACCACTCTGGGATGAATACAAGCAAAGTCTCAAGAGTCACCGAGCGGATGTTAGTAATATCTCTACTACCTTCTCAAGATTTGGTGGAGCTATCGAAGGTGGTAGTTTCTTGTCCTTCTTTACTCCAAAGAAAGTATCGTGGGCACATATAGATATCGCACCTCGAATGGAAAGTATCGCTGCAGACAAATTGGCTAAAGGCGCTACCGGTGAACCGATAAGACTTTTAACTTCCTTCTTGGAGCAGTCTTAATTAACACTTCATGATTACTATAGAAAATTACACACCAGATGTTATCTTAAAAGATGTAAAAAAACTTCAGTATCTTTATGGTTTAAAAAAAGAAATTCGCTATGCTCAAACTAGAACTTTGGACGATAGTACAGAGTCAGTGGCGGAGCATATTTACGGTATGCATATGTGCGCTCAATATTTTTTACCACTAGAAAACCCTGAAGGGTCTTGGGATAAGGCAAGAATTTACGAGATGATCACTATTCATGATATTGATGAAATTGAGACTGGAGATGTGTTGGGTTACCTTAAAACCAAATCTGACAAAGATGCGGAAGCAGAAGCACAACGAGTAGTATTAAAAAAATTACCGAACGTTATGGCTCCTCTAATTGATGAATTAATTAATGAGTACGAGGAACAAAAAACTCCAGAATCTAGATTTGTAAAAGCCCTCGATAAAATGGAACCAGTAGTTGAGTGTTACAACGAAAAATATAAAATTATTTTTGCTAGAAATAAATCCACTATAAAAATTGGCGTTCTATAAAAGATAAGTACATAGAGGATTATCCATACATGAAAATTTTTGCTGAAACTATTTGTCTGACTATGGTAGACGAGGGTTTTTTCTACCAAGGATAAATTTTGAGTGTGAGAGTCGTGTTATTATTTGAGATGATATGCCCCCAGTAGCTAACTCAAACTTTTCAGTAAAAACAGCGGTCTTTGAAGGACCGCTTGAGTTACTTTTGGATTTGGTGGAACGCCGCAAACTTTTGATTAATGATATTTCTCTAGCCTCAGTTACCGACGAATACATGCGGCAGGTAAGTGAGATGCAAGAGCTGTCACTACCCAACACTACGCAATTCATCAGTTTGGCAGCCACTCTGCTTTTAGTGAAATCAAAGTCTCTACTTCCAGTTTTGGAATTAAACGAAGAGGAAGAATCAAGTATTGAAGATCTCGAAGAGCGTTTGCGCTACTACCAAATTATCCGTGATGCAGCTGTTCCGCTTCAAGCGGCATTTGGTAAAGTGAGACTATATCCGCCGCAGTTTTCTCTCGCGCCAGAGCCTGTGTTTGTGCCAGATACATATTGTGGTATTGATAATTTACGCGACGTCATTTTTAATGTACTTAACGATTTACCTAAGAAGGAAATTCCGGTAAAAGCAAAAATCAAAACAATTATTTCTCTTGAAGAAATGATGGATCGTTTGGAAAGGCGTATTAGAGACAGCCTGCAGCTTCGTTTCTCGGAATTAAATGTTGGTGAGACAGAACGCAGGGTGGTTATTGTCAGTTTCCTGGCTCTGCTCCAACTATTTAAGCAGGGTAACTTAATTCTTAAGCAGGATGGCCCATATCTGGATATCGAAATTGAGCATGATAAAGGTCAGACCCCTTCATATTATTAGGAGTTAGCGTTTACCAAGGGTTTACTGGTGCCCTTTGCAAACGTTTTGAAACACTGGTTTGTGAGGGTTCCTTGGGCAAAAGGTTGTGCTAGTTTCGGGGTTTGGTGTGTTAGAATAACGTGTATGCCGATTGATATCCTAATAGAAGGGTTTCTTTTTTATAAGTCAGCTCCACAAAAAAAGCCGATGGTTTTGAAGCTTTTTGGAATTTCTGCTGAGGAATTACAGAATGCCTTAGTGATACTCAAAGAAAGATTAGAGACAGGTGCTCTGCGTCTGGTGGAGACAGACGAAGAAATCCAGCTGGTTACTTGTAGTGAATTAGCTCCAGTGATTGAAACTTTACGTAAAAATGAAATGAAGGCTGATATTGGTAAGGCCGGAGCTGAAACACTAGCAATCATTCTCTATCAAGAGCCAATCACTAGAGCAGAGATTGATCGAGTACGCGGTGTCAACTCTTCTTTTATCCTCCGAAATCTATTGATTAGAGGTCTGATTGATAGGCAGCACAATAAAGTACGTAACTCCTTTGAGTTTACTATTAGCCCAGCTTTGTTGACTTATCTTGGTGTGACACAGAAACATCAATTACCTGATTTTGCAGTTGTGTCTGATGCTCTAGAAAAATTTAATCAAACAGCTATCGAAACTGAAGTATGAGTGAAGATAATGAATTCATCGTCATTGAGACTGAAGAGCCTTCCTCAACTAGTGATTTAAAGGAAAAGGGGAGTCGTTTTCCAGTTAAATTTCAGCTTTTTATTATTGGCGGCTTTTTACTCATGATTTTTGCTAGCGTAATAGTTTCGCAGTCTCTGGCTTTAATAGGGCGAGAGCCAGAAAAACTAGCCGTAGTTGGTGATACTAACCTGTTAATCAATTATGAAAGTTCTCCTATTCCACATAAAATTGGTCAGATAGATCTAAGGGCTAAAGCGGCATACGTATGGGATATAAAAGGGCAGAGAGCCCTTTATGAAAGTAATGCTGATCAAAAATTACCTTTAGCCTCAATTACAAAACTAATGACTGCTTTAGTTGCTTATGAATTAGTGCCAGATGAAACTTTGGTGACAATTTTACCAGCTTCGGCTAGGCAGGAGAGCGTTGGTAGTCTCTTGCCGGGGGAGATATATCAGGTTAAGAAGTTGGCAGACTTTGCTTTAGTGTCTTCGGATAACGGAGCAGCTCAAACACTAGCAGAATCAGTGGGGGAGAAGTTGGGGCAAGGAGATGCCCTTCAGCAGTTTGTGGCGGCTATGAACATTCAGGCTGATGAGTTAAATCTCCGAAATCATGAATACTTCAATCCTACCGGCCTAGATGTTTCGCTGACAAAGGCTGGTGCTTATGGTACTGCTAGGGAAACTACCTTTTTGCTTGAGTACATTTATGTCAATTATCCAGAAGTACTTCGTCCTACAGTATCTGAATCAACGCGACTATATAATCAAAACGGTGAATACCATGAAGCTAATAATACAAATCGGATCTTGCTAGATATTCCTAATTTATTAGGGTCAAAAACGGGCTATACCGACTTGGCTGGCGGTAATTTAACTATTTTATTTGACGCTGGCTTTAATCGTCCGGTCATTGTGACTGTACTTGGCTCAACTCATAGTGAACGTTTCAATGACGTTAAAAAATTAGTCGCTGCCGTGCAGCAATCAATGGTTGATGAAATCTAATATATGGAAATACTAATCATTAAACTATTGATGCCAGCAGTACTCGCTTTTTGTGTTGGTATTTTAATTACTCCACTCCTGACATACTATTTATACAAGTATAAAGTTTGGAAAAAAAAGGGAGGGAAGACCGCAATTGGTGGACATCAGGCCGAAGAGTACAATCGGCTCAAAGGAGAGGGTGAAACAAAGACCCCGCGCATGGGTGGAATTGTAATTTGGGGTAGTGTTATCATCAGCGTTTTCATCCTATATTTATTGACATTGGTGACACAAAACAAATTTTTTGATGATTTGTTTTTCCTTAGTAGATCACAAACCTGGATTCCGGTAGCTTCATTTTTAGTTGGCGCATTCATTGGTTTCCTCAATGATTTTTATGACATTCAGCATGATGGAAAAGGTGTCAGATTGTCAGTTCGTTTATTTTTAATCAGTGCGTTATCAGCTTTTATGGGTTGGTGGTTTTACGCTAAACTCGGCATTGATAGTGTGGGAGTACCTTTTTTTGAGCCATTATATTTGGGTATTTTAATTATTCCTTTCTTTATTTTGCTAACAAACGCCCTTTATGCCAGCGGGGTAATCGACGGAATTGACGGATTATCTGGTGGTGTTTTTGCGATTATTTTTTCTGCTTATGGCGGCGTGGCTTTTATGCAGTCGCAATATGATCTGGCGGCTTTTTGTGTCATGGTGACCGGAGGTACTTTAGCTTTCTTGTGGTTCAACATTCCGCCAGCACGTTTTTGGATGACTGAAACTGGTTCGATGGCCTTAACTCTTGCTTTGGCAGCAGTGGTGATGATGACCGATGACTTGGTTGGGGGTCACGGTGTAGCCTTGCTTCCGGTTATTGGTTTTTTGCTGGTTGCGACAGTCTCATCTAACGTCATTCAGATTTTATATCGAAAATTAACTGGCAAGAAATTATTTCGTATTGCTCCGTTACATCATCATTTTGAGGCTATTGGATGGCCTTCGTATAAAGTCACAATGCGTTACTGGGTTATTTCTATGATATGTGCCGTCATGGGACTAGTGTTAACTGCTTTAATATGAGTGGTAAGACACCTAAGTCGTTTGATACAACCCTCTTCATTATAGTGGGGATTTTGGTAATTGGGGGTTTTTTAGTCTTCTCTTCCGCTTCGCTTGGTCTCTTAGCAAGAGGAGGTGCTAGTTTTTCCTCAGTGGCCTTCAGTCAATTTTTCTATGGAATTGTTGGTGGGGGGTTGGCCATGATGGTAACGAGCAATGTTTATTATCGTAATTGGCGTCAGTATGCTTTCTATATTTTTCTGGCTACAGCCGGACTAACTTTAGCTGTTTTTATTCCTGGTCTGGGAATGTCTCATGGTGGAGCTACTCGTTGGTTAGATTTGGGCTTCACTACATTACAACCTTCCGAACTCTTAAAGATAGGCTTTGTGATTTATGTAGCCACTTTACTTTCCGGCACACATAAGAAGATTGAGACGTGGACGTACGGAGTGTTGCCTTTTTTAGGAGTTATTTTTGTAACGGCCTTTATTATGTTGGCCCTGCCCGATACTGATACATTTCTCCTTATGGCCATTGCTGGAGGGGCAATGTTTATTACAGCTGGAGCTAAATGGCAACATATCATTTTCTTGGCCATAGGTGGCCTCTTACTTATAGCTGCAGTAGCTTTTGCCCGACCATACGTCATGGATCGTATTACTACTTTTATCAACCCTAGTAGTGATAAGCTTGGAAGCGGATACCAGATACAGCAGTCATTAATTGCGGTTGGGTCCGGGGGATTTTTCGGGCGCGGTTACGGCCAGAGTATTCAAAAGTTTGAGTACTTACCAGAACCTACAAGTGATTCAATTTTTGCTGTCTACGCAGAAGAATTTGGTTTTGTCGGCTCTTTGGTTTTAGTATTAATTCTAGCCTTCTTTACCTTTCGTGGGTTTAAAATCGCGACGGAGTCGGATGATTTGTTTGGGATGCTTTTAGTGGTTGGGTTTATGACTTTGATTGTGACTCAGGCCTTTTTAAATATTGGCGCCATGATTGGTATTGTGCCGCTCGCCGGATTACCGTTGCCGTTTATTAGTCATGGCGGGACTGCACTTTTAGCAACTCTAGCATCGATCGGGATTGTGTTAAATGTGTCGAAATATCGCAAAGTAAGCAAAAGTTCATGATAAACTATCTAAGATGCATATATTATTTGTAGGAGGCGGTACCGGAGGACATTTTTATCCACTAATGGCAGTGGCGGAATCTATAAATGAACAATCCCAAAAACCCACTCTATATTATATGGGTCCTGCACCCTATAATGCAGAAATGCTCAAGGCCCACAATATAAAATATATTTACTGTCCAGCCGGAAAGCTCAGGATCTATCCCTCAATTCAAAATTTCTTTGATTTTTTCAGAAATGCCGCTGGTTTATTTGTAGCGATAATAAAATTATTTTGGATCTATCCGGATGTTATTTTTAGTAAAGGTGGATATACCAGTGTGCCCGTACTGTTGGCAGCTAAATTATTACTTATTCCGGTGGTGATTCATGACTCGGATGCAGTACCGGGTAGAGCGAGTTTGTTGGCGAAAAATTTTGCCCGATATGTGGCCGTATCGTACCAAGAAGCAGCTAAGTTTTTTCCAGCAGATAAAACAGCGCTCACAGGTATCCCAATCAGAAAAGTGATTACTAGTGAGATTAAGGATCCTTTTTCGATTCTCGGTATCACTGATGACTTACCGCTTATTTATGTCACCGGTGGATCTTCAGGCGCCGAGAGAGTCAATAATTTAATTCTCCGTTGCTTAGATGAGCTGTTGCCACATTACCGTATTTTCCATCAGGTTGGTTCAGGGTATAAAGCTGAGTTAGTAATTACGGCCCAGGCTTTAATCTCTAATCCGGAACTACTGAATCGTTATTTTATAGCTGAATACCTTGACGGACAAACAATCAACGCCCTCCTAACCGCAGCAAAGCTTATAATTTCTCGGGCAGGGAGCACTACTATTTTTGAGATTGCGTTACATGGTAAGCCGAGCATCATTATACCTATTCCAGAAGACGTTAGTCGAGATCAGCTTAGCAATGCTTATGCTTATGCTAAGACTGGGGCCGCTACTGTAATAGAGGAACCTAATATGACCGAAACCTTGCTAACCAATGAGATTAACTCTATTATGAATAGTCCAACACGTTACGCTGAAATGAGCGCTGCAGCTAAGGCGTACTCTCCGTCTGATGCAGCTAATAATATTGCCAATATTTTACTTAAAGTCGGTACTGAACATTAAAATTTGAATATTATGATTGTCACGAGAATTCCACCAAGTCCTACTGGTCATTTACACATCGGCACAGCCAGAACGGCTTTGTTTAATTATTTATTTGCAAAGCAAGCTGGAGGCAGGGTAGTCTTTCGTAGCGAGGATACTGATAAAATTCGAAGTAAAAGAGAATTTGAAGCAGAAATTATTTTAGGCTTACAATGGCTTGGCATAAGCTGGGATAATCAAGAAATTGTTCGCCAGTCAGAGCGAGCGGCAATTTACCGTGAGCACTTAGACAAGTTAGTTGCTGGTGATAAAGCTTATGTCTCTAAGGAAGAGAGTAAAAATAATCCTGGAGAAATGGTAGAGGTAGTCCGACTTAGGAATCCAAATAAAAAAATTACTTTTAATGACTTGGTGCGTGGTGATATTACCTTAGATACAACCGAACTAGGAGATATGGTGATTGCACGTAACTTAGACGATGCGCTCTACCACTTCACTGTAGTAGTAGACGATCATTTGATGGGTGTAACGCATGTGATTAGAGGGGAAGACCATATTTCAAATACTCCGCGTCAAATATTGATACAAGAAGCTCTGGATATCCCCCGACCGGTGTACGCCCACTTACCTTTAATTTTAGCTTCAGATCGTTCAAAGATGTCTAAAAGACATGGAGCCGTAGCTCTGGATACTTACCGCGATGAAGGTTTTACCAAAGAGGCAATTATCAATTACCTCACTTTACTAGGTTGGAATCCTGGAACAGATCAAGAATTATTTACACTACCAGACCTAGTTAAAGCATTTAGTATTGATGGTATCCAAAAAGGGGGAGCTGTTTTTGATATCAAAAAGTTTTCTTGGTTCAATAAAGAATATATCAAACGTTATAATGATGCTGAGTTTCTCACCTACCTAAGACTAGAAGATAATTCAGATCTTCCCGCTTATTTTACAAATAAAGATGTGGTACTAAGGCGACTAATTCCTTCAATCAGAGAAAGAATAAGTTCTCGGAAAGAGTTTGTAGAGCATGTAAAAATGGGGGAGTACGACTTCGCTTTTATCACCCCAGCAACTTATGAGCCTAAACTCTTAATGTGGAAAAATGACAAAGAAGTTGACCAGGCTAAGCCACGGCTAGAAAATGCCCATAAACTGCTGACAGAGGCTGATTTTAGCTCTGGAGAAGCTATTAAAGAAGTTTTGTGGGCTTATGCAGAAGAAGTAGGGAAGGGGGAGTTGTTCTGGCCTCTAAGGATAGCTCTGTCTGGTAAGGCTCAGTCTCCAGACCCATTTACAATTGCCTACACCATTGGAAAGGATGAAACCTTAGCTAGAATCAAGGCAGCGTGTGATAAAATAGGGAACAATGTATAGAGATACTTTGCTGGCTTTTTTCTTCGGTCTAATTATAATTCCACTACTTTCGGTGGTACCTTTTGCCAGTGCTCAAATATCTGAATTAGAAAAGCTGCAACAAGATATTCAAGATCGAGGTAGTCGGTTACAAGAAATTGAGAAAGAAATTGCTAAGTTCAATCAAGATTTAAAAGTAGTGGGAGCGGAAAAGCAAACACTTCAGAAGGCAATAAATCAATTAGTTCTAGAACGGAAAAAAGTTCAGTCCGAAATTTCTCGGACGGAGCATTTAATTTCTTCTACCGACCTAGAGATCAATAAGTTGATCTTAGAAATTAGTAAGACTGAAAAAAGTGTCATACAAATCGAAAGTGCTATAGCGCAGATTATTCGCACGCAGTACAGGGGAAGTGAAATATCAATGATTGAACTCCTCTTAACACATAAACGACTGTCTGAATTTTGGAGTACTTTCGAAGCGTACGAGATTGTGCGTAATAGTATGTTAATAAAAGTAACAGAGTTAACTTCGCTTAGTAATCTTATGGTTGGTAAGCGTGAAGAAAATACAGAAAAGCGCAGTCAGTTAGCGTCGTTGCGTTCACAATACCGTGATCAAAATAGCGTCCTTAGCAACAACCAAGCCGAGCAATCTAACCTACTTGAGGTAACTAAGAGTGAAGAAAAAGGTTACCAGAAACTACTGGCGGAACAACAACAAGCTCGGAATCAGATAATTACCGAAATGCGAGAGTTTGAAGCTAAATTAAAATTTATTTTAGATCCAAACACAATTCCTGCTCCAGGGACGCCGGTATTTGATTGGCCTCTTAAAAATGTGATCATTACCCAAAACTTCGGTGGTTCTGAGTTTGCTAAGCGAAATCCAGGAATCTATGGTGGTAGGGCATACCATCCGGGTATCGACCTAGGTGCGCCCCGCGGGACCGCTATTTACGCACCGCTTTCGGGTACCGTCAGGGCTACAGCAAATACCGACCTAGTGCCCGGGTGTTACTCGTGGGGTAAGTGGACCTTGATCGATCATGCTAACGGATTAGCGACTTTGTATGCACACCAAGATGTTATAAGTGTTACTCCAGGACAAAAGGTTACTACAGGTGAAATTATCGGCTACACTGGTAATACCGGCTTTTCAACTGGACCGCACTTGCACTTTACCGTTTATGTAAAAGATGGAGTTTCCGTCCGTCAATTTAACGAAATCAAAACTGTGACTAGCTGTGGACCAGCTTCAACCCCAGTAGCTGCAACTGAGGCTTACTTGGATCCGGCCTTGTATCTAAGGCCACTTTAGTTTTACTGTTATACTTAGAAAACAGTCATAGTATTTAGTCGACAAAGTAAATTTTATCTAAAAAAGGCTAGTGATGAAAAAGATGAATTATTATCCCGATTATCTCTTTTTGACTAACTAAAACCGCTGTCCGTTTAAGATAGGTCAGATTACTAGTTCAGAAATCTTCTATAAAAATTCATGTTTCTGTTTTTATATTAAAATTAACAGGGGAGTCCAATTTTTTGATTTTTGCGTATTTTCGCATGATAGCGAAAATAAAAATTGCAGTTTATATATCTGGCCTTCAGGGCAAGTACTACCGTGAAGTTTTTATAAAATTTTAGACAAAATGTTAAAAGTTATTTTAATTTATTGAGAAATTTAATTCTCGGTGTCTCATACTGAATAATTTAAATATTTATTTTTCTGGAGTTTAGACTCTTGAGACACGCTTGCCGATCCCAGGAATAGGGCTACGCTTAGCAAGGAGAGCATATTTTTGGTAAGGTACCGCCCTAGGTCAAAAAGCAATAGGTATTGGGATAGGTATTGGGAGTCGAGTTCAGGTACTCCATAGCCTTAGAATTGACCACAGAGCCTCCTTCGCAGTCTCGTACGCAAAACCAGGAGCCTAGCGGTGGAAATAATCCAGCCCACTCACTTCCCTGTATGTAATGTCGCAAAAGATATATTGTGCGACATTGCTATCTAAGTCTGTATAGCCCTATTCCCTGATCAAGATGCCACCTAGTATGGCGGAGACAGCTAGGTCAGTCTTGGGGGTATGCTCTGTTAAGGTAATGTTTCTAGTTTGGTTTTTACTCAAAGACTTTTCTAGTTCTGGATTATTAGTTAAATAATTTTTCAGTTCATGTGGAGTTTTTGAAAAAATAATTTCTATATTTGAAAATCGCTCAAACGCTACTAATCTATGACTTTGTTCTAGAACTACGATTATTCCCACCTGCCTTCTGGTGAGCTCCTTTAGCCCCTTCCCTATGACCTGCTCCGTCTCGATAAGGTCAATTTGTCTGGTGTCTGTATATAGCTCGTAGTCGTACGAGGGCAACTCAAGCGCAATCGCTTTTAGATAACTAACTCCATCAAGGCCAATGCTATAAATTCCAATTTTCATAAATTACAGAAAGAAGATTATTGAGTCAGTTTCATTAGTATAAGGTATTGAGTTTTTGAAATTTCCGTCACTGATAGACGATTACCCTTTTGGACGAGCGGTAGTTTTTGGAAACTCCCATCGTTTTTAATTTCCTCTAGTGAAATTATCTTTTTAAATTTTTTGACAAATTTTACTGTTGGTCCAAGCCAGCGTGGCGCGTCTCTTTTTGAACCTGAATCAAAGTAGCTACTTTTAGGGTCAAACTGAGTAGGGTCAGCCGCCGCTCCCTTAATGATCTCCATCTCCCCTGCTATCCCGATTTCCTTACAGCTCGAATGATAAAAGAAAGCTTTGTCACCGGCTTTCATTTCGTCACGAAACATATTACGGACGCTGTAATTCCTAACACCATCCCAAAATTCCGTCTTAGACTGCCTTAGGTTGTCAATCGAGAAAGTGTCTGGTTCAGACTTCATTATCCAATATTTCATTACTATATTTTAGCATCACTTCCCTTTTTCCGAAGATAAAAGAAAAACGCCCGCAGGCGTTTTTCTTTTATGAGTTTAAATATTCATTGAAATTGCTCTACTCCAACATGGAGCTGAAGCATTCCATGGCTGTGTTCCCTGCTTCTCATAGAGATGTCGGGCGTAAGCCATGTTGTGGTAAATATCTTCAACATTGAGACTCATGCTAATAGCTGTCTTTTCGTGATAGCGTTTGTTAATTTGCATGACTCCAGTATCTGCTTGATCAACTACTCCCTTAAGTACAGTACCGTCTTCAAGTGTATGGCGGAATGTCGATTCACAGCGAGCAACTTCAATCATGATTGGAATATCTTTAAAGTAAGAACGAACAATTCGTTCTGTATCTAATGACTTCACTGGAGCTTTTTCTTCCATTGAAGCAGTACTCACAATTTTGCCGTAGGCCGTGTCTGAAGGAGTTGATGTAAAGGATGTTACTGCCAAAACGGCAAGTATTACGGTCGATAAAATAAGCGGTTGTCTTATCTAACAAATATCAGTTTTGAACTGATAGCCGCAAAATCATAGCACATATTGCTGACATTTAATACTATAGCATGTTTTGAAGTGTGTGTCAATCAAAAAGTCTACTTAGTCTGTCATCTTAGCCTTTATATAAGCCATGGATCCATAAAGAGCTCCTTCGTCACTAAAGGCACTAGTAGTAATAAACGGACAAGCTACGAATCCGTCAAGTACTTCAACGGTGTATTTGCGGATGGCTTCAAGCGGGATTTTTGGATTACCTAAAATCATTGATCCTCCAAGTATAATAACGTCTGGTGACCAATAAAGTATGGTATTGCGCAGCCCTTGCGCTAAGTATTCGGCCAGCTCATCCCACATGATATCTTCCTGAGGAATTTCGTTGGGTTTCATCCCTAGTCTAGCTTCAATCCCCGCTCCAGAGACAAGATTTTCAAGTGTCGGCGTTATTTCATCACCAAGGATAGTACGATCTATATCAAGCACTTGATGTCCTGGTTCAAAACCAGCGCTTGCGCTGTCTATTTTTCCGCATTCAATTTTTACTCCTCCGACGCCACTGCTAATAGTGTGATAAGCAACGATGTCTATTCCTTTTCCAGCGCCATAGACAGCTTCCCCAAGACCAGCTAAGGCGGCATCATTCTCCAAGTAGACAGGTACTTTAAAATGCTTATTTAAAGTAGTTACTAAAGGTTGCTTGCTCCAGTTACTTAGCACAGCGTCATTATCAATTCCCGTTCGGTCTTCATTCAACATGCCTCGAATACCGCCGGCGACTGCTTTGAAGGGAGTTCTTGGTGTCAGGCTTTCCGCGGCAGCAATTATTTCCGTAATCCCCTTGGTAAAAGTTTTTGGTGTGGCGAAGGATTTACTTGCTACAATTGTCTCTAAGTCTTCACTCAGAGCTACACGCGTCCTGGTTCCTCCGATGTCAAAAAGTAAATAACTCATAGACCAAGGATTTCTTTTGTTTTTGTTTTGTATAACTCGACGTTCGGTTGATCAAAAGCATTTAACTTTAATAGATGAGCGAGGTACATTACTTCACGTAGTCGCATACCTATAAATAAACCTGCAGAATATGGTAAAGCTTCTTCAAAAATAGTGGCCCGGTACGGAAGTTGCCTTTCCCGGTAAGCAGCCACGACTCCGCCATAAAGAGCGGTAGCAATCTCCTGGAGCGTAAGTCCAACAAGTGAGCTGGCTAACTTGTTCTTATTAGATAACTTAAGGTCCACCACTTCATCATCAAAAGTGACAAAGTCAGTAAAATTATCAACAGTACCACTTAAATAAAGTTGCCCGATAGAGTGCAGTTCAGTTGGGGTGGAAATGGTTGGAACCATGGCATTTTTCACCAACTTTCCACTCTGATCTGTTTCTTTACCAAGACTCTCAGCAAAGAGTTGTCTGTACCAGCGACCTAACTTTTCTAATCTACTCTCAAAGGCAAAAAAATTGTAGTGGGGGTATTTCAGATCGTGATATATAGCAATCCTAGCAGCACTTTCCGCCGTGACCGCTTCGTAATTGGGTAGATTAGCATCAAGATAGCCAGCAATAAAGTCGTCAGTATCATGACCTAATAGTATCAACGGGATCAGTCCAGCCACAGTAGCTACTGAGTACCGTCCACCGATAATCTCCGGCATTGTCAACAGCGATACTCCTTTTTTACCACCGAATTTCATTAAGTCTGTATCTGGATTACCAATAAAAATAGTTTGTTGGTAGACTGAATCACCAAACTTTTTTTGTAAGGTATCTAGCAGCGCAGCCGAATTTGCTAGTGTTTCTGTCGTTGTGCCAGATTTACTGATTACACAAATAGCTACTTTTTTTAAACTCTTCAGAGCCATTAGTTCTTGAATTACCAGGCTTAGTTTATAGGCTGAGACAGTATCTAGTACTGTCAGCTTTGATTTATTTTGACTTAAGACATTATGTACTGCTTCTGTACCCAGACTAGAACCACCAATACCAATAAGTATCACATGATCAACGTTCTTAAATTTCTTCTTGGTTGCAGTTAGTGTCTCATGAAGGTCAAAATCTTTACAATGATACAGGGAGTATTCTGGTATTTCAGTATTATTTTCTAGCTCCCAAGCTGTTATTTCATCTCGATATGAAGTCAGTGTCTTTAACTTTTTATTAAGAGCAACTTCAGTCACTCGTTTGTCATCGAAGTAATTAACAAACATATACTTAGACCTGTCTAATATTCTTACACGGAGTGTTCTTGAGGATGTATTTATAGGCGTCGTCAACCGAGTCAACTAGATGAAATAAATCAAGATCCTCCTTACTGATTGTTTTATGCTCCTTAAGAAGAGTTTTTTCAAAGACGGCGATAAATGGTTCCCAGAAATCTTTTCCATAGAGTACCACTGGAATTTTTTCAATTTTCTTAGTTTGAATCAAGGTGATGATTTCAAAAAATTCGTCCAAGGTACCAAAACCTCCTGGGAAGTACACGTAAACTTCTGAAGAGAAGGCTAGCATTACCTTACGAGAAAAGAAAAAGTCAAAGTTCAGTGATTCGGTTGTGTAGGGGTTTAATTTTTGTTCAAAAGGTAGCTGAATGTTCAGGCCGATTGAGTTACCCCCAACCTTGAAGGCACCGACATTTGACGCTTCCATTATACCCGGACCACCACCAGAGATTATAGTAAAGCCTTTTTTGGCCAATTTTGCCGCTAGTTCTTCGGCGGCTTTATAATATGGTTCTGTTGGTTGGGTTCTGGCACTGCCCCAAAAAGTGACTGCTAGTCCATAGTTACGTAGTAATTCAAAACCTTGCACAAATTCTGACATTATCCGGAAGACTCTCCAGGATTGAATCGCTCCATCAGTCCCCCTAGGGTCCAATAATTCATTAACGACGCGACAGTGTAGCTTCTCTTTCTGGGCGGATTTTTTATTTAATCCAAATAATTTTTTGACCATATTTATCATATTGTAACATTTGTATTCAGCCAAGGTATTTCGTATTGGCTAAATTCGGGGAGAAGTTTTTTGTCATAGAGTAAGCGTGATGTAACTTCGGTGTGCGAGAGCGCGCCGGTCAAGGCATTATGTGGTTCTGGCTCATCGGGGATGCCGCAGTAATTCATCACAGCATCAAGATTTAAGGCACTACGGCGATGTTGAAGATCAATTGGCGGCGTCAGTCCCTTTTTTACCATATGCATCCAGCATAGGCTATGAGTATCAATGGTGCGATAGGCTAGATCATAAGATACACCAGCTCGTTCACAAGCTGCTTTTGCCATATCGCGGTCAAAGGAGATATTTTGACCAACTAAGGTGCGGTCATTCATGTGTTGTGACCATTCTAAAAAAATTTGGATTAGTTCTGCCTCAGTTTGTTTATCGGGATTAGTAATTTCTGATTCGGTGTAACCATTTACTTCAAGCGCCCCGTCCATAATATGGGCTCCATCCCAGATACGGCATTCTCCGTAAAAGCGATTTTCTGGATTAGAAAAATCTACTGCTCCAATCGAGACGATTGAATGTTTTTCATAGTTTGTTCCCGATGCTTCGATATCAATAACGATCATAAATTATTTTGTATTAGCGCTTAAGTAAATTTTATCATAGGTACTGGCTACAGCTGCTCCGTAAAGTAATATTGCTGCTAGTACATAAATCCATATGAGGAGAATCAAAATTAGTCCAGCTGCACCATAAAAATTGAGTGCTGGTGTGGTAATCAATGTCACAAAAACAGCATATTTTGCACCCATTAATAGCAGTGCGGCTACAATTCCTCCAACTATGCTCCCTTGAATTGATGGTCGATTACTGTAAAGGAAACGGTAAAGGACGGTAAAAAAGGTAGTGGAAGCCAGACCAAAACCAACTTGGGATATAAAGCCGCTGATTGGAAGGTTAATTATACTAATAAAGAAATCTATAGCAATAATTCCAATTAAATATAATTGGAGGATAACAATGAAGATAGCCGAGCGAAAACTTCTTTTAATCCAGCTATAGAAGCTTTGGTCAACCACCTCACGGAGGCGTTGAAACGCTGCGCTCAGTACGTTTAGAGCTACTAGACAAATAGTAGAGAAGAAAAGAATACCTATTGTCGGAACAGTAGATGAGTTGGTGGCGATGGTCAGGTTCTCTACCGCTAGACTAATTATTTTAACTATATCTGTGCCTAGAGTTTCACCCCAGGTATTAAAGATTTTTGCTGTCTGTTCTTGCCCGTAAATTAGTCCTACTGTAGTCAAAGAAATAAGGACTAGCGGAGCTAGGGCTAACGGTGCGTAATATGAAAAAGCGGCAGCATAGTAAATCATGTCTTGATCTAGCCATAGTCTAGCGCTTTGATAAAGTAATTTGAATAAACTCACGATATAATAATATATTATGTACAACTCTATTCTATTGTAGTTGCGGACAATTAGCAGCTGGTTTATACCCGGCTGCCTCAGCTGAGGCTATGCTACTAAAAGTAATTATATTTGCCGGTTTTATTTGTTTGGCTCCTGGACAGGACGGTAGGTGGTATTTACTGCCTGAGCGAGATCCGACTACTACGATATTACTCGGATTAGCCTCAGTCGAAAAAGACTTAATATTCGAGGCCTCATCGCTTATTGTATTACTTTGCTCATTTGGTATAGGTATAATTTGAACACGGCTGTCTACCAGTTGAGTTGGTTCAAGAGATATTCTCCCTAACCAAAAAGATAAGCCCGCAACCAAAATAATCAAGAGGCTATAAAAAACCTGATCATTTAGGATTAAAGACTTGAATTTTTTTAACATATATCGTATACTCCATCCGTTATATTTCGTTTATAAATTATATACTATGGCAACCAAGAAAGCGGGAGGAACCGCTAAAAACCTGCGAGATTCGCAACCAAAATATCTCGGAATTAAAAAAACAGATGGACAGCTAGTCAAAGTTGGCAATATAATTGTGCGTCAACGTGGCACTAAGATTGAAGCTGGTAAAGGCGTACTTATTGGTAAGGACCATACTCTCTTTGCTGGTATCGCTGGAACTGTATCGTTTCGTAACATGCGCAAGACTACTTTTGATGGTCGTAAGGTTGTCAAAAAGGCAGTTGACGTACTTAGTGCAGCCTAAGCTAACTGACTCCAGAATAAAAAACCCACAGCTTACGGCTGTGAGTTTTTTCTTAGCAGCCTCAGCAATCTCCCTTAACAATCTCCCTCCTCTCCAGCTTCAAGTCTATATATCATACCTGATACGACAGTCATATCGTGTATGATATGTTTTCTTGATCACCTACTTCTTTCTTTCATAACACCACACAAAAGAAAAGCCCACAGCCGTAGGCCGTGGGCTTTTCTTTTGTGTGACTATTTAGACTATTGTCGAGTTATTTTCACTGATTCAATTACTACTGGTTCTAAAGGAAGATTTCGTTCATTTCGTTCTACTACTGCAATAGCTTCAACTACTTCCATGCCTCCGACTACTTGTCCGAAAACAGGATGCTTTGAAGTTAGTGGTTGCTTGTCGAAATCTAAGTTTGTATTATCAGCTACGTTGATAAAGAACTGACTTCCGCCTGAATTTGGACCACTGTTGGCCATAGAAATAGTGCCGCGGATATTTGTGAGTTTTTCACCAGCTACGTGCTCATCTGGGATAGCGTAGTCTGGACCGCCGGTACCGTAAGCTGCCACATTGTCAGTCTTAGTAATTGGGTCGCCACCTTGAATCATAAAGTTTGGAATAACTCGGTGGAACTTGATGCCGTCATAAAATCCGGCCTCAGCAAGCTTGATGAAGTTACCAGCTGTAATCGGCATAGTATCTTCATAAAGCTCTAAAGAAAAGGTTCCGAGATTGGTAGTAAATTCGGCTACTGGGTTTATTTGATTTGACATAGTTGTTTGATAGGCGGCTAATTCGTCAATATTTAATGGTGAGATGAATTGATTGTTTGTTTCGGTCAGGTCTGATTCAGGGGCGATATTTTTTGGTCCGAGCCAAAGTGTCATTAAAGCAATCAGTACTCCACAACCAACGAGATATAATGTGAGGTTGATAAAATTTGTTTGTGACATAAATTTTATTTAGCGATGACGTTAATTATTAAAGAAAAACTTTTTCCGTGGGACTTGAGAGTGATTTTTGTCTCACCAAGCGCTTTAATTGGTGCTTCAATCACTACATAATCTTTCGGAATATCAATCCCCATAGCTTTTGCTGCGAGGGTAATATCCTCGGCATTAATCGCCTTGAAGAGGTGGCCCTGTTCGTTGGCTACCGCAACAACGGTTAGAGGTACTTTTGTGAGACTGTCAGTGATATCTTGTAGGTTGGCTATGAGACCCTCTTTATCTTGTCGATTTTTCTTTTGCTGATGGGTAACACTTTTTATATTGGCGGCTGTCGCTGCCTTAGCGTCACCTTGAGGGATTAGTTTGTTAAGCGCAAAACCATCTGGAACCTCGACTACCTGGTGTCTCAGACCAATCTTGGCAACATCTCGCAGTAGGATAACTTTCATATCTTTGATGTAATTTACACTTTTAAAACAGCGTTATTCTAGCAAAAACTTGCGTACTTGGCTAACTCTATTCGGAAACCACCTCTTCCCCTCTAAGGAAACGTAAGGCGGCTTCTTGTTGTGGATCTTGATTATTTATTCGGTTCTCTGGTGTACGGGAAATTATGATATCTGGATCTAGGCCACCATCAGATATCGATACGTTATTGGGCGTAAGCCAACGTGCCACGGTTATTTTTACAGATGAGCCATCTGGTAAAGAAACCAGTTCTTGAACGGATCCTTTGCCGAAACTGTTAACTCCAATAAGAGTAGCTGCATTATGTTCACGGAGGGCTCCAGCCATAATTTCTGAGGCGGAGGCTGATCCGCCGTCGATTAGTACAACCAGGTCTTTATTATTAAATTCACGAATAGCGCGACCTGAACTGCGATAGAGTTTTTCCATATCATTATCCCTAAAGCTTTCTTTTACCACTACCTTACCTGTAGGTAGGAAGAAACTTGAAATAGCTACCGCACTTTGTAAGTAACCACCTGGATTACCTCTTAGGTCCAAGATTAGCTTATCGGCACCACTAATAGCGAACTCTCGTAAGGCTTCTTGGGTCTTCAGTTCTGATATAGCATTAAAACTGAATAGTCTTATCACAAAAACATCACCTATTTTTTCTGTAGCTATGGTTGGGATATCGATGGTATCTCGTATAACGGCATAGGTTTTGATTTCAAGATTTCCCTCTCGGTAAATTGACAGTATGACTTCTGTATCTTTCTCACCTCTAATTAGACGTACAGCTTCATCTACTCTCATTCCGTCAGTAGTGACACTGTCAATTTCAGTGATAATATCACCCGGTAGCAGACCAGCTTTTTCTGCAGGAGTGCCTGGTAATGGAGCAATAACGGTAATTAGATTATCTCGGATACCAATTTCCATCCCGACTCCACTAAAGTTTCCAGAAATATCTTCAGCAAAAGCGGCGCTCTGAACTGGGGGTAAAAAAGCTGAGTAGGGGTCATTAAAAGCTTTTACCATTCCTTGTATGGCACCATTCATTTTATCCTCAGATGTAATAACAACAGAAGAACTAGCGGAGACAAATTTTTCATCCATTAGTTCCCAAACCCGCCAAAATTGCGATAAATCTTTTTCTGGGTCAGCTGTCTCCTCGCGAGTGAAGAAGGAAAAAAGACCAGCCGTTTGGTTACCGTCAACGTTTATTTTTTCCACCTGTGTACCAGTAATAAATGACCCACCTGCTAGCACTAGAGCTAGAAAAATTCCGAGTAGGTTATTTTTTCGCGGCGCCGGACTACTTATTTGTGTTTCTTCCTGATTATCTTGTTGATCTAACATGCCTACCATTATCGCACACACTTTCAAGATGGCAAAAAGACAATGGTGACTTTCGGTTTTGGCATTGCTTTGCTACACTAAGAGGCATGTTTAGTGATTTATTTAAACGAAAACCTAAAGCACCATTGCCGCTAATTAATTTCTACAACACTGAGACTGCTAAAATAGAGGTTTTCAAGCCTATTTCTCCTAATCTCGTGAAGATGTACAGCTGTGGTCCTACTGTATATGATTATGTGCACATCGGAAACCTACGCTCGTACGTCTTTGCTGACATTTTGAAGCGAACGCTTATTGTCCATGGCTACAGCGTAAAGCACACTATCAACCTCACTGATTTCGGTCATTTAACCGATGATGGCGACGCTGGTGAGGATAAAATGATGAAAGGATTAAGTCGTGAAGGGCTACCCATTACCTTGGCGGCCATGAGGCAATTATCAGATACCTACATAGAAGCTTTTTATGATGACATGGATTCGCTTAAGATCTTGGCTCCGACCACTTGGTCTAGAGCTAGCGACTATGTAGCGGCTCAAATCAGTTTAGTTGAGACTTTAGAACAAAAAGGATTTACTTACGAAACCAGAGATGGGGTTTATTTTGATATTAAAAAATTCCCCCGTTATGGAAGCCTTGGCAATATAGATCTAGATCAGCTTAAAAGTGGGGCTCGAGTGGAGGTTAATACCGAGAAGCACCATCCAGCCGATTTTGCTGTGTGGAAGAAAGGTCTTTTAGGTTGGGATAGTCGTTGGGGTAAAGGTTTCCCTGGCTGGCATGTCGAATGCTCAGCCATGGCCATGGCGACTTTGGGTAATGAAATTGATATTCATACTGGAGGCATAGATCATATTCCTGTCCATCATAACGCTGAGATTGCCCAGTCAGAATGTGCCACCGGAAAAACTTTTGCCCGCTACTGGCTTCATAATGCCTTCATCACTATTGATGCCCAAAAAATCGGTAAGTCTTTAGGCAACTCTATAAGTCTGCGACAAATGGTAGATAGGGGCTTCTCCGGGGAAGATTACCGCTACTGGCTATTGACTGCCCACTACCGTTCGACAGTTAATTTTACTTGGGAAGCTCTTACCGCTGCCAAGCAAGCGCTTTATCGCTTAAAGCGTTTTGTCTATGAGGACTATGAACAGAAAGCCGGCAAGCCTGAGGAAGGTTACGTTACTAAGTTTAAGCAGTATTTAGCTGATGATCTCGATACTCCTGGCGCTATTGCCCTTCTTTGGGAAGTGACCAAAGACGAAAAGCTCGACGCTAAGACCAAATGCGCCACCATTCACTACTTTGACGATGTTCTTGATGTCGGTCTTAGTGAAAGTGTCATAGATGGCAAAAAAAATCTCGGCATACTTTCTAGTGAAGAGATTCCTGAGGAAATTATGGAACTGATAGCAAGACGAGAAGCTGCCCGAATAGCTCGCAACTGGCCCGAGGCCGACCTGGCGCGCGAAGCTCTTAATCTAAAAGGATATAGTGTAGAAGATACCTCCCATGGTCCAAAAGTGAGTAAGGCGTAGGTGACTGATCGGAGAGTTAAAATTGACTTTGACTTGAAGTGTATTTCGTGCTATAATATTGGATTATCCGACCCCCGTCTCATTGAAATTCCCCAGGGCAGAGCCCTACCCCCTCTTCATTCCACTACGTTCGGCGGGACGTCTTTTTTGAGCTTCGCTTAAGATTTGTTTGAAAACCTTAGGTTTTCAAACTTTTCGAAATGGAGACCTTGGGGCAGAGTCCGCAGGAAATTTCAATATTAGTCCCTCAGCTATACACACTTTGCACATACCTGTGCAAAAACAGTCAATGTTTGATTCGTGATACAATCTAGCAACTATGTCCGACAAACGACTTACAAACCGCGCGTTGCGCACTCCGCCGCACAACGTTGATGCTGAAAAAGCTCTATTAGGAGCAATTATTTTGAAGCCAGATGTGATGCATGATGTTTCAGTAAATGTCTATGCCGAGAGTTTTTACGCTGATAAGCACCGGTCTATTTACGAAGCCCTCTTAGCTATTTTTACCAAAGGCGACCCGATAGATGTGGTTTCCATTATCGCTAAGCTTAAGTCTAATAATACTCACGACCGTGTCGGTGGCGGCGCTTATATTACTGAGCTTATAGAGACTGTTCCGGCTGCCGGCAATGCCAACTATTACGCCGAAGTAGTTCAAGGGAAAGCTTCTTTAAGAAACTTGATTCATGCAGCTGACGATATTGCTGAGATTGGCTACTCTGATCCAGAAAGTGTTGACGAAGCTCTCGATCAAGCCGAAAAGAAGATTTTTCATGCTACTCAGTCACCCACCGCGGAGAAATTCAAAACTATTGGCACGTCGATTACTGAGGCATGGGAGCGTTTTGAGTATCTTAGCGCCAATCAAGATGAAAGAAGGGGTATTCCGTCAGGCTTCACGGCTCTCGATAACCTGCTGGCCGGTTTTCAAAAGTCAGACTTAATTATTTTGGCGGCTAGACCGTCTATGGGAAAGACTACTTTTGCTCTGGATATTGCTCGTAATGCCGCTTTAAAATTTGGTGCTTCGGTCGGTATTTTTTCCTTGGAAATGAGTGACCAACAGCTGGTCGACCGTATGTTGGCGGCGGAGGCTGGTGTTGACTCTTGGAAACTGCGTACTGGTAAGCTTTCTAACGATCAGGAATTTGAAGCCGTGCAACAAGCGATGGCTAAGCTTTCTGAAGCTCAAATCCATATCGATGATCAAGCAGGAAACAATATCCTCAAGATGCGTTCAGCGGCTAGACGTCTTAAGAACGAACATGGTCTGGATTTGTTGATTGTTGATTACCTCCAACTTATGTCCCCGACCGCCACCAAAGCCAGTGATTCGATGACGCAGCAAGTAACTGAAATCTCACGTTCATTGAAGATTCTGGCTCGTGACTTAGAGGTACCGGTGATAGCGCTCTCTCAGCTGTCTCGAGCCGTTGAACAGCGTGGCGGGCGTCCTCGCCTCTCTGACCTACGTGATTCTGGTTCAATTGAGCAAGATGCTGACGTCGTGATGTTTATTCACCGTGAGGACAAGATTAACAAAGAATCAGATCGACCAAACATTGCTGAAATCTTAGTGGAAAAGCACCGTAATGGTCCAGTTGGTTCTTGTGAACTATATTTTGACGGTAAGCATGTGCGCTTCGTCAACCTGGATACCAAACACCACAGTGAAAGCAGTAATGATAACTTCTAGTAGACTGACATATTTTTATGACCCCACTCGATAAACTGGTTGCTTATTTTGAAAAATTTCCTGGTATTGGAGCTCGTCAAGCGAAGCGTTTTGCTTTTCATATTTTAACTCTGCGTAAAGAGCAAGTTGAAGAATTATCGCAGTTGATTGTTACTTTACCTCAGGCAGTTTCTGAGTGCATTGAGTGTCATCGCTTTTTCTCTCAAAGCAGAGCGACACCAAATGGTCTGTGTTCTATATGTGACGATGTGACTCGTGACCACAGTAAGTTACTGGTGGTGGCCCGGGACACTGATATTCAAGCGATTGAACGAAGTGGTATTTACGAAGGAGTGTACTTTGTCCTTGGCGGTACTATTTCTCTGCTTAATCCCCCAGAAGCTAATGCTAAGCTCCGTACTGGCGCCTTTAGAAAACTGGTAGAAAAGCGTCTTGGTGAAAAACTCAGTGAGATGATTTTAGCTTTTTCAGTTAATCCAGATGGAGAAAATACTACCCGATACGTGCAAGGTGTACTTAAAGAAATACCCGGCACCGAAAAGTTGAAAATTTCTGAACTGGGACGTGGCCTTTCCACTGGTAGCGAACTAGAATACGCTGACCCAGAGACAATCAAAAGTGCTTTAAATAATCGCAGCTAATTTAGAATAATTTTAATAAATAAAACCCACTGGCTAGGAACCTGTGGGTTTTTTGGTAGTTTAATTTTAAATAGATCTCCCGAAGACATGGTCCCTAATCTTGAGATCTATACAAAGTCTACGTATCACACATGATACGTAGACCATATCATGCGTGATACGTAAAAAATGTGAGGAGGGTGGGAATTTTTTTGAGATGGTTCCTTTTTCCTTTTAGTAAAAAATAGATAATTATTGTTTGGCATATTAGGATACGTGAATAAACGAAAAAAGCGCGACCGAAGGTCGCGCTTTTTTCGTTTCAACTTCATTTACAACTAGATAGACTCAATCTTTACCTCAGCATAGTGCTGCCTATGACCAATTCTTCGATCACGGTTACTCTTGGCTTTGTAGCGAACGATTGTTAGCTTTGGGCCTTTCTTCTCTCCTAGGTAAGTTGCATGAACTTTTGTCCCAGTGTTTGGAGTGCCAACATTTGTGGTTTTACCATCGTCAGTTAGTAATACAGTATCAAACTCTACTTTGTCTCCTTCTTTCTGATCGCCGATAAGCTCCACCAAAATAGTGTCGCCGACTGAAACGATGTATTGCTTGCCACCAGTAGCGATTACTGCGAAGGCGTCTTTGTTAGCTTTTTTTGTTGCCATAGTGCCGGCTATAGTACTAGAAAACCTTTAAAATTGCAA
>Ga0163144_10007523_pt1 | contig 23877 bp, 22 predicted proteins | sample OliLak19BULKMAT1_FD_123175 | JGI IMG/M metagenome (GOLD analysis project Ga0163144, IMG submission 123175) | Freshwater microbial mat bacterial communities from Lake Vanda, McMurdo Dry Valleys, Antarctica - Oligotrophic Lake LV.19.BULKMAT1 | ecosystem: Environmental > Aquatic > Freshwater >...
CGGCAACACTCATCAGGCTAACGCGTTTCAGTTTGGACATTTCACCATTCCCCAGTTTCTCTGCGAGGCCGACATGGCCTGGGTTGTCTTCTCAACCCGTGCAAGTTCAATACCATCCCGGATAGCCCGCATTTGCGGCCAATTCGGATGCATACCACCCAATACCCGCAAACGGTTCGGAATTGAATATCGGGGCCCGGAATATTCGTTAATAAAAGACCATATCCGTTACTTTGCGGATTGAAGTTGCTAACGTCTGGAAAGGACCGGGCGCTCTATTGGTTCCAAATAAACAGACTTCTAACTGAGTTTTCAACATGCCAACACTGACTCTGGCCCCGGCCTCTGTTGCTGACTATCGCCGGATGGCCGAGCGCCGCCTGCCCCGCTTCCTGTTCGACTATCTCGATGGCGGCGCCTATGCAGAGGTTACGCTGGCCCGGAATGTCCGCGATTTCGAGCGACTCGCGCTCCACCAGCGGATACTGCGCGATGTCTCCGCGCGCTCAACCGCAACGACCCTTTTTGGGTCAGAGTTAACAATGCCGCTCGCGCTTTCGCCCGTGGGTCTGTCCGGGATGATGGCGCGCCGGGGTGAAGCGGCGGCGCGGCGGGTCGCCGGAGCCTTCGGCGTGCCCTACTGCCTGTCTACACTTTCCGTGTGTTCTGTAGAAGAAACTGCAGCCGCAGGCTCCGGCCCGCTCTGGTTCCAACTTTACATGATCCGTGACCGGGGCGCCTGCGCTGACCTGATCGCACGGGCCAAGGCGTCCGGTGTGACCGTCCTTGCGCTGACGGTTGACCTGCCGGTCGTCGGCACGCGGTACCGGGATGTCCGCAACACTATGAGCGGCGGGGGCGGCAGTTGGGCACGCTTGCGGCGCGGCCTGATTTCCTACGCGCTCCACCCAGAATGGGCTTTTGAAGTAGGCCTTGGCGGAAAGCCGCATATCCTTGGAAACATTGCGCCTTATGTGAAAAATGCCTCTACGCCGGCCGACTTTTCGGCCTGGGCCAACGCATCGATCGACCCGTCCATCAGCTGGGCGGATCTCGCCTGGATCCGCTCGCAGTGGAGCGGGCCGCTCCTAATCAAAGGCATTCTGAGCCCGGAAGACGCTGTCGAGGCCGTCAAGAGCGGCGCTGACGGTATCATCGTCTCGAACCATGGCGGCCGGCAGCTGGACGGCGTGGCGTCCTCGATTTCGATGCTGCCCCGCATCGCCGAGAAGGTGTCCGGCCAGACGAAACTGCTGGTTGATGGCGGTGTGCGATCCGGTCAGGACATCCTGAAAGCGCTGGCGCTGGGGGCGGATGCGGCGATGGTCGGCCGCCCCTGGGTTTACGCGCTCGCCGGCGCTGGAGAAGCGGGATTATTGAACCAGCTCAAGGCATTTCACGGTGAATTTTCAGTGTCGATGGCGCTGACCGGTGTAACGGACACGCACCAGATTGGCCAATCAGTTCTCGATCTGCCTGGTTAGGCCGGCGCCTGGAGGTCAGGCGTCCGGAATGGCGATGTAGGTCTGGGGACCTTCCGGCTGCTGGCCGGCGAGCACGCTGTTTTCCGGCGGCACATGTTTGAGTTGCGCCTTCAGCAGTGTCGGGAACGCCTCCAGTTGGCCGCGAGCAAAACCCCAGTCAAACACCCAATAGGCGTAAGGGCGTTTGCCAGCCAGAGTACCGAACACGAGGAAAAAGCCTGCGCGGGCAAGGCGGTACAGGCTGAACGCCAAGTAGCGCCACCAGGGCTTCATACCGTAGCGGATGTGCAGCTTGACGTGTCCCCGACCCCAGGTGCGGGCCTGTTTGAAACGGCCTTCGGCCGTGTCGCGCAGCCGGTAGTGCACCAGCGCTTCCGGCACGTAGGTCAGCTTCATACCGGCGAGCTGGACCCGCCAGCAATAGTCGACGTCCCAGGCTGTGCCGATCCAGTCGGTCGGATCGCCTACTCGTTTGTAGCAATTGCGAGTCATGCCGATGGCATTGCAGGCGGCGAACGGAAGATGCATCGGGCCGACAACGGTGGGCAATCCCTCTGCGCGGCCCTGAAGGCCCCGGTCCTTGCCCCAGGTCATGCTGGGCGGATTGAGTTTTTCATAGTCGAGCGCCGGGACGGCGAAATCGCAGGTTTGCAGTGCCTTCACCATGTGGCGCATCCAGTCCGGATCGCACTCGTCATCGGACTCGCAGACGAGGATTACATCGCCTTTCGCGGCCCGGAAACCAACTGTGTAGGAATGTCCAACCGTGCCCTGCGGGCCATGTCCGATATAGGCCTGGACGACACGAACCGGCAGCCGGTCTGCATAGGACAGAGCCATTTCGACCGATTTATCAGTCGAGCCATTGTTGACGAAAACAAGCTCCCACTCGCCCTCGTAAGTTTGCCGGACCAAAGAATCCAGCATGACGGCGAGGGTGGCAGTGCCATTGTAACAAGGCAGCACAACACTGACGAACATAGTAATCCCCTTAAAACGGACACACCAGACTTTTGCCCGTCATTTGCAATATACTGGCCAGAACGTGCGCAAAACTCAAGGTGGCAAAGGTAAACGGCTTGCGGTCAGTCAGACGTCTGGCAAGCCTAACGCAAATGCACCCCCTTTACCCATCCGGCAATACTCCGGTTCCGGAGTAATTAAGCCAGGGGTGCATTGACCGCGCCTTGTAACTTGAACCCGGTCTTGTTTTTTTGGTATCGGTCTGCATCGCACCGGACCGGCGCAAGGCTCGCCAAACAGTGGTATATGAGTTGCAAGCGCGAACCGCGACCCCGTGTTTTCCAACAAGGAATGAGACATGCTGATCGTCGATACAGCCCTGCAGGCGCGCGCCGTGTCGGGGAAGCCGGTCCAGGTTGCCATGTTCGGCGCCGGCTACATGGCGCGCGGCATCACCACACAGATCGTTCGCTACACGCCCGGCCTCCGGCTCGCCGTCATCTGCAACCGTACGGTTGAGAAAGCCATCGGCTGTTATACCGCTGTCGGCATCGACCCGGCTGACATCCGCGAAGTCACCAGCGCGGCTGCGCTGGATCAGGCCATCCGCGATGGCAAATACGCTGTCACCAACGATCCCGCGGTCGCCGCCAGCGCCGGCCTCATCGACATCACCCTCGAAGCCACCGGCCATGTCGGCTACGGCGCCCTCGCCACCACGCTGTCGATCCAGCATCGCAAGCCGATGGTGTCGATGAACGCAGAACTCGATGCGACCTGCGGCCCGATCCTCAAAGCCATGGCCGACGAAGCCGGCGTGATCCTTTCGGGCGCCGACGGCGACCAGCCAGTCGTGCAGATCAACCTCTGGCGCTACGTGAAGCAGCTCGGCATGACGCCGCTGCTCTGCGGCAACATCAAGGGCCTGCAGGACCGCTACCGGACTCCGGAAACACAGGCTGCCTTCGCCAAGCAATGGGGCCAGACCCCGGAGATGGTGACCAGCTTTGCCGACGGTACCAAGATTTCCTTCGAACAGGCGATCACCGCCAACGCGACCGGCATGACCATCGCCCAGCGCGGCATGATCGGCCATGAGTTCAAGGGCCATGTCGACCAGATGGTGGACATGTACGACATCGACCAGCTGCGCGCCCTCGGCGGCATCGTGGACTATGTGGTCGGCGCCGCGCCGAGCCCGGGCGTCTACGTGTTCGCTGAAGCCAGGGACGAGATCCAGAAGGTCTATCTGAATTATGGCAAGCTCGGCCAGGGCCCGCTCTACAGCTTCTATACCGGCTGGCATCTCACCTCGCTGGAAGTGCACAATTCGATTGCCCGCGTCGCGCTCCTCAAGGACGTGCCCATCGAGCCGCTCGGCCCGCCCGTCGTCGAAGTGATCACCATTTCCAAACGCTCGCTGAAGGCCGGCGAAACCGTCGACGGCATTGGCGGCTTCATGACCTATGGCGTCTGCGAGACAGCTGCTATCCAGCAGAAGGACCGCCTCCTGCCGATGGGCCTTGCCGAGGGTTGCCGCCTGAAGCGCAACATCAACAAGGACGAAGCCATCAGCTGGGACGATGTCATTCCACCGACGAACGATCTGCCGCACCAGCTGCGCGCCAAGCAAGATGCCAAATTCGCACCGGCCCGCATGCCGGCCACCTCTCACTGACCCTCCCTTCCAAAGCCAGAGTTGCGTTCATGAAAACTGCCCAAGACATCGTCAAGACCGACCTCGCCTACATGGCGGAACGTCTCTCCTCCGAATTCGGCGAGATGGCGGGAAAGCGCCTCCTGATCATCGGCGGCGCCGGCTTCCTCGGCTATTACCTTGTGCAGGCGGCGTTGTACTACAACGACGTTTCGGGCAAGCCGCCGATCCAGCTGACCGTGTTCGACAACTACATGCGCGGCATGCCGGACTGGCTGAAAGCGCTGGAAGGCCGCAAGGACCTCACGCTTCGCAAGCATGACGTGATTGACGCCCTCCCCGCAGACCTTCCGCCCCAGGACTACCTGATCCACGCGGCCTCTATCGCCTCGCCGATCTTCTATCGCCAGTTCCCGCTGGAGACGATGGACGCGAACGTCAACGGCCTGCGCCTGCTTCTCGAGTATGCCCGCGACCTCGCGGTCAAAGGCAAGCCGATGTCGGGCTTCCTCTTTTACTCGACCAGCGAAATCTACGGTGATCCGACCCCGGACAATATCCCGACCCCGGAAACCTATCGCGGCAACGTCTCGTGTACCGGCCCGCGCGCCTGCTACGATGAGTCCAAACGTTACGGCGAAACCCTGTGCGTGGCCTTTGCCCAGGTCCACAAGGTGCCCGTCAAGATGGCGCGGCCCTTCAACAATTATGGCCCAGGCCTGAAGATCACCGATGGCCGCGTCCTGCCTGACTTCGCCCGGGACATCTTCGCGGGTCGCGACATTGTCATGCTGTCGGACGGCGCCCCGACGCGCACCTTTTGCTACATCGCGGACGCCATCGTCGGTTATTACAAGATCCTGGTCCGCGGCCGCCCCGGCGAAGCCTATAACATCGGCACCGAGACGCCCGAGATCAGCATGGCCGAACTCGCCCGCCGCGTCACTGCCATTGCCGCCGAAGAATTCGGTTACAAGGGCAAGGTTGTGCTCGGCAAATCGGACGACGCCGAATACCTCACGGATAACCCGAACCGCCGCTGCCCGATCATCACCAAGGCTCGTACGGAACTCGGATATGAACCCTCAATCGGTCCGGACGAAGGCCTCAAGCGGTCCCTTCTCTGGTATGCCGGCAATCAGGTCGCGGAGCTCGCCTAATGAAAATCGCCATTATCGGTACTGGGTATGTCGGCCTCGTTTCCGGCGCCTGCCTTGCCTCCAAGGGGCATGACGTCGTCTGCGTGGATGTAGACCCCGCCAAGGTCGCCCATATCAACGAGCGCAAGCCACCCATCTATGAAGTCGGCCTGCAGGAATTGCTCGACCGGGTCGTGCCCTCGCACCTCACCGCGACGACGGACCTGAAGAAGGCTGTTCAGGGTGCGGACATTTCCCTGATCGCGGTCGGCACGCCTTTCGACGGCGACCTGATCGACCTGAAATACATCCGCGCCGCGGCCCGCCAGATCGGCGAAGCGCTGAAGGATCATGACGCCTACCATGTCGTCATCGTGAAGAGCACGGTTGTTCCCGGCACGACGGAAGACGTGGTCCTGCCGATCCTGGAAGAAGCCTCGGGCAAAAAAGCCGGCCGCGATTTCGGCGTCGGCATGAACCCCGAATTCCTCAAGGAAGGCGAGGCCATAGACGACTTCATGTTCCCGGACCGCATCGTGCTTGGCGGCATCGACGCCCGCACAACTGGCGTGATGGCGAAAATCTATGACGTGTTCCCGGATGTCGACGTGATCCACACCAAGCCGCGCACGGCCGAGATGATCAAGTACACCGCCAACTCCCTGCTCGCGACGCTGATTTCTTTCTCGAACGAGATCGGCAACCTCTCGGCCACAGTCGGCGTGGACGTGGTTGAAGTCATGCGCGGCGTGCACCTGGACAAACGCTTCACCCCGATCCGCAAGGACGGCGAGCGCGTCATCCCTGGCTTCATTTCCTACCTGGCGGCCGGATGCGGCTTCGGCGGCAGCTGCTTCCCGAAAGACGTGAAAGCCCTGATCGCGCACGGCGCTGGCAAGGGCGCCCGCATGGACCTGCTGAAATCGGTGATCGCCGTCAACGCAGACCAGCCCGCCCGCATGATCGAGATGCTGAAACTGCGCTTCCCGGATCTTTCCGGTGTGAAGGTGGCCGTCCTCGGCATGGCCTTCAAGCCGGGTACGGACGATATCCGCGAAAGCCCGTCGCTTCCGGTCACGCAGGACCTGCTGGACGCCGGCGCTGTCATCACGGCCTTCGATCCGATTGCCCGTCACGAAGCCGAGAAGGTGTTCCCGTCGGGTGTCACCTTCGTGGACAGCCTTGACGGCACCGTAGCCGGCGTGGACGCCATCCTAATCATGACCGGCTGGCCCGAGTTCCGCGCGCTGCCGGCCTTGCTTGAGAAGAACGGCGCCAACCCCTACGTCGTCGATGGCCGCCGCCTTCTGGCGAAAGACAGCGTCCGCGCCTATGCCGGCATCGGCCTCAAAGCCGAACCGGTCGCCTGAGCTTCAACACCTCCAAAGGCAAAAGCGCCGCTTAATCGAGCGGCGCTTTTCATTTGTACCCTGAGTAAAAAGAGGGGCCGCGTCAGCCCGCGAAATCCGCCCACTGCTTGTCCTTGTCCGACGTCTCGGTCGGCGCGAGCGGCCAGGTGATGCCGAATGCCGGATCGTTCCACCGCACGCCGCCTTCCGCCGCGCCGTTATAGCGCGCGGACACGAGGTAAGTGACTTCGACATGGTCGCTGACGGTCTGGAAGCCATGGGCAAAGCCCTTCGGCACCAGCAGCTGGCGCTTGTTCTCCTCATTCAGCTCGAACGCTTCCCACTGTTTGTAGGTTGGCGAGTCCGGGCGAAGGTCGAGAATGATATCGACAATTGCGCCGCGAAGGCAGCGGATCAGCTTGTCTTCGGCATGCGGCGCGCGCTGGAAATGCATCCCGCGGAGGGTGCCACGGGTCGCGGAGTACGACATGTTCTGCTGCACGAATTCGGTGGGCAGGCCATTGGCGGCAAACTCGTCGGCGCAGAAGGTGCGCGCGAAGAAGCCGCGATCATCGCCCCGGCGTTCCAGGTCGATCAGCACGGCATCCTTGAGCGTGGTGGGATAGAATTTCATGCGATCACTTCACGTGCTTCAGCCAGGGCGCGCCCTTGGCATAAGCCGCTTCCAGAACCTGCCGGTCACGGACGGTATCCATGGCCTGCCAGAAGCCCGCATGACGATAGGCGGCCAGCTGGCCCGCCTCGACGAGCCGGTTCATCGGCTCCTGTTCCCAGACGGTTGCGTCGCCGTCCACGAGATCGATGACGTCCGGCTCGCAGACGAAGAAGCCGCCATTGATCAGGCCGACGTCCGCCGAATCCTTCTCGCGGAAGGACTGCACGATCGGCGTATCATTCGAGAGGCCCATGACGCCGAAACGGCCGGGCGGCGACACGGCCGTCACCGTCGCGCGGGCGCCGGAAGCCTTGTGGAATTCGATCAGCGCCGTGATGTCGACATCCGACACGCCGTCGCCATAGGTCAGGCAGAAAGTTTCGTTGCCGATCACCTTGCGGGCCCGCTTCAGGCGCCCTCCGGTCATCGTATCGACGCCGGTATCCAGCACGGTGACTTTCCAGGGCAGCGCCTGCTTGTCGGACCAGAGGATCTCGCCATTCGACAGGTCGATGGTGAAGTCGCTTTTGCGCCAGTGGTAGTTAAGGAAATAATCCTTGATGTACCCGACCTTGTAGCCGCCCAGCACCACGAACTCGTTGATCCCGTGGGACGCATACATTTCCATGATGTGGTGGAGAATCGGACGGTCGGCGATTTCGACCATCGGCTTGGGCCGCAGGGCCGTTTCCTCGCTCAGGCGCGTACCGAAACCACCTGCAAAAATGACTGCTTTCATTTTCTTTCCATCCCCATGGCTAAGGCACGTGCCGGATCGGGATATCCGGCGCCGCCCTTAAGGATTGGTGCATTGGCTATGCCAGCGCCAGCAATCGGCGCGCGATTTCGTCGATCCGGGCCCAGTTCCCGGCGGCAATGTCGGACTGGCTGGCGATCCAGGAGCCGCCGATGGCGAACACGTTGGGCAGGCTAAGATAGGTTTTCACCTCGCCCTCGCTGATGCCGCCGGTGGGCATGAACCTGAGGTGCGGCAGGGGTCCGGCCAATGCCTTCAATGCCGGTGCGCCGCCCGCAATCGCCGCTGGAAACAGCTTCAGCCGGGCAAAGCCCTCCTCGTGGCGCGCCATCGCCTCGCTGGCGGTCGCAATGCCCGGAATCATCACATGTTCCCGCCCGCGGAGCGCGTCCCTCAGCCCCGGCGCCATGCCGGGCGAGACCAGAAACTCCGCCCCGGCTTTCAACGCCGCATCGGCATCCTGTCCGGTCAGCACTGTGCCGGCGCCCACCAGCAATTCCGGCGCCTCGGCCCGCATCGCTGCAATCGCCTCAAGGCCAGCGGGGGTGCGCAGGGTCACTTCCGCGATGGTTATTCCCGCCTTCACCAGCGTGCGGGCCAGCGGCGCGGCCTGGCGCGCGGAGTCCACAACAATCACGGGCACGACCGGCGCCTTGCGCGCGGCGGCATCGAGTTTCAGCAGGTTGACGGACATGGGCGGGTCCTGAAAGCCGGGGAACGCTAGGCCGCACCAAGACCGGGCGACAACGTTGTTAGTGGCGCGGCTCGCGGCGAAAAACAAGCGGTCAGCTTGGCTCAGTGCCCCCGGTGTCAGGCTGCCTCGGCGGGCCGGCTGGCCGACCGGTCCAGCACGCCCGGCTGATCCCAGTCTCCTTCCGGCCGGATGATCTGCAGCGGATCCGCCCGGATGGTCAGCGCCTGCGGGTGCGGGGCGATCGGGATTTCCATCTCGCAATAGTCAAAGTCGGAAAAGGCAAAGTGCGGCCGCCCGGTCACCACCCGGCAGCGGAACACCCGGCTCCAGACCGGCCAGAGCCGGGACTGGATCTGCGCCAACGCCACCCGGTAGCCCTTGCGCGAGATCACCTCGCAGGTCTCCGCCATCAGCACGCGCAGCGCCGGTGTGCCCCGATAGGCCGGAATGATGGTCGACCGTTCGATCTTGGCGAAATCCGCAAACCAGCGCACCCGGCAAGTGCCCGCTGGCCGCGCGCCCTCGCGCACCAGGAAGTGCGTGCAGGAAAAGTCGTTCCCGTCATACTCCTCCTCATACGGACAGTCCTGCTCGGCCATGTAGACCGCCGCGCGCAGCGTCATCGCCTGCTGGTACTCCTCCAGCGTACGCACTGGCCCGGCCGAAAACTGCGCGAGCATTGCGGGGTCCAGCGGCCGCGTCAGGGATAATTCGCCAAAGTCCGGACGTGGTCTCATGCCGCTTGTTCCTGCGAAACCGGAAGCGGGTCCTGCCCCCAGAGATCCGGCAGACCGCCTTCGATGGCGTGGAAGCCCAAGGACAGCATGGAACGCTTCCCGTCCTCCGTGGCACCCCGCGCAAAGCACGCCACTGGCGCAAAGAATTCCAGCCGGGTGATCCCCGCCGCCATCATCACGCGCCGCCGGGACTCCTTCGTCGCGCCCGCATAGGCGCCGATGTAAACGCCGCCGCAGGCCTCGCCCTTGCAGCAGATATGCGCGAGCGACGGCCAGGCGGGGACGAAGCTTCCATCGCGCACCGCCGCCACGCCGCCTGCGCTGAGCGGCACGGTGATGAACACGCCGTCCACTGGATCGCCGGTCACCCAGCCGGCCATGCCGGTAAGACCGTCGATCCAGTGGATCGAGGCGGGCGTGGCCATCGACTGGCCTGTCAGTTGCTCGGCGAGCGCGAGGCCTGCTTCCAGTTCGGCGAAGCTTGCCCGCCGGAAATCGAACTCCCCGGCGCGCCGGGAAAGGCCCTGATAATCGATCCGCACTTCAGACATCAACAGCCTCCGCGAGCACGACCAGAGCGTGCATTTCGCGGAAACTCTCTCACACGTTTAGATACGCTGCAAGCCGCAACTCGCGGAGAAGTTGTAGACGCTTCAGGCCATCATTCCTTGCAGCTGTGCTGCGGTTTCCCGTGCCTGCTCCGGCGATCCGAAGAGTTGCCGGTTCACGCCGATGCGCTTGAACCAGTAGTGCAGGCCGACGAGATCGGTGAAGCCCATGCCGCCGTGTACTTCGGTGGAGGTGCGCGCGATGAAGGTGCCTGCTTCGGCCATGTAGGACTTGGCGAGGTTCGCCATCACGGGGCCTTCAGGGTCGCCGATGTCGAGGGCGTGCGCGGCGTGCCAGATCAGGGCGCGGCCGGGTTCGAGCTTGGCGGCCATTTCAGCGCATAGGTGTTTGACCGCCTGGAAGGAGCCGATCACCCGGCCGAATTGCTGGCGTTCGGCGGCATACGCAACGGCCTTATCGAGCATCGCCTGGGCGGCGCCGAGGGTGTCGGCGGCGACCAGCAGGCGGGCGATGGCGAGGACCCGGTTGTCGCTTTTGGGGGCTGCAGCCGCCTTTTCGCCTGTCAAAATCACCTCATGGAATGCACGCGTTTTATCAATCGTTCTCATCTGTTCTCGTTCGGCTATCATCTGGACAACATGCAGTTGCCCGTCTGTATCGGCCGCGAGCAGGTGCGTCGCCCCTTCCACATCCATCGCCAGAAGCGCCTTGCCCGAGAGCTTTCCCTTCGCGAATGAAAGCCCCGCGCCGTCCCGGCGGGAGGTCAGTTCCGTCAGTGCCAGCCCGAACTTCGCTTCGCCGGCTGCGATCAATGTCAGCAGGTCCGGATAGTCCTTCAGCGCCGTCGCGGCGACCGCGTTGACGAGGAAGCGCGATGGGGCAACATGGTAGCCGAGCGCTTCCTGCACAAGGCAGGCATCGAGCAGGCTGAGACCGAGGCCGCCTGCGTCTTCGGGCACGAGCAGCGCGGCTAGGCCGAAATCGACGAGTGCGGATTCGAGCGCGTTGGCAGCTTCGGCGTCGCCCTCGGCGATCTTGCGGATCTGGTCGAGCGAGGCGGCGCCGGCGAGGACGCCCTTGAGGCTGTCCTGCAGCAGGCGCTGGTCTTCGGAGAGAGCAAATTCCATCGCGTTTATGCCTTCGCCAGTTTGGGTTCGCGCGGCATGTTCAGCCCGCGTTCCGCGATGATGTTCTTCTGGATCTGGGCGGTGCCGCCGCCGATGATCAGGCCAAGATCGTACATGTAGCGCCACTGCCAGCTGCCATCAGCGCGCAGGTGTTCGCCCTCCTCATAGAGGATGCCGAGTTCGCCAAGCGCATCGATGGCGAGGCGGGCGATCTCGTGGTTCAGGTCGCAGCCATTCAGCTTGACGATCAGGCCGGCGAGGCCCGCCGGCTCGCCCTTCAGGCGGCTCGTGGTGATGCGCAGGCCGTTCGCCTGCATGGCATAGACTTCCGACTGAAGTTTCATCAGCCGGTCGCGCAGGTGCGGATTGTCGATCAGGCGCTGGCCGTTGACGCTCTCGTCTTTCATCAGCGTGACGAGTTCGAGGAAGCGGGCCTTGGTGGCTTTCGGATCGCCCAGCATGCCGCGTTCATGGGTCAGCGTCGCGTTCGCCACCTGCCAGCCGACGTTGGGCTTAGCGATCACGCCGCTCTTCGGTACACGGACGTTCGTGAAGAAGACTTCGTTGAAGTTCGCGCTGCCCGTCATGTCGACCAGCGGGCGCACTTCGATGCCGGGGGTCGACATCGGGAACGTGATGTAGGTGATGCCTTCATGCTTCTTAGCGGCCGGGTCCGTCCGCACGAGGCAGAAGATCATGTCGGCCTGTTTGGCGGTCGAGGTCCAGATCTTCGAGCCGTTGATCACGTAGTCATCGCCGTCCTCAACCGCCGAAGTACGCAGCGCCGCGAGGTCCGATCCTGCGCCGGGCTCGGAATAGCCCTGGCACCAGATCATTTCGCCTTCGATGGTCGGGCGGATATAGGCCTGTTTCTGTTCTTCGGTGCCCAGTTCCAGAAGCGTCGGCACCAGCATCGCGATGCCCTGCCCCGACATCGGTCCCGGAATGCGGCTGCGCGCAAACTCCTCGGCGATGATGCGCGCCTTGAGGATATCTGGCTCGCCGCCATAGCCGCCATAGGCTTTCGGGATCGTGCGGGCCGCAAGGCCGTGTTCGATCAGCAGTTTCTGCCAGGCGATGCGCCTTGCGTTCTTGTAGCCCTTGTCCTCGGCGGTCGGGGCGAGGTGTCGGTTTTTCGCGAGCGTGCCGGAGACTTCGGCGCGAAAGGCTTCGTATTCGGGATCAAGGTCGAGTTTCATGCCCGCATTTGAAACCCCTGCCCCTGCGTCCGGCAAGAGGGACGCTTGCGCGACGTTGCGGAAGGGCTCTTAGCTCTCTCTCAAGAAACCCTTGAGGAGGAAGTTCCATGCCTGTCGAATACGTCAAAAAAGGTAATGTCGCGATCATCACCATGAACCGTCCGGAAGCGCGCAACGCGATCAATGGCGAGATGGCCGCGACGATGGAAGCCGCGCTCGACCAGATGGAATCGGATCCGGAAGTCTGGGTCGGCATCCTCACCGCGGTTGGCAAAGCGTTCTGCGCGGGCGCGGACCTCAAGGAAATCTCGGCCGGCAATGGCGGCGCCCTCTCCACCAAGAAAGGTGGCTTTGCCGGGATTGCCCGGCGCGAGCGCACCAAACCGCTGATTGCGGCGATTACCGGTTCGGCGCTGGCGGGCGGCACGGAAGTGGCGCTGTCCTGCGACATGATCATTGCGGCGGACGACACGAATTTCGGCCTGCCGGAAGTGAAGCGCTCGCTCGTCGCCGGGGCTGGCGGCCTGTTCCGCCTGCCGCGCGTGATTGGCAAGGCGGTTGCGCTGGAAGCCATCCTGACCGGCGATCCGCTCTCCTCGCAGCGCGCCTATGAACTCGGTATGGTCAACAAGGTCGTGCCGGAAGCGCAGGTGATGGACGAGGCGCTGAAACTTGCGGCCCGAATCACAGCCAACGCGCCGCTGGCTGTCGCAGCGAGCCGCGCGGTGGCCATCGAAGCGACCAGCAAAACGGACGATGAACTCTGGAAGGCTTCGGGCACGGCGTTCGCCAGCATCGTCGGCACCGAAGATTTCCGGGAGGGTCCGAAAGCCTTCATCGAGAAGCGCGCGCCGGTGTGGAAGGGCAAGTAGCCTTTTTGGGATTATGCTGAATCAGGGAAAACCTGATGCAGTATGTTCCCCTATTGCGGACGCCCTTCCTGGTGGCAGTTAAATTGCAAAACGGCCGCACCTTGGGGGATTGGAAAGCTGATGTTCGCTGATGCCTTGGACGTTTACGGCCAATCGGTCGTCAACGCTGACATTTGTATTGTCGGCGCCGGCCCTGCTGGCTTGACGCTCGCGCTTGAGTTGAACGGAAAAGGCATCAAGGTCCTGCTGCTTGAAGCTGGCAACTTCGATGACTCCCCTGAGCGTAACGCGCTGTCGCAACTTGCCGCCGGGTTCCAGTATGGCACCGTCCGCAAGCTCACGAACCTGCAGCGCTTCGGCGGCAACGCCGCTGCCTGGAATGTTCGCTCACCGAACTCGCCGCTACGTGTGCGGTTCGCCCGCTTCCGCGATGCCGATTTTGAAGCGCGCGACGAAACCGGCCGCGAGGCTTGGCCGTGGCGGGCGGGCGAGCTAGAACCCGCCGCCCAGCGCGCCTGCGCGCTGTGGAACATTGCGCCGGATGGCTTTACGCCGGCTGAGAGGCCGGGACTTGAGAACCGGCTTCTGGACCTCGGCGCAGATATTTCAAATGCGGCTTTCCAGTTTCCGGCCGCCAACACACTGACCAACAAGGCACGTGCAGACCTTGGCGCCTCTGCGAACGTGTCCGTGCTGCTGAACGCGGTGGTCACTGAACTTGAGTTCGACGGCGCACGCGTTTCCGGCGCACGTGTCGCTACCCGGCCGGGTCATGCATTCCGGGTTGAGGCCGGATGTTTCGTCGTTGCGGCCGGCGCATTCAATGCCTGCAAGCTGCTTTTTGCGTCACGGCTGCCAGCCGGACACGCCCCGGGAAATGCGCACGATGCGCTGGGCCGTTACTTCATGGACCATCCGGCGATTCACGGCGGCGTATTTTACCCGGCGCGCGCCGCCCTGATCGGCGAACTCCAACGTTATGACATCCGGCCACAGGATCCGGCGCCTGCGATGACGCATCTTTGCGTATCGGACGCGCGTGTCGGGCAGGGCAGCGTGCTGGGCTTGTCGAGCCAGATTTTCCCGCGCGATCTATCTTACCGATGGGGCGGAGAGATGGACGAGCGGACCTATTCTGCTTCGGAAGGCGCCATGGCCATCCGTGAACGGATCGAAAACCGGAAACTGCCCCGCCTGTCGGATATCCGTGATGCGTTGGCAGGCGCCGACATGCTCGCCAGTCAGGTTATACGCCGCACCCTGATACCCTGGTCCAGCATGCGAAAAGGGGGGTGGTCCCAAAACAAGCGCACCCTGCGCCGATACGCGGTTGGCGAAGTGGTGCAGATGGCGGAGCAAGCACCGCACGCCGACAACCGGATTGTTCAAAGCGCGGAAAAGGACCTGTTCGGCCTGCACCGGGTGACTGTGAATTGGCGCTGGCATGAAGCCGACCAGATGAAGACCATAGCGGCGCAGCAAGTGTTTGAAGCCGCCATGCTCGCCTCGGGACTCGGGCGGGTGGAGCATGCGCGACCTGAGGGCCAGATCCGGGTCATCAGTTCAAGCAGCTATCACCATATCGGCGGCCTTCGCATGGGCCGCGATCCGAAATCCAGCGTCACCGACGCCAATTGCCGCGTGCACGGAACGGAGAATCTTTACGTCGCGGGCGCCGGGGTGTTCCCGACCGGAAGCTATGCGAATCCGACCTACTTGATTTCGGTACTCGCCGTGCGACTTGCCTGGCATCTCTCCCGGCGGCCAGGCACGCCGCAGACCTACAAGCCGTAGAAATACGAGATCGCTAGGCAACTGATCAGGCCGATGAGGATATTCATCGGTACACCGATCTTCAGGAAGTCCGAGAAGCGGTAATTGCCGGCGGCGTAGACGAGGGTGTTGGTCTGGTAGCCGACCGGCGAGGCGAAGCTCGCGCTGGCCGCAAACATGACGGCGACGACCAGAGCGCGCGGGTCGACACCAATCAGGGCGGCGAGGGAAATCACGATGGGTGTCACGACGACCGCGACCGCCGCATTGGTGACGATCTCGGTCAGCAGCGAGGTCAGCGCATAGATCGCCACGAGCGCCCAGAAGGGCGAGAGCTGCATGAAGAACGGCACGGCGGCGTTGACGATCAGGTCCACAGCGCCGGTCGTCTGCAGGGCCGAGCCGACGATCAGCATGGCGACGATCAGGCCCAGCACGCTGGGGTCAAGCGCGCGCCAGGCGTCTTCCATGGTCAGGCAGCCGAGCACCAGCATCGCGCCGAGGCCGATGATGCCCGCCACGGGAAGCGAGACGATACCGGACGCCGCCGCCGCGATGACGGCCGCGATGATCGCGATGGCGAAGCCCGCGCTTTCGCGCCGGAAAGGCTTCTCGGGCAGGTCGCGCGTGATGATCAGTGGCGAGGTGGCGGCGAGCGCGTCGATGGCGCGCTCGGTGCCTTCGATCAACAAGTGGTCGCCGGTGCGCAGGCGGGTCGAGGCGAGTTCCGGGCCGGGCTGGTTGCCGTGGCGCGCTATGCCGCGCAGGCGGATGGCGCGGACAGACAGGTAGCTGAGCTGATCGGCGCGGCGCCCGATATTGGCGTCGTTCGGCGAAAGGATAGCCTGTACACGGATCGTTTCCTCCCCTTCCCCCGGGGAGCGGCGGGCGATGCCGGAGGCGAACTTGCCCTGCTCGATGACCGTCAGCAGTTCCGGCAGGGTGAGGCGGACGGACAGGCGTTCGCCGGGGGCGATCACTTCGGCTGCGTCCTTGCTTTCGGAAGGCGCTGCCTCCGCCGTCACGGGCTTGCCGGTGCGCGTGTGCCGGACCAGTGCCGCGCTGCGCGGCAGGGCGACGCCGGCTTCCGCCGCGGCCGGCAGGGACAGGTCCGTCAGGAAGAGGAGTGGCTTTTCCGCCTTGCGATCCGGGTCGCCGCCTTTCGGCAGGAAGAAGTAACCGAGCACCATCAGGATCGGAACACCGGCGCCGACGACGGCGAGGCCGACGCCCGTGATCTCGAAGATCGTGAACGGCGCGAGCCCTGCCCGCGTCGCGACGCCGGCGACGATAAGGTTGGTCGACGTGCCGATCAGGGTCAGCGTGCCCCCCATGATCGAGAGGTAGGAGAGCGGGATCAGCAGGCGCCGTTTGGAAATCTTCAGGGTTTCGCTGAGCGCGATGACGACCGGGATCAGCACCAGGACGACGGCCGTGTTGTTGATGAAGGCCGAGGCGAGCAGGACCATGAGGGTCATCAGCACGAGCGAAATCCAGCTGCCGCGCGCGGCGGCGGTAATGACCATGTGCGCCATCCGGTCCAGCACGCCGGTGCGCTGCAGGGCGGCGGTGAGCATGAAGAGTGCGGCAATCGAGATCGGCGCGGAGTTGGAGAAAGGCAGCAGCGCCTGTTCTTGCGGGATCAGACCGAAGGCGAAGCAGGCGGCGGCGGCGACGACGGCGGTCGTGACCGGCGGGACGCGTTCCAGCGCGAAGGAGACGACCATGGCGCACAGGATGACGAGCGCGATGACCGCGTCATTGGCAGCAACCCAGCTTACGATACCGTCCAGCATGGCGTGCACTCCCTCAGCTCAGCGGCGGCGCTGCATAGTATCGTATATGGGTGGCTTGACCCCGTGGATACCAATCCTGAGCGAACGCCTTGGTTCCGCAGACACTGAGGATGTGTACGGATCGGCGCGGGACGCGACGTCACGATGGGAGTGTCGCGGATTAGCCCTAAACAGCCGTACGCGAGTAATCTGAGTGAGGCCTGATCTGGCCCGATCTCGGCCATTCGAAAAGCAACAGAGGTAGCAGTCGGCGATGAATGATGCCCACTGCAGCTTGAGAGAACTCAATGCGTTAGCGCACGGATCGGCATCCAAACCACAAACCAACTTACACCCAGACTGTCCGCTTGCGCATCGGATGTCCGCTTCAAGCTTTGTCTACTCTTCAAAAAGCGCCAGCGGCGTTCCTTAACACGATTTAATCAATCCCCGTTTCCTGATTTGAGAATACCGGGAGGGGGCTAGCCGTTGTTGTGTTCGAAATCCCAAGGAGGACCGAATGAAACGAACATTGATCAAAGGACTTATGTCTGCAGCCTCTGTGCTGCTCCTGATGAACCTGCCGGCAGTCGCTGAAACCTTCTCTGCTAGTGGCTCTGGCTCGGTCTTCAGTGACGACGACATCGGTCCCGATGGCCTTAAGCGCCGCGGCGATGGCTCGATCGACGACAACAGCGATGGCAACTCCGACGACGATATCGGCCCCGATGGCGTGAAACGTCGCGGCGACGGCTCGATCGACGATAACTCCGATGACGGCTCTGATGACGACGTCGGTCCCGATGGCCTGAAACGCCGCGGCGATGGCTCCATCGACGACAACTCCGATGACAGCTCCGATGACGACGTCGGCCCCGACGGCCTGAAACGCCGCGGCGACGGCTCCATCGACGACAACAGCAATGACAGCTCCGATGACGACGTCGGCCCCGATGGCGTAAAACGTCGCGGCGACGGCTCAATCGACGACAACTCCGATGACAGCTCTGATGACGACGTCGGTCCCGATGGCGTGAAACGCCGCGGCGATGGCTCCATCGACGACAACAGTAATGATGGCGATGACGATGATCGTAGCGGTCGCGGTGACGACGATGACCGCGACGATGATGATCGCGGCGGTCGCCGCGGCTCGGATGACGAATCCGAGTCTGATGATCGCTCCGAGTCGCGCTCTGAAAGCCGGACGCGGGACGATGACAGAGAACACCGGGAGCGCGAGCGCTCCAGGGACCGTGATCGCGACAGGGACCGGGATCGTGACAGGGACCGGGATCGTGACCGTGACCGTGACCGTGATCGCGATCGGGGCCGGGACGACTGACCCGAAATGAGAAAGCTGGCGGGCGCAGGTTACCGAATAGACGAATCCGGTTCCTGCGCCCGTTGGCCCATTCTAGTTCATAACGACAAGGAAAAGAGGGGAAATCTGCCTATGAAATATCTGTTCAGCTCTCGCCAGGCCATATTGGCCGCGCTGGCGAGCGTTCTCGTGGCGCCGTCGGCACTGGCCGAAACCAGCGTTCAGTTCGGTACCGGTTTCGAATATGCCTCAGGTGAGTTCGGAGCGACCGAGGACACCACGATTTACGAAGTGCCTTTTACGGTCCGCCTGAAGACCGGCAACTGGACGTTCCGAGCAAAGGTGCCGCTGGCGGCTGTCGATGGCCCCGGGGGTGTTGTTCCGGGCGATGACAATGGCGGCGAGCGCGACAATAGCGGCCCGGGCGGCGGCGGTGATGATGACGATGATGGTGATCCGACCACCATTGCCGGTATCGACGAGTTTGGTCTCGCGGATGTGACCCTGTCCGGAACCTATACCTTCAACCTGACAGACAACGCCTATCTCGACACCACGGCCAAGGCGACGTTGCCGACGGGCGACGAAGAAAGAGACCTCGGCACCGGCGAGTCCGACTTCGCCTTCCTGGCGGAGCTTGGCACCGACACGGATGCCGGCGGCGTTTATGTTCAAGGCGGCTACAAACAGCGCGGCGGCGCGACGCGTGAAGACGGGGCGCTGGCCTTGGTCGGCGGCTATGCCCGTCTCGCAGACGGCATCCTGGTCGGCGCTGATGTCAGCTGGGCAGAAGCCGTGGTTGCGGGCGGAGAAGACCTGTCTTCGGCAACTGCCTATACCAGCTTCAGACTGACCGACACCATCCGCCTGTCTCTTTTTGCGGAAAAGGGGCTCAGCGATGCGAGCGCGGATCTCGCGGCAGGGGTAGGCATCACTTGGCGCACCAACTTCCGCCGGCCGTTTGAACGGCGCTGATGGCGCAATTATCTGGGTACAAACAAAAAAGGCCGGGCACCCGCCCGGCCTTTTCTCGTTCCTGCTTCGGGCGGGATCAATTCCAACGGTTTGCGATGGCTTCGGTCTCGCCGCTGGCATCATATATTTTGCTGAGGCCAAGCGCACTGACAGCGGCTTCGATCCCGGCAGGAACTTCGCCGCTCGCGGTCCCGTATCCGCCGGCGGAAAGCGGGCTTGCCTGCGCGGTTGCTTCGATTGTCCAGGTGTCCTCGTCCTGTTTGCAACCGACCGCCATGATAGCGCCGGTCTGGAACTGCCGGCACGCGCGCCCATCCTGGCTTTGAAAGCTTAGCAGCACAGTGCTGGGCTGGCCTGCCACGTCAATGACCGTTCCGGACGCGACGTCGGACAGGAAAGCGGCCAGTGGTTCGCCTGCCTCAAGGCCGGAGGCAGACGCGGTCATCACCGGCGGCTCCACATTTGCTGTCTGAAGCGTCACGGCGCCGAACCAGCCCGCGAGTATACCTGCCAAAGCGGCGCCCCCTGCCGAACCCGCAAACAGCCAACGCAGGCCGAATACCGGCCGGCCGCGTTCACCAGGAACGGTCAGCACCCGCATCAGCCGCTCTGGAGGGTCAGCGTGATAGGTGGGAAGATAAGCTTGCCGCAGCCGGCTGTGCGATCCCTGGATGGCCGACAAGGCTTCCCTTGCCGCAGGATCGGTCTCCAGCAAACGCTCGATCTGGCGGCGCCCGGTCTCACCGAGTTCGCCGTCCGCATACGCCGACAACATCTCGAATTGTTCTTCAGTCATGACCAGCAGCATCCTTTTTGTCGGAATCCAAGATAGCGACGAGCAGTCGCCGTGCGCGCGCAAGGCGGCTCATCACCGTGCCTGCCGGTATCGCGAGCGCTTCGGCCGCTTCGGCATAGGACAGGCCATCAATACTGACCAAGGCCAGCACGGCGCGGCAGTCGTCGGGCAGCAACTGCATCGCCTTTCGGACGTCCGCTAGTTCTACCCGGGCGGGAAAGCTGACACGCCCGTCTTCGCCCCTGGTCTGCACGACATCCGTCAAACCCGGCGCATGCTGGCGCCGGACGGTCTGCTTGCGGCGTTCATCGATCCAGATTGTCTGCATCATCCTGTACATCCAGCTATCAAGCCGGGAGCCCGGCTCATATTGCGCCTGCCGGCGCATGGCGCGTTCAAGTGCATCCTGGACAAGGTCGTCCGCAGCATCCGCCGAGCCCGTCAAGGCATGGCCAAACCGCCGAAGGCGCGGCAGGAGCAGGATCAGTTCCGACCTGAAGCTTGAAGAGCGCCCGTCCATCAACACAACGACAACAACGTGCGAGACTCCAACCTTATTCTGGCGCTTGTAACAAATATTCCGCTACAGCCCGGGCAAATAGAATGCTATTTATAACAACATGTTGCGTCTATCCGTTTCCCTCACAGCGCTCGCGCTATGCTTGGCATTCGCCGGCAGCGCGTCGGCGCATGGGAGCGACGGGGCCGATCGTGCAGACCGCGGTGAGCGCGCCGACCGGGCGGAGCGGGTGGAGCGCGACCGCGCCCGGGACGCTGACAAGATTTCGAGAGATATTGAGCGCGATTCCCGCAAGGCGAGCGAGCGCTCCGTCAGGGACAACGATGCCGGGGAGAGCAGCTCCGGCTCGGTCAGCGGATCTGCCGGCGACCTGCGCACCGTCGAGGGGGCGACTGAAACCAATACTGACGAGGCGTCCAGTGATGATCGCAGAGATGACGAAAGCGCCGATGAGCGCGACGAAGATAGAACTGACAGCTCCGGCTCCGGCAGCGGCGATCCTCTCGAAGATGAGTCCGATTCATCCGACACGGAAGACTTCGGCGGCGACGACAGTTCGGATGAGGACAATTCGGGGTCGGACGATGATGCTGACGAAGACCGGAAAGACGAAGATGAGGACGACGACGACAACGATGATGAAGCCGATAAAGACAGAGACGAAGGCGAGAAATCTGCAAACCTGATTTCTGACGATAGCGGACACGTCTACCGGGACCGTGAAGTCCTGATCCTGCTGCCGGAACCAGATGAACTGGAACGGCTGAGTGAGGCTGGCTTCACCGTCATCGAGAAGAGGCAGCTGCGCCGGGACGGCGCGTTGCTGATCCGGGTGGGCTTCGCTGAGGATCTCAAGGCACTTGACGCCGTGTCGGAAGTCCGCCGGCTCTATCCGGCCGCGGCGATCGATCTCAGCCATGTCTACAAGGCAAGTTCTGACGCCGCTGATCCCGGCACAGTGCGCATACTTCCCGACAGGCTTGACGATCGACGCTCCGATGTAAGCATTGCCGTTATCGACGGATTTTCGGCCGGCAGCTTGCCTGATGGCGTCGAGTTGAAGTCGTTCGTGAAGCGGCGGGCGAACCTTCCCCACGGGGCGCAGGTGATGTCGGTCCTGCTCGACGATCTCAGGCAGATGGGGGAAGGCCATCCCAAGCGGCTGCTTGCCGCTGACGTCGCTGAACAATTCAAGGATTCGAGCGCGCAAGCCTCCGCCTACAACCTCGTGGATGCATTGGACTGGGCCGCCGCCGAAGGGGCGGACATTATAAATATCAGCCTTGCAGGACCGCCGAACCAGGTGCTCTCAGCCGTCGTGGACAGCCTGCAGGACGAAGGCATCCTGATGTTTGCGGCCGTCGGAAATACAGGCCCAGCCTCCAGCCCCGGCTTTCCCGCGGCGTATGGTTCCGTGGTCGGCGTGACGGCTGTTTCCAGCAACGGCGTGCCTTACATGTACGCGGCGCGCGGCGAAGAAGTGGAACTCTCCGCGCAAGGTGTCGGTATTCGCCTTTCACCGGATTCGGATGAGCTGTCCGGCACCTCGTTCGCGGTCCCACGCGTGGTTGCGCTCGCGGCCTGGCTGATGAATGGCAGGCCGGCAGACAATCACAGGGAAGGCCTCCGGGCGCTCGCCCGCGATCTCGGCGCGCCGGGCCGCGATGAGGTCTACGGATATGGTCTCATCCCGGTTCCGGATGAGCTGAAGCCAGACTGATTTCGCCCGCGCAGAAAAAAGATTCCTCCGCGCGAGAATAAATTTATCCCCCTGGACGTTATCTTTCTGTCAGGCGGTTCTTGGTTAAATATTCCGCGTTGCTCGCCTGTACCCGCTGACGCACCGAGTGCCCGTCCCGGCATTCCCGGAAATCCGGCGGTAGGAGGTTTCAGACCCTTCTGCCGAAACAAGGCCAGACAATCGTCCCCACCCAATGTCCGACTTTGATCGGTGCGTCAGCGGAAGTCGGCTGTTAAGCTGTCCTGGCTGCAGCCTCGTTTGCCGTTGCAGGCCTGAACTCGGATTCCTGGATTCAACGGTCGACAGCTTTTGTGCCCAAATCCGGCATCAGACGCGCTCGCCCATGCGCCGCATTCCGGCGAAGTCCTGCCTGGCGCCGGTCAGGTAGCCGAACGACACGAACGGATTGACCCTGCCGGTTGGCTGCCAACGCTATCAGAGCCGACTTGGCCCTAAACTGCCGTCGCCAGATCGTTAGCGAACGCCTACCATTGGTTCATCGCGGGTCGATACGAACCGGGGGGGGCCTAAACTGTTGTCACCTGGCCGAAGCCTCACTACGCATCAGTACTGGAAGTCGGGGGACGGGCGCATGCTGCTGCGGCGGATGACACAACACGTTACGGACCAGAACTGGTTCGCGGTGGGGCTCGATTTCGTCATCGTGGTCGCCGGTGTCTTCCTCGGTATCCAGATCGGCAACTGGAACGCCGATGCCGCCCTCAGCCGCAAGGCCGTGGTGCTGGAGCGGCAATTGGTGTTTGAGCTGGCGGATGAAGTTATCGATTACCGTGCAAGGCTGCTTTATTTCCGCGATGTTCAGGCCAATGCCGAACAGGTACTTGCCGACGCAGAAGGCACTCTGACGCTCCCTGATGCGGATTATCTCGTCAAGGCGTTCCGGGCCACGCAGTTCAACAGGGTGGTCAAGCGGCGGTATGCCTTTGACGAAATTCTTGCGCTTGGCATCGGTTTTCGGCTCAAGGATCCGGTGATTTTAGCCGATGCGGAGAATTATTACGCAGAAGCTTGGGTCGATGTCGCCTCTCAAGAAACCCAGTCATCGACCTATCGCCGCCTGTTCCGCGAAATCATTCCGCTCGACGTGCAGCGCGATGTGCGCCGCCAATGCGGCGATGAAAAGATGCCAAATTATGTGAGCTACGAGGCGTCGGTCTTGATGTTTGAGCCTGACGCGACCGTGCTTCAGTTTCCGTGCCAATTATCGGTTCCGCCAGAGCGCATAACCTTGGCTGCCACAGCATTACGTAATGCCGATGGTCTTGAGCGAGCGCTGCGCTACCGGATTTCAGAGCTGGAAAACACAATCGCATTGATTGCGATTGTGGATAAAAACATGACGCCTTGGCGCATGACGCCCGCCGAATTTGAGGTGGCCCAACAAAAAGTGACTGTGCCATGATCCTGCGCCGTCTGACCAAGCACGTGAAAGATCAAAACTGGTTCGCTGTCGGGCTGGATTTCCTGATCGTCGTGTTCGGCGTGTTCATCGGTTTGCAGGTGCAAAACTGGACGAACGAACAGGGCCGCCGTCAGCTTGAGTCGCGCTATACAGAGCGCCTGCACGAAGAAGTCGTCAGTCTGCTCGCCACGCGTACTTCTCTGAGAGTCTGACTCAAAAAGAGCTCCGTAAAATCAGGCTTTTGCAATTCGTCTGGTCATGAGCCGGATGTTGGCGATGAAGAGCCAGGCGATAGCGCTTTCGAGGGATTGCTCCCAGTCTTTTGC
>Ga0163144_10007524_pt1 | contig 23876 bp, 17 predicted proteins | sample OliLak19BULKMAT1_FD_123175 | JGI IMG/M metagenome (GOLD analysis project Ga0163144, IMG submission 123175) | Freshwater microbial mat bacterial communities from Lake Vanda, McMurdo Dry Valleys, Antarctica - Oligotrophic Lake LV.19.BULKMAT1 | ecosystem: Environmental > Aquatic > Freshwater >...
GCTCGGCCGCCGGACGCACGAGCGCCGCGACGACGGCGTGGGTGTCGAGCCGGAGCTGCGCGAGCGAGAGCGCCACTGGGGTCGCCTGGGCAACGAGTTGCGCGCCATCGCTGCGCTCCGCGGTGAGCAACGTAATCGCCGCCTCGACGGCCTGGGCACCGCCCGGGATCGCCCGCGCAGCGTCGAGCAGCGCCGCATCCGGCGTCGTCGTCCCGGTGCTCACGCCGCTGGTTGTACACGCTTTGCGAGGACGCGCCGAGGTCCAGTCCGGGAGGCGCGCGACGGTGGCAGTCATGCACGTGCTCAGGGCGGGATGCGCTGCTCGGGAGCGGTGACGCCGGTCGCGAGGTCCGCGAAGCGATCATTCGCGTCTTCCCGGGAGTCGAGGGCCGAGCACAGCGCGCGGCCCTCGAGTAGGCGAAGCTCGTGAAGGAAACCGTGGTCACGGAGGCCAGCGCACCGATGGGCACGTCGGTGTACTTCTTCGTCGGCAACCACGGCGTCGATCCGTACGAGCTGATCGATCTCGATCGCGTCGGCGACCTTCAGTAGCCGACGCGCCACACCCAGCGCGGCTCGTTCGACAGCGCGCGCGCGGCGAGCATGCCCGACTGCGTCGCGGCCTCGACGCAGCCGCAGTTCAGATCCGTCTTCGTCCAGTCGCCCGCGAGCAGCAAGAAGCGCACGCCGGAGCCGCTCGGTGCGAGACGATGTGCCGTCTCGCCGGGCCGGCTGAGCACGTACAGATCCGACGGCTGGCACGCGATCGACACCACCTGCGCCCACAGCCGATCGACGCCGGTCGCGGTGCTGCCTGCCGGGACGCGGAGCGCGGCGAGGAACGACTCGAAGTCTCGCGGGCCGCCGTCGAACAGCGCCGCGTGATTGCTACGCAGCCACTGCTCGAAGATCACGCGCCATCTCGCGCGCTCGTTGGCCGGGAACTCGCGCGTCGCGGGGCCCGGTGCGGGCAGTCGCGCGCCTGCGACGAGCGCACCGGTGTGATACGTGACCAGCTCTGGCGGTGGCGACGGCCAGCGCTCGATGTCGATCAGCTCGGACATCTCGCCGAGGCTGCCCTGCGGATGCACGAAGCCGGTGAGTAGGCCGCGGGCAGGACGTGCGTCGCCTTCGACCGCCGCGATCGAGGTGTCGAACATCGCGGCGGCATCGCGATCGAACCACAGCTGCGCCGACACGGTCTGGATGAGCGAGATGCGATCGATCATCGCCTTCCACCGCGGATCGAACGCGGAGCCGGCCGCGTCGACGAGCGGCGCGACGATCGGTGGCAGCGCGCCGAGCGGGATGCCGAGGATGCACGCGTCGAAGTCCCGGCCCTGCTCGAGCACGCGCTCGCCGACGCCGGGCCAGTCCGCGTACACGTCCTCGAGATCGATGCCGCGACGCGCGAGTTCGTCGCCTTGCTCGAGCTGATCGAACGCGGGCCGGATCGGCCACGCAGCGGGCGCACCGGGCTTCGCGACGCCGGGCATGAAAGGGTCGTACGCACCGTTCTTCACGGTCGCCTGGATCTGCATGCGCACGCGCGCGAGCACCTTCGCGTCGCCCTGCCCTTCGACGTCGATGCCCGTGACCCGGTGGAAGAAGTGGATCTTCGCGCCGCAGGCGACGAGCGCCTCGTAGTACGGCGTCATCAGCGTCTCGGGGCACGACCAACGGAAGTCGTAGGCCGGCGCGCCGTCGTAGCCGAACGACACCAGCAGGAACCACCGCAGGCCGACGCCGCACGCGAGATCGCCGGTGCGGTACGGCAGGTTCGCCGCGTGGGCAAACAACGTCTCGTACACCTGCGTGATAGTCGAGATGTCGGCGTGCTCGGGTTCGAGCCCGTGCGCGAGCAGCCACGACAGCAGGTCCTGATCGTCGAGATCATCGAGATCGAGCGTCGAGTCGACGAGCAGCCCGATCGCGATCGTGAGTAGCGTGTCGAGGCCGCCCCACTGGAACCACGCGGTACGCGAGCTGCGGGCGCGATCCTCGTAGTACCAGGCGAGCCCGCTGCGGACCTGCTTCAGGATCGAGATCATCCACGTCTTGGGGCGCGACGCCGCGGGTGGGGTCTCGACGAAGCGCTCGAACGCGATGTCGCCCTCGCGATCGATCCAAGCGACGACACTCGCCATCGCTTCGCGCCACGGCGCGCGTACGAGCGCGAGAGCACGCTCGAGCGGGCCGGCGTCGATGCTGGCGTCCTGCGCGTCGTCGAGCTCGCCGGCGATGCGGCGCAACAGGCCCTTGAACGCGAGCGCGAGGTCGGCGCGCACGTCCTCACCACCGGGCGGTACGCGACCCGGGATCCGATCGTTGCTGCCCAGCGGCGTCGGGAAGTAGTGCCAGCGATCATTCCAGCGATCGACGACGCCGACGTCGAGCTGCGATCGGAAGGCGCCTTCGACGGGTCCTTCGGCCGTCGCGATCGGTCGACCCGCCGTCGCGTAGACCTCGGCAACCGTGCGGATCGCGTTGCGATAAAAGCCGAGGAACGCGTGCAGCCCGTGCTCCTCGATGCGATCGTGCGCGTCGGGGTTGCGACCGGCCGCACACTTGCCGCCGAGTCGCCAGCCCATCGTGAACAGCGAGACGTCGTACTCGCCCGGTTGGCGCGCGAGCCAGTACGCCGCAGCGCAGGCCGCCGGGCCGCCGCCGAGCACAGCGATCTTCAGCTTGCGACCGCCGCCGGGCGGCATGCGGACATCGGCCGGATCGCCGGGCGCCGAGACGATCTGCTTGGTGCGCACGCGGAACGAGCCGAGCACGTCGTCGGCGATCGAGCGGGTCGCCCATGCGGTGCTCGCGAGCCCGTCGGGCAGCGTCATCGCGGTGCCGAACGTGACGCGCGCTGCGATCGGCTCGATCGTCGGCTCGACCACGCGGCCGTCCCAGTCGGTGCCGGCGAACAGGTAGCGCACCGTCGATCCGACGAAGCGTTGATCCGCGTCGCCGGTGATCCGCGCGTCGCGATCGAAGCGACGACCGTGCTGCGAGATCGTCGGCATCTCGAGCAGCTTTCGCGCCCACGCGAAGCTCGGCCATGCATCGGGTGGTGACGCGTCACCCGTGCTCGTGAACGCAGCGGTGACCGCCGTATCGCCCGCGGCGTCGGCGACGTGCCACTCACTGCCCGTGCGCGAAAAGCCGCCCGCGAGCTTCTCGTAGCCGTAGACACGCTCGCCGAGCAGCTGCGGCAGCGCGCCGTCGAGCAACAACCGCGGCATGTAGATGAACGGCCCGCGATGGGGCATGCGCTCCTCGGCGTACTCGACCCATGGGATTCCGAAGAGCAGCTCGTGGTAGTCCATCACGCCGAACCACGCCTCGAAGCGGTTGTGCGCGAACGAGAGGAACAGCGGATGACGGTCGGGGCCGACCAGCGGCTGCGGTGCGAGCTGCAGGCCGCGGGGTAGCATCGCGGCGACGACGGCGCTCGGGAGCACGAGCGGAATCACATGAGCGTCGAGCGTGCCGCGGCCCTCGGTGAACGCGGCGAAGTCGATGCCGGGCGCATCGAGACCTTCGGCACGGGCGAGTCGCTGCGCGTCGTCGAGCTCGCCGATCGGTCGGCGGAATTCTTCGTCGGTCATCGTCGTCATGCCCTCACGAAACCCGGCGCCATCATGTCGGTGAACCGATCGGGCCGCACGACGCCCATCTCGAGCATCGCCGCGTCGCTCCGCGCCAACGCGTCCGCGGAAGCGTTGCCGCCGACCAGCGCCGAGAGCCGCCGGTAGCTGCACGCCTCGAACGCTAGCATGTGCGTGCGCGCGAAGATCTCGATCGCCGCACGCAGCGCGACGATCGCCGACTCGGTCTTGCCGAGCAACGCATCGGCGCTCGCGCGGCAGATCTGGCCGTAGCCGCGTGCGAACCTCGAGGGATGGGCGAGTAACGCAGAGGTCGCCCGATCGGCGCGCGCCAGTCGACCGCGCGGATCCGCGATGAGCGTCGACCCGGCGAGGATGTTCTGCACCTTCAAGAGCAGCACCTCGGCGTTGACCTGCGGTGAGCGCCGAACCGCGAGCTTCGCGAGCACCGGCTCGTCGTTCTCACCCAGCGCCCACGCGCGATCGGCCCGGCCGCGATAGCGCTCGATCGCGGCGAGCTGGCACACGTAGTTGACCATGTGGCCCTGGTAGCGCCGCGGCGCGTCGTGCTGATAGATCACGAGCTGCTCCGCCGCTTCTTCCACGCGATCGGGGGCGAGCAGCGCCATGTTGCCGAGGATGCCGCGCGCGAAGCCGGTCACGTACGGGTTCGGACGGTCGCGGGTTTCTTCGAGCAACGCATACGCGCGCTCGCGGAGCTCGGTCACCCGGCCCATGAACTGCAGGCATAGCGCCCCGTGGGCGCGACAGATGCCGATCTCGTGCGCGACACCGGTGCAGCGCTCGCGGAAGATCGCGATCGCCTGCTCGAGCCGCTCGAAGCACAGCTTCCAGTCGCCGACGCCGATCGCGACGTGGCCGGCACACTCCGCGACCATGCCGCGCGCATAGTTGCTGTCGGCCGCATCCGCGGTCGCCTGCGCCCGCTCGATCAGCGTCTTCGCGATGTCGAGCTTCGGATCGGCACCGAGCGCGACGCTGAGGTGGGCCTCGACCGCGAGCGCACGCGCAACGCGAACCGGCTCACCACAGCGCAGCGCGAGTCGCAGGTGCTGGGCATGGAACGCGGCGCCCGCGAGACCGTCGGTGTAGATGAGCCCGCGCGACGCGGTCCAGCACACGTCGAGTCGCTCCAGCTCCTGCGCCGCGACGCTCGCCCCCGCATGGATCTCGAGCCCACCGAACGCGAGGCGAGCGCGGTCGAGCACGAGCGATCCGATCGCGCGCACGTTCGACGCTGGTAGCGACAGCCCGACGTCGCGCAGCACCTGCTCGAGCGCGACGCGCCCCTCGTCGGTGTGCCCCGACGCGAGCAGGTGCTCCGCCGCGCGACGCCGCCACTCGATCGCCATCGGGCCGCCGCGATCGGCCGCACGACGGTACGCGCGCGCCGCCTCGGGAATGCGGCCCGCGTTCGCGAGCGCATCGGCCATCTTCGCCTCGACGTCGGCGTACTCGTCCGCCGCGAGCACATCGAGCGACAACGCGACATGGTACAGCTCGGCCGCGCGATCGAACGCGAGTGCACGAGCGGCCTGCTCCGCCGCGGCGAGCGTGTGATCGTGCGCGAGCCTGAACTCGCCCGCAGCGCGAAAGTGATGGGCGAGCGCCGGCTCGTCGGCGATGCCCGCTTCGCTCAGCGCCCGCGCGATCCCGAGGTGCAACTTCGCGAGCGCGTCGTCGGGGATGTCCTCGAGCACGGTTGCGCGGATGCGGTCGTGATCGATCTCGAGCGTGTCGTCGAGCTCGCTGCCGTTGAGCCGCACGAGGCGATCGTCGACGAGCTTGCGCACCGCGCTCGGATCGACGTCGGCTCCGGCGACCATCAGCGCGATGCGCTGCGTCGTGCGCCCACCCGCGACGGCCGCAACCTGCAGCACGCGACGCTCGGAGGGTGGCAGGCGCGAGAGGCGTCCGCGGATGACGTTGTCGAGCCGCACGTCGGACTCGCCGGCCGGCAACCCGTCGGCACTGTCGAGCTCGAGCGCATAGCGGACGAGCTCGCCGACGAAGAACGGGCTGCCGTCGGCCTCGCGGACGATGTCCTTCGCGAGCGCGCGGGCACGCTTCGCCTTCGCGCCGAGCAGCTCGATCGCGAGCTGTTCGGCCTCGTCGGGCGGCAGCGGACCGACGCTGATGCGACGGATCGACAGCGGCTGATCGCGCTCGGCGAGCTCGGCGAGCAGGCGCTGCAGCGGTGTGCCGTCGCGCGCCGCACCATCGCGCACGGTGAGGATGACGACGATCGCCGGCGGATCGACCTGCCGCAGCACGCCGCCGAGCAGCACCGCGCTGTCGTGATCGGCCCACTGGAAGTCGTCGATGCGCACGACCACGCGGCGACGATCGGCGAGCCGCGCGAGCATCTCGCCGAGTGCCGCCATCGCGCGGCGACGCGCCGCGACCGGCTCGACCTCGTCGTCCTCGCGCAGACCGACCGCGAGCGCGATCGCAGGGACGCCACGCAGCACCGGGAACAGCCGGGCGATGCTGCGGACGTCGCGAGGCAACAGTGCATCGACCGAGCGCGGATCGCCGTGCACACCGAGCCGCAACGCGAGCGCATCCATCACGGCGTCGAGCGCCTTGTACGGGATCGACTCGCGCTCCGAGCACCGACCGCCGAGCACGATCGCATCATCGGTCGCCGTGACCTCGGCGCAGAACCGCTGCGCGAGCGCGGTCTTGCCGATGCCCGACGGACCCTCGACGAGCACGAGCACCGGCCGACGCCGGGCCGCCACGAATGCCTCGTGGAGCTGCCCGAGCTCGCGGCTGCGGCCGAGGAACGCGTCGGCACCCTGCACGGTCACGGGTGCCGCGGGCATCGGCGCACCGAGCCGCGCGATGATCTCCTCGCCCGAGGGACGATCCTTCGGCTCCGGCACCAATATCGCGGCACACAGCGCATCGAGATCCGCCGGCACGCCGTCCGCGGCCGTCGACGCGAGCGGAGGCAGCGAGTCGCGCTTCGCGGCGAGCATCGCGAGCATCCCGAGCGAGGCGAACGGCGGCTCACCGACGAGCGCGTGATAGATGAGCTCGGCGACGGCGTACCAATCGGTCGCCGGCCCGACCTCGATGCCGAGCGCCTGCTCCGGCGCCATGTACATCGGCGTGCCCAGCAGTGCACCGTCGGCGGTCACGCCGATGTGATCCTCGACGCCGTGCTCGCGCACGAGACCGAAGTCGAGCAACACGACGCGGCCGGTCGGCGTGACGAGCACGTTGCTCGGCTTGATGTCGCGGTGGAGGATCCCCGCGCAGTGGATCGCGTGCACACCATCGGCGAGCTGGCGCACGATGGCCCGCAATCGATCGAGGTCGCGGCACGGCAGGTGGCGGCGACCGACGATCGGCGGGCCACACAACGCGGTGATGAAGTCGGTGCCCTCGACCAGCTCCATCGTGAAAAAGAGCTGCTCGCGATCGCTGACCAGCTCGTGCAGCGCGACGACGTTCGGGTGGCGCACGCCGGTCAGCGACCGGAACTCGCGCTTGAACCGATACACCCGCTCGGGCCCGAGTCGATGCATCGCCTTGATCGCGACGCGCTGGCCGCGGCTCTCGTCGATTGCCTCGTAGACGACGCCCATCGCGCCCTGGCCGACGCGTCGCACGATGCGGAATCGGCCGAGGCGCTCCGGATCCGCGATCGCGGGCGGCGGCCCGAGCTCGTCCATCGTGGCCGTCGGATCCGAATCGGCGGAACGCCTTGCTCGCTGGTCGTCGGGGTCGGCCATCGCGGCGGGACGATCCAACAATCGTCGAAATTTTCCTTCAGGGGAAGCGGCCCGCTTCCCCCTCCGTGCCGGCGAAGCCGTCACGGAGCCTCCCCCTTTCCATCGCTTCGCTCCGGTTCCTCGGTGGGATCAACAAACACCGAGCGATCGGCGTCAGGGCACGTCTTCGGGTGCGTGGTTCTCGTGCTGATCGGCGAAACACAGCAGGGTCGCCAGGTCGGGTGCGTCGAAGCGGTACACCCACGTCCACGCGATTGCGGCGAAGCGCTCGTCGCCGGGGAGCAGGGGGTCTTTGGTCAGCAGGATGCGCAGATCGGGCCGCATCGCGACCACCGCGCGCAGCACCTCGAGCTCGTCCGCGCAGTCGTCGTTGCAGCGGTAGCTCAGCACGATGCTGCCGTGCTCGAGGTTGTGCACCCAGTTCCCGCGGGGCACGACCATGTCGTGCTCACCCCACGTCTCCCACGTCGGGTAGTGGGGGCCCGAGTGCGGCGGATCGGCCATCCACGGGACGTCGGTATCCTGCTCGACGTGCTGCTGACCCTCGGAGCACAACGGCTCGCCGATCGGTTCCGCGCAGCCCTCGATGCGACTCACCTCCGCGGCCGGGACCTCGCAGTCGTCTCCGGTCGTCGACTCGCTCGCCGACTCGGACGTCGCGCTCTCGGTGGTCGGATCGCCGGTCGGATCGCCGGTCGGATCGCCGGTCGGATCCGTGCTCGGATCACCGGTCGGATCGCTGGTCGGCTGCGTCGGATCGGAGGTCGGCGTGCTCGACGTCGATGGCATGTCGCTCGTCGACTCGTCCGCACTCGAAGACGACGGCTCGTCGTCGACGGGCGCGCACGCGACCACCGTCAGCAACATCGTCATCGCGCGCCGCATGCGTGAGCCCGCCACGGCCCCAGCATACCCTAACCGCCGTCGGAGGCTTCGCCCTCGGCATCGGCCGCCGGCGGCGTGGCATCGTCGCGATCGTCGAGGAAGCCGTCGGGCAGCGCGACGACCTGCGTGCCGGCGGTCTTGCCCCGTGGCACGCGCATCGCCGACGGCGGGAACGCCTCATCGGGATCGAGGCTGTCGAGCAACGCGAGCACATCGTCGATGGTGCCCCGACGCATGACCTCGGCACGGAACGTCGTGCTGCCGCGAAATCCCTTGGTGTACCAGGTCGCGTGCTTGCGAAAGATCCGCACACCCGCGCTCTCGCCCATCCAGTCGACGAGTCGCTGCAGGTGGTCCGCCATGATCTGCGCGACCTGGCCGAGCCGCGGTGGATCCTGCGGCGCACGTCCGTCGAACACATCGTCGAGATCGCGGAAGAGCCACGGCCTGCCGAGACAGCCGCGCCCGACGACAACGCCGTCGCATCCCGTCGTTCGCATCATGCGCAGCGCGTCCTCGGCCTCCCAGATGTCGCCGTTGCCGAGCACCGGGATCGAACGCACCGCGTTCTTGAGCTCCGCGATCGCATCCCACCGCGCGAGTCCGTCGTAGAGCTGCGCGGCCGTGCGAGCGTGCAGCGCGACCGCGGCGCAGCCCTCGGCCTCACCGATCCGACCGGCGTCGAGGAACGTCGGGAGCGTGTCGTCGATGCCGATGCGGAACTTGATCGTGACCGGCACCGCACCCGCGTTTTTCACCGCGGCGCGCACGATGTTCGCGAGCAGCTTCGGCTTGACGGGAATCGCCGCACCGCCGCCGCGTCGCGTCACCTTGCGCACCGGACAACCGAAATTCATGTCGATGTGATCGACGCGCCCTGCATCGACGAGCCGGCGCACCGCCTCGGCGATGTAGAACGGGTCGACGCCGTAGAGCTGCAGGCTCCGCGGCTCTTCGTCGACGCCGAAGTCCGAGAGCTTCAGCGTCTTCGCATTGCCCTCGCAAAGCGGCCGCGCCGTGATCATCTCGCTGACGTACAGACCGGCGCCGAACGCCCGGCAGATCGCACGGAACGGATAGTTGGTGACCCCGGCCATCGGCGCGAGCACGACGGGCGGCCACACCCGCATCGGCCCGATGGGGATCGGCTGGAACTCGCCGGGCGCCGCGGGGGGCACGTCCCTGTTCGTCGCGCTCTTGTAGATCGGGTCGATGGCGCCCCCGGACATATCACGGGGATGCCCGAGACCGCGCGTCGGACCTCGGCGGGGAGGCCGGAGCGAAAGCGATGGAAAGGGGGAGGCGCCCTGACGGCTTCGCCGCCGCGGAGGGGGAAGCGGGCCGCGTCCCCTGAAAGAAACCCGGTTATTTCGGCCGCGGGGCCCATTTTGATAGCCCAAGGGGGTTGATCGACGCGCCAAAGCGGAAAAAGCGGGCCGCCCGCCGCACGTCCGGCGCTCAAACCCGCAACCGCAAGGTCGAGGGCGAGCGCCGCGGCCGCGCGAAGGCGCCGATCGATCCGGCCGAGAGGCGCACGCGCAACCGGACGATCCTCGCGCTGCTCGTGCTCGCCGCGATCAACGGCTGGGTGTTCTTCGGGCGCAGCGACACCGGGCTCGCCGCGCTGTCGTCGCTCGGCGCGACCGCGATCGAGGATCGATCGGGTCCACTCGCGCCGCACGCGAGCGCGCCCGAGTCGGCGTGCGGCGGCGATCCGGTGCGCATCTTCGAGGGCCTCGAGTCGCTGTTGCCGTTGTCGATCAATCTGTCCGGAGGTTACACGCTGCGCCTCGGGCTCTTGCAGCTCGGCATCGCGAGTGACGAGATCGACGGCATCGAGGCCGGCATCCGCAATCACGTCGACCTCTCGCTGCTCGGCGGCAGCGGTGCGCCGCTGCGCATCGCGATCGATCGCAGCGGCACCGTGCATGCGCTCGAGGTCGAGCTCGCCGAGGGCCACATCCTGCAGGCGTGCCGCACGTCGCGCGCGGGCAACCCGTTCGACGTCCGCAACATCCAGCATCCACTGCGCACCGACGTCGAGGTCGTGACGATCGAGATCGGTGACGACGCGGATCTGAGCCACGCGATCGACAGCGCGCAGGAGAAGCCCGAGCTCGCCGACATCGTCGCGCGCACGCTCGCGTACGATCTCGACTTCGCGACCGAGCTGCGTCCCGGTGATCGCGTCGCTGTGATGCTCGAGAAGCGGTGGCTCGGGCGTCGCTTCCATCGCTACGGCCAGGTGCTCGCGCTGCGCTTTGTCGGCAGCGCGGGGCGGCACTCGTACTTTCGCTACAAGCCCGAGGGCGCGCCTGCGGCGTACTTCGATGGCGACGGCGAGCCCGTACGCCGGGCGCTGTTGCGCACGCCGGTCGGTTGGTTCGCGGTGGATCCCGAGGCACGGGCCCTGCTCGCGCCGTCGATCGAGGTGATCCAAGGCCGCATCGGCGCGGTGTATCGGCTGCCCGAGGGCGCGCCGGTCGTCGCGCTCGGCGACGGCGAGATCGTCGACACCGATGAGTCGTCGACGGAGGGACGTGTGATCGAGATCCGCTTCGACGACGGCACGACGGCTCGCTACGCGCACCTGATGCGACTCGTCGGCGAGCCGAAGTCCGGCACGCGCGTGACGCAGGGTCAGGTGATCGCGCTCGCGGGGCACAGCGGACGTACGCCGAGCGATCGATTGCGCCTCGAGCTTTCGTCGGACACGGAGCCGCTCGATCCACTGCGCACGCTCGGTCGCGACGGGACGCGGCCGGCGCGGGTCGGCAAGACGATCCCGGCGACGGGCAGAAAGCGGTTCGTCGACGATATCGCGCCGTGGATCCGGGCGTTGAAGGTCGCGCGCTAGCGCCGGCGCGCACTGCGATCCTCGAGACCATCGTCGGCATCGACGACGAGCGCGCCGTAGAGCCTGTGCTCTAACTGCACGTCCGCCTCGATGTGCGGGTGGTACCAGAACGTCCCTGCATCGAGGGCCCCGATCGAAATAGACTTGTCGTCAGGCCGCCGAGCTGCGCCATCGGGGACGAAGCTGTGGCGGGCGTACTGCGACGCCTCGCAACGAAGCCATCGTGGCGCAGTGCGGTGGCCTGGCGGCAGTATGTTTCGACCGGGGCCCTAACCCCTCGCGGCTTCGGCTCTCGTCCGATGCGCGGCTAGGCGCGGCGCATGAAGTAGAAACCACCTCCGCCGAAGAGGAGTACCGCTAGTACGATCAGGAGGACTATCATCGTCGTGCTCATTGTGTGTTCCCTTCAGGTTGTCGAACATCCGCCGGGCGACTCGTCCGGAGGACGCGAGGTTCGACGCGGTATGAGTGCATCGTACGTGCCAGCAGCGGCGACGGATGAAGTTCGTCGCATCACGAGCAGTGACGGTCGCCTCGTGGCGCCACATCCGGCGCTGGCAACCGGCTCACTCCACTCCGTGCATGCGAATTCGCCACGATCGAGCGTGGACGCGCGCGCCGTTCGTGGCCCGGGCAAGCGCGCGCGCCCTGATGGCCGTGAAGAAAATTCCCGTTCACGACAGATGTGCGGCGAGCCAGCGCTGGGCACCCGACGTGTCGACACCGTGGCTGCGTAGACCGGGGAAGACCACCTCGCGCATCGATTGCACGAGCACCGCTCGTCGGCGTGACCGCGGCAATCCGCCGTAGCCGGCAACCTCGAGCGCAAGCGGTCCGCCGTCGTCGGTGGCGAAGATCTCCTCGTCGACCGTCTGCGCCAGCATCACCGCCAGACGCGGGCCGAGGAACGCGAGGTCGCGGTGCGGAGCTTCGGCCGCGAGGTGAGCCCAGCCCAGACGCGCATGATCGACCTCGTCGCGCAGGATCTCGTCCACGGTCGCGGCGACCTCTTCGTCGAGGGCGGCAGCGCGAATTTCCATCAGCAGCGCCGTACTCAGCGACTCGGTGAGGCACGCCATCGCAACGGTCTCGTACAGCGCCTGCTCGGCTGCGGTGCGTTGGCCGGCGGCGAGCTTCGGCGCCCGTCCGCCCGCCGACCGATCTACGGTCGCGCCGAAACGCTGCGCGAGCACGACGCAACGCGCGTGGTGCCGGCGCTCGTCGTCGATGGCCGTGCGCGCCATGCCGACGACGACCGAGTGTGCACCGGCGTCGCGCAACAGCGTCGCGAGTCGATCGAAACGGGCAGCGGCGTCGAGCTCGGCGACGGCGCGATGGGCCCACAGGACGCCAGCATGGCGGATGGCGGCGGCGCTCGTCATGCGGGAGGTGTGCACAGCTCGGTGAAGCCGCCGCAGCACTCGTCGGTGTTGATGCAGTCGGTCGCCCAGCAGCACGGGCAGCCACACGTGTCGGTCGGATCGGGTTGCGGGGAGCAGCTCAGATCGATGCCGCCTTCGCTCGAGCTCGGTGGTTCGCCGCTCGAACCGTCGTCCTGCGCCGGACCGTCGTCGGTCGCGGGCGCGTCGTCGGCCGCATCGTCCGAAGCATCGTCGGCCGAGTCACTCGCGTCGTCCGCACCGTCGTCCGCACCGTCGTCCCCCACCGGCCCTTTTTTCCCCTCGTCGCACGCGACGACCAACAGCCCGCCATGCACTACCAACACATGAAACAAACGATCGATACGCATGTCCGCGAGTGTGCTCCCGCCCGCGGCCGCACGGAATCGATCTCTCGTGAACACCGGCGTGAAGCGCAGCTGAACGTGGGACCAAACCGGGCGTGCACGGTGCGTCTTGTGTTTCTCGGCTGCGAGTAGGTTGCCGAGCGGCTGGCGAGTCGGTTTGCGGCGTCGATCGTCGCATGACCCGTGTGTAGAGATCGGGGACGCGAAGGTCCGCATCCGACTCGCCCGAGCTCGCCGAGGCGCTCGCGCCGAGTTCCGTCGCGGGCCCCCAGCGTCGCGCTTGGTCGTGACGGATCTGCCGGTCGCGACCTCGGTGTCCCGAACCGGCGCGCCGCTGCGACACCCGTGCCCGGCGTCGACTCGTGGGGACACGGTGTTCCCGTGGCATCGCTGTTGCAAAGCGCGGAGCAATGTTTAGGTGGTTTGTTCTGAGTGCCGTGGCGCTCGCGTGGGTGGGGTGTGGATCGCCGGCCGAGCTGGCGACCGAAGAAGGCAGTACCACCGAGTCCGACGCCAGCGAGTCCAGCGACGGATCCGACGGCGAGCCTGAGTCCGTCGGCGCTCGGCAGCTCTGGTCGGTCGTCGGCCGCTGCGGCAGCGGAAACGACGTGGCACTGCTCGCAGATGGACGCATCGCGGTGGTCGGCGACGGCTACGTCGACGACGCCACCACCGAAGCTAGTGTCGGCTACGTCCAGTTGTACGGATCCGACGGCGAACAGCTCTGGGACGTCTCCTTGGTCGACGCGTCGATCTCACCGAATGCAGTCGCGATCGGCAAGGACGACGAGATCGTCGCGGTCGGTGGGGCTGCCCAGGGGGCCAACGCGATCGCGTTGGATCCCTCCGGCAATGCGATCGCGATGGTCGAGACTGCGCTGTCGGATGGCAGCAATCTCGAACTGGTCGACGTCACGGTTGGGCACGACGGCGAGCTGCTGATCGTCGGAAACGCGGAGTATCCCGGGAACGCGGGGCGCGCGGTCTGGGTCGGATCGTGGTCACTCGGGGAGAGCATCGACACCGCCGCCACGCTCGAAGCCAGTGATAGCAATTTTTTCGGTCCCACGGCGCGGTCGATCGCCGTCACGTCACAAGGGATCGCGCTTTGCGGCTACGACTGGGTCGGCGAGGCGACGGCGGTGTGGACGGCCGCGTACTCCGCAGACTTCGTGCCGCTGTGGTCCGACGACGTGTATGGCAGCGATACGTCGAGCTACCAGACATGCTCGGCGGTGCGGGTGTGGGGCAGAGGCCTTATGGCGGCAGGACAGATCGAGCCCGAAGGCGGACGACTGTACTTCTACGATGCGGCCGGAGATCCGATCGAACCCACGCCGGCGCTGCCCTCACCGCCGGCGGGCGAGCTCGTCGAGGTCGTCGATCTCGCCGCGAACGGCACGCTGCTCGCACTCGGCGGTCGCTTCAAGGACTACCCGTCCACGGGCCGGCGCAGCTGGATCCGCTGGCACGACGATGCGCACGCGCTCGTTGCCGAAACCGAAGCTGCCGAGGAGAACGAATTCTTTCCGGACGAGCAGCCCGACATCCGCGCGATCGCGATGGACAGTGCCGGCGCCGTCGTGGCCGTGGGCACCCTGCAGACCGGCGGCGGTCACGGCTGTCTCACGCGAGTGTGGCTAGGCAAGTTCGTGCTCGAGTGAGATCGAACCGCGCAAGTTGATATCCCGAACGCCGCTCTCGAGGGTGACCTGCATCGCGACGGCGTGACGAGGCGAACGCCGTCGACATGACCAGCGCCAACGAATACGAACGCACCGCGAAAGCGATCATCCGCCGCGCCCGTGCTCAGGGTACCGACCCAGAGTGACGGCAGCTACCCCGCCGCTTGCTCGACGCGGTACACCGGCGCGAGACCGCCGCCGGGCGTGCGCATGTTCGTCGTCTGCCCGTGATACAGCCGCGCCGACACGAGCTGCACGCGGCCATCGTAGGCAAAGTTGCGGACGTCGACCTTGAGCGTCCGCGGCTCGCCGTCGACGATGACCACGCGATCGCTGGGCGCGACGATCCGCTGCGCGACGAAGCCGCCCGCGATCACGCTCGCGAAGACCCCCTTGGTGATCTTGTCGCCGCGATACGCGGCGCGGCTGCCGTAGCCGTCCCGCGGCTTGAAGAACAACCCCTTGCGCGCAGCCCACAGCCGATCGGCATCGCCCGGGTCGACACGCTCGGTTCGCGGGACGTGGCGCTCGAGCAGCGACCGATCGTCGTCGGCGACACCGATCCGTTCCAACGCGCTGGGATCGCTCAGCGTCACGAGCCGCAGCTTGTCGGCGTACAGCGCGTGCGCACGCGGATGCGGCGTGACGATCGCGAGGTCGCGCACCAGCGCCTCGGCGAGCACCGCATGGCTCGGCTGGGCGAGGGCAAAATCGGTGAGGCGGTTGTAGACGAGATCGATCGGCCCGCTCGCGTGGGCGAGTCCATCGTCGACGATCGTCAGCTCTCGCGGATCGCACACGAGCGCGTCGATGTCCTCGGCGCGCAGCGCCGCGGCGAACAGCTGCATCTCGGGGTGCAGGAACTGGCTCGCTGGATCGTCGTCGACGACTGCGATACGACGCAGCACAGCGCTCCCGCGCGCGAGCGACCACTCGTGCCGCAACATCTCGACGAACGCATCGATCGGATCGGGACCGCGATCCGCGAGGGCACGCGTCACCGGCTCGCAGCACGAGCGCTGCGCCCGACGCAGGAGTGCATTGAGCGGACCTCCGCCGGCGTTGGTGTTGATCTCGATGAGCTGCGGACCTTCGGCGGACAGGTGGAAGTCGAAACCGAGGAACGCGCCGCGATGACGGGCGGGCACGCGGGCATGCGGATGCGCGTCACGCAGCGCGAGGTCGGCATACCCCGGCAGCGCCACGACGCGTTCGATCGCAGCGACCACATCCCGCATCGCGTCGAGTGCGTCGCCGGCGACGAACACCGCCGAGCGCGAGAACAGGTTCGGATGCGAGTCCGCGAGGGTTCCCGCCCCACCCTGCTCGCGCAGCGCGTCGTCGAGGCGGTCGGTGTCGATGCTGACGCAGTGGCACTGCGCGTTGAGGGCACGGACGAGGTCGGACGTCGTCGACACCCACCTCATATAGCGCGCCTAGCGAACCACGACGACCGAGCTCGCCCGGTTCTCCGCACGCTGGTCGTGCGCGAGCTCAGCTGCGTCGGCAATAGCAGTAGACGAACTCTTGCTCCGCGCCCCACGGCGTCTGGTGCGACTCGGTCAGGCTGCCGACCTTCTCGAACGCCGCGCCGAATTCCGCATGCAGGCCGTCGGCCTCGTAGCGCACGACGTCGAGCCCGCTGCATTGTTCCGGCCCTTGCATGCCGAAGGTGGCGACGATGATGCGACCACCCGGAACGAGTGCGCGTAGCGCAGCGCGCACGTAGGCACGGCGGGCGTCCGCATCGGTCAGGAAGTGGAAGACTGCGCGGTCGTGCCAGAGCTCGTAGCGCCCTTCCTCGAGACCGACCTTCGTGATGTCGCCGACCAGCCACGTGACCTCGGACGCACGGGCGCCGAGCCGCTGCTTCGACGCCTCGAGCGCGCGCGCAGAGATGTCGAGCACCGTCACGTCGACGAAGCCGTCCGCGAGCAAGTCATCCACGAGGGTGGCAGCGCCTCCGCCGACGTCGATGACGCGCGCGGACGCGGGCAGCCCGAGACCGCGGATCAACGAGAGCGAGGTCGCGAGATGGGGCTGGAACCAGCTCACGCTCTGGGCGCCTTTGCGATCGTAGACCGCATTCCAGTGGCCTTCGCTGTTCGACATCGTGCCTCCAATCTTGCGCGCTCCCTGGTTCAGTGTGGGTGCCCCGCGTGCGGATCGCCGTCAGGCGGGGCAGCCTTCCCCTCGCCGACATCGACCACGAAATCCGCGATGAGCATCTGTCCGCCCACGTCGAACTGGCCCCACACCTTGTACTTCCCCGCCTTGGGAAACACGGTGTGGAACTGCACGACGTTGGTCGGGCCCGCCGCCTTGTCCTCCATCGGATGGCTGTGCAGATAGCTCGTCGCGCTCTCGTCGATGATGACGCAGTGGCCCATCGCGCCGAGGTACGGACGCAGGCCGGTCTGGGGCTTGCCGCCGCGCCCGATCGTGAACGCGAGCATCGTATCGGCACCCGCCACGATATCCGCAGGCTCGAGCTTCACCTCGAGCGCGCCGAGCGTCTTTGCCGCCGCTCGATCTTCGACCGCGAGGGGCTTGGCCGCAAGCGCCGTGCCCTCGACGCGCACCGGCATCCGGACGACCTGACCCTCGGCGCCCTCGGGCGTGAAGTCACCGAACAGCACGTAATCCCCCGGCGCCGGGAACTCGAACCCGAGCGCATAGGTTCCGTCCGGCTGCAGCTCGGGATGTTCGTGCGCGAAGAACGATAGATCGCGCGAGACGATGATCAGGTGCAGCGGCTTCTCGTGGACGATCGCGAGCTTGCCCACGCGCGCACCGGCGGACTGTGGATCGAAGCTCAGCCGCGTCGCGCTGTTCGGCAGTGGCGTGGCCGGATCGGTCGTCAGCACGAGGTCGTAACGATCCCCCGAGGGCGCGACCGGCTCGGGCTTCGGCTCGGGCTTTGGCTCGGTGCCCGGCATGACATGGCCGGCATGCGGATCTTTCGCCTCAGCTTTCTGCGTCGGCGCCTTCGCCACCTCGGTCTTGCTCGCGGGGCCCGACTTCTCGATGGGATTGGTCGGCGCGCTGTTGCACGCGACCAACGCGAGCAAAGCGACGAACGTGCACTTGGGTTGGGATCTGTTGGACTTCATGGGGTCTCCGGGTGTGTCGAGTGCACTCGGCCAGTGCCTTCGAAGCTGAGGTCGACGGTGAGCTTGACCGCTTGCTTGCCTTTGTTCACCCAGATGTACGAGTACAGGCCGCCCTTGTCTGCGGCGAACGCCTGGGTCCCTTTGGCGGCGTCGCCTTCGGCGTGGATCTTCGGCTTGTCATCCGGATGCGAGTGGACGTTCCACGCCACGATTCCGTCGGCCTCGTAGGCCGCCGTCATCGTCGCACCATCCGCGAGCTCGACGTTGATCTCGGCGAACCTGCCGGGCTCGACCATCCACTCGAATCGCTTCGGCAGGGCTGCCGCTTCCTTGCCCGCGTCCGGCGTCGCCGCTTCGGCCTTCGCTGCTTCGGCCTTCGCCGCGCCGCAGCTTCCATCACCCTCGGTGTGCCCACCGCAACAGCCTTCGGTGTGCAGGCACTCCCCGTCGGTCTTGCCGGTCTGCGTGGCGGCGGGCACCTCGGTCGCTTGTTCGTCGGCCTTGTCGCAGGCGCCGAGGCCACCCACCGAAAGCACACCGAGAACGCTCGCGATCATCTGTGTTCGTGAAGTCATCTTCGAGTTCCTCATCTCACCTTGGATGCAAGCGTGGTCGCCGGGTGGTTGTACCAGCCCGGAACTTCGTCGTAGTAGCCCTTGGGAAGCGCGTCCCGCCACGGCGCCCCAAGACCCGCGGACACTGCTGCTATGATCGCGCGATGAAGCGGCGAGTGGCCTGGCTATTCGTCGTCACCGCGGCCGTGACCGTGCTGACGATTGCGATCTTCGCCGCGCGTGGGACGACGACGTTCATGCTGCCGGGCGACGAGCGCTCCGGGCAAACCGGAGACTCGCGAGAACGCGTGCTCCGCCGCGCCGAGCCCGAGCCACTCTCCGACGCGGACCCACGACACCCGCGCGCCGCCTCCGATCCCGACGATCTGCCCGCACGGCGGACTCGCGAGCGACGCGACCCCGACGCCGCGCCGACCACCGACCCCGACCCCGACCCCGACCCCGACGATCCGGTCGCCGGCGATGCACGCGAGCTCGAAGCGTTGCGCGACGAGGTGGCCGCCTTGCGCAAGGACAACGCCGAGCTCCGCGAGGAGCACTCCGAGCTGTTCGGCCAGCCCGTCAGACCGCCCGCCGACGGCGTGGAGCCGCGATTCGCCGGACCCGCGCTCACGGGATCCGTCGGTCAGGCGATCGGCCAAAGTGGCGTCGCCGGAGACGTCGAGCACGTCGATTGCGCGGAGTACCCCTGCATCGTGTTCGGCCGACTCGTCGGCGATGAAGATGACATGGAAGAGATCGAGCGCGCCGCCGCGCTGTCGCCGTACGACGCCGACGTGCTCACACTGCTGTTCTGGGCGACGACCGCGGATTCCTCGGAAGCGGCGGGACCCAAGGAAACCGGGTTGTTCGCGCTCGCGTTCTACACGCAGGACGATCGCGCGAGCCGGGGCGCCGAGCTCGATCGACGGATCCGGGCGCGCACCGTCGAGTTCTGGAACACCGACAAACCGGGTCGACCGACGGCCGCGGCGCTCGACTGATCGCGATCGGCGTCGGTGTCCAGGCCGCTCACCGCCGCGACGGATTCGCCGGGTCGTGACAGCCTGTCTAGGTGCCGCATGTGCAGTCGAAGCAACCGTGCTCGGCACACGTACCGCACGATCGCATCACCTGCTCGCGCAGCGCCTTGCGGGCCCGAAAAATCCGGACGCCGGCATTGTTCGCGGTGATGCCCTGCTCGGCGCCGTAGTCCTTCACCGCGACCCCGTCGACCTCGATCCGCCGCAACGCCTCCGCGTGCGCCGGCTCGAGCGCTTCGGCGAGCTGCGCGATGCACTTGCACACGACGGCGACGACGTCGGGCGGCGGCGCCTCGGCGTCCTCGAGCTCGCGGGCAAATCTCTGCAGCGCATGCTCTGCGCTGCCCGTGCTGCGCTGGCGGTCGATCACCGCGTTGCGCAGCAATCGATAGAACCACGCCATCACCGACTCGTCGTCGCGGATCTGCGAGGCGCGCTCGATCCCATGCACGAACGCCTGCTGCAGGATGTCCTCGGCGATTGCGCGGCTGCCCACGCGACGCTCGACGAAGACGAGGAAGTCGCGGTGGTTGGCGACGAGCCGCTCGACCGCCCGTATCGGTGGGACCGTTTTGGTGGATGCGGTGGCCACGGTCGCTCGCTTGGCTACGCTAGCATGGGCCACGAGCCCGGCGCGGCGAGCGGCCCGCACGCAGCCCGTAATCCCCTCGCCGCTCGTCCGTCTGCAGCGCCATGGACCATCCCACGTCGAGCCAGCCCGCCACCACCGCGCTCGATCCCGTGTGCGGGATGACGGTCGAGATCGCCACCGCGAAGCATCGAGCGACGCACGGGGGCACACCGTTTTACTTCTGTAGCGCGAGGTGCCGCGAACGTTTCGTCGCGGACCCGATCGCGTTTCTGCGCCCCGCGGCTCCGGCCTCCCCGGTGGCAGCGCCTGCCGGCACGCAGTGGACGTGCCCGATGCATCCCGAAGTCCTGCGCGATGGGCCCGGGAGCTGCCCGATCTGCGGCATGGCGCTCGAGCCGAAGATCCTCACCGCCGACGAGCCGCCCAACGAAGAGCTCGTCGACATGTCGAGACGGCTGTGGATCTCGGTCGCCCTGTCTGCGCCGGTGCTGCTGCTCGCGATGAGCGAGATGTGGCCAGGTCAGCCGCTGCAGCACGCCGTCTCGCCGTGGTGGTTGGTCGGCGTGCAGGCGGTGCTCTCGACCCCGGTCGTGCTGTGGGGCGGCGCGCCGTTCTTCGCCCGCGGGTGGGCCTCGTTGGTGAATCGCAGCCCAAACATGTTCACGTTGGTCTCGCTGGGGATCGGCGTCGCGTGGCTCTTCAGCGTCGGCGTACTCGTGCTCGCTTGGCTCTCGCCGGCGTCGATCCCGGCGGCGTATCGCGGGCACGGCGATGTGCCGGCGGTCTACTTCGAGGCCGCCGCCGTGATCACGACGTTGGTGCTCGTGGGCCAGGTGCTCGAGCTGCGCGCCCGATCACAGACCGGTCGCGCACTGCGTGCGCTGCTCGGCCTCGCGCCCAAGGAAGCCCGACGGATCGAACCGAACGGTGACGAGCGCGACGTGCCGCTCGCGGACGTGCACGTCGGTGATCGCCTCCGCGTGCGCCCCGGCGAGCGGATCCCCGTCGACGGCAAGGTGATCGAGGGCGCGTCGGCGGTCGACGAATCGATGATCAGCGGCGAGCCGATGCCGGTCAGCAAGACCGTCGACGCGGCCGTGATCGGCGGGACCTTGAATGGCACGGGCGGCCTGGTGATCGTGGCGCAGCGGGTCGGCGCCGACGCCATGCTCGCGCAGATCGTCGCGATGGTCGGCGAGGCCCAGCGCAGTCGTGCGCCGATCCAGCAGCTCGCGGATCGGATCTCGCGGTGGTTCGTGCCGACGGTCGTGCTGGCGGCTGTGGTCACCTTCGTCGTGTGGCTGGTGCTCGGTCCCGAGCCGCGACTGACGTACGCGCTGGTCAACGCGATCGCGGTCGTCATCATCGCGTGCCCGTGTGCGCTCGGGTTGGCCACGCCGATCTCGATCGTGGTCGCGACCGGCCGCGGTGCGGGCACCGGTGTGCTGGTGAAGAACGCCGAAGCACTGCAGCGCCTGAGCGAGGTCGACGTGCTGGTGGTCGACAAGACCGGCACGCTCACCGAGGGTCGGCCGGTGCTCGCGACCGTGCACGCGGCGGCGGGGTCCACCGAGGACGAGGTGCTGGCGTTCGCGGCGGCGCTCGAGCGGGGGAGCGAGCATCCGCTCGCCGCCGCGATCGTGCACGGTGCCGAGGGACGGAAGCTCCAGATCGGCGCGGCGCACCAGTTCCGCTCGATCACCGGCGAGGGCGTCGTTGGACAGGTCGATGGCCGCCGGGTCGCGCTCGGCAACGCCCGGCTGCTCGCGCGCGAACAGATCGACCAAGGCGATCTCGCGCAGCGAGCCGATGCGCTGCGCGCCGAGGGGCAGACGGTGATGTGGCTCGCGCTCGATGGTCGAGCGGCGGGGCTCATCGGCGTCGCCGATCCCATCAAGGCCACCACCGAGGCGGCGCTCGCCGAGCTGCGCGCCGACGGCCTCGAGATTGTCATGCTCACCGGTGATCACCACGCGACCGCGACCATCGTCGCGCAGCGCCTCGGTATCACGCGCATCTTTGCCGAGGTGCTGCCGCAGGACAAGCAGCGCATCGTCGAGGACTTGCAACGTGAGGGCCGCGTCGTCGCGATGGCCGGTGACGGCATCAACGACGGCCCGGCGCTCGCGCGTGCGGATGTCGGTATCGCGATGGGCACCGGCACCGACGTCGCGATCGAGAGCGCCGGCATCACGCTGGTCAAAGGTGACCTGCGGGCGCTGGTGCGCGCGCGTCGACTGAGCCGTGCGACGATGCGCAACATCCGGCAGAACCTCGCGTTCGCATTCGGCTACAACGCGCTCGGGGTGCCGATCGCTGCCGGCGTGCTGTTCCCGGTGTTCGGCTTCAGTGGGTTGTTGTCGCCGATGATCGCGAGCGCGGCGATGAGCCTCAGCTCGGTGTCGGTGATCGGCAACGCGCTGCGACTGCATCGCGCGCGGTTGGGGTGAGCGAGTCTCACCACACTAGCGGCGAAGCGCGGCGCGGTAGTCCTTCACGGCGCGCACGTGATCGGTGCGCGTCGCGAAGGACACGAGCAGCTCGAGATCGAGGTCGGGCAGCAACGCGGATCGGTCGCGTGCGACGTAGGTGGAGCTCTCGAGCACGAGCACCTCGAGGCGACCCTTTCGCCACAGCCACACCTCGGGCACGCCGAGGCCGGCGTACACGTCGAGACGATCGAGCTTCCACGAGGTGATCGCGACCTCGATCGCGAGGTCGGGACGCGGTGGATCGAGGTCCGGCGCAGGGCGGAGCAAGTAGCACTCGTCGGGCTCGAGACCGCGCGCCGCCTCGGCGCTGCGAAACGTGGTCGAACCGAACGCGTTCAGCTCCAGATCGCGCTCCTCGGCGTAGGCCTCGAGCAAGCGCGCGAGCATCTTCTTCGTCGTCTCGTGGCGGCCGGCGGGGCTCATGATCTCCAACCATCCCTCGCGGTAGGTCATCCGCATGCCGGGGTTTTCCTCCTCGGTCTGCACGAGCGCGTCGTAGATCGCCCACGGGACGCCGCGGATCACGACGCCGGTCGGCGCGGGCCACTCGGTGTCGCGGTCGCCCTCGCGTGCGGCAGTCGCGTGGTCGCGGGTCGACATGGCGAACAGGAGGTTAGCAGGTTCGGCAACGCGCTTCGGCAGCCGGGCGCGCATCTTCGGTGCGGCGCAATCAAATGCCGGCGATTCCGACGGCAGCGTCGCTGACCTCGTACCCGACCCCGAAGCTTCTCCCTGCTCTTTTTTCGTGCATGCTCGCCCCGTTCGCGTGCGGCGAGCCGGATGGCGACGACGATGGCGACGACACGACCGGCGCGCCGACGACCGATCCGACCATGTCGACGAGCGCGTCGACGACGGCGCGCCGGTCGAGCGACAACTGCGGAATCCATGTTGCCGAGCTGAAACGTTGATCGAGTGCGCTCGAATACTACGCGCGCGAAACAACCAGCGATCACTGCAGTCGTTCGTCCGGCGCGAACGCATGCCCGCTCGCGTACGCGCGCGCCGGCATGCGTCGCTGCCCGGGCCCCTGCACTTCGCCGATGCACACCGCACCACCGCGCACCGCGACGTGCAGCCCACTCGCATCGATCGCGATCACAGTACCGGCTGCCTGCTCGACCGCGTGCGTCGACGCCCGCGCCGCGAACAGCTTGAGCGGCTCACCCTTGCGCATGCAGACCGCGTTCGGCCACGGATCCATCCCTCGGATGTGATCGACGATCTCGCGCACGCTGCGATCCCACACCACCACCCCGTCCGCCTTCACCAACGGCGGCGCGAGCACGACACTGTCTTCGGGCTGTGGCGTCGGCTCGGCGACATCGGGGAACACCGCGAGGAACTCATCGAGCGCCGCGGCCCCGAGCACCGACAACCTCGCAAACAGCTCGCCCTGCGTCTCCAGCGGATCGATCGCCGTCGTCACCACGCGCTGCACGGGCCCGGTATCGAGCCCGACGTCCATCCGCATGATCGACACGCCCGTCTCGTCATCGCCCGCCAGGATTGCCCGCTGAATCGGCGCCGCACCGCGCC
>Ga0163144_10007525_pt1 | contig 23873 bp, 19 predicted proteins | sample OliLak19BULKMAT1_FD_123175 | JGI IMG/M metagenome (GOLD analysis project Ga0163144, IMG submission 123175) | Freshwater microbial mat bacterial communities from Lake Vanda, McMurdo Dry Valleys, Antarctica - Oligotrophic Lake LV.19.BULKMAT1 | ecosystem: Environmental > Aquatic > Freshwater >...
CAAGAGGATCGCAGCTTGCCAGCAGCGCAAAAAACCGCCGCCCGCGCGTCTCTTTCTGGCGCGGGCGGCGGGGAATCGAACGTAAGTTAACTCAGGACTACTGCCGTCGCGCCACTTCATTCAAGAGGCGTGGCACGGATCGATGGGCACGTTAGTAGGTAAAGTAGGTGTCGATGCCAAAGATCCAGGTGTCGTTGTCGAACTGCGGGCTGATCGCCGTGAGGCCATCGGCGGGCGACCAGTTGTACCGCATTTCGGGCCGGATCCACCAATTGGCGTGCGGCTTGTAGTTGAGGCCGAAGGTGACTTCGTTGATCGAGACACCGTCGCGCTTCCACCACTCGACACGTCCACCCAGGCTCCAGCAGTCCGTCAGCTTGTAGAACAGGTAGTTGACCAGGCTGACGCCCTCGAAGCCGCCGATGCTGGCATGCAAGTAGTCGCTCAGCACGACCCATTGCATCTTCTCGGTCAACTGACCGCTCATCACGATGCTATGGCCATAGCCGTCGCCGATGAAGCCGAGGTTGCCGACTTCGGTGATGTAGGTCAGTGTCCAGCCATCGACAATCGTCAACGTGCCGCCGCCCAAAAAGTTGCTGCCGTCGTTGATGCGGTCGAAGCCGGTGTCCCAACCCAACGTCCAGCCACCGTGCAGGGTGACGTTGTCGCTAGCCTTGTAGCTGGCCAGGACGCCGGTGTGAGTGAACGGCTCCATGTAGTTCATCGTAAAGGCATGGCTGTAGAAGAAGTTGCCCGGTGCAGGCACGACTTCGTAGCCGGCGAGCGTGAAGAAGTGACCCATCTTCACGGTCAAATCGCCCATCGCCACTTCACCGTAAAGCTGCGGTAAGGCCCAGCCGTAAATGCCGTGGTCCCAACCGTTCAGGTAGTCGTACCGGCCTGGGTTGTTGCCGAAGGCCTGCGTGTTCTGAGCGTCGACGCCGTAGAGCATGTCGGTACGGAAGCCGACATCGAAGCCCTTGGCGCCATCGGCCGCGCGGCCCAGGAACAACCACGACTGATTCAGATTGAAGCGATCGGGGTGGTTATTGAACGTGCCGTCGAAATTGTTCGTATAGCCGCCCTGTTGCCAGCCGCCGATGTCCATCCAGGCGACGCTCTCGTCGACCATGTTCCAGGGCTCACTGGGGCCGAACCAAAAGCACGAATCGCAATCGGCGCACTTGAACAGGTCGCCGAAGTTGCCGCAGCACGGCTTGCACTCGTCGCACGCTGCTTCTTCCTGGCACGCGTCGGCCTTTTCGCAGCAGCCACTTTCGTCGGCAGCCGCGGGTGCGGCGGCTGCGGCCGGGGCATCGCTAGGGCTAGTAGCAGGAGGATCTTGATCGTAGTAGGCGTCGTAGGCGTAGGCGGTTTGCTGCGCCGGTTGCCGTAACCCGTAGGCGCCGGTCGACTGGGCGAGAGCCTGGCTCGCGGCCAGCAGGCTCACGATGGCCGAGGCCATCGTTAATTTCGCGATCTTCATGGCCCGAACTCCGTATGCTTAAGGCGGGTGGTTGCAGCGTGTCCGCCACACGGTCTGCAAGGTGGGAAAACAAGGCAGGCGGCGAATCGCACAGGCATCGGGATGCCCGCGCATTTCGACTCGCCAACATTGCTATCGGTGCAACCGTTACGACGAATTGACCCGCAAAATGCCGGATTCGACGCATCGGCCGTGCTGGCAGGCAGCGCGCAGGCAAACCTTGCGGGTTGCAAAAAGTGTCCGGGAATGCGCGGCGGAGACGGTGTGGGTACAACCGCATCACCACACAGCGTGCGACGGCACGAAGTGAGACAGCACGAAAGGCGTGAATCGGGCACGCCAGCGAGTAGGCTGGGGCGCTAGCCCCACCTTGAATCCGATGACGGCGCGCAGCAACTAGTGCTGTGTCATACCTTCGTTTGCGGGTAGCGGAACTCGTGAGAGTTCCGTATTACCCTGATTCTGTCGCGAACATCAGAAGTCTCACGCCTTCTGCTACCCAAAAATCGGAGCATTGGTGGGGCTAGCGCCCCAGCTTACGGGATATCCACACGATATTAACCGGCTTTGGCTTCAGCCGGGGCAAGCCCTGCGAACATCGCGTCGACAAACGTATCGGGCTCGAACACCGCCAGGTCCTCGGCTTTTTCGCCGACGCCGATGAACTTAACCGGCAGGCCGACCTGTTGGCGGATGGTCACCACGACGCCGCCCTTGGCCGTGCCGTCGATCTTGGCCAGGATGATGCCCGTGCAATGCACGGCTTCGGTGAAGTGCTTGGCCTGGCTGATGGCGTTCTGGCCGGTTGTGGCATCGAGCACTAGCAGCACTTCGTGCGGGGCCTCGGGGATTTTCTTGCCGATGACACGGTGAATTTTCGTCAGCTCGGCCATCAGGTTCTGCTGTGTCTGCAGGCGACCGGCCGTATCGACGATGCACACATCGGCGCCGGTTTCGATGGCCTGCGTGACGGCCCGGTGCGCGACGCTGGCAGGGTCACTGCCGCTGGCGCCCGTCACGATCTCGACACCCAGCCGATCGGCCCAGATCGTAAGTTGCTCGACCGCGGCGGCGCGAAAAGTATCGCCGGCGGCCAGCACCACTTTTTTACCCTGCGAGGTGAACAGACGGGCCAACTTGGCGATGCTGGTCGTCTTGCCCGCGCCGTTGACGCCGGCGACCATGATCACCGTCGGCCCCGACTCCGCCAGGCGAATCGGTTCGTCGGGCTGCTGCATCAATTCCTTGAATTTTTTCTTCACCGTGGCCAACACGTCTTCCATCTGTACGACGCGGCCGCGGAAATCGGTTTTGACCTGATCGACGGTCTGCCGCGCGGGCTGCACGCCCATGTCGGTCTTCACAAGCACTTCGAGCAACTCATCGAGAAAGGCATCGTCGATCAGCCGACCGTCGCTTTTGAACAAATCGCGGATGTCGGTGTTCAGCAGCCGCGTGGTCTTGCGCAAGCCGTCGCGGAGCTTGGCGAACAGACCGCGGGACTGGCCGGTCTCGGCTTCGGCCGTCTCTACTGCCGCGTCAATCGCCGCCGTGTTCTGGTCGCGAGCCGGACCCTGCGGCGCGTCTCCGGCCGGAGCGTCCTTGGGAGTTTTCTTGAAGCGGTCGAAGATGCCCATGTCATTAAATGCAGAATGAGGAACGATGCGTGAGGAACGATGAACGATGCGTGACTCTTGGAGGCCCTAACTCAACCTTCTGTTGGCGGCAACTTTACCCGTTACCGCATGGGCCCGCGGCGTTAAGTTGGAGGGGTCATCGTTACCTTGCAGAGTACTGTCATTCCCGCGCAGGCGGGAATCCAGTAAACCGCACGACGGCGCGGCACCCCAAGATTCATGACCGCCGCTCAAGGGTCTCTTTTACTTCCCCCTTCTCGAGTCCCTGGATTCCCGCCTTCGCGGGAATGACGTGCGTGTCGTAATGTCAAAGACTCTTACCGTCCGATGCTCGATGCGAACCGTTTTTTCGTTCATCGTTCAACATTCCGCCCTCATCATTTTTCCTTGTGTCCCGCCAGGAACCGATCGAGGATGCCATTGACGAACTGGGCCGAGTGCGCGGTGCCGAAGCGTTTGGCCAATTCTACGGCCTCGTTGATGGCCACTCGGCCTGGCGTCGCCGTGTAAAGTATCTCGAAGGCGCCCAGCCGCAGCACGTTGCGATCCGTGGCCGCCATCCGCTCCAGGCTCCAGTTGTCGGCCGTGCGGCCCAGCAGTTCGTCCAGCTCGCCCCGGTTGCGGCGCACGCCAGCCACGAGGCTGCGGGCGAAATCGGCCAATTCATCACCCGCCAGCCGCGAGCGCAAGAACTCATCGGCTTTGCCGGGATTTGCGCCGGGATTCAAGTCGTCCTGAAAGAGGACTTGCAGCGCTACTTCACGTGCTCGACTTCGACGGGCCATAAGTGGGGAACACGGGGATCGAGGGTCGGGGATGGGGATCTCGTAGGAGGCGTCTCCTGACGCCGATCAACGGCCGCCGTCGTTTGCCTTCGGCGACGGGAGTCGCCTCCTACAGTCAGGCTGGCAACTGGTCGAGCAAATCTGCCATTTCCAACGCGGCCAGGGCACATTCACTTCCCTTGTTGCCCAGGTTGCCGCCGGCCCGGTGGATCGCCTGTTCGAGCGTATCGCAGGTGAGCACTCCGAACAAGACCGGCAGGCCGCGGCCGACTGCCGTCTCGGCCAATTGCTCACTGACGGCCCGATTGATGTGCTGGTCGTGCGTCGTCTCGCCGCGGATCACGGCCCCCAGGCAGATTACAGCGACGTATTTCCGGCTGCCCGCCAGACGATCCGCCACCAGAGGTATCTCGAACGCTCCTGGCACCCAGGCCACGTCGATCGAGTCCTCGGCCACGTCGTGCGCCGCCAACGTCTCGAGCGCACCGGCCAATAGCCGCGAGGTGATCGACTCGTTGTAGCGCGAGACGACAATCGCCAGCCGACCGTGGGGTGCGCTAGGTTTTCCTTGAAAGACGTGGGGCATGATGGAAGGCGGAAAGCTGAAGGCGGAAAGCGGATGGAAAAACTGTGAATTACTTGTGTCGCTTGAACGTTTTGATGCACGTAATAACGAGTCGCAGCAACTCGTCGGCTTCTGAAAGCAAAGGTTCCTAGTCCGCCTTCCGCTCTCCACTTTCCGCCTTCAATTCTAGCTTTTCATGCTCATCAGGAATTCCGCGTTGGTCTTCGTCTTTTGCATCCGCGTCACCAGCAGTTCCATGGCTTCGGTCGGGTTCATGTCGTTGAGCACGCGCCGCAGGATGCATACGCGGCGGTACTCTTCGGGGTCGAGCAGCATTTCTTCGCGGCGGGTGCCGCTGCGATTGATGTCGATGGCCGGCCAAATTCGCTTGTCGACCAACTTGCGGTCGAGCACGATCTCGAGGTTGCCCGTGCCCTTGAACTCCTCGAAGATCACTTCGTCCATCTTGCTGCCCGTATCGACCAGGGCCGTGGCGATGATCGTCAGCGAGCCGCCTTCCTCGACTTTGCGGGCGGCGCCGAAGAACCGCTTGGGCCGCTGCAGCGCGTTGGCGTCGACGCCGCCGGAGAGGATCTTGCCCGAGTGCGGCACCTCGGAGTTCCAGGCCCGCGCCAGCCGCGTGATCGAATCGAGGAAGATGATCACGTCGTGGCCGTATTCGACCATGCGTTTGGCCTTTTCGATGACCATTTCCGACACTTGCAAATGCCGCGCGGCCGGCTCGTCGAACGTCGAGCTGATGACCTCGCAATTCGGGCCTTTGACCTGCCGCTCCATGTCGGTGACTTCTTCGGGGCGTTCGTCGATCAAGAGCATGATCACGTATACGTCGGGGTGGTTGGCGAGCACGCTCTTGGCCATCTTCTGCAGGATGATGGTCTTGCCGGCCCGCGGCGGACTGACGACCAGCCCCCGCTGACCAAAACCAATGGGCACAATCATGTCCACCACGCGCATGCTGATCTCTTCGGCGCTCACCTCAAGCATCACGCGCTTGTCGGGGTGCAAGGGCGTGAGCTCGTCGAAGGCCACCTTCGTGGCCAGCAGGTTGGGATCCTGAAAGTTGATCGCCTCGACGCGCAACAGCGCAAAGTAGCGCTCATTCTCCTTGGGCGGTCGGATCTGACCCGAGACCGTCGTGCCCGTCTTCAGCCCAAAGCGGCGGATCTGGCTGGGCGACACGTAAATGTCGTCGGGGCACGAGAGATAGTGGTAGTCGGGGCTGCGCAAGAAGCCGAAGCCGTCGGGCAGCACTTCCAGGGTTCCCTCGCCGAACATCAGGCCGTTGAGCTTCACGCGCTCTTTCAGGATCTTGAAGATCAAGTCCTGCTTCTTCACGCCCATGTAATCGATGAGGTTTTCGCTGCGCGCCTGCTCGATGAGCTGCGGCATGGTCATCCGCTGCAGCTCGGCAATGTGGATATCGCCCTGTTTGATTTGCTCGTAGCGCTCGTCGATTTCGTCGTGGCCCAGATCGGCCTCGCTGGCCAGCTCTTCGGCCAGCGACATGGGCTCGCTTTCCGCCAGGTTGCTCTCGACGTGAGCGCGGTTTCCGCGCGGCGGGTCACTGCGTACCGTTTCGCTGCGCAACGTCTCGCCGGGTGATGATTCGCTGCGCTCAGTTTCTCCGGCCAAAATCTCGTTGCCAGGCGCGGCATCCCCACCAGACTGGGCGTGCCCGCCATGGGGAGCATGTCCGCCGTTTGGAGTGTGGCCATTATCCGCGGACTCGGAGAACGGCTTGGCGTCGCCCGCGCGACGACCTCGTGGCAATTTCGTGGGTTTGGTTTCGGACATGGATGTGCGTGCTCCTGACAAGAGGCACTGGGCCAACGCACGGAAGGCGCCGGCGGTAGGACGTTGTCACCCTTGGGTTGGGGTGCGCATGAGGTGGGGTGATTGGTTTGCGGGGCGGATGCCCCTCACGGGGTGCGAATGTCGACGGGGGAATGAGCGATGGGATGGGTGATGTCAGCGACGAGCAATGCGATTAATAAGCGGGGTGACGGAAAAAGTGGGGGAGAACTCGATGCGGCCGATCGGCCCTAGGCGAATGAATTGGTACCAACGTCCCGGACGCGGCGAACCACTAAAAGCAGGCCACTAAAAGCGGGAGCGTCAACGCGGGAGAGAGCCGCTGGGAATGTTAGCAGAGCTTAGTCGATCAGGGTGTGCCAGAATCGCACGACCTGCTCTCGAGTCGACTCCGAGGAACCGGAGTTGTCTATCACAACATCGGCACGCCGACGTTTGGCATCCAACGATTCCTGAGCAGCCTCACGAGCCGCAAAATCGGCTTCGCTCCAACCTCGTTCCTTGGCGCGGCCCAGCCGCACTCCATACGGCGCCTCCACATAAACAATTCTATCACACGAATCGCCCCAACTAGACTCCAACAGCAGCGGAACGTCGAGCACCACGGCCGGCGCTCCGTCGGCCGCGAATTCCTCCTCCTGGACCTTCAGCAGCCGCCCAATGCGAGGGTGCGTGAGTTGCTCCAGATACTTTCGATCTTGCAATCCCCGGTCTCCGGCGGCGAATACGATCCGCCCCACGGCGGTTCGATTCAACTGCCCATCCTCAGTCAGCACGCCCGCGCCGAAGCGCTGTCGCACGGCTTGAATCACTTCGGGCATCCGCAACACGTCGTGTCCTGCCTTGTCCGCGTCCAATAATCCCGCGCCCAGTTCGCACAATTGCCTGGCGACCAAGCTCTTGCCGCTGGCCACGCCGCCGACAAGACCGATGCGTTTCATGTGATTCTGAAGCTGAAGGTGTCAGGAACCTTTGGCTGCCGTGCCGCTGTCAAATGGAGCGCGTCGACAGCCAAAGGTTCCAGACACCGTTCGTGTTTTACAATCATGGATTCAATCCGCGTCCGCCCAACTCGCGCCGGTCTTCACGTCGACCACCAAAGGTACATTCAATGGCATGACGCCAGCCATTTCGGCCGCGACCATTTCGGCTAGGTTGCTTAACTCGTGAGGTGGAACTTCGAAGATCAGTTCGTCGTGGATTTGCAGCAGCATCTTCGCGGACCACGATTGGTCGCGCAAACGCCGATGGATGACGATCATGGCTAGCTTGATCAGGTCGGCCGCCGACCCCTGGATGACGGTGTTGATGGCGGTCCGCTCAGGCAGGTTTCTCTGGCGAGGAGCGTCGGGCCGAACGCCCCGAATGGCTCGCCTCCGCCCAAGAATGGTCTTAACATACCCATTCTCGCGGGCTTCCGCCAGTATTTTCGCCAGGAATTCCTCGACGCCCGAATAGCGCGTGAAGTAGGCATCGATAAACGCGGCCGCTTCGGCCTGTTCGATCTGCAAGCTGCGCGCGAGCCCAAACGCGCTTTGCCCGTAGAGCACGCCGAAGTTTACTGCCTTCGCCCGCCGCCGCATCTCGCTCGTCACGTCGTCCATTGCCACGCCAAACACCTGCGCCGCCACCTGCGCGTGGATGTCGTGGCCACTAGCAAAGGCATCGCACAATGTCGTGTCGCCTGAAAAGTGCGCGAGCACGCGCAATTCAATCTGCGAATAGTCGGCGGCCAGCAGCATCCAGTCCTGCGGGCCGGGCAAGAAGGCCGAACGAATCTCGCGGCCCTCTTCGGTGCGGATGGGGATGTTCTGCAAGTTCGGGTCGCTCGAACTAAGCCGGCCCGTCGCCGCCACGGCTTGGTGGAACGACGCATGCACGCGGCCCGTCTTGGGATTCACCAGTCCGGGCAACGCATCGACGTAGGTGTTCTTCAATTTGGCGAATTGACGATACTCGATGATCTTGGCCGGCAAGGGATGCTGATGGGCCAACTCTTCCAGCACGTCGACATCGGTGCTGGCCCCGCTTTTGATTTTCTTCAACGTCGGCAAGCCCTGCTCGACGAACAGCACCTGCTGCAACTGCTTGGGCGAACCGATATTGAACGGCCGCCCGGCCAGCGCGTAAATCTCGCGTTCTAAGGTATCAAGCCGATGCCCATACTCCGCACTCAACTCGTGGAGTCGGTCGACATCGACGCGGATGCCGTTGCACTCCAGCTCCACCAGTACGTCGATCAATGGTAACTCGACGTTGTTGAGCAAGTCTTCCAAGTTCGACGCCCGCAGCTTCTCCACCAGCATCGGCAGCAACCGCAATGGCACATCGGCGTCCTCGGCCGCGTACGGCCCGACCGCCGCGACCGAAACCTCATCCATCCGCTTCTGTTGCTTGCCCGTGCCGATCAGCGCGCTGATCTTGATGTTCGCGTGATCGAGGTATCGCAGTGCGAGCTCGTCGAGATTGTGGTTTCGCTCGCCCGCATCGAGTAGATAACTGGCCAGCATCGTGTCGAACGCCACGCCGGCGACCCGCACGCCGCATTGCCGCAGCACGATCATGTCATACTTCAGGTTCTGCCCGACTTTTCCGATGCTGGAGTTCTCGAAGAACGGCTTCAACGCGGCCAGCGTTTCGGCCGGATCGAGCCGCGGTTCGCCTTCCAGCGCCCGCACGGGCAAGTAGTAGGCCACGCCCGGCGTCCAGGCAAACGAGTAGCCGACGATCTCGGCCTCGGTCGGCGAGATGCTGGTCGTTTCCGTATCGATAGAGACCCGCGTTTGGCCTTCCAGCTCCGTCAAGAACGCGGCGAATTTCTCGGGCGTGTCGACGATGCGGTAGTCCGCTTGCCACTCTTGCGGCGGAGCGCCCGTCGAAAGCGCCCGCACCTGATCGGTAAATCGATGAAACCCCAACTCCGTGAATAGATCGACGACTTTCGGCACGTCGAGCGATCGCACCCGCGCCAGCGCCCAGTCGATGTCGATGGGCACGTCGCGCTTGAGCCGCACCAGCTCGCGGCTGAGGAGCGCCTTTTGCCGGCCGTTCAATAGATTCTCGCGGCGTTTGGTCCCGCTGACATCGCCGGCGTTGTCCAATACGGCTTCGAGTGTGCCGTATTTCGCCAGCAGTTCCTGGGCGATCTTGGGGCCGATCAACGGCACGCCCGGAACGTGATCGACCGGATCGCCGACCAGCGATTGAAAATCGACGACCTGGTCGGGCCGGACACCCCAATCGGCCAATAGCGCCGCGTCGTCGTAGACCAGGTTCTTCCGCACGTTGTAGATCTTCACCCGCTCGCTGATCAGTTGCCGGCAGTCTTTGTCGGCCGTGACCACATAGCACTGGCCGCCACCGGCTTCGGTCAGGTCGGCCACCGTGGCCAGGATGTCGTCGGCCTCATAGGACTCCAGTTCCAGAATGGGAATGCCCAGGGCCTCGACCACGCGGCGAATCGCCGGAAGCTGCGGCACCAGCTCATCGGGCATTTCCGCGCGATGCACCTTGTAGTCGCTGTACAACTCGTGACGAAATGTCGGCCCCGGCAGATCAAACGCGACCAGCAGGTAGTCGGGCTTTTTGTCCGAGAGCAAAAACAACAAATCGCGTGCGAAGCCAAACACCGCATTGACCGGCTCGCCCGCCGGACTGGTCATCTCGGGAATCGCGTGAAAGACCTGGTAGATGAGCGAGTTGGCGTCGATGACGTAGACGACTTTGTCGGCCAGGGCAGGGGCCAGGGGGCAGGGATCAGGGGCCAGGGGACGGGGGACGGGGACTGCGGATTGGCTCTCCGGCGAGCCGGATGCGTCACTTGGCGAGCCGGATGCGTGAGCTTCCGGGTTCGTCGTAGCGGATTGCGGATCGCCCCCCTTCTGTGCTCTTCGCTTGGAGCCACGCTGCGCAGTACCCTGGCCACTCGCGTCCCCCTCTTCCATGCCCGGCAATGAGGCTTGACGCGTGCGTTGGGCCATAACGGGAGGGCTCGGGCTTACTGGGAACGGAAAAGAAGCGCGGAACGCGCGCTCGATGTTCAGTCGTCAGACGTGTTGAAAACGAACTTTCGGACAGGACTACTTAGGACAGGAGCGACTCGAAGGGATGCGGTCCTTGCGGTGGTAGGTCGTCCGGGCACTGGGGGCCGGGGTACTGGCGGGATCGTCACGAGGGCGGCCTGAATGCGGCCGAAGTCGTCTGCCGCCGTTGCGCCATCGTAGGGGGGGCGGCTTGCGCGTGTCAAGCAAGCGGAATCCGTGAGATTCAGCGCATGGCGTTGAGTTTGGAGGAAGACCGTCTGGGGTGCAAGTCGCGGTTTGCTCGCGGCAATCATGACGTGTGAACGTAAATGGAGAATCGCCAATCTTTTCCCTAGCCCAGGCATTCATGCCTGGGACGAAACCCGCTAATCGAACCGTCGTAGTGTCGGGAACCGTTCGTCGCCAGCGAGCAAACCAGTGGTGAGCGGATTGACGACGTACGGTTCCCGACACGTACAACGGAGTAGCCGCCGGCCGATCCCCAGGCATAAATGCCTGGGCTAGGGAAAAGATTGCCCCGTGGCGAGTAACAAACGGTCACACACAATACAATCCGCACCCGGTCCTCTGGCCCGACCCTCATTTCCTTTGACACCGCCGCAGGCCGTGTTTACACTCGACGTAGGGTGTTGGGCCGGAACCAGTTAGCCTTGCTATCTCCAGTTCAAGACCTCGCGCATTTCTCGGCAAGTGGGCACGGAACAGTAGTCAACCGGCAATCCAATCCACGGCGCGCTTGCGGCACTGCGCTGCAAGGCGTGCTTGTCGATCGTTCATAAGGGACCCTACTCATGGCCAGCGGCGAAAATCAGGGACTGCAAATCTCGCTGATCGTGTTCGTTATTCTCACCATCCTGCTGGGCGTGGGGACCTTCTTCGCGTTCCGCAGCTATCAGGAAGAGGTCGTGAAGACGAAAGCTCTAGAAGAAACGGCCAAGAAAACCCAGGCGGACATCACCGCGGCTAAGGATGCGGCGGAGCAGCTCAAGCAAATAATTGGCGTCGACCCGGCGATGCCGATGGGCGACCCGACCGACGGCAAAGACGGCCTTGACAAGGCCACCGTTCATGGCACGGTCAACGCCGATATGATCAAATACGCGGCCACCTTCCCCGAAGCCAAGCGGCACTACCGGCAGGCGATCGAGGAGCATCAACTCAAGTTCGACAAGGCAAACACCGAGCTCTTTGCGCGGAACGACGAGGTCAAGCAGCTGAAGGATATTAACGAGACTCGCGAAAAGGCCAAGCAGCCGCAGATCGACGAACACGAGAAACAGCGCAAAGCGGCCGAAACCGATCTCGCTTCGGAAAAGGGAAAGATCGCCGAGGAGCGAAAGACGATCAACTCCGACAAGGAGCAGTTGCTCACCGTGGCGCAAGAGAAGGAAAAGGCATTTGTCGCTTTGCAAACCGAGAAAAAGTCGGAGATTGACAAACGCATCGCCGAGTTGGCCAGCCTCGGTAAGATCAACGACGACAAAACCAAGATCATTGACGAATTGAGGGGAGAAGGCTTCGAGGTCGCCGACGGTGAAATCCGCAGCGTGAACGCGGGAATGCACACCGTGTGGATCAACCTGGGCCGCGCCGATCAGCTCCGCAATCAGCTTTCGTTCAGCGTCTACGATCCCAAGGCCAACACGAACAAAGGCGAGGGTCTCAAGGGCAGCATCGAGGTAACCGCAATCATTGGCGAACATCTGGCCGTAGCCCGCATCGTCAACGACGACATCTCCAACCCCATTGTCAATGGCGACAAGATCTACACGCCCCTGTGGCATCCCGGCCGCGGCGAGCATTTCGCGATCATGGGCAAGATCGACTTGGATCGTGACGGCAAGCACGACGCCGAATTAATCAAGAACATGATTAGCATGGCCGGCGGCGCCGTCGATGCCGAGCTCGACGAAAAGGGCAAGCTGACCGGGCCCGGCATGAACAAATCGACGCGGTACCTACTCACAGGCGAGATATCCATAGACAAAGCCATTTCGGACGCGGCGATAGCCATGACGAACCAAGCCAAGCAGTTAGGTATTCGAGAGATAGAGGTCACCAAGTTCTTGGACCTCGTCGGTTGGAAGGATCCCAAGCAGGTCCTCCGCTTCGGCCGCACCGGCAACGCCGCAAACCAGACACCGCCCGAACCCGACGGCGGTCGCCCCGTGGCCGTCAGCCATCTCAAGGAACACTTCAAGAAGCGACTTCCTCCGGCCGCCGCGCGCAAGAGCGCCTACGACGAAAAGATGGACGCCACGAAGGCCCCGGCGAAGGATGCGACCAAAGCCCCGGCCAAGGCCCCGGCTCAAGACCAGAAGCAAGAAGTGATGCCGTAGTCGCTGCGAACACAACCAGGGTTCGCTTTGCCGGTATCTACTGCAAAGGACGCGGCCCGGACTTCGCCGGGGCGCGTCATGTGCTCGGCGATCGGCAAACAGTGAGCTTGACCACCTCTTTCACTAGCCCAGGCATTCATGCCTGGGTTTTTCGTTGCGCCATGGTAGTCGTACGGCTTCACAGCCTGGGAAACAATAATCAATAGTAGAACATAGTAATGGGAGTGCCATGCCTTCACGGGCGCTAGCCCGGGTAGGCATGCTGCGCAGCGGCGTAGTGCCGGCATGCTTACCCGACGCGGGGCGTCGTGAAAGCATGGCACGCAGGCAGCTCGATCCTTTCCCAAGGTTCTTCGCGGGATGAACAAAGTGCGATCGAACTCACTGCGCCTTACCGACGCGAGATTCGTCGACCTATCGCCCGGCCGCCGCGCCTTCCGCGGGCAGGTCGATGCCAACGGCATAGCCCGCCAGTGTCGAATGGGCTGCGGCGCCCGGCGGTTCCGTGAACAGAATCGCTCGCAGCGCGCTGAGCGCGTCGAGGTTGCGGTGCAAGCGCGGGCTCAGCGTCGTCGGCGCGAAGCGCTCGGCCTCCAGGAACAATCTGGCGGGATGTTCGAGCCCATGATGACGGGCCAGTTGAGCCAGCAGCAGCCGGTCTCGAAAACGAATCCCATGCGCGCGGCACAGGCTGCGGAAGAGCGCTTTGGGGTGGTAGTGCCGATGGACGCGCTCGGTCCCCGTAAACAACCAGTACAGAATTCCCGCGGCGACAACCACGCCTACGATCACCAGTACACAGATCAGCAGGTCATCCATGTACAGCGTCGCCGTTTCGCCGCGAAAATGGCTGCCCATTGTCTCGAACGGCGTTTCCGCCCAGAGCAGGCAGCCGCCGATGCCGGCAATCGTGTCATTCATCGGCGGTCTCCAATTCGGTGGGAGTGAGCGCGAACTGGTGCATGCCGGCGGGCCGTGATGCGATCCTTTGCAAGCTGTCGGCGGCCGCCTCCTTGACCGCCAGGCTCGGATCTTCGAGCGCGGCGTGCAGCGCCGCCAGCGCGGTTTCGCTGTCGCACTCGCCCAGCAGCCGCGCCGCCTCGGCCCGCACGCTCTGGTCGTCGTCGTAGAGCAGCGAAAGGGCCAGCGGCTCGACGTGCCGCGCCACGCCAATCGCCGTGGCCACGATCAGCCCTCGCAAGCGTCGCCGCGTCGAGGGAGATTCCAACTCGGCTTGCACCGAGGGCAGCGTTTCGGGGTCGATCTTTGCGACCAGCATGCCCGTGCTGCGGCGGACTTCGTCGTCGAGCATGTCGAAAGCGCCCAGAAATCGCTTGAAGCTGAATTCGGTCAGGCTCTCGCGTGCCGCGGCGCGCACCTGGCGGTGCGGACTGTCCACGAGCTCGATGAGCATGGTCAGCGCGCCGGGGATGCCCCGGTGGCGCAGTTGCCGCGCGGCCGTCGCTTGGACGAGTGCGTCCTCGTCCTTGAGCAAACGCAACACCAGTAGGTTGGCCTCGGCGCCCGTGAAAGTCGCCAACGCGGCGGCCGCGGCCCGGCGACCGATGGGCTTGCCCGCGGTCGCCACGTGCTCAATCAGTCGGAAGACTTCGAGGCGGTTCATGCCGCAGGCCACGATCACTCGCACCGCGCTGTGCTGTTCGACTTCGGTCAGTCCGTCGAGCAGCGTAAGGTCGCCTTCGAACCAGGCGAATCGCTCCAGCCGCTTGAGGTTCGCCTGCACGGCGGACGAGGGCTCCCCGCCGATCTTTTGAAAGAGGCACTCGACGAAGCCGCGATCGACGCGCTGCGAAATGACGTGCAGCGCGGCCAGGGGCGCATGGTGAATGTCCAGGTATCCCAGCAGCAAGCGTATGACGCCCGACCGTTGGCTGTGCCGCAGCACGTCGAGCAGCACCTGGTGGCTGCCGTGCATCGGGTCCATCAGGACCTGCTTGAGCGTGGCGTTGTCGCGCGACGCCAGCAGCAGGAAGGCTTCGATCGGCTCCAGCCGTCGGTGCATGCCGTGACGTAGGACCGATTGCTCGAGGCAGCCGATCGCATTGCGGCGGGCGATTTGGGGATCGCGCTTCTGGCGAAAATCGCGGGGGCCGGTCAGGTCGGCGTCCAGCTCTTCGGCCAACGACAACAGCGTCGTGGCGGCCAGCGAGGCGTTGGCGTTGCTCGCATCCTCCATCACGCTGACCAACGTGGGCATCAAGGCATAGTCGCGAAACCACAGCGCCGCCTCGCAACCGTTGGCGACCATGCGTGCATCGGTCGACAGCACCGCGTCGCGCAGCGCTTGGGCAAAGCTCTCTCGGTGCTGATGAACGACAGCGCGGGCGTGCTCGTTCAGCCGCTGCAAGCGACGAATGATTTCGTGCTGGCCCACCAGGCTGCGGCGATCGAGAATCGCGCGCAGCGCCGCCTCTTGGATGTAGCGGTTCTTCGCGTCGAGCGCCGGAACCAAAACCTGCACGGCCGCCTCGTTGGGCGTGGCGGAAAGCAGCTCGAAGGTGGTTCTGAGTCCCTCGCTCACGGCGCGCATTATCTCGGCTCGGGGGTGTCCCCAGTAGCGCGCCCCGGAGCGCCAAGGGAGATGTAAAAATATAGCTCGAATCGGGGGTGCCGGCAGCCATTTATGGCTGTAGGAGGCGGCTCCTGTCGCCGATTCCGTCGGGACTTGCGATCCATCGGCGACAGGAGTCGCCTCCTACAAAGCCACGAGCGGCATGGCCTCGGCCGCCTTGCGGCTTGATTTAACCACTGCGGACGTCAACACTGAAGGCAGGGACAGCAAGACGACGAGCCAAGACGGGGTCGAGAGATCCAGCTTTTTTTTGACGAGCAGGTCCGCATATGTCGATTCCACTGGTTGCAGCGGAAGTATTGAACCGCGAGTTTCTCGAAATTCGCGCCAAGCTGTTGGAAGTCGCCGCGGCACTCGACCGCCTGGACCGCGCGGAAGGCAGCGTCGCTCTCGACCCACGCCTGGCGGGCGTCCACAAGGCGCTGGCCATACTCGACGATTGCCGCGAAGGCCGCGCGGAGCGGATCCAATTGATCTTTTCGCGCGCGTTTGATGAGAATTGGCGCGAAGCGCTTGGCGTGAATGGAAAAGCGTAAGGACGGTACCAACGCACTTTAGGCAATCGCCGCGTGGGCGCGGCGGCTAACCCAATACCCCCTCACTTCTCAACCCTCACTCCGCATGTACTGCCTCGACCCCCATATCCATATGATCTCGCGCGTCACCGACGACTACTCGTCCAAGTCCCCTACGGGCTGATCCCGCCGCAGTCCGATCGCGTCTCTCCAATGCGGCTCTTTGCACAACTAACGGTGGCGGTCGATGAATGCTCAGGCGAATGATTGGTACTACGCGGATGATACTTCGGGACAGTGGGTGGGCCCGATGACACTTGACATCTTGGACGCCACTCGCAAGGCCGGGACGTTCGAGGAATACACGAACGTCATCAACAATCAGATGATGCGACGGCAAGGGCCGATGGCCCAAGGCGTGCCCTACTACATGATCTCGCGACTCAACGTTGAGTTCGACCCGACGATCGAAGAGTTCCAGGTCGCTCGCGAGGGTAAGTCGACCACCGTGTTGTCCGGGCCCAACAACTGTGGCAAGACACTGCTGCTGAAACAACTGTTTTTTCAGTTCGGGCAGGGCAGCTACCTCGTCGCCTGCAACCGCTTCTCGCACGTCGACGTTCTGAATACACGCAAGGTAGAGGAGTACGAACACCGCCGTTACTACGACAACTTCAGCCAGCAGTTCTTCATGAGCCAGCAGAACTCCGAGGACAACGAACTGAAGCTCGAGCAGGTACTCACTAGCTTGAAGAACTCCCAGCGGGAAAGGCTATTCGCTCTATGCAAGGAACTTCTTGGCAACGACTTCGCGCTCAAACGCACTGAGCCGGAAAACGACTTCAGCCCCTTCTACGTCGATATGGACGGGGAGAATCTGCGCTATGGTAGCAGCGGCACCCGCCTGCTCTTGACCCTGCTCGGAATCCTGCTCGATGAGCGGTTTTCCGTCCTGCTGATCGACGAACCCGAAATCGGGCTAAGCCCACGGATTCAGGCTGTGCTCTCGCGGTTTCTGTACGACGAGGTGCGCCGCCAGGACTTCTGCCCGCACCTTCGCCAATTGTTCGTGGCCACGCACTCGCACCTGTTTCTCGACCGAAACGTGATGGCCAACAACCATGTCGTCACGAAGTCGGGGCCGACGGTGTCCGTTCGGCCGGTGGCGACCGCTGCCGCTTACCACCAATTGCAGTTCAACATGCTCGGGAACGACATGGAGGCCCTCTTCATGCCCGCCGCAATCGTCATCGTGGAGGGCGAGTCGGACCACACCTTCGTGAGGAAAGTCCTGCAACTGCACTTGCCGAACCACCAGGTGGCGGTGGTCCGCGCGTCGGGGGATGGTGAAGTGCGGAAAAAGTTGCATTTCTTCAAGGAGGCGTTCGGCGATCTGGGGGCCAGCCCGTACCACAACCGGCTCTTCGTAGTGTTCGACAAGCAGATCAGCGTCAAGCTCCCGAAGATCGAGCAGGACGGGGTTCCGAAGGAGAACATTATCGTTCTGTCGCTGAACGGTATCGAGCACTTCTATCCGCACGCTCTAGTCGCGACGGCGTTCTGTTCCGCCGTCGAGCAAGTCACGGACTGGACCTTCGGCAGCGACCCAATTGAGTTCAACGGCATTAGGAAAACAAAGAAGGAACTGGCGCAACTCGTAGCAGACGGACTGCTAATCACGCACGCGCCCCATCCCGAGATTCAGACACTAATCTCCAGAATCCAGGCGGCTTGCGGTTGAGGAAAGCGGTGGACTCTTCAGGTTCCGCACCCTACCGCCTTGCTGCTCGTCGCCCAGCAAATTGGTATCATAATTGATTGGCTGCCCAGCGATAATGCGATGCGGAATTGTTGATATGCACATGGCGCAAGGCGTGTCTGAAGTTAGGAGCAAAGCGCGATGTCGTTCTATATAGACCCCCACATCCACATGATCTCGCGCGTCACCGACGATTACGAGACACTGGCCAAGATGGGCTGCGTTGCCGTGAGCGAGCCGGCTTTTTGGGCCGGCTACGATCGCGGCAGCGTCGATGGCTTTCGCGATTACTTCCGCCAGCTCACCGATTTCGAGCCCAAGCGGGCTAGTTGGTATCGCATCCAGCATTTCACCTGGATGTGCATCAACGCCAAGGAGGCCGAGAATGTGAGCCTCTCGCGCGAAGTGATTGCCATGATCCCCGAGTTTCTCGACCGGCCCGGCGTGCTGGGGATCGGCGAGATCGGGCTGAACAAGAACACGCGGAACGAGTCGATCGTGTTTCAGGAGCACATCGACCTGGCGATGAAGACCAATGAGCAGATCCTGATTCACACGCCGCACCTGGAAGACAAGTACCAGGGCACGCGGATGATTTTGAACATGCTCTGCGACGACCGCCGCATCGACCACAACCGCGTGCTGGTCGACCACGTGGAGGAACACACGATCCGCCCGGTCCTCGAAGCCGGCTTCTGGGCCGGCATGACGCTCTACCCCGTGAGCAAATGCACGCCGCAGCGGGCCGTCGACATGGTCGAGATGTACGGCCCCGAGCGGCTGCTCGTGAACTCAGCCGGCGACTGGGGCCCCTCCAAGCCCACGGCCGTGCCCGACTTCATCCTGCAAATGCGCCTGCGCGGGCATCCCGAATCGCTGATCCGCAAAGTCGTCTACGACAACCCACTAGAGTTCTTCAGCGGCAGCCGAAACTTCAACTTCACCCCGCCGGAGAACGAAGGGTTGGGCATCGGCGATTGGGGGCCGGGGGTGGGCCGGCGGCAGGTGTAAACGAGCGTTCGTCGTAACCATACTAGCCCGACGCGCCAGCGAGGGAGATCTTCACATGTCTCGAGGCGCTCCATGAACGAACCGCATGCCCACGCCAAGGGAATCGTTGCGAATTGGGACGCGCAACCGTACGCGAATGCAAGCCGGTACAATGCGTGGGCATGGCACCCGTACGCGACCGTGCAGAATCGCACGTCATCGGAGCACGCTCTTCACCCCATCGCCGGCACCACAAACGGTTCCCGGTACTTGCGCGTCAGCATGGCATTGGCCGCGTCGTCACCGGGGCAGGTTTCCGTTGGCGGGTCGAACGCGATCGTGCGGCCCAGGCGGTAGGCCATGTTGCCCAGGTGGCACAGGGCCGATGAGAGGTGACCCTCTTCGATATCCACGCCCAGGTCTTCGCGCTTGCGGCTGCGGACGGCGGCGACGAAGGTGCCCATCTCGTTCGAGTCGCTGTCGCTGCCGGGGCCCGGTTCGAGCTTGCGGCCCAGGTAGGTCTTGTAGCCGAAGTAGTAGACCTGCATGTAGCCTTCGGATCCGTAGAACGTCACGCCCGTTTCGTTGCCGCCGCGCGGTTTGAAGCCCTCGTGATTGGTGAGCCACGGCCGCACCTCGAACTCGAGCAGCTTGTTCTCGTCCGGATACTCGAACGAGGTCGTGAGTACGTTGGGCGTTTCCTTGTCGTCGTCGAACAGGAACTTGCCGCCGGCAGCATGAACCTTCTTGGGCAGGCCGACGCCCAGCCCCCAGCGGGCCATATCCATTTCGTGAACGCCCTGGTTGCCGACGTCGCCGTTGCCGTAATCCCAGTGCCAATGCCAGTTGTAATGAAAGCGATTGGCGCTGAAGGCCCGCTGGGGCGCGGGACCCAGCCACAGGTCGTAATCGACGCCGGGCGGCACTGGCGAGTCGGGCATTTTCTTGATGCTGTCGCGCGTCTTGTAGCATAGCCCTCGGGCCATGTACACCTTGCCGATCGCACCGGCGTGCAGCTTTTCGATGCCCTCGCGGATGGCTGGCGCGGTGCGGCCCTGCGTGCCATGCTGGCACATGCGGTTGTATTTGCGGGCCGCCAGGACGAGCTGCCGCCCCTCCCAAATGTTGTGCGAACAGGGCTTCTCGACGTACACGTCCTTGCCGGCCTGCATGGCCCAAATGCCGGCCAACGCGTGCCAGTGGTTGGGTGTGGCGATACTGACGGCGTCGATCTCGGGGTCGTCGATCAGCTTGCGCAGATCGGTGAATTTCTTGACGGGGTGCTTGGCCTTCGACGTGAGGCTGTCGGCCCGGCCGTTGAGGATCGACTCGTCGACGTCGCACAAGGCCACGACCTGGGCGCCCGGCACTTGCAGGTACTGTTCGATCTGCGAATTACCACGCCCCCGAACGCCGATCACGGCGATGCGGATGACGGAGTTGGGGCTGGTCGAGGCTTTCTCCGCCGCTGCTTTTTCATCCGCGGCTTTCTCCTCAGCTGCCGCCACGCCGCCCAGTGCGATTGCCGAAAGCCCACTACTCACCGCGGTCGTGCCCAAGAATTTCCGTCGCGAGATGGGGTTCATTGTGAGTTCTCAACCGCGGTTGTTGTTCGCAAGAAACGAATTCCCAGTCTACTCGCAAGTTGGGCGGATTAGAAGCTGATTCATCGTCTCGGTGGAACCACTGGTTCAGCGCGGCCAGTCGTCCGATGCGTCAGACCCCAAACTGCCGCAGCACCAATTCGCAAACGTCGGTATCCGAAAGTGTGCGGCCGACGAGCACGCCCTGCTGAGACGAAATGACGATGCCCCGCTGCCGCGTTTCGCGGGCCGGCGCGCCGTGCGAACCGCGGACCAGCGTTGCATCCAACGGAATCGACCGGGTCGCCGGGTCGAAGAACAGCTCGACCGGGTCGTAGCCGGGCTTGCGGTGAATATCGACCGTCCGCGCGAAGGCCGGCGCACGCTCGTCTTCCCACCACCAGTAATAGGCTTGCCAGCTATTGGGCGACGAAACCAGAATCACATCGCCGGAGCGCTCGTGGTCCAGCTCGTAGCGGGCCCGCTCGTCGCCCACCAGCACCTCGGCAATGCCCTCGCGCCCGCGGAATCGGTCCGCCACCAGTTGGACCGCTTGCTTGTCTCGATCGGCCACGAAGACGTGCGCGAACTGATGGTCCACCAGCGCCCACGCGGCGCTCGTGACAAGATCCAAATGCTCGCCATCCGGCTCTCCGCGCACTTGCAACAGGCCGGCCTCGCGCAACACGCGATTGGGATACAGCACATGATCGACGGGTACGATCGTGTACTCGCTGGCGACGAGCCACAGCGGATCGCCCGCTGTGCCCGCTTCGGTTTCTGCGTAGGCCTGGCGAAAGCCGGCAACCAAGCGGCCAAGCACTTCGTCCAGCGCAACCACGGCGGCTTGGGCCTGCTCGCTGTCGGGGCCATGCTTCTGCGCGGCGTAGTCGAGGTGTGGTAAGTAGACATAGAAAAAATCGGGCTGGTGCGCCTGTGCCGCATGAACGGCTGAGTCGGCGATCCAAGCACTCGACTTGATATTGGCCAGCGGCCCCCAAAAGTGCTGCAACGGAAAGTGCCCCAGCGCATCGCGGAGCGTGCCGTACATTTCGGTTGGCTTCGTATAGCACCACAGCGACTCGCTGCCGTCGGGATTGTGGATCGGCGCGGGCGTGCAAACGTAGTCTGCGCCACAGCCCTTCGAGTGCAGTGCGAACCAGACTGCCGACGTGATGCTGGCATCGTGCTGGTGCAGTCGATCCCAAATCTGCGGAACGAGAATGCACTCGTTCCAGGCGGTCCACATCTCGACTTCGCGCTTCTTCCGCCAGTAAAAGCCATTGGCCACCACGCCGTGCTCGCGGGGCATCGAGCCGGTCGTCATGTTGGCTTGCACCGGGCAGGTCACGCAGGGAAAGCTGGGCGCCAGCGCGGCCTGCTCGCCAGACGCGGCCATCTGCCGCAGGTTGGGCATGGCGGCCAAATCGGCCGCGCGCAAACCGGGTATCGAAAGCAGGACAACTTTATCGCGCATGAGAGGGACCTCGATTGGTGGCGGCACGGGAGGTCAACGCAGTGTACCGCTTGTATCGGCCGAGACAATCGCGGCGGAAGTGCGACGATATCCGGCATGCAAATTCACCGGGGGTTGAACAATCGTCACTGACAAACGTAAACTACCCTTACAAGGAGCGTCAGCTCACCCCACGCATTGGTAGGAGGAACAAAGATGAAGCGCGTTTTCGCAAAAAGCCTGTTCGTAGCGCCGATCACAGCGCTAGCCGGTCTACTGGTCACAGGATCGGCAGCCCTGGCCGGCACGTATCGCATCGACACGGTTCAACCGTATCCGGTGCGCAGCACCGTGGTTTACCGGCCGGGCATCGTCTACACAAATCCTCCCGTAACACCGACGGTTACCTACTATGCTCCGCCGGCCGCAGGTATTGTGGGCCCGGCGCCGGTGATGGGTTATCAGCCCGGCGCGTACATCGCCCCCGCCCCGGTTTACTACCCGGCCCCGGTCGTGATCCGCCCGAAGGTGTACATCCTCGGCCAGCCAATCCGCAACGCCTTGCGTGCGATCACGCCTTAACTCGCCGCGAATTGTTCCGATTCCAATCCAAAGAAGCCCGCGAGCCACGACTCGTGGGTTTTTTTATGCTACCCCTCGGACCAGCGGGCCGTCGTCGCGACAGTCACCTTCAAGTAGGCGACGATCAAGTAGCCACTCTGATCCCGCACAACCGAGAAAAAAGCCTTCACGGTGTCATGCCTTAACGGTGTCATGCCTTCACGGGCGCTAGCCCGGGTAGGCATGCCGCGCAGCAACTCAAACCGGGCCTGCCTACCCAACGCGGGGAGTCGTGAAAGCACGGCGACGACACACGACGGCGTAGTCGGTAGATACTCGCGATCACTGCCTGAACGGCACTTCATCTGCCCATCATTGCTTGAACTGCATATCGGCTTTGTTGCCCGACTGCGATCCGCTAGACTTCAAATTGCCATTCTTATCCATCACGCTCTTCGGGTCGGGCATGGGCGCAAATTTTTGAGGCTCCTTCACACCGGTGCTGCCACCGCAGCCTATCGCGACGCAAAGCAATGAAAATAGCACGATCAACCGCATCGTGACGAGCATCTTGGCATCCTTCAGAAAGCATCGTTCCCGACTTGTCCGCCATCGCCTCGGCCCGCCAAGGCGTGCAACACTTCTTCCTTGATGTCCTGTTTTAGCCCCTGAACGGAACCGTCGGCCATGCAGAACTGAACAACGCCGCTGTGCATGCTGCTGTAATAGGACCAGTGCGCATCGTAGTTCGCTTCGGGATTGGGGGTTCCGTTCTCGCTTTTGGAATTCAGTCCAAATATAACCGGCATCGCCACAGCTCCCATCCATGCGTAGGAATGGACAAACCCGGAATGCATTTGTCCGTCGTGCATGACGTTGTTGCCTACAGTCCCTACGGCTTCTCCAAAAAGCAGCGTGTTGCTGGTCCCATCGGTGATGTGTGCGATGCGCGTCTGACTGCGGACGCTGAAAACTCCCACGTGTTGGTCAATGTAAGGATACCTGCCAATCACGCCTTGTCCGACAAACAAGAGCTCACCCGCCACTCCCGAACAGGCAAGGTAATTGGTCCGCCCGAAAACCTCAGGACCCACGTTAAGGAAAAACGCGTTTAGTACGACGGTTCCGGCGACAACGCTGTCTGGTATCAAAGCGACGTATGTATTGGCACTTGGGAACCCCGTGGGGGCCGATGGACAACTGAGAAAGCCGATCTCGAACTGTGAGACTCTAAATGCGCCCTCATGTTCCCAAAACGGCAGCCCGGGGCTCGTGGGCGCTGGGTTAGGGCGTTCGACACGCATGTCGACGTCCAATTGGCCAAAGCTCGCCGACTGCTCGTAGTACGGCAACAAGTAGACAAGTGAACCAATAAACTGGTTGTTGCCCGACTTGGGCATTGTCAGGTCGGGGTGCCCCAAATAGCCGGGTGGAAATCGGCCATTGACGTTTTCGAAACTCAACGCCGCCAGGCCGATCTGCTTCAGATTATTCTTGCACTGACTGCGCCGCGCGGCTTCGCGCGCGGCTTGCACCGCGGGCAGCAACAGCCCGATGAGAACGCCGATGATCGCGATCACGACCAACAATTCGACCAGAGTGAAACCATGTAGGGAGCGACGGCGGATGGTATCCTGCCGTCGCATTGGGTGCTGATTCCAATTCCCTACATGGAGGCATTGATCATGACGAATTCGATTCTTGCTCACCGCTGGTGTATCG
>Ga0163144_10007527_pt1 | contig 23867 bp, 23 predicted proteins | sample OliLak19BULKMAT1_FD_123175 | JGI IMG/M metagenome (GOLD analysis project Ga0163144, IMG submission 123175) | Freshwater microbial mat bacterial communities from Lake Vanda, McMurdo Dry Valleys, Antarctica - Oligotrophic Lake LV.19.BULKMAT1 | ecosystem: Environmental > Aquatic > Freshwater >...
AAGTCTGCACAATCAACTCGAAAAGCACAATCAACTCGAAAAGCACAGGTAGCAAATATCGCTAACGTGACGCCGCAACAGGCGGCACAAGCTCTGATCGAAGAGCGGAATACTTCTGTGATTGAGCAGGTGCTAAAAATGTATACCAGCTCAGGCGGGTACAAAGCCTTGGCCAAGATGGAAGGTGCCATCTCGAGAGAGACGTTGCTTGCGGCCGCAATGCCGGTTGTCAAACGTATGAATCCAGGTCTGTGGAAACAGATCGCAAATGCGACGGTCGAAAGCTCGGCAACTCGAGACCTCTCGAAAGTTCCGACGAACGGCAAATCAACCCCGAGTGATAAGACCAAAGTTACAGCTCCGAATACAACTCCAGGAGAGTCAGCTCCGAGCACGGCGCCGAACACAGCTCCAGGCGAAGCAGCTCCAGAGCACGGTCCTGCACGATCGGACAACACGCAAATGTTGCCGCAAGTGCAAGCTCCGTTTGCTCCGGCCAATACGGGAGACGCAGCGAGATCCATCATCAATGATCCCCAAAACAAACCGACGTTGCAGACTAACGTTCAGGACGAGGAAGAATACTTGAGCCAGCAACAGAAGAACATGAGACCGATGCAGGGCGCCAAGTTGGCGAAACGCGCTTCGATTTTCGACTCCCCTAAAGCCGATAACGAGACTATTCTAACCTCGGCGGCAAAAGAAATCACGGACGCTATGTCGATCGGCAAGTTTGCCAAACGTGGCGATTACATCGTGGCGAAGGTCGATTTTGACCCCAAGCATTTCTCGAAGTTGTCGGACCCTGAAGGTAACGCGCAGATGCAGGTTGTAGCTTTCGTGAAGGCAACCTGTGGGCGCAAGAAGCAAGGCCGGGATTTTGGCATGATCGGCAAGGTTTACATCACCGATCTCGACATGCGCAAAGGTACCGCCGCGGTACAATTCGTGTCGCAAGAGCAAGGCCCCGCGGTTACTGTCGTACAGACCGAATAATTTTTTCACACGGGACAGGTCTCGAACCGCCGAGGCCGATTATCCCAAGAAAGTTTCTAATGCGAGATAAGAATTCAAAACGTCTGCTCTTAGCGAGCAATCATCGACAGCCGATGATCATCAACATCGCCAAGTATCGCTCTGCGTATCAGTCCTCAATGCGTCGAGACGCGGTAATGCCTCTTTCCTTAGTTCTACAACCTAACGCCACGCAAGACATGACGGAATGGCTTGACATGTCTTTTGACGAAGCAAAGGATACGTTGCTCAAGTCCTACGACGTACAACGCCTCAAGCAAGTCGGTTATTTGGCGGAACTTGAGTTGCCGCCGAAGGAGGAGGCTCGTGCCAAATTTCGTGCGCGACAAGCCGCAGATCGCGTTAAACGCGAAGACGCGCAAGCCATTTTGGACGCGCAGCAATATACCATCGTCGAAACTCCAGTCAAAAACAGTAAAATGATCCTGACCGAAGACCTCGATCTGTCGACCTCGCCCTCGCCCGCGACTTCGCCCACGACCTCGCAGCTACCCGTCACGGACGGCTCCCAGGTGGTAGATGAGGTGGAACCTTCCATGCAACAACTGGTTGAGGAGGCGCTGCCGAGCACGAGATGGTCGCGAGAGAAACTTTTGGCCTACGCGCTCGACCGCAAATTGGACGTGAATGAGTCGACCTCCAAGAACAACATTCTCCGCAAAATTCGCAGCTTAGGGTAGGTTAAAGTTATGACGTTTGTCTCAACGACACTGCCCATCTCCCTCACCTTGGACTCAGAAGAGGAGGAGCTGCGAAAGATCGCCCCTTCTCGCGGCGCATTCGGGGAGAATGCCTCGGACTACCTGAACATGTACGACATGTTTATGTCCGTTATTCAGCACGCTAAGGCGCTTTCCAGCGATCCGAACGCGTTCTTGACTCCACAAGGCACGTACAACGACAAGATTATCAATGCCTACAAGGGTCTGATGGGCACCGCCATCAAGGCCATGACTGAACTAAATAAGATGAGAAATGCCGATAAAATGACGGCTTTTATCTTGGACTCGAACACGCGCGATCTTGTGGGCGCGGCTAGCGTAGAGATTGGTATGGAAATCAAGAAGATTATCGACGGCGTCGACTCCGGTAACTCTTCGGACGAAGTCGTGCTAGGTCTAAAACGCCTAATGTACCAGAAATTGCCTAAGATCTTCACGGAAGCGGCTCAAGAGAGTCTGGAAATTACCAAAGAGACTTACGGCCTACACTAGGTCATTATTTCGAGAGCATGTCACTCTCTATCCTCACCCTGCATGCAAGTCACGATTCAGTGTGAATTGGCGACAGCTCCAACCTCATAATTCAATTCTTTAAGGACATTATTTAAGCACCATGGCACGTTCAACACTCTCAATTCGTTATCTCGGCACCGCGGATCAAATGCCCTTGGACCTGTTTTTCAGTCCTAGGCGCTTTGTTCGGCACACTTTCACGCCTGGCTCAAGCCACGACGTGACCAGCATCTGCACCGCGGATGAACTCAATAGCAGCGCACAGTTTGTAGCGCTCGTTGACGCAGGTCTTTTTTCGGTTACTACGGTTGCCGGAAACGATGTTGCACCTCTTGTTGCAGGCGCGGCGGCTCCGTCCCTCGCAGGCGTAGCTGTGCCGCAAGTTCTCCGTTTCGTACTCGCTACAGGTGGATCGGCCGGAACCGCGGATGACGTGACACTGTACACCGCAGCGGCACCTTTCGCCATGCGCATCGTTGATGCTTGGATGCTTGTCGTGCAGGACGGCAGTGGCGACACTGTTCAAATTCGCACGGAGGCTGCCGACGCTGGAACTGCATTGACCGCGGTCATTACTTGCACCGTTGCGGGCCTCAACCGTATGGCAGGCGCGACACCGACCGTAACCACTACGATCGCAAAAAACGCGTCTTTGTTCGCGCGTCGAGCAGACCGTTCGGTTACCGGTGAGCTTTTCTTGCTCGTCCTTCCCGTCTAATTTCGCGAGTCTCAAATTTAAGTAGGTCGGCAGGGTCTCAGCGGCCCATTCCGGCAACGATTCCGGCAACTGTTGCCGGAATCCGACGTCACGGGTTTAGGTCACTATTCAAGTATGCGTTTTCTCGTTGCGATTAAGCAAGACTCGGTCGACGATCGTGACCTTGAGCGTTGGTTTGCCGGCGACGTCACGGTGACCTTAATTTCGGCGCGTAATGACGGAAATTCTCTGACGCAGGCGCGAGGAGGAAATTCAAACTTGATGCAAGACCTGGCCGACCTTGGCATAGAGGAGGGTCAGATTCATCGTACCCGAGGGAAATGGCAACACGAGGATGGTAAGATGCATCCGGAGCCGTCTCTTGCTGTTGAAGGTCTCCCTTTTGACGCCGCACTCGCGCTCTCTAAGAAATATAAGCAAGAAGCATTTATTTTCAAGGGTGCCGACGGCGTCGTCGCCATGTATCAAGGCTACCTCAAGCCGGGCGCCAAGACAGAAGCCCGAATTCCAACGAAAGACGGACAACCGCTCAGCGGAATGTCGGCTATACGCTCCGCTCCACGTCTACCCAAAGAGAAGCGTAGAGGGCCACCGAATCCGAACGATTTGTGGGTAGGCACACGCTCCAAGTCTTTTGAGATCCCATTTGACTTCGCTGACGACTCCAGTGTAAAGTCTTGGGACGGTGAGTCGCCTCTGACACAGGCTCACTTAGACGATCACGGTAAGGCTACAGGACAGCATGGACGAGAAATCGATGACGGCGGATTACGCACGGCGCAAAAAGGTCGTGGAAGAGCTGGACGCACAGACGCGTCTAAGGCAGGCCGAAAGGCTGGCGCAGGCCGATTACAAGTTGCGGAAGCAACTGAGGTGGAAACGTCTCGAGCGGATACGCAAGTCCGGATTAAGCTTGGTCGACGATCCTTTTCGTGTCGAGTAGCGTCCACGCACGCCGATCAAGTCATCGGCCTATCCAGGACGGCATCTTTGAGCGACACGGAAGGACTCCTTTTCTTCTTTGCCGAGCCTCAAGATGTTACGATGCACCAAGGTGGAGTGGCTTACCCGCTTGACATGATTGGAATCGACGTGAATCACGTCGTGACTAAAATTGTAGCCGGCACCGTGCCCAAATCAACTAAAAAGTTTAATTTTTCTCGCGTCGCATATCTGCTCGAAGTAGTTGCCGGTTCCGGCGTTAAGGTTGGCGATAAACTGACAGGCGACGAGCGTTTCGACCGAGGTCTTCACGACCGCGAAGACGAAGATGGCGACGATAAAACGATCACTCGACGTACACCGGACGTCGTCGAACAAGAGTCGACGCACATGTATGACGAGCCCATGGCCGAATACTACCATCAACTTTATCCTGACGCATTAGCGGACCAGCTTCTTGAGCCTGACATAGCGGATCCGGTCTTCAAGCGCGGACAGCGCGGCAAATGCGCACAAATTGTGGACGAGGCGAAGTTCGTCGAGAAGGTTGCCGATATCCTTTTTGCACACGTGGATCAGATTAAGTGGGGGCCCGATCATCTGAATGGCGGCGTCACGGAGCGTGCAGTAGTGACCCGTGAGCTACTCGCGCAATGGTTAGGCCGGGCGACCACGGAGGCGTCCAGATACGTTCTCGAGGCAGCGGCCGACGCGCGAGGACTCAACCTGATCGGGGACGCATTCCTACTGAGCGGCATGGCGGAAACCGTACAAGTTGGCGGGAACGGCCCTGCCCCTATTCTCGTTTTGCGGCGTCGGTCACTCTAATAAATCCTGGTATTGCGGCGTCGGTCACTCCAATAAATCCTGGTAAAGCTGGGCTATACGCAAGTTAAATGCGGCCCGATCGTCCTGTTCAATGCGACGCCGGCAGGCATCATGCAACTCTTTTTTTAGATTGCGCAGGTTTACGACCATGCTCAGGGCGAGGTCGAAATCGCAATCTTGCCCGTCACGCAGGCTCGACTCCGTCTCGAAGTTCAAAATCGTCGATTTACCGGGCACGATGAGCAGTGTGTCGCGTATCTCGAAGCATCTTGACTCTTTTCGCACGATTCCAAAGGTTTTTAGTGCGTACAGCGCCGCGATAAATTTCTCGGCCTCATCTTTGTCCATGCGATCACACCTTCCAAGCCTCTGACATGCGAGCCGTCAGAGTAATTTCTTCACGTTTGAGGTTCGAGCCGCACAGGCAATGATCTTCGCACGGTGCGCCACAGCGTTCTCGCGTGCATGGGTCGACCAGTTGGGCACAGCTTTGTTCGTCGCGTTCGGCAATGGTCGACATAAGGTCGCCGGACCAACGGCAGGCCGGACAGGCGTAAGAGTATTTAGGCATTTGTTACTTTCTTTCTTTCGTGATTTCGACTACGCCTTGACGAAACGGGGCAGTGTCACCTCGGCTAGGAATTCAGCCGCAGGTCGAGTCCAAACTTCAGTTTCACCGTTTACTACATATTTACTGTAAGATACCAGCGTTATCGCGGGATCGGACTCGAGATTGGATAGGAGCAAGATTGTGTACTTATTTCCCGTCTTGGAGTGGCGCCAGGTTTCGCCAACCTTGGGGAGCGGCATCGAAGGGTCAAGAGCGGACACTGTCTAAGCTGTTAGCAATAGATAGGCCAATCTTTCGCTCTGGATTTGGAAAAATGAGAGTCTTGAGCGCGCTTTTCATGTGCCCCTAAGACGCCTCAAAACGGCACATTATCTTGTGTATGGCCAATAAATTCGACGAGGCACGAGCCCGACGTCGCGCACACCGTCAAGAACGCATCTATTCACAACTACGTGATGTGATGGAAGAAACGTTTGACAAAGCGGCGTGGAACATGAACAGGAATCCAGAAGACGGGTCCACGCGGCGCATCCAAGGCCACCCCGGCGTCGCCGGTTCGGCATTCGTGACCGAAGTTTTGTCCGATTTCGACCTCGGTGGGCACTTGCGCTGCCGATATCTCGGCCTTACCCGAGAGGCGGGCATGGGCGGGCATGGGATCATTGACGGCGTACTAAAGATCGAGGCCACCATCACGCCTCCTCGTGGCGCACCTCAACGATTTGAGGTTCCTGTGCAAGTTCGGGCAGGCAAGATGCTGCGTCCAGCCCTCCTGAAATACCAGGGACACCCGGTCGTGATCTCGCAGAGCGGTATTGACGATATCGTACAACCTACGACGTTTGATGATCCTCCCGAACTCGATCGTGAGCACATGTTTGCTCCGAAACGGAAGCGTGCTAAGTTCGACCCGGCGTCATTCATGACCCGAGAAGAACAAGAAAAACTCAAGCAACAACGCGAAGACGAGAAGGCGACTGAAAAGTCGGAGGCGGACAAGGCCAAGGCTCGGCGAAAACAGAATCAGGGTGTGCCGCAAGATTTCGATCTTGATCGTGTCGCCGACGGCAGCACCAAGGTAGCGCGACTCAACACTGAGCTGCAAGTCGGCGCTGATGTTATCTGTCAGGGCGCCTACGTTCAAATTATCGCCTCGTATGACGATGGTATTCACGTCGTCGATTCTAACGGCGTCGAAGCCTTGGTGGACTCCAGTTTCCTAGTGCGCGCCCCGGTAACTCGGGCGATTACGGCAAAAGACAGTGACCCCATTTGGGTAAAGCTGACAGCTCCGTCCGCCCCATCCCCGTCCAGCCTTGAGCAGCCCGACGATGAAGAGGCTGAAGAGAACTGGGATGATTACGATTTCAACGCTGAACCGCTCGGCGGTACAGGTGTGACCCTCGGGGAGTTGGAGAAGATCGTCACGCAAAATACGACCAATCTTCGCAGCATTTATGAATTGGAGTACAAGGTTTCCATGCTCTCTCGAGAGCGTAAGAAGGGTCCTCTTGCTGATCGCGCCGAGATGAATCTCATGCAGTGGCGTACGTCTTTGGAGGCGGCCGTCAATTCGGAAATCTCTCTGTTGCATGACGCGTTTATCGATTGGATGGACGAATCGAACGAGAAGTATGGCGGCATGGGAGACACGCGTATTATTCAGTCCATCCAAGGCATGACCGATCGTCTCGCCTCGCCTCCAGCCGAAATCGGGCCTCGAATCGCGTTGCTCCACGAGGCGTTAACGACCGCGCATCACAACGCTAGCATGGGCACTTTTGCGTACGGTAAGGGGCGCGACAACGACTCAGCAATGGAAGGCGAAATTCAGAATCAGCTCGACGATTTGTCGAATACCGACGTAAGTCCTTGGGACGCGGAGCTGGAAAAGCTCAAGAGCATGCCTCGCGGCGGCGCTAAGCGTTAGTCGCTACTTTAGCGTCAGTTTGAAGGCCGTCTCAAATTCCACGACAAAGTCTTTTTGTGCCTGAGTTTCAGGCACATCACGTTTCCGCGCCTTCGAGACAATCTCTATCGCACGCGCGGCGGCGTAGCCTTCGGTCACAAGGGCGCACGCGAGGACTGTCCCAGTCCGTCCTCGACCTGCTAGGCAGTGGATGTATACGCAGGTGCCGTTCGCCGTTGCCGATGCTTGCAACGTGTGCAAGTTGCCCAGAATCTCGGTCATGTATAAAAGCGAGGGCACGGTCATGTCTGGGATCGGACAGTGGAGAACGACTCCTCCGCGGGCACTAAATTCTGTCTTCTCCTCGAGGTTGTACTCGTGCGGTTCCTGTAAACACAGGACCGACCTCACGTCTCTGTCCCAGAGAGTTGAATAGTCGCGCGCCGACAGAGGCATCGGTCCCATACACAGAGTTTCGTCAAGAGTGTAAATCCAACTCTTATTGTTGCCCTCAGAATTATCCATCAAGTCCACTTTAGCACGTAGCGTGCCAAGAGGTCAAGAGGTCTCGAGTCGCGCGAGAATTTCAGGTTGGTGCACAACTAAAAACTGCCGTAGTCTCAGCGAGACTCTGCCTCGTACAAATTCGGCTAATGGTTGGACACCTCGAGCCTGATTACACGCGCGGCAGGCCATGACCACGTTGGATGGGCCAGAATTTTTACCTCCTGCGGACATCGGTATTACGTGCTCTCGCGTGCGAGCCAAAAGAGGCGTGTCTAGTCCGCAATACAGACACTCCGTTTCAGCCTGGATGCGCTGTAAATCGGCCTTACGTCGGTGTTGAGACGGTTTTGAACTTCGGGCCATCGCTTCGAGGGCAGTTAGCACGATGCATGCCGGCACTTTTCAGCGTGTTACCACGTAACATATCAAAATCAGCCGTAGTATCGAAGTGAATCACTATTCTCTTAGTGGGATTCTCCACAAAAAGAGCAAAGCCGGTCTCGTTATGGGGCTCGCAAAAAGACTTAGCCTCCGACCTCGGAGACCTCGTCTCGCAGTCGGTCACGCTGGCGGCGAACCTCGACGTCGAGCGCGAATATTTAAAACGTCGCGCGCCCAATGCTATCGAATGGATCGTCGATCGACGGTTCTGCAATCAGCCGCAGTCCTACAAATTCTGGGGTTCGTATCGTCTCGTCAAAGAATTTTTTGAGTTGCGCTGTCCTGACTGTAACACGCCCGAAGTCGCCGGAGAGAGTTTCGTGCCCTCGGACCCTTGGGGACTCTCGCGCACGCAGCTCGAGTCAGAAGTGCTGCTCGTTTGGTCGGAAGACCAACAGGATGACGTCTGTCCAAAATGTCGTACGCCTCGCGCACAATTTATTGAGGACGAAGAGTTTAACGGTTACCGCAACTTACTAGGACTAATCGGTCAGCGAAGTGGAAAGAGCACGACTCTGGGTATGATCGGCACCTATATCGAACATGTACTCTCCACGATCGGTCTTACGCACGCAGACGGTCTTTACGGCTACCTGAATCATCCTCGCGGCGACCCGTTGCACATGACATTCATTGCCTCGACGGCAACGCAGGCCAAAGAGACCATTTGGGCAAAGTACAAAGGCTATCGTGCAAATGCGCCGTGGTTTCGACGTTATGTGCCTTGGGTGAAGGCGCAAGAATCCATCCAAGTTATCACTCCTGGCATGGAGCCATGGAGCTACACGGAAAATTCGACGCATATTCATAACGGGCTGCTTGGCCTGTCCGTCGACTCCCTGAACAGTAACTCTAACGGCATCGCAGGGCGTACTCGAGTAGCTTCGCTCATCGATGAAATTTGTCGCATGGAGCAGACGGAATCGTCACGTTCGGCGCAAGAAGTGTATCGTTCCATGGACGCCTCCGTGCAAACAGTGCAGGGCACGGCGGAACAATTCGGTCTTCCCACATGGCTCGGACTTACGGCGGCCATCTCCTCGGTCATGTCCGTAAACGATTATGGCATGCAGTTGCTAGAGTCCTCCAAAACTGACTCGCGTGTTTATGCTCGCAAAATGGCGACATGGGATTTTAATCCGTACCTGCCTAGATCTCGTTTCGCTGACATGCTGAAGAAAGACTTTGTCGGTACGATGCGCAATTTTGGCTCCGTCCCACCCGCAGCGGCCACGCCACTAATCGATCGTCCCGACGATTTCATTCGTACTGCGGTAGACAAGACGCTAACGCCTACGGCAACGTTTACTTACTACGATATCCCAGGCACGCACGGAAATCCGGACATGCTCGGCGTCAAAGTCGATGACATGCGCCCGTTGTTCGGAGCGACCCCTCGAGTTATCGCGGTAGACGCGGGTAAAAACTTCGACGCCTTTTCCGTCGCTTGTGCGCACGGGGACACCGATGCGGACGGCAATGTTATCACTGTTTTTGACTGGGTCATTCGACTGCTTACGCGAAACAAATCTCAAGAAGTTTATTTTGAGTCCGTGTACCAGCTATTAAAGTCTCTCGTGCCTCTGATGCCGATCTCTAAGGTGATGTTCGACCATTGGCAATCTACGACCATCATTCAACGCCTGCGAAACGAGTTCGGCATCTGGTCGGAAGAGGAGGTCACCACGAATGAACACTTTATTCGCTTCATGCGCGACTGTTATTCCGGGTACGTCAAGCTTCTGCCGGAACTGGACGAGGATCCAAGTTTTGACCCTCCCTACAAAAGTGCTCAGGGCGCCGCCTTGTATGAACTTTTGCATCTCGAGCGCGATCCTAAAAATGACAACGTTTTTAACCCTGCCAAGGGGAAGCGGCGCGGGTATGATTCAGACGATACGGCACGCGTAATTGTGCACGCACATCGTCTCGTTCAAGACTCGGGCTTTACCGAGAGGCAAGACGATACCTCGCGACGCGCGCGTCGAATTCGTGCCGAGGCTTCAACGGCAGACTGGAATTCAAGCGTTCGAGGCGGCGTCTTTAACTTCTCCAAATTTACTAAGGGCGGGGGACGCGGCTGGTAGCCGGCAGTGCATAAGAGCGCAAAAGCATGAAAATTTATTTCAAACGACTCTCTAAGTTCTACGCCAATGACGCACTCGGGCGGCGTAGTGTCGAAGTACCGCTGAACGTGAACGAGATCGACTCAGAGCCAAATCATTCGCACGGACTGCTCCACGAGGTCAGAACGGACTTTGAGCACGAGGCCAATCAAGAGATCACGCGACAGGAAGACTACGATGGGCAAGATTGGTCTTGGCCTGCGTATTCAAACTTTTTCCCAGTCGACACGCAGGAAAGTCCGCTCGCGATCGGCGACCAAATTGCTGATACCTGGAATCAAGGCGCCAAGGTCCGTGCACCTCTCGACGATCACGCCGAGGATGCCAATCAAATCCACAAGACGGAAGAATTCGGTCAAACTTTACCTTCTCTTGCGCAGGGTGAAATTACCGAAACGTCTATGACGGCGCTACCTCGAGACGAAAACGATCTGTTATCCCGACCTCGTACCCAGGACGGCCCTCTTTACCGCAAGACCCGCACAGGGTCGATAATTCTCTCCTTCAAGACGTGAAATGGTTAGACCGCCATGTCAAGAAGCCACTAGAAGAAACTGAATACAAAAATGAGTGACAAGAAGATCAAGATTTATTCGCGTTGGGGCAATCCAAAACTCCAAGCGGACTTAGACGCGAAACGAGAGATTGCGAAACGCGCAAATCCTGACGTTGATGACGCGCCTCACGGTTTCACGCCCGCTCAGATCGAGAAGATGGACGAAAAACTTCGTCCCGCGTTTGAAGCCAAGGTCGCCGGCGGGAAAACTGATCGTCGGTCACTCATGCAGTCACTTTTGCCCGAGGGTCGTGAAGTTCCATTGCGTCGGCGTGCTTACGGCGGCACGTTCAGCGGTGCCGGTGATGCTGGCGGATCTGTATATCAGTCTCAGCAGCCGTACCTCCCAGAATTTGCGAGCCGTGACCGTCAGTCCTATCCAATGCACCGTAGGCTCGCGAATACTTATTGGCGCCTATTCTACAAGATGGATCCAACAATTGGCTCTGTCATTCGCATGAAGGCGAAACTCCCTTGGTCAGACGTACAATTCACCGGCGAAGGCGTCGACGGGTCCATCAAAGAGGCGATGGAATACGCCTGGCGCGAGTGTGAGATTCTCGCAAATCTGGTCTATTTCTGTTCGGAGGAGGATGTTGTCGGAGAGGTAGTCCCGCACTTGATGTGGGATGACGCTAAGGGGCTTTGGACACATCTGGCCTGTCATAATCCAGACCAAATCAACGTTATCCATTCCCCGTTCGTGAAAATGGACCCGATTATCGAGTTTGTTCCGGATGAGAAACTAAAAGAGATCGCGACGTCTACGCATCCTATGCTCGCTAGAGTTCGGGACTCGATGCCTGACGAGCTGCTGAACGCGTTGCGTGCCGGCGACAACATTCCATTGGCCTCGACCAATGCCTCTTTCATCGCAAACAAGTTGCACCCGTATGACTTGCGCGGCACCAGCTCCGTATCTAATCTGTGGCGCTGTCTAATGGGCGAAGATTACCTTTGGGACGCATTCCTTTCCACGGCGAAACGAGCCGCGGCTCCGCTGAAGGTCATCAAACTCGGGTCGGACACGCACGGTCATATTCCAGGCCCTGCCGAAGAGCAGCGCTTGCTTCAAAAGTTGGCGGAAGCGGAGAGTGACGTACAGGCATGGCTCGTATATAACAATATGATCTCCTTTGAAATGGTCGGTAACAGTGACCGTTTGTTGTCGATCAATACGCACTACGATTTGTTCGAGCGTATCAAGTTGGCGTCTCTTGGCGTGTCGAAGGCATTTCTGAGCGGGGACTCGACGTATACCGCCTCCGCCGCCGGGCTTACGATCTTCTTGCAAAATATGAAGGCTCGGCGTGACTTTTACGTTCACAAGTGGCTCATCCCTAAATTCTTCATGCCGATGGCTATCGCAAACGAGTGGATTAAACCGAGTAAAAGTAGGGCGAGCGGTGGACACGTTCGAGTCAAGCGCTCCAGCAAAGAATTACTCGATGACAATCATTACGTGATGCCAACGCTGGAGTGGAGCAAGTCTCTCGACTCTCAGATTGACCGAGACCGCATCGATGCCATGCAGACACTTGAGCAGAGTCTCGGCATTAAGCTCTCCGATCAAAAGAAGTTTGCTTGCCTCGGCCTCGACAGTGAAGAGGAGCAGAAGCAGATTATTGAAGAGATTAAATTCAAACGTCAACTCGCAGGACAAGACCCGCAATTGGCGGCGGCTATCGGTCTTGCAGCGCCGGAAGCTCCAGCAGACGGTATGGGAGGCGGCGGGGGCCCTGGCATGATCAGCCCTGGAATTCCTCCGGCGGCGTTCGGCGTGGACGATGCCGCGTCGGACGGCGGCCTTCCGATGGATGATGCGCCAATGGGCGACGATTCCGGTTCTATTCCCTCCGAAGTGCCCCTGGATCAGCCTTTGGGCGCCGAACTACAGGCAGGTGACGGCGGGACGCCCACCTCTCCGCGACCGTCTGCAAAATCTGCCCCGAAAAGCCCGAAAAGTTCTCCGAACAAACACTGGGATCCAAAGACGATCCACAATGTCCAGGATTTCATGGAGAGACTCGAGCCTAAAGATTTGGACGAGCCTTGGATTTATGCGGTCAAAGATCGTGACGTACAAAAGGCGATTGCTACGGGCGACCCGCTACGGATGAAAGAGGCGTTCGAGCAATGGTTGGTCGATGAAAATTATCCGCAGGACCACATCGTTGAGTTTGTACGTTCGGTGAAGGCAGACTCGAACGATGCCGTGGAACACGACGTCGACTTAGAGAGTCTTTCCCGTATCGAGGCCCAAATACTTGGAAAATCTGAGTATTCAGACCTAATCAAAGGCAAGAATAAATCCGTCAAGTAATTGCCTCCAGGCTGTGCGGAGTGCCGAGTCGTCTTACCTCTCCGGCACCGATCCATAGGCCAACATCCTGACATTCTTATTGTCATGGCTTTTCACAAGACTGGTGTCGTGACTCCCATTGGCGAGGTCGTTGTTCTTCCTGACGCGTCAACGCCCCTTCTGAAATCACCTCCGACGGACCTAGATACGATTCGGCGCCGACTCGCTGAGATCGAGGCCGAAGTAGCGACTTTTCTTGAGTCCTCGACGCACAAGTAATGACTTTCCAAAAGTTTGCAAGCGTTGCGTCGATTGCTTCGGCGACACTCACTGAGTCCGGTTCGCTCTCTAAACGGGCGGATAACGCGGCAGAGCGCGGCCATTCCGATCAAAAATCCTACTTCATGGACGGGGCCAGTAAGCTCGATGTTCGGGCAATCTTGGCCGAAGTTTCCGACAAGTACGCCATTTCCAAAGACCCCTCAGACTACATTTTCGAGGCGATTCGCGCAAATAGCGTCAACGTGCCCAACGAGAATCATGACGCATTTCATAAAAATGAACTCTTGCGTTTCGACCCTAAGAAAAAGGTAGCCGTCTATCTAACTTACCGAAACAAGGGACACTTTATGAACCATGCCGCAAGCGACCCGCTCCGGGCACGTGGCGTCATTTTGGATTCACATTACAATGACGATGCGGCGGCGCTGGAAAACTGCCCTACGTGCAGTCATCGAACGGCGGAAATCGAACAGCGGGACGCGTCCGGTATTCACTGCGTTGCTTGCGGCACCGTCGTTAAAGACGAATTTGTCGAGATTCTCGTTGCCGTCGACACTAAAAAAGACCCTGATTTAGCGCGTGGAATTCGTGCCGGCATCCTTAATGCCGGATCGATGGGTTGCAGTTGCTCATCTACGATTTGTAACGTGTGTGACCATACCGCGCGCACCGTGCACGACTTCTGCGATCATATCAAGTCTGGCGCAAAGGGTTCTTTGTGGCTCGCCGATCGTGACGACGAAGGTCATCCAGGCAAGTTCAAACGCGTCAACGCTGACCAAGTTAAGCAGCTCATCAAGGCAGCTAAATTCAGCCCGAAACTAGAGGGACAGCTCATCGACGTTTCTATGGTGCTTCCTGGCCATATCGTCCGACGCGCTTTCGAGAACTGTAACGGAGTTGAATTCGACGAGTTTTCTCGAGTCCATCGTCCAGCCGACCCTACCGCACTTTCGATTGAGATCCTCAAGGCGGCCTCCAGGGCCGACCGCGAACTATCTCTAAAGGAAGAAACTGAACAGCTCATTATTCAAGCAACAATGAAGCGTTCTGCGTCAAATAAAAATCAGGACTTCTACGCCGTTCGCGTAAATGGAAACGACGAAGATATCCATGTCGCAGCGTCATTGCCCGAGGCAATTGCGGAAGCCGGTCTCGGTGAACGCGATCGCGGTGAGTATTTCAAGTTCGCTGCGGCGAATAAAATCCGTGCGCTGGCTAAGGCAGTTTCTACGTCAGTCTTAAAGTCTGCGCAGTATTTGCCTCTTAACGCGGACGTGCAACTTATGATCCCGGACGGGATGCAAGTGCACATGGACCCGCTCAATGCGCAGCCGGGACAGCCGGGACAGCCGGGACAGCCGGGACAAGACCCGAACATGATGCCAGGCGAGCAAGAAGTCACGCCTCAAGACCCGACGTTGCAGGACGTCAATAAACAGGAAATGCAGCAGATGGACACGGAACAGTCTCCGGAAGAGTTCGGCATGCTGCCCCCAGGAGCGAGTCTCGACGAAATTAACGCCGAAGACGAAGGAGAAGAAATGGAAGAGAAATTTGCCTCAGTTTATGGCGATTTCCAGGTCGAAGTCTCCCCGGATAGTGCGGTTGTGCAGGCTCCGGGCGGTGACATTCTTACTGTGAAGTCAGCTAGACCACTTAACACGGACGAAGCCAAGATGGCTTTCGGACAAAAAATTATCGCGTCGGTTACGACTGACGGACTCGTGCGCACCGCACTCAAGTTCAACGGAGACTTTTCGTCTCGTGTTGCGCAGATGTTCGTGGACCTCGCCGAGGACCGACCCTCAATGGGCAATGGCGGAACGCTTGACGGCGATCCTAATCCCGACATGGTCGAAGGTCGCAAAGAAATGAAATCAGTCGGTCTCGGTGAAGGTATCAATACCTTGGAATCGGATCTCGCTGAAGACCGTAACGGTTTCGAGAATACGACTCTCTCCTCGCGTGAGACTGATCTCGCGGATGAAGTTGAAGAGATGTCAGCTCAAGACAGCGGCACGGAAGAAAATGACCTCACGGAAAAGCACGATCCGCTTGCCAAGAGTTCGATCGACAATCCGAAACGTGACTTTGCAGCGAAGGCCGCGGCCAAGGTTGCCGAGGAGCGCGTTCGCAAATTGTATGCTTCACGGCTCGAGAAGCAGGCGGCGGAGTTCGCTCTTGAGCGTGTAGCCCTCGAGAAGACTCTTGTCGACCGTTTTGCTCGCGCCCTCAAGGTTGCTGCTAAACGTCGCGCTCGCAATGTCGAAGAGTCGCCCCTCAAGGCGTCCGTTCTCGACTCCCTTACTGTTACGCGTCCGATTGGAGTCGTGGCAGGTACAGGCGAGGAACTCGAATGGCGGGCATTGGACGACGGCCTCGCGCTCCATTTAATTGAAGCTGCCTGGGCACAAAGTGCGGACGAAGAGATCGACTCTCTTATCACTCGTGCGGCCGAACTGCTGAATTACGACGATAAATATCTCGTTAGTGCAGAGGCCGATTTGAAAAAACATGCGGCTTATATCCCTGAAGTTACTTCGGTAGCTCAGTTGGAACCAGTAGATGAATTCTCGACGCGTAGCGCGTCAATGCGACAAGATTTGTCGCGTGGAAACTTAGACCTTGCATCCTCGCCGATTGACGTTGATGCAAGACAGTCCTTCAGGTCTCAAATTCGTGATGCCTTAGGTCAGAACTCAGTCAATCAGCTAATTTCGGCCGAATAAGCCGGAACATAAGGAAGGAATAATTACAAATGGGTCACACCAATAGCGGTACTCGACTGTCTGCATTCCAGACTCAGGCTTATCCGACTGGTCTGGATCGTCATCGCTGCAAGCTTGGCGTTCAACTTGGAACTTGGAAGGCGGGCAATTCTGCCACTTTCCGTGAAGGCGCTCCCGTCATGCTTAACAGCGCTGGCGAGGTCGTTCTTTTTGACGCGGCGAACGGTTCAACACTCTTGGGTGTTGCGCTTGCCGGCAAAGATTCAACTCAATACTCGATCGTTATCGACGAGGCCGTTACTTTCGGCACTTCGACGGCGCTCAAGACTCTCGATCATCCGAACATCTCGGCATCTTCACTCGTTGTTCGCAGCGCAGTGGAAGGTGGCGGAACTGTTTATACGATCACGACTGACTACACTGTCAACTTGACGAACGGCACTATCACTCACGTGGAAGCCGGCATCGACGAGGAAGCACCTGTCTATGTCAGTTACAAATGGCAACTCCTCGAGTCGGCTTACGCCAGCTCAATGGGACGGCCGTTTCACTTGTCGAATGACGCTGTAACTTATGCCGGTGGCGCTCTCGCCGTCGCGCAGGGTGCAGGCGGCGTGAAGATTTTCACGATGGAATACGACGCGGATCAAATCTACTCGCTTACTGGCGCGACCTCAAACGTCTACGCCAATACAGGAGGTCTCTTCACGAGCGCGGCGTCCAGTGCGAAGCTTTGCGGTAAGGTGACCAAAGTTCCCTCGAACTCTGACCCTTTCCTCGGAATTGACTTTATCGGTCAAGTGGCTGCCAACAGCTAATTAACAGAAGGAGAATAATAGATATTATGAAATTCGTAAATCCAAAAAATCCCCTTCGTAAGCCTGCTGTCGGCGTTCCGACACAGATATCGAAGGTTGCGTCTCGACGGGACGAAGTCAATTTCGACGAGACCGGCACCCTCAACCCTAAGAAGGTTGTCGGCAAGACCGCTCACGGCGAATTGCTACGTTCCAATGAGCGTATGTATGACAAGAACGGCGAATCGAATACGTCAAACAACAAGGAAGCTTTCGCGCAAGCGGCGCACCTGTTGTCCAGCGTCTCTCGTGATGCGTTCTCACGCACTGCGACTAAGCAGGAAGTAGACAAGAAGCGTCAAGTTCTCGCGGCGGCTATGAGCGATCGTAGCGGCGAAGGCTTCGCGATGGTTGCGGAAGAGATGGCCGGCACGATTAAATCTCGTATCGACTATCAGGGTTGGATTCGTCAACTCTTCAAGAACCGCACCCTTGGTCAGAATGAACTCTGGCGTGTCCAGAAGGACGTTCGTTCGGCCGCTTTCGTTACTGCCCCCGGTGGTCAGGGCGTCGAGTCGGTTCTTCGTGGCGAGTGGATTCTCCCTCCGGAGAGCATGATTACTGCGTTCGTCGAAGTCGACATGAACGAAATCTATCAGAGCAATTTTGACTTGCTCGAACGTGGTGCGGATACGGCGCGTCAGTCGATCTCTCTTGAGGAAGACAAGCGCGGTCTCGCGGTTATTGATGCAGTTTCGTTGGCGGGGGATAACGCGGTTTCCACGTTCTCCAGCGTCTCGATTTCTGTCCTCGAGAACTTGCGTTATCAGGTCGAACAGCACTCATTGATCGTAGACAAGTTCTTGATCAATCGTTCGGAACTTTCGGACATGCTCATCAACATGAGCGGTTCGGTTGATCCTGTCACTCAGCGCGAGTGGACACTTGCCGGTTACGCCGCGACATATTTGGGAACAGATATTCTCGTGACGAGCGGCATGTATAACGAAGTGACGGTTCCTGCCGGCACGATTTACGCTGTTACCGCTCCCGATTATCTCGGCGAGATGGGTATCCGTATCGAGCTTTTCAGCGAACCGTACAACATGCTTCCGAACAAGATGTTCCACAAGGGCATCGGCTTCGCGGAGAAGGTTGGCTTCGTGTGCCCGAACGGCGGCAAGCCCGTCGCTAAGGCCGTGAAGATTTAAGTAGTCTCGGTTACTTAGACTGAAGTAGAGTTAGCGTTGACGAAATCTCGAAAGAGACGCAATCAACGCTAACTCGATCGTCTGTCTAAGACAGATAAATTGAGGTCGGGGTTCGTATTCCTCGCGCCTGAACAAGAAATGAATACGAGCGCAACCGGGTCCGCTAACCCGAGGCATAGAATGAATTCCATTGTCGTCCTTGACGCCCGCTCAAAATTTATCGAGAACGTGGCTCCGGCAGTCGCGAGATTTGCACTCAAGCAAGGTTTCGCAACAATACACACGCAAGACCCGTTTACTATTCAACTTGTTGAAGGCGTCGAAAAATGCCCTAAACCTGTTGACTCTCGCGTCAAGGCGCCTATAGAAATCATTCGCATACAGGGAAATATGAACAACAACCAAGTCACGAATTCTATCAGCTTCGAGGATTTTTTTGAACGTGTTGACCGTGCGAACGGCGGCGACGGTCTCGTCTACGCGCGCTCCACGCATCCGCAAGGCTATGACGTTATTCTCGGCGAACTTTACGACGCGTCAGGCAAGCATGCGCGAAAGTTTCCTCCGATTAAACGCGATCCAGTGCTTCTCACGAAGACGGCACGGCTTGCTGTTTTGCGCGACCACGGCGACTTGATGGAAATGGTGCAAAAGGGCGCTATCCAACTTATGTCGTCCTCGGAAGCACTTGCATTTTTCGGCCGTAAGTCTGAAATCACGGGCGTGCCTATCGAAGAATTGATTCGAGATGCCGAACAGGCGTCACAGAAGGCGGCTTCACACTCTCCGGGAAGCGTCACAGTCGACGAAAAACTCAAGGTCGGTGCCGGCAGTGCGCCAGCCGTCTCGATTGAGGCGGTCATTTCTCCGCGGGTTATGAACTTTGTGGCCGGCCTTAGCGCGGAACTAGACGACAACCTGCGTACGCCTGAGAAGGCGGCGGCGGTGAAGTTTGCTGACATGATCGACAACCTTTCGAGCGACGAACTCTCGTATATTCAGGCCCACGGCTACTACCCCTCGATCCGCAAGAAGGCATCGGCACGGTTTGACGAAATGCAAATCGCCAAGTCGCCGAAAATGGATGAATAATGCTCACATTTGCCCGAGAATTTGACCTGTTTCTGGCCACTCATGGGGAGCTTCTGACGGTCGTCCTCCTCAATCTGGCATCGGCCCTGTAGCATCTAGCCAACTAGAGCGACTCGTTCACTATTTTGGCTATGAAGAGCACTAAAAAGCTTAAATTTTGGCGGGGCGCCGCAACCACGGTGGCTCTAGGTCTTGCGCCTTGGGCAGTATTTGCCGCGGGCGGAGCGACATTGTTGGCTACGATTGTCCTGAGTGTCATCGCACTTGCGGGCGCCATCGGAAACTGGGCGGACTCAGAGCTGTCCGAAGCCATGACGGCACGGTCGGAAAAGTCACAGCTTAGGGAGGCCATTGCAAGTGATTGCGAGGCCGGTAAATCGAAGCAGCGCGCGGCGTCAGACGTCAAGCCTAATAAAAGTGACATCAGTGACTCCGAAACGCCGAGAAGACGCCCGGTGCCCCGCACGAAATCTAACAAGGGCAAGAAGGAATGATGAAGTGGCTATGGCCTACCCTCGTAGTATCAGGTGTAGTTTGCCTGGTGGTGCTCTATTGGGCGACACGTAATAAAAAACTTGCGGCGATTGCGGTAGACGTTATTGAGAACCTGCACGCGCCACATATCCGTCATTTGCAGTCGAAGAGTGACGAGCTGACAGTGGACTTGAAATCGAATGCGGCGGAGGTGCGTAAGCTCAACGCTGAGGTCGCAAATAGGAAAGCCGAAATTGCCGCGGTGTATTCGATGACCGATTTATCCGCGGCCGATGTCAAGAAACGCATTGACAAGCTGCGGCTCAAGTAGAGAGCGCGGAGCAGTGACGCCGAGTGAACTATGCCCGCACCTAAATTACTCAGTTGTTTGCTTATTTCGATACTATTGCACGTACCAAGTCGTGCGTACGCAGATAACTCTATCGTACTCGAACATGAGGGTAAGGAGTGGAACTGTCTTGAGCCGAAAGACGCGCTCTCTTTAACCTTGCAGGCCGAGTTGTCGGGCTCGCAGCACGCGTTGATCGAGGCGCTCAAATTGACTGTGCACACTTCTACGCGTGCGCTTGCGGTGGAGCGCGAACTGGTCTTAGCGGAACGCGCCCGCGGTGACGACTTTAAGTCACGTCTCGCGGAGGTCGCCGAAGAAAGTATTATGGGCGAGCCGGAATTTTGGGCGGCGGTGGGCGGGGTTCTCGTGACGGGTGTAGTTCTCGGCTTCGCTCTTGGAAATGGTAACGTAACGGTGGTAAAATAAAATGTCTGTCGCTAACGCTAGACTAGCGCTCAAACGCGTACTTAAAATGAAACCGCACGTCGTTAAATACGCGGCACAATACGGCTTTCGACCTTCTTTGATCGCGGCTATCATTTGTCGCGAGACCGCCGCACTCGACATGTACTGTTTTCCGCCCCCGAAAGGTAAATTGGGCGACGGCGGGCATGGAGCAGGTCCAATGCAGATCGATGATCGCTCCTTCCCGGCGTGGCACAAAGACTGGTCTGCGGGTAAATTGTCTCTCGAGAGCGGAATAGAGAAGGGATGCGAAGTTCTCTCTTTGAAGTTGAAAGAGGTCACGAAAGCTTTTCCTAACGCTCCACACGTCGATTTACTCCGTTATGCCGTAGCTGCGTACAACTCGGGCCTAGGCGGGGTCAGAAAGTCACTGTCGCAAGGTACGGACCCTGACGCGCGTACGACGAGCAAAAACTATTCGGCGGACGTATTAGAGATGGCTACATTTCTAAGTGGCCATTTCGACTCGTAATCTGTCGCATTATTTTTTATACCATGATTGCATCGTTCAAACGTTTCGGGACTTGGTTAAATTCAGGACCTATCGCCCCTTGGGCAATTGCCGTTCTGACAGCGGTGTACTTCTATGCGCGAGCCGAAGTTACTGTCTCGGCCCAAGGAGATGCGTTGCGGCAACTGCAAACTCAACACTCCGTCGACAATGTTGTCATTAAAGCCTATCACGACAGAGACATGGATATCCTTCGCGCGGAAGTTCTTCGGCGTCTCGATTCCATTGAACGTAAACTAGACTCGGTCGATCAGTGGTCTAACCCGCGCAGGCATAAATAAATCGCGGTTCGGCAGCCCTCTTCAGGTCGGCAAGGAAAAAATTAAAACTCTATGGCAAAAACACCTCTCACCGCAGACAACGTCATGATGGACGGCGGAATTCTTTATTTCAATGAGGCGGTAACCACGGATGCCGTCATTCAGTCCAAGGTCGCACTCAATAAGCAGCACAGGAATAAGGTTACACTTACTTGCGATTCGTCAGTCTCGGGCGCCTGGAGTATTTTAGACGTGGACACCAACGGTCGTTATTTCGAGTTGATTGAACTCGCCGTGATCGGAGGAACCCCCTCGGTGTACTCCCACAATCACACCGTGAGTGGCATCTTTTGTCGATTTACTCCGAGCAGTGCGGTTAGCGAAACCGTGTATCTTCGCGCGCTTTTCGGTACGAGTTAATTATGGCCGACATCAAACAACTAGGAAACGGTAACGAAACTGGCACGTCGGTAGGGACTGCCGGAACTTTAATATCTACCGGCTCCAAACTTGCCAGTGGGCGAGGCTCATTTTCTTGCGGTTCCTCTTCCATTGCAGGCACAACGGAAGCATTGAATATCGTATCTATCGAGAATGCCGCAGGCGCAAACAGCGTCACACTGGTAACTCGAGTTCAACTCAGTATTCTCGCAGGGTCGGCCGCTTTGACGGGACCAGTTTTTTTAGGCCGAACCAGCGCTACGCCTTCCGGTGGAACTGCGCAGACAGCGCAAAAACTGTCCAGTGCGTCCGACTTGCCTCAATCTGTCGTGCGCGTCGTTCCTACCGCGACAGCCGCCAGTGGACGGCTGTCGTCGCATAGTTGTCCAGGCATCGAAAACGTTCTTGAGGTCATTGAATTGTTGCAGTCTGGCCCATATTTTACTCCGATCAGTTTGGGGTCGGGGGAAGGGTTGATCTTGTTCGCCAGCTCCAGCACTCTAGGCCAACGTTTCTGTGTTAATTTGGAGTGGATAGAGGCGGGGTAAAATGCCGGCCCTGAGTTCTAGGGTGCGCAATCAGTGAGGAAAACGGAATTATGATTACAGTTAAAGACTCATTGGGAAGAGAAATTTTTATTGCGCGCGGACATGCCGGGACGCTCACGGTCCAAGTTGTATGTCCTGATGGGGTAGAGGAACCCAGTGTTGAGTTAGGCGAGAGCGCAGAGGGTGTGACACTCAGGCTGAATGGGGAAATGGTTCTGTCTAATTTCCCTCTGACAGAATTTTCAGCTCCCACGTGCGACGCAGAAAATTGCTCTAATCCCATCAAGCATACGTCCCAGGCCGCCTCGTCCTTTAATGTCACGTCACGGCGACTCAACAGATACGTGTGCTATGCTTTTTGTAGTGCTGAGTGTCAAGCGAGCTGGTACGAAGAGGCGGGCGGTACTGTACTTGACGAGGCCAGTATTTCGGCCACCGATACGGATATCCGCTTCACGCACTCGGACAAATCAGGAGTTGAGCCGTACGCAGTCAAGACCGTCCACGATTTCAGCGACGCCGCGACCCTGAACGAATGGTGGGCGACACCTACTGATCAAGAGGCCGACTTAGAGTCGCTACCTGATTTGGTGTTTTCACGTTCTCAAAAGGAATGATATGACCGCTGATATTCGACAGACCGGGACGGGTCTCCTCATCCGTGAGGACGATGTCTTGCTGCCAGCCGGTGTAGGCACCTTGAATTTTGGTGCAGGCATAACGGCTGTAGTTGATCCTACAGATCCTACGCAAATCAACATTACCGCGGTCGGCGGCGGAGGTGGTAGCGGTGACGTTGCAGGTCCCGCGTCTGCGACAGACGATAATATCGTCACTTTCGACGGCGTGACCGGTGAATTGATCCAGGATAGCGGAATCGCTATCGCAAATATCGCGCTTCAAAGTGATATTTCTAGTCTTGACACACGTCTCGATACGGCAGAGAGCGCGCTGGCGACCGCCGTCATCGATATTTCTAGTTTAGAGGCTGATGTCGTCACTCTGGACAATAATATCGCAGCGGTAGACGGAGATTTAGACACCCACGTCGCCGCAACGAATCCGCACTCCGGGCATGCCATCGGCGCAGGAAGCGCTGTTTCAGGTAGAATTGTTTCCTTCTCGGGTACAGGCGGAAAACAACTCGCAGATTCCGGCGTCGCCGTAACCGCAATTGCAGCCGCTCAATCTTCAGCCGATGCACACTCCGCTAGACATGTCACAGGCGGCGGTGACGTGATTGCCGACGCAGTCGCGTCAGGCAACTCAGGTTTAATGAGCGGAGCCGACAAAACGAAGCTCGACAGTGTGGAGTCGGGTGCGATCAACGCACTAGGAGGATCGGGTCTTACGAAGACCGGCTCGACGCTAGACATCGTCGCTAATGCTGACGCTTCGATCGTCGTCAACGCGGATGACATTCAAGTCGCGCCGTGGTTACAGGTAGCTGCTAAGAGTTTTCTTTTCGGCCACGGCTACGATGGCGCTACAGTTCTCGCTGGAGGAACGACAAGACACGTCCAAGCAACTTC
>Ga0163144_10007528_pt1 | contig 23867 bp, 29 predicted proteins | sample OliLak19BULKMAT1_FD_123175 | JGI IMG/M metagenome (GOLD analysis project Ga0163144, IMG submission 123175) | Freshwater microbial mat bacterial communities from Lake Vanda, McMurdo Dry Valleys, Antarctica - Oligotrophic Lake LV.19.BULKMAT1 | ecosystem: Environmental > Aquatic > Freshwater >...
CGGCATCAATTCTGTCCCGGCGGTCATCATCAACGACCAGCATCTGATTTCCGGCGGCCAACCACCCGAAGTATTCGAACAGGCTTTGCGGCAGATCGCCGCGCAAGCACCGCACGCAGCGAAGTCGTAGTCGCAACCGCAGCACTATTACCTCACGTCGGTTACTCAAGTTCGATGTACGCGCCTATCCGCGCCGCCCCAGCCTGATCTTGGTCGCGGCGATAAACCCTGACATACCGGATTCGCGTTTTTCTACGAGCTGCTGCACATTCGAATTCTCATTCAGTCTGGCCATCAGTGCGACTGCGCCGGGAATGTCGGCCAGCAAGTCCAGACCAAAAAGTTTCTGGCCAACGTTTGCACCCAGATCGGCGCTGAATAGAAACAAGATATCGGCCAGCGTGAACTGATCGCCGGCGACATAGGGCGCGAACGAGCCGTGTCGCTTCACTGTTGCGAAACCGGCAACCAGTTCGTCTTTCGCCTTTGCCTTGATCGCGTCCGGCAAAGTGGTGCCGAAAAATGCCTCTGCAAAACACATCCGCGCCGGTAGCTCGATATAGAGCTCAATCTCCTTCATCAGCGCCCTCACACGCGCTCGCGCGTAGTGATCGGCGGGCAGCAATGCTTTGCCAACGCCACAGTCCTCCAAGTATTCCAGAATGACGCTGGTCTCGCTGATGAACCCCTGTGGCGTTTCCAGGCAGGGTACTTTGCCGCGTGGACTCTTGGCAAGGAAAGCATCAGTCGCTTCGGGATACGCCAACACGTATTCGTAGTCAATGCCCTTCTCCATCAAGGCCAGTTGAACCATGTTGGAATAGTTGCTAATTGGGAATCCGTAGAGCTTGAGCATGATCGTTTCCTCGCGTTTGTTGTTTGCTTGAAGACACACAGTCCGGTGGTCGATTTGCGGCCCGCCGTGCTTCCAACTGCCCCCATCCTTTGACTTGGAAATATACCGTTCCGACGAATTTACTTCCAGCCTCCAGCGGCGAAAAATGCAGCGCTGCCATTGGGTCAACATCCATTTGACTTTGATACTCCTGTAGGCCGACGACGGAAAATACGCCGCAGTCCCAGCGCATTCTGCATCTGCCGCAGCTTGTAGGACAGCAAGAGCCATGGAAACGGATTTCAACTGACACGCAACACGCTTGCCACTTGCTAAATTGACACCATCAACAACCAGGAGCCAGTCATGAAACAACGCGTAGAACAAAAAGGGTTAATCGATAAAGAGCGTATTACCAATGATTGGCAGATCAGCTACTGGGCGATGAAACTCGGCAAACCGGAAGAGATGATTGAAGAAGCCATAGATGTAGTTGGCGACAATATAAGCGATGTGCGCCAATACTTATTCTGCGGCCCTGCAGTCCCTCCTCCGGCGAAGATTGCGAAGATAGCGAAAAAATGCAAGCGCGAACAAATAATACGCCAACCCATTTTTGACTGGCTGCTCTCACCTAGCCGGTACGCGCGTGATCCGTTCCAGGCTGTAGGCTGATCCGCTGTTGCGCTAAACAAGTGGAGCGCAGCTCGAATTGGCGTCGGTTTTCTGACGTGGGCGAATCCCCATGTATTGGCTCCTAATCCCGCGTGTCGCGTGCCAGAGCACTGACTGGCCGCCCTGCTACCAGAGGAAATCAGGTGAAAAAAGCAGTCGCATCCAGAGCGCCCAGCGAGCCGAAACTTCCTTTTGGCAGGCAGCATCAACACGGCCCTGGTCTGGAATCGAAACTGTCCCCCAAGCCAAGATTTCGGGCAGCAGCTTATAAGGCCGCAGGTAAATTGACGGGCAAGATAGCGCTTATCACCGGTGGCGATTCTGGCATCGGCCGAGCGGTGGCGTATATATACGCACGCGAAGGTGCGGATGTCGCGATTGTTTATCTGCCGCAGGAGCAGAAGGACGCGGAGATGATCCAAAAGGAAATTCAGAAGATCGGGCGCCGCTGCATGCTCATTCCAGGCGACGTCACCACGGTCGCGTTTTGTGATCATGCGGTGGATGCAACCGTGAGCGAATTCGGGAAACTGGACATCCTGGTTTCCAATGCCGCGCATCAGAATCGCAAGGACGCGCTCGAGGATGTGGGCGATGAGGAATTCGATCTGACATTCAAGACCAATATCTACGCCTACTTCCGACTGGCGCGTGCGGCACTGCGCTACATGAAAGCCGGCGCTTCCATCATCGTCACCAGTTCTGAAACCGGCATTCTCGGCAATGAAAATCTGCCTGACTATTCGGCAACGAAGGGCGCGATTAACGCATTCACAAAATCACTCGGCAGAAAATTGATCGCAAGAGGAATACGCGTTAACGCTGTCGCGCCCGGCCCCGTATGGACGCCATTAAACCCCTCCGATGCAGGACTGCCAGCCGAGAAGGTGGCTAAGTTCGGCGCGCACAATCCGATGAAGCGCCCCGCGCAGCCGGAAGAACTGGCGCCAGCGTATGTATTCCTCGCCTCCAACGCGGACTCGAGTTATATCACCGGTTCGATACTTCAGGTCATGGGTGGCGAACCTGCAGGCGGTTAGCGATTAATTCTCTCGCTTTAGCCTCGCGCTGCAAATTAGCGCATTCCGGCGCTGATTTGCAGCGACCGGCTAGAAAACTTTACTCGTATCAATCTGGGCGACTACGTCGGTTGTCAAGCGCCTCATCAATCTCGTCCGGATCGACCCTGCCCTGCTCGTCGTCATTGTCGCCATCATCATCTGGCAAATTCTTGGGATTGTCGCCGTGCTGTTTATAGGCAGTTCCGGCCTGCTCAAGTTGGCGGCTAAAATTCTGGTCGACTTCACAACTTCCATTATCTGCTCGGTCCGATGGTGGTGCGGACTGCGAGTTCTGGGTGCCGATTGAAGGATTTTTCTTGGGATGTTCGCGTGTGGATTGATTGCCTGGTTTCATGGTCAGCCTCGGGAAAATGATTGAAGAAAAACTGCCCTTTTTCGTGCTGGCAGTACAATCATTCTGGTGTCGCGGGTACCGCAACTTTGTAAGCGTTAAAGCAAATATTGCGTCGGCGCAACTCTCGGGAATTAAACTACAGCACACCGCGTCCAGGCTTTTTTGGTCTGTAGCCGGTTCGCAAGCTTGCAACGCCAGTAAAATGCCGGCGCTCGCAACACGCTCGACGCGTTTGCGAAGTTATTGTTTTTCGTGGTCGGCACCGTTTGCCTGGCCTTCTTCAGCGTTGTCGGCATGCCTGCCGTTGTGCTTGTTACGCAGGTAGAAAATCTGGCCGAGTATCGCGATAGCCAGCATAAAGAGGTTTGTAACCACAAACACCCAGTTCTGCAAAGCCCAGCTGTAAACGACAAAGCCGACCGAGGCGCTAATCTGGCCGATAAACAGCCAGTGCGAGACTCCTTGAACGCTCGCCGTTTTCCATTGCGTGTAAACCTGCCGCCCGATTGTCAGAAGCAAAATTGCCGCTGCCGCCCAACCCACGGCCTCGATCATGCCGTCTGCAGCCATACCAGAGCAATCGAAACGCGCGTCTGTGCCACACAGCGCTTGCAGTCAATGAGTGTGGATACCATTGCCATTCAGTCCCAGGCCCGATGCGAGTGTTTTCAGGGGCATGCGTAACACCTCATTTTCGGCTGCCAAACAAACGCTGCGCAAATTTCTGCTGCAAATGAACTTAACCTCATCAACGTCATTGGAAACAATAAAGCAAGCATCAGACGTCTCCCCTCGATTGAACATGCCCACGGCCCAATAAACCTTGCGCTCAATGAGGCCGCTCGCAAGTGGTAGCGGGCGCAACGCGTTGTCCGGCTGTTCACCGCGCGCGAATAAATGCGTGTGCACGACCAACATTGCCTGCCGCCTTTCAGTTTTCGCCGAGCTTTGGCCGTATCTCCGCAAGCCAGACGGGTCGCACCACATACGCATCTGTTTCTGGTTAGCGGGAACGCCCTGGTTCGTTCGCGCCGCGCTGCCCGGTGGGATTGCGCAAATGCGCGGCAATACTTGTGCCTTCCTTGCCTTTCGAAAGCTCTCCCACGCCCAGATCCGCCGCCTCAGCGGCCGTGGACGCATTAGTCTTGCCTGTTTCCGCGTGGGGTTTGCCCTCCCAAATACTGGAGCCATCAACCGATTCGAACATTTTGTGCCGAGCTTCGCGGCGTGTCGCGCCGAGCAACTCCGTGCCAATTTTTGATCTGCGGACGGGCAGCGCCTCCGCCGCCGGATGCCCACTACTGCCAATCTTTTTCTTGTCTCTAAAGGCCATTGCGCAGTCTCCGTTTATGCAAATTTTGATGTGATTGCCGCAGCGAAGTCATGGGGCGTTGGACAAACCAGATAGCCATCCCGGAACATGACTGGCGCTGCGTCACCGGGCGTCCATAAAATTGATTGCGGGTTCATTGCCAGGCAGTGTTGGCATTGACGACTCACCAAATCCACGACGCAGCATTAAATGTTCAACTAAAGAGTGCGTCTCCTGTAACGGCGTGGAGGCCATTGAAAAGAATGGCTCCGCCCTACCGTGCAGCCCACCCTGAGCCTTAATGTACGGTGCCGGGAGGTGGTCCGGTTGGCTGAATAGGATGTGTCCCAGCTTCACATAGGTCGGTTTCATCGCTTGCATATCATCCGCCACTCCGTACCGTAGGTCATCACTTTGGGTAAGTGCCTCAATTTCACCTTGCGCCTCAACCATTCCCACACCAAAACCGGTGACCACATCGGCGCGACCGCATTTCCAAAGCAGTTTCTCGAGCTGTTTGTTGTGTTCAAAGTGGCGCACGGACATCTTCATTTTGTGTTTCCAGAGAAAATCGTCGGCGCTTCTGTCAGCTTTGTCGATCAAGCTTGCAGGTTCCCGCAGTAAAGCGCAAAGACCTAGACCAGAATTACTGAATCGCGTGTAGTCCAAAAACTGTCGTCCCGACTTTCCACTAAAAGGCTTTTCGCAGAACGCCATTTGGCGGGGCTTTTTAGCCATTTTGCCATGAACGCCGCGCGGGTATTGAACGTTGGCTACTTTTTGAGCGTGCGCGCGCGTGTTGCAATCGGTCGTAAAGTGGGTCGAACACCTTCAGGCTTTTCACGCGCTCGCCACACAGCGCGACATTGTTTTTGCCGCCTCGCTTACCAGCGCGGCTTTTGCCAGTAGGTGACGTAGCACTCGCCGTCGACGCAAAGCAAGGAGTCGCGATTGTTTTGATGACTGTGCTTTTCGAGGCGGTAAGTGGTGGTCTCGCCGCTTTCTGTTTGCAAGCGAGAACCAGGGTGGCTAAAGTTTGATCGCGCGCGGTATCCTCGTCAATACCGAAGCGATCGTCCGGAAGCCGGGCATTGACCGGCAAACGCCGCGAGTGGGCGTCACCATCAGATGCACCGCGTTCACCAAGCAGCAGCGTGGCCGGCGCGAACTCAAACATTTCCTGGTGGCCCGTTCAGCAAGCGCCGCGGCGTTGATCGCCACGGCGGCTCGATCCACTCGCTAGGCGTCTGCCACCGCCGTTTTACCCAGCATGGTCGCCGTTGACGAAAATAGCGACAGCATTCCCCCCGTGTGAATGAACAAGACGTTCTGGTCCTTGGTAAACACACCGGCGCGCACCATGCCGATCAAGCCGGCCATGACTTTTCCGGTGTAGGTCGGGTCCAGCGGAATTCCCTCCAGACGCGCGAGCATTTGCACCGCTTCGACCATGCGCTGGTTGGGGAGCGAATACTTGGGCCGCCAGTAACCGCCATCGATTTTGATGAGCGAACGCGGCACTTCACCGCGTAGCCCAAGCAGCTTGGCCGTTGCCTGCGCCTCGCAATAGACTAGCGGCTCTTGTGCTTCGGGATCACGACTTACCGTAACTCCCGTGAGCGGAATATTGACGTTGCAGCCATACAAACCCGTTACCATGCCGGCTTGCGTACCCGAGCTGCCAGAGCCCACGACAATATGATCGATGCGCAAGGCCTGCTCGAATAGCTGGGCAAGGATTTCCTGCACGCAGGCGACATACCCAAGTGAGCCGATCGCGTTCGATCCGCCAACGGGAATGATGTAGCCGCGCCGCCCGGATTGTGTAAGCTCATCTGCGACCTTTTGCATCGCAGCCTCCAGATCGGACCCGCCGGGTACCACGGTGATGTCTTCAACGCCCATGAGTCGGAACATGAAGTGATTGCCGTTGGCATTGTCGTCGTAGCTGCCGGGCACCCGCTCTTCGATGACGAAACGGCACATCAATCCTTCTTTTGCCGCAGCCGCCAGCGTGATGCGGCAATGGTTTGATTGCGGTGCACCACAGGTGATCAAGGTATCGGCTCCCTGCGCGAGCGCGTCGGCGACCAAAAATTCCAGCTTCCTGGTCTTGTTGCCGCCCGGATAGAGGCCGAGCATGTCGTCACGCTTGATGTAAATGCGCGGCCCGCCGAGTGCACGCGTGAGATTGGCCAGGAACTCAATCGGCGTGACAAATGGCGTATAGCGTCGGCGGGGGAAACGAGACAGATCCATGCTGGTGACTTTCGGCTGATTAGGCACGTGGGCGGAGACGATAAGATGCTGCACAAGAATTATGCTACCGGAGCGGGCGCGGCGCTATTTCGAGAGAATCGCCGCGCCGCAGAAGGATTTCGCATCGCTTCCACTGACCGGCCACGACCCGAAACAGCCCATGATCGATGCCTAGGACAAGTTGCTGAAAGAGCGAATCTGCCCCACTGCGAAGTGACGCTCCCTGCACCGAAGCACGAATAGCGCTAAAGTTGTGGCACGAGCCTTCGCCGTTATTTATACTGTGATGTCGGCCAACAATTTAGAATAGGCCGAATGCGGTCACCAAGGTTGCCATGCACCCCCAGATTCGCGCAGACTATGCACAGGCAACCATTTAGCCACTCGCCCCTGGAAATGAATGATGGATACTGAAGAGTCCGACATCGACATTGACGTTTTCAGCTCGCCGACAAGCCGGTACTACAACCCTGACATCGCCAGGAAACTCTTTGACGCCTGTGGGCAGTTTGAGGAGTTTGCGGCTGGATCGAGAGTGTTTGCGGAAGGTGACATTGCCGACAAGCGTGGATTGTTTCTGAAATCCAGACCTCACCGCATGTTTCTGCTCACCGAAGGCGAGGTGCAACTGACCGCGAACGGAAAATTGATCGACACCATCCGCCGTGGCGGCATCTTCGGCGAGATGGCAATTATCAGCGAGTTGCCCGGCGCCAGCGGCGTGCCGCGAACCGCAACGGCAACGGCCAGTACCGCATCGATGGCTTACTCTCTCGATGTTAAGGAGACGGAAAAAGCCTTGCAGAGGGCTCCGGGATTCGCCTTGATGTTAATGAGCGTAATGTTCGAAAGGCTGCGTTTCCTCGCCGCGCGCCTCTCGACCAAGCCGGATTCGGAGGACCATCACAGCAACAATAGCGAACCGATTTTTGACCGGGATACGCTTTTGCATATCCGCGAAAAGTTACCGAATGCGAAGGTCGTGAATTTTGCGGAGGGCGCGAAAATCATGGAGGAAGGTGCGCCCGGATCCTCCATGTATGTTGTGCTGACCGGAAGAGTCTCCATCGCGATCGGTCGCAAGGTGGTCGAAAAACTTGGAGCGGGTGGCGTTTTCGGCGAAATGGCGCTGGTAGACAATTCGCCACGTACCGCCACCGCCGTCGCCCGCATTGATTGCGAACTATTGGCCGTTGACCGTGAGTCCCTCATCACCATGGTAAAAACTGATCCGGCGGTCGGCATGCAGATGATGCGTGCTGTTGCAGGGCGGATTCGCTATATGAATGGGTTGCTGGCATAGGCGTTAACACGCCGGTGAACGATCACGCCAAGGCATCGTTCACTCGCGTCCCACTCGAACTTCCCAAAGCGTACCGCGTCATCAACCACGGCCCGACGGTGCTCGTCACCAGTGCCCACGCCGGACACCACAAGGTAATGGCAGCGGCGTGGAACACCGGGCTCGATTTCAGCCCGGCCAAAGTCGCGGTGGTGATTGGATCGAATGCAAGGTCATCGACAAGCCGCACAACCAGAAAACCTGCGATCTATTCATCGGCGAAGTCGTGGCGGCCTGGGCGGATCCGCGGGTATTTTCAGATGGGCATTGGCACTTTACGGATGATGATTCGCTGCGCACCATCCAGTACATCGCCGGCGGCAATTTCATGAGTATTGGCGAATCGTTTGAAGTGAAATCTTGAAACACCAGCAACGGCGAGGACTTTCAGGCGCTTTTGGCCTGGGAGGCCCGCCGATGCTGGTGTTTCACAACTTATTCGACGGTCTGATGCAGCGTGAATTTGTAGCTCGCTTTGTCCAGCGGCTTGCGCAGTGTTTATTGCGGCAACTGCCATGGACGGTCCGACCAATCTTTTAAGGCTACTGCCCTTAGCAACTCAACGCGTTGGACGTCATTCAGAAAATTCGCCATTCAAATTCGCCGAGTAGCGGGATTCTCAGCGCCACTCAAGTATTTGCAGATCCGGCAAGGAATCCCCTGCGATCACGCCACAATCGGCGAGGGCCGTAATGCCATCGAGCAGACTGGCCGTGTATTGCGACATGCGCACAAACGACCCCGCAGACGCTGGTATACGATCAAGTCTGCCAGCGACGGCGCGGCCGCGACCCTTGATCTGAAACTGTTTCGTTGGCCCGAAGAACTCTCCTGCCATTTCTCCGGTTCCCAGAGTGACGCGAACCTGTATTTCAAACCGCCCTGCGGGGTAAGCAGTGACGGCAACTCCGCGAGCATTCGCTGTGCCGCTGCAAAAGCACTTGCTGCATGGTTGCCAGCACAGCAACCGTCCAGCCAGTACGCCATCGTCGCCGCACCGATGAATTGACTCAGCTCACCGTCATGCGCTCGGATGACGGCATGACTGAATTCCTGATGCCTGCACATCACGTCAATCATCGCCAGTGGACCCATGCTGGGAGAAATCCCCCCATGCGCGCAATGTCGGTATACATGATCGTGCCTAAGCCAATGAAAGGGTTCGGCGGTGACGGTGCGGCATGAAGCGCTTGTGGCATCGACATTTTGTTGATTTGATCCGCAAGCGAAAGACTCAAAAGCAAGATGGGTGCGGAGATAATTTTGTCAGGTATTTGACACCCGAGCAAGCCGCGCTGCGCGCGAAGCACGTTACCGGAAATGTGGTGTCCATGCGTCGGCCGTCACAATAGCAAAGTAGAGCATCGCAGCAGCTATGGCGAGAAACACAGTGGTGCTAGCGGCGCGCCAAAACCAATAGTTCTCTACGCGATCATTCACCCACATTTCCGCCAGATATGCCAGGCAGCTATAGACAAAAAATACGCTTAAAACACCGAGCTGTATCAGCCACCCGGAAAGCGAGTTGGGGAACGCTTGTGGTCAGAAAACGTCGGCAATCGCCACGTGTCCGCCCACAAAAAAATAGAACGCTAAAAGAAGGACTTTTTTGGCGCGTGACTTCCAGGAAGTCGCGTCTGCCTCCTCTGCATCCAGCATAGCGAGGCGTTGTTGCAGCACCGACGGCGGTCGTTTGCTCGAATGTAGCGGTGGCGACGTGGAAGCGCCTGGATTGTTAGTCACGAAGCAAGATTTAGGGGTGCCGAAAAGATGCTTAGGGGCAACCTCGCTCTATGATTAAATTCGGCACATGGGTCAAAGCGCCAATACCAGACGCAACCCTTCAGAGACCTTGATCATCACCTGCCCTGGCAACGCCTTTACACGACCGGTAAGAAAGCTTCTGTTGATCGTTAGTAACTGCGACACATTGACAACCGATGGCTTGGATAGTCCCGATTCCGATTTGCTGACACGCACGTTTCCGGGCGCATCGGCAAGATTCAGATTAGACGTAACCACCGCGACAATCATGGTGGCGATTCGGCTTTCATTGAATGGGTTTGACTGAATCACCAACACCGGGCGCCGCATGCCAGGGCCGGAGCCAACGGGTTCGGGAAGCGAGGCCCACCAAATTTCACCACGTTTCACGAATCAGGCTCTTCGACTGCGCAGCGGCAAACTCGGGTGCCAATGCAGAACCCTCGACCGCATAAACGGCATTGAGTCGCTCGGTCACGTTGTAAGAAGTATGGGCATTGACGTAGCTGGCCAGCGCTTCAGAATAAAGCTGGCTTCTGGACGTTTTCAGGTTTGCCGCCAGCTTTTCTGCGGCATGGAAAACGGGATCTGGAACCGAGATGGCAATCTTCATGAACAAATGGTATCACTGCGGTAATACTTTTCGCAAGCTGCTTCAGTAGAAGTCAATATGCTCTGGCGGAATTTATCGAAGGCTCCAACAAAGGTGCGGATGAGCGTGCACTTAATTCATGCCCTGCGGCTTGGAGCTAGGCGTGTGAATCATGGAGTTTCGAATTTAATCGGCTGCCTGAATTTCAAGCAGCACGGGGCGTTAGTCGCCGCAAAATTCTGCGCCCGCCTCATGGCCGCTGGCGTGCGAAAAAAGCCCAGATCATTGCCGGCCCGTCCGGTGCCATGGGAGACGGGCCCAATAATCGCGGGCCGCGCCAGTAGGGCTGCGGGAGGCCATGTCCCCCGCCGTGAATGGCAACCAGCTCCACCTCCGCATTGGTGCCGCCATTTTTGGGTAGGCTTTTCCAGAGAACATGCTCGACGCGGACGCCATCGGCCACGGTGGTCGACTTGGTGTCAGGCATGCCGGTGAGCTGATTGCGGTCTGCAAAATACGCACCCGACTCTCGAGACGAACGGACATTGCCGCCCTTGTAGAACAAGCCGAGGAGATTGACCTCCCCTCCCTCGAACGGGACCAGGGGATCTTTGGTGCCGTTCATGATCATGACGGAAGTGCCTTGGCCTACAGGCGTGCATTTGAAATTCTCCGGTACCGGCACGTTGGCCGCGACCGCCGCCACCGCACGAAAGCGTGAAGGCGCTTCCAGCGCAAGACGAATCGACATGAAGCCGCCCGCCGAAACGCCAGTTGCAAATACGCGGCCCCGGTCGACGCCGATTTCCGCAATGAGTTTGTCGGCCAGCGCGTTCAGGAACCCAACGTCATCCACCTCAGCACCGTTCACGCTGAAGTCACCGACTTTGCTGCAGTCGTTCCAATCGAAGCTGGCCGAATTGGGATAAACGACGGCGAAAGCATGCTCGTCGGCAAGGCGCTCAAAGCCATAACCTGTGCTGATGCGGATTTCTGCGGCGTGTTGGCCCGAGCCGTGCATCACCAGCACCAGCGGCGCGCCTTTCGGCAGCCCGCGCGGTACGTAGGTCAGGTAAGTTCTTTTCAGCCCGCGTACCTCGATTGCGCCTTTGGTCAGCGCGCCGGAAAGCTGTGGAAGCGCTGGGTCTGGCGAGTAGATAAGGTAGCCGAACAGCGCGCCGGCCAGGGCAACGAGGCCGAGAAAAATCAGCAGGCAGAAGAGCAGAAAACGCAGGGATCTTTTCAAGACAGGCTTTCGTTCAAACAAAAGGGGGAAACCAACTCAGGCGCCAAGGCGCTACCTTAAACTTTTCCAAGCTGGCGGAGCGATCGCCACCTGCAAGAGGTGAGGCATTAGTTAATGAAGTCCGTCAACTGGACGAAATACAAGTCGAAGGTAAAAGACTAGAATCGGAAGATTTTGTCCCGCCAAAAAAATCTCCGATTCAATTAATGCGGGCCCAGCTTGACGAATTAATGGAGAGTCCAAAACTGACGAACGGCTACGGCTCCGGCGGTTCGCGCTACGCCTGCTCCGGAACTGCTCGGCGGAAGAATTGTATTTCCGAAAAGACAGGACAAATTGACAGCACTGGTATCGCGGGCAGAACCGGACTGTTGCCAAGGCGTTGATCTTTCGATTCTCAAAAAACCGGTTTCCGCAGCATCAGCCATATTATCGCCAACACCGATAGAAACGCCGGAATACCAAGCACGAACCAAACGCGATACAACTTGTGATATCGCGCTGGCAAGGGCTGCCTATTTTTCGCTGCGTCGCGCGCCATGTTTCGCAACTGGATCTGTATCCAGACGACAGGCAGCCAGCAAAGCCCTGTTACGACGTAGAGCGCGATGGATAACATCAACCATCCTTGCGTGAGTGGCCAGCCAATCAGCTGCGCGAGCAACACGCCGGAAATCGGCTGCACGATCACAGCCGAAGCGGTGAACACCATATCTGCAACGACAACTACGCTTGCAGTATGCGCAATCAGCGCGGGATCGCGGGTTCGATTTGCCATGAACATGAAGAACGCGATGCCTGCGCCAGTGCCTAACAGCACCGTCGCGCCAATGACGTGCAACCAACGCAGGAAATCGATCGCGGTCACTAGCGCTCCTCCAGTACGACCCAAGTGACAGCGGCAAGTAGCGTTGCCGGCAGAACCTTGACAAACGGGCCGAGCGGATCGAGCCATAGTGCGGGCGTGAGGACGGTGCCGGCAACAAGATAGCTGATGGATACCGCGATCATGCCGATACACGTCAACCGCGCCGTCGGCCGATTAAGAATCGCTGCCCCTAATACGATGTCGACTGCAATGCCGCTCAGGACAAGTATTTTGGCAATCTGGAGCGATACCACTGATGACGGCAACAGTGCCGCCGCGCGATCTACACTCAATGCGCCAAACAGGCCTGACAATAGCCAGAACAGCGAGAGTGTTGCCACCATGATCGGCATCAGCAATGCCAGCGAGGCGAACCAGCGCTCCTGAATAGTGGCCGGCATCGCGGCAAGCGTTTGCTCAAGCGACATCAGGTCTGCGCCGCGCAGTTGCCGCAGTTTTGCAGCGTCCCCCAACACTTCGTTCTCCAGGGCAAGCACAGCATTCGTGCGCAGCGGCGAACGCCAGCCGAGATGACCGAGGAGATCGGCAAACCATGAAACGATGCCGAAGGCGAACCGGGGAACGGCGATTGACAATGTCGCAGGACCGAAACCCAGCCAGATGCGCAGTCGATCAATCAGCTGCTGCAAGGTCTCTGGCGCAGGCGCAACGAGATCGACGTCGCTGCGAGCAGGCAAGCGCCCTTCCGCCGCCTCCAAAACCACCTGTGCGACATCGCTCATCGCCACGGTCTGAATGCGCTTGCCGGCAAATGCAGGAACGTGAGCCCAACGAAAGGCCGCCATCATCCGCAGCAATGCCGACCCGCCATACGCATTCGGGCCGATTACAAGACCGGGGCGAAGCACGATCCAATTGAGCCTGCTCCGCTTGATCGCGTCATCGCCCCGCGATTTGCTGCGCATGAATTCGGTGGTCGCGTTGGCAGCCGCGCCAGGCGCCGAAATCTGCACGAGCCGGATACCGGCGATAGACTCGCAGGCGCTGACCAACGCGGCAATTGCAGTGTGATGGATGTGCTCAAGGTTGTCCCGGGAGCCGTCTTGCAGCGCCCCGGAGGCATTGATGACGACGTTAACGTTCACGAGTAAGGGCAGCCAATCCTGTGCGCTCCGCAGCGCGGCGATATCGGCTGACCGCCACTCAATCTGTGGAAACAGGCGCGCCCCATTTTTTGCAGAACGTCCCAGGCCAACCACCTCATGGCCGGCAGCATGAAGCCCGCGAACAACAGCCAAGCCGATCAGGCCATTTCCACCGAGGACAAGAATGCGCAATAAGGAGCTCATGTTTGAAAAGAGAACTTCCAATAACTTGATTCCTGTTCGAGGTGAGCTTGTCGAACCATGAATGGGCCGCGGTGAATCAATGACTTGCATCCATGTACTTTGAGGGGCTCAGGACGAGCGGTGGATTCTGAGCGGTTCCCAAAAGCAAAGTCTAGCACTAGCGAGAAGTTTCAGGCATTTTCGGCCTGGAAAGCCCGTGGATGCTGGAGTTTATGAAATTATCTGTGTTCTGTGCGCTATTGCTATAGAAAATATTGCGCTTGGCCGTATTCCGATTTCGCTCGATAACGCGGTTCAAGCGCTCCAGCATCGCAGGCGGATAAACGTTTGCTAGAACAATCCAATCGGATAACGCAAATGAAAGGCGAATACCAGCGAGACTGGGAATCTCAGCCAATGCATACTGATGAAACCAGACTTGCTCGCGAAGTGCCTCAGTGGGCCTTCCCGCGTGCGACAAGTCTCTGGCTCTAAAGAGTCTTTGACGAGCATCGAGCTTTGGCATTAGGGCAAACTCTCCAGTATTGGCGGGGTGCTTCAGACGTTTTCAGCCTGGAAGCTACCTGGATGCCAGGGTTTTAGACTTGACTGTCATTCCGGCGTTGGGCGCGCTTCATTTAGCAACTCCCAACAATCCTTGCTGCAATCGCCACAGATTACCGAAACAGGCTCTTGAATCATGCGTTTTAATGGGTAACGATGGCGACCGCAACAAGCCGCAAATGAAATCAGCGCCAATTAAATCTTCCGATTTAGCTAGATTCGTCAGCGCCGCTACGCTTTCTTGCCCAACGCCACGCGGAATTCCTCCAGACGCTTTTCATAATCCTGCGCGTCGCCATACTCCAGAAAGCCTTGGTAGCGCTTAGGCGTGCCGAGGATTTTATGGGCGTGTTTGATCGGGCAAAAGTATTGTTCAGTGCGTGAAACGATTTCGCAGATGTAGGCGGTCAGCCCGGCACCATACGCGCAGTAGGTGCAGTGAAATTTCTCGATGAAATTCAGATAGTCCAGGTGCTGGCGGTCCAGCACGATGTAGTCGCCGCGGCGCACTTTGGTCACGCCATAGATCGGGAAACATGTCGCCTGGTAGAAGGTCACGAAAAAATCCAGGATCAGCAGCGGGAAGATCATGCCGTAGATGATCGGCCCGGTGATCAGGTTCTGCGGCCGGTTAGTCACCAGCCAGCGGAAGAAATTTTTCTTTAGCTTGCGATGCGTCTGCCGGACCGTTTTTTCGAACTTGATGCGCTTGCCCTTTATCTCAAAAAACATCTTCGTTTCCTGCTCATGCAGCGCGGTACGCATTTCATCTTCCAGCGCGGTCATCTGGTTTAACAGGTGACGAATTCGATCATTCATTTGGTCCCTTTACGGTTGTCCGGCGATTGACCCGGTGTCATTGCATTCAAACGCAACGAATCATCAGAGTCGGCATCGTCCTTTTCGAAACACCAAAGTACCATGCAACAAAGACGCGTGTATTTTGTTATTTGTCGAACAGTCTATGGAGTCGCATCTCGAAACCGATCAAACATGTCCGTAAAAACATCGTCACTATTGGAGTCGCATGATTGTCACACCGGTGTGGTTGATCTTTCGGCAAATGGCACAAACAACGCATTCCAGCGAAAAACTAAAGTACAAAAAGTTCGCTGGCATCGTGCGTCAGCGTACACGCGCGACAGAAATAATCACAACTTTCTGCGCACGTTTCGGATCGGCTATCTGTTTGCTTGTTTCAGTTGTTTCGTTCACGCTGAGTCTTGCAGGGACAGCGCTTCATTGTCGCGGAATCGGATTTGACCATGAAACCAATCGTGGCCCAATCGATCTTCAATCTCGTGCTGGCATTGATGCTAGGCGTGGCGATCGGCCTGGAGCGTCAATTCCGCAAACATCCTGCGGGTCTCCACACCCACGCGCTGGTTTGTATGGGCTCCGCCGCCTACACGCTGGTCGCATTACTCATTAAGCAGGATTCTGGCCCCACACGAATTGCCGGCCAGGTTGTGACGGGCGTCGGTTTCATGTGCGCGGGAGTTATCTGGCATCACGACGACACAGTGCGCGGACTGAACACCGCCGCAACGATCTGGTGTACTGCGGCGGTCGGCGTACTGGCCGGGCTGAGTTTCTCCTTTATCGCCATCGTTGCCGCTGCAGTACTACTGGGAGCCAATGTCGTGCTGCACCGGGTGGAACACCAGTTTTTCGCGGAATCGCCGGACAGGTAACTGGGAATCAAAACTCCTCATCGCCCCGAGGGTAGGGTCGAATTGTCTTCAGAGGAATGAAATGGACTCTGGCCCGGCGAGCACTTGCTGAAGTGCCAAGATGGGTAACCAAAGAGTTTCGATGCCGCGTGCCGTGTTGAAAATCTACTCCTGCCCCTGGCGAAGGAGGGCCAAGCAATCAAGAAATTAGTGCCATCACCGTCGCAGGACTGTCTATCGGTCGGTTAACAAAGTGCAATTTGACTTTATCCCTACATTTGATGGCCAGCATAAAGCGGCGTGTTGCCGCTATCAGCGATCCTTATGTAGGACGTTTGGCAGCGCTCTGTAAGAGCCCTCGAAAATGGTCGAAATTTAACAACAGTTTGCAATTAGCTGGTGCTGTATGTGAGCCAGCACACTGTGAAGGCTCGGCAATAGGCCTACATTCAACTCGTTGCCATTTGGCATCGTCGGCGGCAGGAACTAGAGGCTGTCCGATCAGGGTTCAGAAGTGAATTGAAGAGGTAACAAAATGTTCAAGAAAACAGTAGTAAACGTAGCCGTCGCGATGGCGGTGCTGACCGCCGCAGGCAGCGCCGCTGCTGCGACGGCAACCGCCAACCTGCCGGTGACCGCATCGGTATCGAAGTCCTGCAACGTCAGCGTGGGTGCAACCGCACTCGCGTTCGGCGCATACGACCCGGTAACGGCCAACTTAACTGCACCGCTGAACGCAACTGGTAGCGTGGTGGTTACGTGCGCGAAGAATTCCAGCGGACTGACGATTGGCATGGGGCTCGGCGCGCAGCCCTTGTCCGGTGTTCGCCAGATGATCAGCGGCACCGATCTGCTGGCCTACAACGTCGGGCAGCCGCCGAATAACACTCCCGGCACGGCCTGTACGTTTCCGGCTGTAACGGCGTGGAATGAAACGACGGTGCTCTCGATCACCAATGCGCCGAGCAAGGCGCCACGTTCGTACAACGTGTGCGGCTCCGTTCCCGGTGGACAGGACGCCGCTGTAGGCGCGACGTACACCGATACGATCGTCGCAACCATCAATTTCTAGGAAAATTGATATTGATGCGCAGTCCGGTTCAATGCTGAATCAACCGAACTTCCACAGCGGATGGCGCGAAAGCGCCACCCGCTGCGCGTCTGTTTGCGGCGTGTTGTTGCTGCTCGCGTTACCGCTGGCGGCACCCGCGGCCGACTTGGCGGTGGATCCAATCAGCATCCAACTGAATCCGCAACAGCAAACCGTGGCCATCCGCATCAGCAACAATTCCGACCAGCCGACCTCGATCCAGATCCAGGCCGTCACTTGGTCGCAGGTCGATGGCAAGGATGTTTACGCCCCCACGCGTGAGTTGCTGGTGGCACCACCTATCGTCACCATCGCGGCCAACAGCGAACAGATTGTCCGTGCCGCGCTGCGCCGGCAGGCCGATCCGGCAAACGAACTGAGTTACCGCATATTCCTGCAGGAACTGGCCGGTCCGCCGCCGCCCGGTTTTCGCGGATTGCAAGTGGCCCTGCGCATCGGCCTACCTGTGTTCGTTCAGCCGCAACATGGCCTGGCTGCGCCGAAACTGACATGGTCACTGTCGCGCCGGGCCGATAACAAGCTGGTAGTCACGCTACGAAACGACGGCAATGCGCACGTCCAGGTATCGGATTTCCGGCTCACGCTCCCCGGCAGCCAGAAGGTGATCGCCGGCGAGTCGGCGTCGAGCTACGTACTTGCTGGGCAAACCCGTTCTTGGGAACTGCACACCGATCCCGCCATCAAGGCGCGGCCGGCGGTCCTGCAATTGCATGCCTACACCGACGCGGGAGAGTTCGATGTGGCGCTCACGGCCGGGACGCCGTAAACATCTACCCGTCATCCTGATGAGTATGTGCCTGTTGCCCTGCACGGCGGTCGCCACATCGCATGCGACACCGCCACCGCTTTCGGCGGCGGCGTCGACCAACGCAGCGGCACCGATGGCGTTGGGCGCGATAGTGTCAGTTGCTGAAGCCAACTTTAAGGAACGCTTGCTGCTGGTGGATATCAATCAGCAGAAACTGAACGAGACCGTCATGCTGCTGGAGGGTGCCGGCAGCGCACTGTATGTTTCGGTGCCGGACCTGCAGCGATGGCGCCTGCGCCTGCCGGAAATGTCAGCCGCCATTGACTATGAGGGCGTAGTGTTCGTGCCGGTCAAGGCTTTGGCTGGCGTTTCGCAGGTGTTGAACCTTACCAGGCTGACGCTGATGCTCGAAGCCCGACCCGAGGCGTTCCTGACGACTGCACGCGATGCGGCAACGCCTTCGCTACCACAGGCGACCCAATCAAAGCCTGGCGGCTTTATCAACTACGACTTGTTCGTCACCCACGACCAGGACGCGACACGGAAGACCGGCCAGCTTGAATTGGGCGTTTTCAATCGCTTCGGCGTTGGCACCGGGACCATACTGATACAGCAGCCATCGCTCAACGCACAGGTAACGCGGCTCGACACCACATGGACCGTTGATTACCCGGAGGCGCGGCAAAGCCTGCGCATTGGCGACGCCGTCAGCCGGCCCGGCAGTTGGGGCAGATCGACGCGTTTCGGTGGTGTTCAATTCGGCAGCAATTTCGCGACGCAGCCGGGTTTTGTCACGTTTCCCCTTCAGAGTGTCGCGGGTCAGGCGGTGTTGCCATCCACCGTCGATGTATTTGTCAACAACGCGCTGGTGTCGCGCCAGAATGTGCCGCCCGGGCCGTTCTCCATCAGCAATCTTCCTGTCGTGACCGGCACCGGCGAAGTGCGGCTGGTGGTGCGCGACGTGCTGGGCCGCGAGCAGCTGGTGACGCAGCCGTTCTATGCCAGTCAGGCGCTGCTGCGCGAAGGATTGGTCGATTTCTCCTCGGAATTGGGGCTGGTGCGCAACAACTTCGGCATCAGCAGCTTCGACTACGGTAGCTGGCTCGGCTCATCCACGGTCCGGCGCGGGATGAGTGATCATTTCACCGGTGAGTTGCACGCGGAAATCATGCGCAATCAAGTTGCCGTCGGTGGCGGTGGCGATTACCTCTTGCCCGGCTTCGGCACCATCAGTACCTACGCAGCTGGTAGCCGTAGTAGCGCCGCCAGCAGCCCAACCCGCAGCGGCGGACTTCTGGCGGTGGGGTTCGAGCGTCAGGCTGCGCGCTGGAGCCTGTCGGCTCGTACACAATGGATGCAACGCGGCTTCACCCAGGTAGGCGATCAAGCGGGTGATCTGGTGGTGGATCAGTCGGGTGATCAGGCATTGTCGTCGGGACAGCCGCAGCCCTTAAAGTTACCAGCGGCGCGGATCAGCAGTTTCAGCCTTGGTGTCACGACCGGTGGCGGTGTATCGGTGGGCTTCGGCTTCGTTGATCAGCGCAATCGCGACCAGCCAGACCTTCGAATTGCCACCCTGAGCCTTGGCATGTCGCTGGGGAAATGGGCATCGATCAGCTTGTCTGCATTGCGCAATATGGTCGGAGAGAAGACCACGACACTATTTGCCATGGTGAACGTGCCGCTGGGTATGGCGACTAGCGCAGGGCTCAGTGCCGAGACTGTGCGCGGTGCTGGCAGGAATCGTGAAGGCACTGTCGCCACGCTGCAGCGAAATCTGCCGTCCGGCGAAGGCTTCGGCTATCGCGCAATGGTGCGCGATGATTCGAGCGGCGAGGCAAGTCTCACCCTGCAAAACAACGTTGGCACCTATACCGCCGGTGTGGCGCGCTCCGGCGGATCGATCTCGACACGGCTGGATGTATCTGGCGGCGTTGCGTTCCTTGGCGGCGACGTTTTCCCTAGCCGCCGCATCGACCAGAGTTTTGCAGTCGTTCGCATACCGGATTACCCGAACGTTCGCGTCTACGCCGACAACCAGCCTGCCGGTCGCACGGACGCGCGCGGCAACGCCTTGATTCCGCGGCTGCGGGCATACGACAACAATCTGATTTCTATCGAGCAGCGTGATTTGCCGATGGATGCGACCATCGGATCACTTAAACTGAGGATCACGCCCTATCTGCGCAGTGGCGTCGACGTCACTTTTCCGATCAAACATTCGCGCAGCGCCACCCTGACCATCCGTCTCGATGACGGCACCGCGCTACCAGTTGGCGCCACCGTGCGCGTTGCCGACAACGGCGAACAACACGTGGTCGGCTACGATGGCGAGGTCTATGTTGTCGGACTGGCCCCGCGCAATCGGCTGCGCGCGAACTGGCGTAAACAGGAGTGTGATATCGATGTACCGTTTTCGCCCACCAAGGATCCACTTCCACACTTGGGGTCGTTTGTCTGCAAAGGCGTACAACCATGAGCGAACGCTTGATGCCTTGCCTGCGACTTGAGCGGATTCACGCCAAGTCGCGACGAGCCACATGGTCTGCAGAATTTGCGGGAATGTTGGGGTTTTTCCTGATTGGCTTTTCGCCGTTCGGCGACGCGGCGTGCACAATTACGTCCACTTCCGTTGCGTTTGGTGCCTACAACGTGTTTTCCGCGCCGGCAGCGCCCAACGACACCGGCGTCGGCACGTTGCGCATCGACTGCCGGGGCGGCGGCGCGGCCACCAACTTTCCTGTGGCATTGAGCACGGGGCAAGGCGGCAGCTATGCCACGCGCGTGATGAACAGCGGCGCGAATTTACTAAACTACAATCTTTACACGAGCATTGCTCGGTCAACGGTGTGGGGAGACGGCACTGGTGGCAGCGTCGCTCCTACCGTGCGGCGCAACCGCACCACCACGCTCAGCGTCTATGGCCGAATCCCCGGCGGGCAGGACGCGGCCGTTGGTAACTACGCGGACACAATTATTGCGACGGTGACTTTCTAGCGACAAAGCGGCATTAGTCGAGTGCAGTTGCTTACATTGATCGCACCTTCATCACCATCGGCCATGCATACACACCCGGAGTACAGTCAGGCCGGAGAATGAAGCGGTAACTGAGCTCCTGTTGCGCGCCATTCGATACCAGGCCACGTACCACGATGGTGCCGCCATCGACGCCGAGCAGTGCGTTGTGAGCAAGGCCGGTCACCTGCACCGCCTGGAAAATATCACCGACGGGATGAAAATCAAGAAGGTATCCTGCACGATGGTTCGTTACCACCGAGAAGCGGGAGGCGGCCGGGACATCGATGTGGCCCTTGGCGATGTCGCTTGCGGTAACCGGAAACTTGCTCGTCTGGAAATCAAGGCTCAACTTCGTGGTGGCGATCACCTGGGCCGAAACCTGCAGAGTGGCGGTGGCCTGTCCTGCATCAGCAGCCGAAACGAATGGCCCGAGCGGGTTCACCAGCGCGATAACGGCGGCGATGGCCATCGCTATCCGGCTATTACCCAGCGAGCCACTACGACTTTTCTGCGCAGACGATACGACTTCTAGGTCGCTCGCCGTCGATTCGTGCGGCCTCGCCCAACTGCGTGCCCAGTCGCTGCCGCTCACGTGCAGCAAGTGCTGAGAAGTATTCGTTCCACCTCGCATAGTCCCTGATATCCGTACTTGCTGCGTGCTCGACCGGAGCCATTACGTCCCGTTGAGGGGCGATCTGCTGCGCGATTGTCGGCGCGTAAGCTCGATATGCTTATATCGGCTCCGCTAGGGCCTTACTTGATGGCGATTGATATTCTTTTGACGATTGACGCGAGTCTAACAATAGCTGGATTACGGGACGGAGGCTGTGTCGTGTGGCCGCATTGCCAAAGGCGACGCCTGCTCTTGCCCAAGATTACTTGCCCTATGCCCGCGCGTGAGACCACGCTGGCGACGGAGCTCACGAAAGATGCGTACGGTCGGGCGGCGTGGCTGTCCGAGTCAACAGCGTGTGAAGAAGGTAACGCAAGGCGGCGTGGAGCAGAATGGCAAGAGCGCCTATTGGCGGGCGTTTTCGAGCATTTTTGGCTGGAAGTGCTCGCGGAATGGCGAGTTTGCAATCAACCGTGTTCTGTCCATGATTGTTTTCTGACCACATTTGCTTTTTATCTAGATCGATACGGACAACGACCTGACGATGATGGTGCGCTGCAGAAGCCTCAGGGAAACCTCAGGGACAGACCACGGTTGTTTTTGAACTAAACAGCGGTAAATGAAAAGAGTACTTGAAGTTTCACTTGCGTTTGCCATTGCGTGCGGCATTCTTCAACTGCAGGGATTGGTCGCAGTTTTGGGAATCAAAGGGGTCGGCGTCGAATAGCACTTACTTAAGCATGAACATGGCTGCTGAGTGCGTTTGAATGCCGCGCGTCACATTGAATCGACTCCTTCCCCCGGCAACGGGGCAAGGTCGGGATGGGGGCGATGCCCGCTGCGAAGATACCCCCATCCCAGCCTTCCGCCACAAATGGGGGGGAGGAGCAAGTCCGCCGCGCATTAGATGTCGTCGCTGTGGAAAAACCGTCGATTCGGTGGCCAAGTAAGTGCCATTCCACGCTGACCCCTTTGATTATTTTTCAAAACAACCGTGATCTGTGCCCGATTGTTCCTTGATTCCTCATTTGCATTGTTCAATTCAACGCCGCCTTCGCCAATGCCAAGGCCTGATCTTCGGTCACGCCGGTATTCACCGTCAGGTAAAGCGGATGGCCGGATTTGTCCTTGAACCATAGTGTATCCAACGGGCCGAAACCATTGCCCTGCCGATCGCCCACCAGCACGCCGTCGCGCTCGGTTACCTTGCCTTTGCCCTTGCCTTCGATTTCTTTTCGCCAGCTGGCGTCCTTCTTTCCCAGCGCATAGCTGCCGAGCGAGAAATAACGAACCGTCATCGAGCCCTTTTCCTTACCGTCACCATATTTGCATTCCTGGAACAGTTCTTCTCCCTTTTCCCGACGCTGATAATGCTTGCCCATGATTGTCTGTACCTTCTCAAGGCTCAGCTTCGCGCAAAGCTGGGCAACGGATAGCCGGTACCCACTCGATGCGCGAATCGGCGCCTTGGATGAATCAGCGGGGGCGGATTGCGCGAGGGCGACCGATGAAAACGCCGCAGCAAAAATAATGATTGCGAGCCGGATAGTCAAAGGGAAAATCCTTTCGATAAAGAATAGCAAATGAAATACATCAGGCTCAAATTCCTTTCCCGCCGCCCAACACCACACTGGCCTATTCCGGGAATTTTTTGGCCTGAATAACCGTAGGAGACCACGGTTGCTTTCGAAAACAACCGTAGACCCGGATTGTTTCGATCAATGTCTTCTGGCCCATGTTTGATATTTTCGCACGCGTAGGGGTTTGCCGCTGACTACGCGGCACGCACAGATAGCCGCAAACCCGCTGCCTGCAATATCGGCAGCAAGCTGGATAGCTGCGAATTTCCCTTTTTGGACAACGTGCGGTAAAGAGCCTCGCGGTTGAGCCGTGTTTCTTCGGCGATCCGTGCCACGCCACCTTGTGCGTCTGCGACAAGGCGCAACGCGGCCATGAAATCCCTAGTGTCCCCAGTTTCCAACGCTGCTTCGAGCAAAGCGGCAGCGTGTTTGGAGTCGCTTTGCAGCCATTCGATGGTGGACGCGCGGTGACGCACGCTTTGCACCTGCGGTTTTGTGGCCGTCTTATTCATGGCGCGCTTGATCGTCTTTCCAGAGTTCGATGGCATGTTTAATGTCCCTTTGTTGGCCGGACTTGTTACCGCCGCAAAGCAGGATCACAACTCGCGAGCCCTCTTCGCCAAAATACACGAACATTCTAGGGCTGACTCATGTGATTTCTGGAGAGAACAAATTAGCCCTGACCTTTGGCGTTTTCAGATCAAACCTTGTATTCCTTCAACTCCTGCCGGATCACATGCCGAATAGTTTTTTCAATGGTCACTGCTTGAACCTAGAATCCTCAGTTGACCGCTTAACTTGACCAATAGGCACTTGATATGTTTGAAGATCACCGCGTTCTGGTCGTTCACCATTTGGGTGACAGCGCTACGGGTGTGATTGCACGCTTTTGCAGCTCCCTGGCAGCGTTGCTCCTCCTAGCAGGGTGAAGCCTGCTTCGTCGTCGCGCCTTGCCAGAAAGC
>Ga0163144_10007529_pt1 | contig 23866 bp, 16 predicted proteins | sample OliLak19BULKMAT1_FD_123175 | JGI IMG/M metagenome (GOLD analysis project Ga0163144, IMG submission 123175) | Freshwater microbial mat bacterial communities from Lake Vanda, McMurdo Dry Valleys, Antarctica - Oligotrophic Lake LV.19.BULKMAT1 | ecosystem: Environmental > Aquatic > Freshwater >...
ATAAATAGTGACTTTATTGGTGCTGATGAAATTTATGACTTTCATTTTAATCGATTGAATTCTGGGAGTCACAATTGGTTTGTATTGCATTTTAATTATTTATTGAATTTAATTCATTCTAAAATCTATTTTAAGTTTTATTTAATTTTGATTTCTGTTATAAGGAATTCATTTTTTGTTAAACAACCATTTTTAATTAAAGAAAATTTTTATATTTTGGAAGCTTATTCTTGTTTTTTAATTAAGATTGGGAAAGTTCTTATTAAGGAACAACCGGAATTTAGAATTAATAAATTTATAAATCAAGTCCCGGAATTCACCAAAGATAAGGCGGGTATTAACATATCAATTATATTATTACAGGTATTATATTTTTTAGCTGATAAGAGATTTAATAAATTAATAGATAGAATGGAATCGCTCAAGTTATATAAATATAGATATCTAAAGAAGAATGAAACTTTTAGATCTCAATGTTTTATTCACTTGATTTCTGAAGTGATTAGATCTGGTTTTAAGAGACAAGGAACTATGTTTAGATCAAACAAGTGGTTGATAAAATTAAAAGCAGTACCCATCCGCACCTACCCCGAGTCCGCGAACATTGAAATCATCCCTTACGAAGATTTATGGGAAATGGTTCTGGAGCTCCTGGACTAAACCATAATTTTGCTTAGCACCGTGTTTAGAATTTATTGACTAAAATTTGGCCTGATTTATATAGTCAAAATATAAAAATTATCGGCTAATATCATACCTTTGCAGCGATTTTAAGAAAATGATGCGATTTTACCAGTTGCCAATATATAAATCTCTGTTATTCAGTATATTATTTGCAATTTCAGTTTTACCTTCCATTGGTCAGGATCAGGGACAAAACCCTGCTCATAGAGATACTTCCTCAAAGGCTGCTGATACTCAACATGATGCAAATACAGACGCATCCCATACCGCACCTGGGGAACATGAAACTCATCACGAATTTGACCCAGCCGCGACCGCCTTTCATCACATCTCCGATCAAAATATCTACAGCATAGGCCCATTTAACCTGGCTTTACCTTGTTTATTATATACATCGGGTAAAGGCTGGGATATATTTTCCTCTTCCCGTTTTGGTTTTGATGCCTTTGGTCATGGGGATGGAAAGGTCGCTTATAATCAGTTTGTATTACATGAGGGACAGGTGATGAGGGTAGTGGATGCTAATTTTCCATCCGGCGAGGTACAAATAGAAAATTTTACCCACAAAGAAGCTACAAACAATAAAGGGAAAAAAATTGAAGTGCCTTACGTGGTTTATCAGGACAGGGAATATCTGCTTGATAAAAAAAGTACCGCAGATGGAGGTTTGTTCGGCGGTGGGGTCACTTCATTTTATGATTTCTCAATCGGTAAAAATGCTTTAAGTATGCTGATTGTCTGCCTATTGCTCGGTTGGATGTTTATCCGTATTGCCAGAGCCTACGCTAACAACCCTGGAAGGGCTCCCAAAGGAATTCAAAATCTCATCGAACCAATAATCATATTTTTACGCGACGAAGTCGCCAAGCCGTTTATTGGTGCCAAATGGGAGAAGTTTTTTCCTTTCCTGCTATCTTTATTCTTTTTTATTCTTGGGCTCAACCTGTTTGGGCAGGTGCCTTTTTTCGGTGGGTCAAACGTTACCGGTAACCTCAGCGTTACGATGGTGCTGGCCCTCCTGGCCTTCATCCTGACCACGATTAATGGCAATAAACATTACTGGCAACATATCGTCTGGATGCCCGGTGTACCTGCCTGGGTAAAAATAATTTTGACCCCTGTTGAAATCCTGGGTGTATTTATTAAACCCCTGACCTTAATGCTCCGGTTATTTGCCAATATCACCGCCGGTCATATGACCCTGGTCGTATTTGTAAGCCTCATTTTTATATTTGGTAAATCCGGCCAAAATGTAGGCGCTTCACTCGGGGCCTCAATCGGCTCAGGCCTCCTCTCCATCTTTATGATGGCCATTGAATTGCTGGTGGCTTTTATCCAGGCTTATGTTTTTACCTTATTGACAGCCTCTTATCTGGGAGCAGCTACGGAAGAACATCATCACACCGAAGAAAAACATCATTAATCAACATGAAAATTTTAATTCATTCATATAAACTTTATAAACTATGACAGGTTCAATTGCCGCTATTGGTATGGGTCTTGCCGTTATCGGCGCCGGCATCGGCGTAGGTAATATCGGCGGGAAAGCCATGGAAGCTATTGCCCGACAGCCGGAAGCTGTGGGTGATATCCGGGCTAATATGATTTTGACAGCAGCGCTGGTAGAAGGTGCTGCTTTGATCGCCTTATTATTGTCTTATCTGGCTGCTTAATCTTATTCCAAAATCAAACTGCCTGGTATTTACGATTGGTACCTGCCAGGCAGTTTTTATAAAGTTGATTTACCATGATTTACCTGGCAGATTTTAGTCCTATCAAACCGGAATTCGGTTTGTTTTTCTGGACCTTATTATTTTTCTTATTGTTTTGGGGGCTTATAGGCAAATTTGCCTTTAAGCCTATCACGGAATCCCTTAAAAAAAGAGAATCCGATATCCAGGATGCGATTGACCAGGCTAAAAAAGCCAGGGAAGAAATGAACAATATGAAGTCAGAAAATGAAAGGATTCTGGCAGAAGCCCGGGAAGAAAGAGCAAAAATCCTGTTGGAAGCCAAAGAAACTAAAAACAGCATCATTAACGAAGCCAGGGAAAAGGCCAAAGAAGAAGCAACCAAGGTAATCAGTGGCGCTATGATGGATATTGAAAATCAGAAAAAAGCCGCTCTGATCGAAGTCAAAGATCAGGTCAGTCAGATAGCCCTGGATATCGCAGAAAAAATTATCCAAAAGGAGCTGAAAAGCAACCCGGAACAACAAAACTTCGCTAAAAGACTGGTGGATGATTTAAACCTGAATTGATGTCACAAGCCCGTATTTCATATCGTTATGCCAAATCCTTACTCGATTTTGCTATAGCCCAAAACAAACTGGATAGGATCTATGAGGATATACTTAATTTAAAAACGGCTTGTTCGCTCCGGGAATTTGTCCTTTTGTTAAAAAGCCCTATCATACCATCGGGGAAAAAAGAACAAATCTTCAAAGCGATTTTTGAAAACCATTTTGACCCCATCACCTTTGGTTTTTTTAGTATCCTTCTGAAAAAAGGCAGGGAAATTTATACCCCTGAAATCGTCGAAGACTTTTTACTTCAATACGAAGCTTTAAATAAAAGGACCAGGGTTACCCTGAGTACAGCTACCCCCCTTACGGAAGAACTTATCGAAGCCATTAAATCAAAATTGACCGGTGCAGCCACCACCCGCGACCATATCGATCTGGAAACCAGGATCAAACCGGAACTTATAGGTGGCTTTGTCCTCGAATATGAAGATCAATTGTATGATGCGAGTGTAGCACATCAGCTTCACCTGATGAGGAAAGCCCTGTCCAACAATGATCAACTTAAATCAACTTAAATCTTCAATATATAATTAGCAAACGATTATGGTAAATATTAAACCGGATGAGATATCAGCGATCTTAACACAGCAGTTGTCAGGATTAAAAACCCAGGCTGAACTCGAACAAATCGGAACCGTATTGCAGGTAGGAGACGGAATTGCACGGGTTTACGGCCTTTCCATGGTGGAAGCCGGAGAACTGGTCGAATTTGAAAATGGGGTACAAGCCGTCGTACTTAACCTGGAGGAAGATAATGTAGGGGTAGTATTGATGGGGCCCTGGGATGAAATCCATGAAGGCAGTATCGTACGTCGTACCGGAAAAATCGCTTCCATCAATGTTGGAGAAGGATATCTGGGCAGGGTAGTAGATGCCCTTGGAAGCCCTATTGATGGTAAGGGCGCAATCCTGGGTGTTACCTATTCCATGCCATTGGAGCGCATTGCACCAGGTGTAATTTACCGCCAACCGGTCAACGAACCACTGCAAACCGGTATCAAAGCGATTGATAGCATGATCCCGATAGGCCGCGGACAACGAGAATTAATTATCGGTGACCGACAGACCGGAAAAACCGCAATTGCCATTGATACCATTATTAATCAAAAAGAATTTTACGACCGGGGAGAACCTGTATATTGTATATATGTTGCCTCGGGACAGAAATCCTCCACTGTAGCCAATGTGGCTAAAACCCTGGAAGAGCACGGTGCCATGCCTTACACTGTCATTGTGTGCGCTTCCGCTGCGGATCCTGCCCCCATGCAATTCTTTGCGCCATTTGCAGGCTGCGCGATCGGGGAATTTTTCAGGGATACCGGCCGGCCGGCATTGATCATTTATGATGATTTATCCAAACAGGCAGTAGCCTACCGTGAAGTGTCGCTACTGCTGCGTCGCCCTCCGGGCCGCGAAGCCTATCCTGGTGATGTATTTTATTTGCACAGCAGGCTTTTGGAAAGGGCAGCCAAAATCAATAGCAACGATGATATTGCCCGCAACATGAATGACCTGCCTGAATCATTGGTCAATGCCGGATTAATCAAAGGTGGGGGATCACTGACTGCATTGCCTATCATTGAAACTCAGGCAGGAGACGTTTCCGCCTATATCCCAACCAACGTCATTTCGATTACAGATGGACAGATCTTTTTGGAATCCAGCTTGTTCAATGCAGGGGTCAGGCCTGCCATCAACGTGGGCATTTCCGTATCGAGAGTGGGTGGAAACGCCCAGATCAAAGCCATGAAAAAAGTGGCAGGGACCCTTAAACTTGATCAGGCTCAATATCGCGCACTGGAAGCGTTTGCCAAGTTTGGATCAGACTTGGATGCCACTACCCAGGCAGCTTTGGAAAAAGGAAAACGCAATGTAGAGATCCTCAAACAACCACAATATTCCCCTGTTTCTGTTGAGAATCAGATTGCCATTATTTACCTGGGTACGTATAATATCTTAAGTACCGTGCCGGTAGAAAAAATGAAAGAATTTGAGGAAATGTTTTTATCCAACCTGGAGAAAAGGCATCCGGAAACATTAACGGAATTGCGCAAGGGTCAATTAACCAGTGATGGTGAAGCCAAATTGAGGGCACTGGCTTCGGAATTAACAGGCATTTACCGTAAAAAATAATCGAATGGCCGCCAATTTAAAAGAAGTAAGGGAACGGATCAAATCGGTCATCAATACCCAACAAATAACCAAAGCCATGAAAATGGTTTCAGCTTCCAAATTGCGCAGGGCACAGCAGGCTATTGTTCAGATGCGTCCTTATAGTACCAAATTGAATGAAATCCTGGGACATGTCATTGCCAGTTTGGGAGGTGAAGTAGAGTTTACCCTGGCCAAACGCCGGGAAGTAAAGTCTGCCTTGATGATTGTGATCACCTCAAGCAGGGGATTGTGCGGGGCTTTTAATACCAATATCATTAAAGCGGCAGCGACGGGAATTAAAGAAAAATTCAGTGAACAACGGAAAGAAGGTAAATTGACTATCCTTTGCATCGGTAAAAAAGGATATGATTATTTCCGGAAATATTTCCCCGATTGTAAAATCATTGGAGATTACGTGCCTTTGATTGAACCCATCAGGACCGATTTGGTGGATAAATTGGTCATCGACCTGATCCAGCGCTTCGAATCCGGGCAGTACGACAGCATTTATGTGGCTTATGGTAAATTCAAAAATGCAGCCACCCAGTTTCCCAGTGTGGAAGAATATCTACCGGTTCCAAAAATCAACTTACCCACTAAAGGACGGGGTAAGATCAAAGCGGATTATCTGTTTGAACCCGATAAACAAATTGTATTGGAATCCCTAATCCCCGCGCTTTTAAAAATCCAGATGAAGCGCTATATCACAGATACCTCTGCTTCTGAACATGGTGCCCGTATGACGGCGATGGACAAAGCCACTACCAATGCAGAAGAACTCCTGAAAGAATTAAAGATCAATTACAATAAGGCACGTCAGGAAAGCATTACCAAAGAGTTATTGGAGATCGTTGCAGGAGCGGTAGCCTTGAACAATTAATTACACCAGTTTATTCTTTATAAATTGCTCTGAGAGCACGGAGTGGTTCTATGTATTCAATTTGTTCTCAACGGCCGTAGTGAACTGATTGGTACTTGATACCCGGTTACCGTTTCGCCAAAAAATCCTAATGTTCAAACTAACCCTCCATTTTCAGTTGACATTTCTAGTAATATCATTTTTAGAGTAATTAAGTACCCGAAATGTTTAATTTAGCGATAACAAATAGGACTTAAACAAAATTGTATGAAATTCAAGGTGATCTTTTACCTATGCTGGTATAGTTTTTCTGCGATACAGGCTCAACAAATTTCCAGGGACGAGTTGATGTTTCTTACCCCGCTGTGGAAAGGTGATCGTTTTGCTGATGGACGGCCAAAAGTACCGGACGCCTTATTGCAAAGAATGAAACTGGTCACGCTCGAGGAAGCCTGGGCAGTTTTGAAAGGGGAAAATTTCAAACATCAATACGATGATGGCTGGCAGGTCATCAACCCAGACAGTGTATTGGTTGGTCGGGCACTGACAGCTACTTTTATGCCAGGGCGCCCGGATATCCAACGAGTGACCGATGACCGCGGACACAATAAAGATGGCCGGGTTAAATCTCAAAACTCATGGCCTATAGACCTTTTAGTCAAAGGGGATGTTTATGTTGTCGACCAGTTTGGCGCTCATGAAGACGGACCGACTATTGGTGACAACCTCGGAAATTCCATTTTTACCAAATCAGGCAATGGAATAGTGTATAATGGCGCTATACGGGATATCAACGGGTTGCGTGAAATCGGTGGATTTACTTCATTTTTCAGAACCTACCACCCTTCCCATCATCTCAATAATCCCGATGGTGAATTGAATACCACCCTGACCGGCATCAATACCCCAACCCGAATTGGCAAAGCTACGGTGTTGCCTGGTGATGTAGTTCTGGGCCGGGACGGAGGAGTGATCTTTATTCCGCCACATTTGGCAGAGAAAGTGGTAAAAACCTCAGAAGTCGTGAGATTGAGGGATATGTTTGGGCATCAAAGGTTGAGGGAACAAAAGTATACACCGGGACAAATTGATTCCCGTTGGTCTGCTGATATTGAAAAAGATTTTTCTCAATGGTTGAATACCCACATCGATAAACTTCCGGTCCCTAAAGAACAAATTCAGGAATTATTAAAAACCCGTACCTGGTAATGAAAAACAGAAGACAATTTTTAACCCAAAGTATGGCAGTAGCTGGGTTGACAGCTGCACCAGGACTTAGTTTTGGACAGGGATTTCAATCTGCGGTCCAGCGCAATCAGCAATATTCCATGCCAACCGATATAAAAATTACAGAGATCCGGTGTGGGTATATACGAAATGGCCACAGTTTGTTTGTAAAAATTTACACCAATCAGGATGTTTGGGGCTGCGGCGAAGGTGTTGATGCGACTCCGGGCACTTATCACCTCGTGAAAATGATGGGCGAACGATTAAAAGGTAAAAGTCCACTCAATGTTCATCGATTGTTTGAAGATATCCGGAGATCAGGATTCTTTGAAGGTGCGCAGTCCGGCATGTTTGTAGCCGTGCTTTCGGCCGTAGAATCAGCCCTATGGGATTTAGCGGGCAAGATTTTAGGGTTGCCGGTTTATCAGCTGCTGGGCGGCAAGTTCAGAGATCGGATCCGGGTTTATATGGATACGGCACTTTATCAAAGTCAAAATCCAAAACCAGCTGAATTTGCTGCGGCCGCGAAACAAGCAGTTGAAATGGGTTTTAATGCTATAAAATTTGATGTCGATCAAGCTAATGACCCGAATAAATACGATCGCTACAATTGGACCGCCAGCCCAGCTGAGCTTAAGCGGATGTTCGATCAAATCTCGGCTGCAAGACAGGCAGTTGGTCCCAATATTGATATTTGTGTAGATATGCATGGCAGATACGATGTCACTACCGGTGAACGGGTCGCAAAACTTTTTGAACCATTGAATCTGATGTGGCTTGAGGAACCGGTGCCTGCAGAGAACCCGGAAGCTTATAAAAAGATTGCCGACTCCACCAGCACACCAATCTGTGGCGGGGAAAATCATTACCTGGCTCATGGTTTCAGACAATTGCTTGAAATGAATGCAGTGGATATTGTCATGCCTGACCTGCAAAAGGCGGGTGGACTGGGGGAAGGCCAGCGCATAGCCAATCTGGCGAATTTGTATTATGTGCCGTTTGCCCCACATATGGTAGCTTCTTTCCTGGGGGCGATGGCCTCGTGCCATGTCTGTGCTTCAGTGCCGAATTTTATGATATTGGAATGGCAAATTTATTTTCATACCAACCCAATGTTTAAGGAAATTATCCGCTATGATGGAGATATGGTCGACAAAGGATTTATACCTCTTTCTGAAAAACCCGGGGTAGGCGTCGAAATCAATGAAGAAGGAATGAAAAAATACGCTACGCCAGGAATGCCTTTTTTTGAATAGAAATATTATTCCGGGCATTCCATTTTTTGAATAGAACTCTATTCCGGGCATTCCATTTTTTGAATAACCAATTTTGCTTTGCATGCCTTTTCAAAGAAATCTTTTCTTTCGAATGTCTCGCAATAAAATCACTACCGGGGTCCAAGTGCATGCCCATGGGTGGATCCGATTTTATTTTGACAGCCGTTTTAAAGATCACCATTACTCCATCGTGCCAGTTTTCCAATGGATTTAAATGGAACCAATAAATAGTTATTCAGGTTTTGTAATTTAAGTAATATTACATGTCAGATATCCTCATACAGATTATAGACCGGGACCGGGTTTTTCATAATATAGACGTACCTACAGAAATTGACCTCAATTTGATGGAACTGGCTAAAGCTAACAATCTGCCTGTTGCCGGTACCTGCGGTGGAATGGCCCTGTGTGCAAGTTGTCATGTATATGTCAATAGCACCCATGACTTGCCTCCACCCAGTGAGGATGAGCTTGCAATGCTAGATCAGGCATTTTATGTAGAAACAAATAGCCGGTTAAGCTGTCAGATAAAAATCAATGCAAGTCTTGATGGCCTTCAGGTTACGTTGGCCCCGGTTGGTCTTTAAATTCGATTCAGACCAGATCAATCAACTTCGATTTTTGACAATGTTTTCAAAAACAAGGGATCTACCTGCAAACCCAACCCGGGACTATCATCCAGGTGAATTTCATTAGTACGCTTATAAAGGGCACCCCCTATCACCGGATCCTCGCTCAGCATTAAAGGGCTGTCCATGTCATAATAAACCACTTGATCCGAAGAGACCGCCAGGTGAGCCAGAGCGGTGATCCCTATTCTGCTTTCACTAAAACATCCAACCTGGCACGGCAGTCCATGGCGTTCAGCCAGGTGTAAAATTTTAAGGGCTTCCTGAATACCTCCGGATTTACCCAGTTTAATATTAAACTGACTGCATGCATTCAATGTAATCAGGGCCAGTGCATCGTTGGAGTCAAACAAAGACTCATCAGCCATGATAGGTATAAGACTTTGTTTATGGACTTTTTTTAAAGCCTGAATATCCCTGGCACTAACCGGTTGCTCACAATGTTCTATGGAATATTGATGTATTTCCTCCAACACGGAAACAGCATCCTCAGGGTTCCATCCCTGGTTGGCATCGATACGGAGTTTGATAAGAGGTCCCAGGGCACTGCGGATTTTTTCAACCCTGGAGATATCTTGATGAGGTGCTTTTCCCAATTTTAATTTTATTTCGGTAAATCCTTTTTGTACAAACCGGCAGGCGGATTCAACCATGGATTCAGGAGATGCAATCCCAATAGTCATATCGGTTTTCAAAACTTTTACCTGACCACCCAACAATTTATATAAAGGTTTATCCTGGATTTTTGCATAAATGTCCTGTAATGCCATTTCAAAGGCACTCTTTATACACCAGTTGAATGCAATAGTGGAGTGTAATTGTTCGATGCAGGAAGTCAAATCCATAACCCTTTTGCCAATTAATGATTTTGCAATCAGGGTACCGGTGAGCAACTGGGTCGCCTGGTTTTCTCCTTGAATAGTCTGGTAAGGACTCGCTTCGCCCCATCCGTTCCAAAGAGGGTCTTCACATTGTAGGTGGACCAATACATTGTGTGCATGCGTTATAGTTTCCAACGCAATTACAAATGGATCGGTCAACCGGATGTCGAAAGGGTAGAGGGTGATTTTTTTTATCCGGTCGGAATTCAATGAGTCGGGATTTAAAATCGGAAAATAAAACGGGTTGGCTCGGCGAATAAGCGGGATAATTTTTATAAAATGTCTTTAACCAGGATCATAGGCATATTGGAAAATTCTTCGGCGGCTTTTGGAAAATGATCGCTGGTGGTGAACCCGGCATGTTGCAAAATCGCATTGGCAGCTACCAACTTGGGGTGGCTTTGTGCAAATAAAGCGTTTACGCCCATTTCTTTTCCAGCTGCTATGGTCTTATTCATCAGGCTGGTGCCTACATATCTTCTTCGAAAACCTTCATCGACCCACAAGTGCACCACTTCCCCGAACCGGAAACTTCGTCGGATTAAACAAATACATCCAATAATGGATTCCCCCCAACGTGAAAAGTAGACTACACCCTGATTTTTAAGCAGATGTTCTTCAACATTGAGCATGTAATTGTCCATCTCATCAACATTGAAATATTTGTTTTTAAATTGGTTCCAGAAATTCTGTATGAGAATCTGGCCATTCTGCACATCCTCAAACCGAATGAGTTGAACATTGCGGAGGTCTGCCCTTTTTTTTTCCTTTTTAATCCGTTGGAAAAAACTCTTTTTTTCTAAGGAGTTGTTGAGGGCTTCAATATTTAACCAAAGATCCGGGGCTACTTCTTTGACCCAGAAATTAGTGGCGTCCTGAGTGGCCTGCCAGGCAGGTTTGAGTTCTATGATGAGTTGATGAGCTTTTTCAGAGGCTTTGATAAATCTTTTCCGTTTATCATTGCGATCAGACATTTCTTTGACCAGTCCATGTCTCAACATTTGATTGACCGTATAGACTACATCCGGGTGCGTTTTATTTTGGATATCTGCCAATTCAGTTATAGTATACGGCCGATCTTCGTCGTTAAAAATCTGGAGAATGGCATGCCAGCGGTGTGGAATATTGATACCTAACTCATGATAAACCCGCATTTCTTCTTCTATCAGATGATCGGCAAACTGCCTCAACCGGGTATGAAGTGAACTTATTTTTGGGGTCATAAGTATGATCTAAACTGCTGAAAAATACATTGATATATTGATATTTTTGGCTTTTTCTTATATTCAATTTTGAAATCTATTCAACCAGCCTGCTATAATGTGCGCCAAACTATCTGATATTCTTGATAGCGATAGAAAGAGCGCATTCGTAGGAAGGCAGGCTGAACTCCAGCTTTTCCAGGCTATGATTAAAAAAGAGCTGGATTACCTCTTGTTATATTTTTATGGACCGGGGGGACAGGGAAAAACCACCTTGATGAAAAAATGTATGGAGCTCTGCGCCGATCTCGGGTTTCCATTTATTCATCTGGATGGCAGGGAAATCAATGCACATCCTTCCAGTTTTATCGAAGCACTTCATGATAAATTACCATTGCGACCTTTTGAAAATGTTTTTGAGGCTTTGGATAAACTTTCGCAAAACTATATACTTTTCGTAGATACTTATGAAAAGCTGAAGCCCCTGGATGATTGGGTGAGACAACGTTTTTTACCACAATTGCCTGCCCATTTCAGTACGGTGATCCTCGGCAGAAACCCGCCTGCTTTGGCCTGGACTATGGATCCCGGGTGGAAAAAATACATGAAGTCCATTCAGATCCGCAATCTAAGTCCGGAACTTTCCAGAACATTTTTATTAAAGAGAAACATTCCTGAGCCCATGGTGCGACGGGTCATGGAATTTACCCATGGACACCCCTTAGCCCTGTCTGTAGTGGCTGATATTTTCGGTCTGGATCCTGGCCAGGAATTTAATCCAGACCGTAGTCCCGATCTGATCAAAACGCTTTTAGAATTATTTGTTCAAAATGTACCGGGCCCTGCACATCGGGCGGCCTTGGAGATCAGTTCATTGGCCCATGTGACTACGGAATCATTGCTTCAGGAAGCATTGGGGATGGAACAGATTCAAGGCATTTTTGACTGGATGCGAAATTTGTCATTTTACGATCAAAACGTGTCCGGAATTTTTCCGCATGAAATTGCCCGGGAAGCACTGAGCAGGGATGTCAAATGGAGAAACCCCGATTGGTATAGCAGCCTGCATGAAAAAATCAGCAACTATTATATTAAAAAATTAATGGTCGGCAGCGGAGCCAGTCAACGAAATGCCTTGTTTGCGTTGATCTATCTGAACCGTTTAAATCCAATGGTTAAACCATTTTTTGAATGGCAGGAAAATGGTTCATTCTGGCAAGATCAGCTTAAACAGGAGGACATACCTCTTTTGCAAAATATCGTCAGGAGCCTGGAGGGTAAAGAGTCGGAAAAACAATTTTTATACTGGTCGAAACATCCTGCTACTGAGATCTGGGTATACCGTAATTCAAACGGGGAACCTGTTGCGTTTACTTTAAAGATAGAAGTCGACAAAATTAATGAAAAGGACCAGGTAGATGATCCTGCAGTACAGGCTATTCTGAATTATTCCCATACCCACTTTGCTGTCCGACCCGGGGAGACCTTTACCCTATTCCGTTTTTGGATGGCCGCCGGAACCTATCAGAACATATCCAGTTTACAAAGTGTTATTTTTCTTTCCATCGTTCAATATTATTTTACACCTGGTTTAGCAATCAGCATGTTGTCCTGCGCCCGCCCAGCGTATTGGAAAGAGGTATTGACATACGCTGATCTGACCTACCTGCCTGCACTGGAATTTGAATCAGAAGGAATTGTTTTTGGCTGGTATTATCATGATTGGCGGAAGCGCCCACCCCTGGCCTGGCTTGACCTGCTTGGAAAACGGGAGGTGGAAATGGTGGGCCAATATGATGAAGCGAGCACGGAAGCAGTTACTATGTTGGTGTTGAGTGAGGAAGAATTTGATGAATCTGTCCAGCAGGCCATTAAATCCTATCACCAATCGGATCTTTTATTATCCAACCCCCTGCTCAAATCCAAATTGGTGCTTAATAAGGTCACCAAAGAAATGAAGGATTATGACAAAATTAAAATCCTCAAATCCTTTATAGACCAAATCCTGAAGGAAATCGCAGAATCACCCGTTGATGGAAAATATCACCGCATCTTATACCGAACTTTTATTAATCCGGTGGGATCTCAGGAAAAAGTTGCCGATTATCTGAATATGTCGTTTAGCACCTATCGGCGATATTTGAAAACTGCCCTGGAAAAACTTGTTCGATTGTTATGGAAACTTGAAATGGAAAAAAATTGATCATTTCGTATGCCGGTTAGTCTATTGCATCTGGGCAAATAGATATGCATTTCTTTTTAATACCCATTGCCATACCATGCCGTCGTCAGGATCCATGAATGCAGATTGAAATACAAATTTGTTTTTAATCAACAAATGATTTGATCCGTTCTTTACCGGCAAGGTATGGGCCATGATAATTTTAATTTCCTTATGCTCAAAAGCTTTACGTGTTAAATTTCGAATTACCTCATCGGCATACCCTTTTAACCGGAAACCCTCAGCTATTTCATAGCCGATTTCAACAGTGCCAGACTGATCGGGACCTCCTTTAAAACCGGCCTGACCAATGTAGGAAGAATCTAAAGGGTTGACAATGGCATAACTTATCCAGGGAGGCAAGGCCTGGGTGGTTTTCAAATGTAGAATTATAGAGTCTATAGCTTCCGGAAATTCTGTAAAAGGCGTTGGAAGATGATAGCCGGTAAATAATTTAAATTTTTCAGTTCCGGCACTCATTGCTTCCATCCATTCCGCGGTCAACGGCAACAATACTAAGCGATCGGTATGTATTTGATAATCAATCATATAGATTTGTACATTAAAATTGAATAAGATTTGACCAATAAGTGAATAAAGGAGTCTGATTTTTTTCGGACTACTTGATAGTAAAGTTACCCAGACCAATCCTTTTTACTAAGGGCAACCTTAAAAATTGTATACTGAATGGAACAAACACAAACCAAAAAACAATTATTTACCTGAAGGGGGAAAAAAATAAAAAGGTGTCTTATAGTTGGGATGGAGCATCCATGCTGAGACAAATGGGGTTGTTGCCTAATCTACGATAAAAAAGGCCGGTGAAATCTTCAATTTTCACCGGCCATATTCATAAATCAAATTTAAATACCGCTTTTAATTCATATACTGGGATTTTAGTGTCTACAATTTTAGGATCATTTTTCGGCTGGCATTAAAAAAGGCACTTTCAAATTTATAAAAATAGATTCCTGCAGCAGGAAAATCAAGGTCATCGACCAGGACTTCCTGATAACCTGCATTCCAAATTTTCTCAATAGATTTTATTTGTTTACCGGTAAGGTCATAAAAACGGAGGTGCCCTCTACCGCCTTGATGCAGTTGAATTCCAATGATCGTGCTTTTCGTAAATGGATTTGGATAATTCTGAAGTAATTGATCATCGGCAAAAACGGATTGTCCCTGTGCATCGGAAAACTTCAAGCCCAGGTCTTTTAATTCACCTTTTCCTTCATAACTTTCAGCAAGGGTACGTTTTGAACTGATGCGGAGATGATCGCTGAGTTTCATATTCCGCAAAGCTTTGAACCGGAAGCTAAACAATACCTCATTCTCCCGGAAATCCAAGGAATGAATCTGCTGCCAGCTAAAGGTGATTTCACTTTCATTGACCCAGCGCAAACCTATATTTTCAGGTGTAAATGTTAACTGCTTTGCCTCCAATTCGAAAAAGGACAATCCTTCAAAATGTAAGGTACCCTGGAACCCCGTGATCCCTCTGAAATTGGGGGAAGTGAACCCGATATTTACCAATTGACCTTTTTGAACATATTGATCCATGACCGTAAAGATCAATCCGGTATTGGATCCGCGCATTTCCGGACCTGTCAGGGAGTGCGGTTGGGCAGAAAAGTTTACATCACCCACTTTTATCCCCGTAAAATCCAGTCGGGTATCCTGATTGATTTCAGAAACAACCGTATTAACGGGATAATCAAAAGGATGATCAGGGTCGTTAAATTTATACGATCCTGGTATAAACCTCCAACTCTCGCTATGAGGTAAACTATCATAAATCCCGAGTATGAGTTTCCTTAATTCTATCAAATCGATCACATTGATATCCCCGTTGTGGTCTGCATCCGCTGCAATCATTTTATAGGGGCTGCTTAAAGCACGTTCCCCTTTTATATGCTTTTCAATCAATAACAGGTCCAGTGTACTGACCCCATTCATTGGATGGTCATTGCGGTGAGGAGTTACCTGGATGTTACCTTTGCGGGGTATTCCCGGATACGTATAACTACCATCTGAACCGGTAATCTGAATAGGGTAGCCTTGCCCATCTGATTTGAGCTCAACCTGAACCAACTCAACTGCCTCTTTTTCTTCTGTTACAATATTTCCGTTTATAAGGATATAATTTAATAAGGTGTTGGTGTCTGCGCATACCCCGGCAGGCTGGCCAGGTGTACCTGAATTGTCCTGCAAGAGCACATAAGTCTTGCAAACATCGCTGTTGCCTCCTTCATCCATGACCCAGATATCTAAAGGAAGCGTAGCTGATTGCCCGTTTGGTATGTCCTGGCAGGTAAAGGTTTTGGACGGAACGTTTCCTGCTGCATCAAAACTGAAGGTTAATTTATCTGCTGTACTGCAATTGTCGGTACTTCCCCGGTTAAAATCCGATGCCCAAAGTTCAATGTTTCCCGAAGTGGGCATAATCACGGTGGCAACACCATTCAGGCAATAAGGTGTCGGGGCTTTACAATCCCTGATATTTAACTTGCTTATACAGATCGTCGTATTTCCACAATGATCCTGAGCAGTAATACGAATGAAGTAAATCCCGGGTTTAAATGGGCCGGCAATATGGGTGACCTGATTCCTGATGCCATCATCAAATTGACCGTCCTGATCATTATCAAAGGCCAGGTCATACCGTAAATTGGAAGCACAATTGTCTCCGCCCTGAATCGGTATATGGACCGGAATATCACATCCTTCTCCGGTAAAACAAATCAGTGTGTCTATACATCGGACAGACGGCGCTACGTCGTCATACACCTTGATCACCTGGGTGTACTTCAGGATACCATCTCCATTATCTTTTATGTGCCTGAACAAACAATACCGGTCAGTCTGATTGGCCCTGAGCCGGTCATCCACTATGATTTCAGGGTTTTTAAGCCCATGCTGAGGATGGAGGGCATCATAACTGCAAGTATTTAGTAAAGTCCATGTCCGCAGAATTTTAAAACAGGCATTTTCAACGAGATTAAATGTATCATCCTGATAATGGATACCTATTAATTCGCAGTCGTCATCAGCCACGACCGGTTTTCCAGCCTGGTCAGGATGCAGGGCTTCGGGGTCAGTACAAACCACTTCTATGTCCTCCGGAAAAAGGACTTCAAAATCACTTCGGTGTTTTATCAGTATTTTTTGACTACATGTGGATTGGTTCCCGCATTTGTCCTTGATGGTCCAGGTCCGTTCAAGCCATCCGATACCACAGTTGTTTACAGAACCCTGATCCTTAAAGGTCACCGAATCTATAAGACAATTGTCCAAAACCAAAAACTCAGTAGACTGCAGAACGCGACGGGTATGGTTTTTATCAACAATGAGCGGTTTGTAAAATAACTCGGCGGGGTTTATTTTTTGGATATTATCAAAACGATCCAATTCAAGCCAGGCTCTGCAGTATACCGGTTGCCAATTATTTATTTTGTCATAACCGCACCCCTCCGTTGGGGTCTGGTGGTCGTCATGACTTGGTATTACACTACCACCATAATATCCATATTGTGTAGAATCACCAGATCGTTTTATTGCCTGTGGCCAGACCGTGTATTCATCTCCCTGAGGGTCACAAATCGCCCAAGCCCATTCGACATCAATTCCCATTGCACCATCGCAATAAATAATTAGATCTTCCAGCGAGTCGCAAGTCGGCTTTTGTTTGTCGTCAGCTAGCAATTGAATCATACAATCATTGTACAGTTTTTTAGGGCAATCATCGGGTGGGATCATATTTCCCAATAATCGGTCACAGCTTTGAGGTAAATCCAAGGTCTGATAATAGGCGATATTATACACGTCCAGGGCGTTAAACGTATTGATCAGTTTCGATTTACATTGCCAGGGTCCCGGGATATTACATTCTTTGGATCCGCTGCTGCTGTTAAACGATTTATTAAACAACACTCTATAACGCCAGGAGGTGTTGTAACAAAACCAGGCATGCGGGCTGCAAGGGAATACATGGGGGTCGTATTGGGGTAAATCACAGGCTTCATAGACCCTTAATACTACTTGTTGTGTCCCGCATTCATTGATATCCAGGCTGTCTTTAAATACATAACAATTGATCCAGTCTTCGATGTATTCATCGTACCAGGATTTGTGATTCCAGTATTCTTTTGCGCCACATTCGTCTTGCAATGTTTTAAGAAAATCTGCTTTGGCGGCTTCAATTGTCGAACTAAAAGCTACGGCGAAATGCAGGTTGGTACAACAATTATCAAAACTACCATTATCCAGGTCTTTGGCAATGATCCGGCTCCAGCAAGAATCGGGGTCCAGGGTCAGTTGTGTAGTTTCATGACATACGGGATTAGGGGGAGTCTCATCGTGTACGGACACATAAATGGAATCTGTTGTAAAATGGTTGCATTCATCTGCTAAGTGAATGTAAATCTTATAATTTTCTCCAACCGGTATCCTGATCCGTGCAGGTAATTTTCCGGAAAGGGGAGTAGATCGGTTGGTTTCTTCCGGATCATTATAAATAAACAAATAGGATTGAGTTACATCGCTGCAATCGGTGAACTGTGCAGGAGCTAAATCGAAAAAGGCATAGCAGTCGTGTGGATCTGCTTTCAGGCTGATGTTCCTTTCCAGGTTTTGTACTACCGGGGCACTGCGGTCTTCCACTTTGATCAACTGGGTGCATTTGACTTCCTGACCTGTGCAATGATCACCGATAATCCAGGTCCTGACTATTTTATACCCGGGCCCGCACAACTCAGTCCGTTGGTCTTTATAAATTACAAACAGTTTACAGGCTACGTTGGAAGGCCAAAGTGGGTAACCATCGATGGTGGGAGCCCCGCTGGAAAGAGGGTTGAGGAGATCAGGGTTTACCGTGCACTCAAAGGTTATATCGGCAGGACAAATTACCCGGGCTAAATCGATGCGTTGTATAAAATAGGTTTTATCACACGTTTTAGTATTGTTCCATACATCTTTTACGCTTAATGTTCGGGTAAATATTCCCTGAATTTCACCTTTCTGACAACCTAAGTCCTGCCATACTTCTTTAATAATACTTACTTTGGCAGGACCACTACAATTGTCCTGCACGATTTGCATGGATGGTAAGGTATTTAATTGAAAACAATAAATGGTATCGCTGGTACAATCGAGGGGAGGTGGACTCTTATCTTCCAGCGTCACGGTGCCCCAGCAGAAATTTGAAGAACACGACGCCACAGAAACACTGAAAATCAGTTTCTGCCCCAGATATTCCCTTCCTGCACAATTGGAGGGCAATTTTTTTCCATAAGAATCGTAAAGGGTAACCGTATAAAATTCATCCGGTAATAGCGGGCCGGTGATCAATTCACTGGCTTTAAAACAATGACTGCAGCCCGGGCCCGATTCCACTGATGCATTGGTATTATTGATACAAGTCAGGGGCCGACACAAATAAAATATTGCCGGGTCGTGGTCGTCTTCATCCTCAAACAACCTGCTGTCACCAAAGATATTGTTATCATCCCCGGTGTTGGGTTGACCACCTGTATCATTATGAGGATCGGAATCCAGGTTGCTGTCAATATCCATGAGTTTATTGCCATTGGTATCGCTCGCACCACTGATTTCAGCGTTATTTATGGCCACACTTAATTTTAATTGTTCGCTTAGTTTCAAGTCAAAACAGATTTTGACACTGTCTTCAATGGCCAGGCCTCCGGGAGGTAGCCCGCCATTCGCCTGACATAATAGAATGGTTGCCGTTCCGTTTCCCTGATCTACCCAACCAGGGGTCAGAATTTGTGATCCGGGAGCTGGAAAGTAGTCAATCACGGTGATACTGTCGGCTGCAATAAACCCTTGATTATATATCGTAAGGCAGATGGGTACCACTCCGCCGGGTTTAACCATGAAAGGGTCATTTGGTGAGTTGATGGTTTTTATTAATGCCAGGTCACCCAATGCCTGTAGGCCCCCACAATCCAAATCGATCAATAATCTGTGTTCACAAGTATCGGAATTACCGCAGTTATCCGAAATGGCATACTTTCTCGTTATAACGAGATAATCCAACTCTTGTTTAAAAGTCTCTTTTGCTAAATTAAAACTGCTGGAATCAATGCCACATAAATCCGAAATGGATCCACCATGGACGAAAAATGAATCTAAATTATTGAATGGAGGAAAATAACACTCATTAAAGTCGGGTGGGCAGGTGATGGATGGTGGGGTAATATCAATGAACGTAATCGTATCTGACCTGAATACACTATTGTTACACGTGTCCTTGGCTGTAAACGTATAGACAATCTTGTAGTTTCCCGGGCACAAGCTATCCAGCGTGGATCTCACACTGGTGACCGGCACAACCCCATCGCAATTGTCAGTCGCTATTGGAATAATAGTAGAGAATTCATCGCCACAGGTCAGGGTATCTGTATTGGTTGGACCACTCAAGGTTGGAGCTTCATCATCATTGACAATGATGAGTTGGACACACCGGCCTAAATTCAGACATTCATCAGTAGCCAGGTACACGCGGTAGATTAATTTTTTATTTAAACATTGTTCTTGGACAACCGAGTCTTTTAAATGTTCCACAAGGGGAGTGCTACCACAATTGTCGACAGCCGTCACCGATAGAGGATTGGGGCTGGGTATTTCACTCATACATTCCACCATGGTATCTCCGGGGCAGGTCAATATCGGGGCCTCGTGATCATTAATGACGATAGTCTGGATGCATTTTTTTATATTTTGACAACTGTCCATTGCCTGGTAGATACGCAATATCGTTTTTTGATTTTCACAGATGTCATTGATGATGGAATCTTTTACAAAAGATACTGAAGCTGTACCGCTGCAATTATCCGAAACGATCAGCCGGTCAGGATTAACAGGAGGCAATGAAGCCAGGCAGTCCACCAGCGTATCGGGCGGACAGGTCAGGCTGGGTGGCGTCGTGTCGCTTACGGTTATGATCTGTATACAGAACGATAGATTATTACACGCATCCGCAGCAGAATAAATCCGATATATTATTTTCTGATTGACACATTGTTGATTGGTAATAGAATCTTTGACAAAAATGGCGTTCAGTGAACCATCACACCGGTCTGTGGCGCTAATGGATGAAACGTCGGGTTCCGGCACACTGGTGTTACATTCCACGGAGATTGCAGCAGGACAATTTATTACAGGAGGGATTGAATCCTTAATGCGTAAGGTTTGAATAAATCGGGCGGTATTACCGCATAGATCCGTAGCAGTATAGATTCGGTGCAAGATTTTATTATTCAGGCAAAGGCTATCTGAGGTAGAATCTCTGACAAATTTCTTCAACGGGGCTTCTGAACAATTGTCCATTGCCATAATGGCAGCGGTATCCGGTGGTGGCACATCCGATAAACACAGATAAGTTTGACCAGGAGGGCCTGTGATCAATGGCTTGCTGGTATCTTTTACATAAATAAATTGTGTATCAATAGCCGTATTGTTGCATTGGTCTTTCACGGTCCAAATTCGGAATATGGTATCAAACGCTGTGCAAACTTTTTTAACGACATCCCGATTGGAGTAAGTCAGCATATTACAATCATCCATCAGATTGGCAATGGGTCCCAGATTGTTGACCGACGTATCGATCATACAATCAACTCCAATATACAGTTGAGTATCCCTCGCCGGAGTAAATGTCGGAGCCGTATTATCAACGAATATAAAACTATGGATGCACAATGCCAGGTTTCTGCAAGAATCCCGAATAGAATAACTTCGTTCAATGGTGAAAAGGCAATTTTGATTCAGTAGGGTTTCCTCGCCGATATATTGCCAGGTACTCGTATCTATTGAACAATTGTCTGTAATATTTCCACCTTGAAGGAGTAAACTCCGATAGAATTCTGACCAACTAAAATATCTCGTGGGCAGGACTTCGCCACAATGCAGAATTTTTGAAGGACATACGATCGATGGGGTGGTGTTGTCATCTATTAATATTTCCTGAATACATCTGGCTGTGTCTCCACAGATGTCGACAATGGAATAGGTGCGTTGGATGGTTTTAGGATAAAATGTGGTGATTAATTTCTGTCTGGAAAGTGTAAAGCTTGCACTGTCAATACCACAAGATGAATTTACATTACCACCTGCTGCCAGAAATGCAACCAAAGAAGGGTATGGTGCTGGTTCTTCTTCCGGGCACATGGCAATTGTATTCACCGGACAACTCAGACTAATTGCTTCTAATTGCCTGAAGCGTTCGAGATGAGCAGGGTCTTTCTGGTCTGATAAAGTAACAAGGAACAGAAATAAATAATAGATAAGCGCATTGGTATATGGTAATTGAAGATTCATGTAATTTGACTTTACGAACAGGAATCAAAAAACAAGAACCATGCCACATATTAAATATTATTATAATATGAGTAATTACTAGACATATTGCAATATTATTATATGTATCGATTTGAATATCAATATAAAGAATTAAAAAATTTTAAAAAAAATTAATTAATAGCGCCAGGATTTAAGGTCAGCGTTTAGAGGTGCACGCTGTTGAACTTCAGCGGTCCATTTGGGTATAAAATAACGGTGATACCTGAGTCTGGAAATTGCATTGGGTTGGGTTTGATCTCCGTTCCAGCAATGTTCGGCCCGGTCGCCATATTCTACTTCACCATCATAATATGGTTCGGTGGTGGTCTTCAGAAATTCTTCGGTCAGGTAGACGGCATTGTTGAGGTAATAATTGTCCATATCTCCACAATACAGGTGAATTCGACCCTTCCATTGATGACCATATTTTTTCCAATCCCTCTTCAAAATATAGGATAAATCATAATTCTCTTTCCAGTATTCAGCCACTTTTTTATTGATCACTCCTGTTTGTTTGTCAAATAGGTGTTCCGGATAACCATCTTTAGCCTGAGGAGAATAAGTGGCCTCCCAAATATCCCATTGCTCCCCACTGCGGCTGTGGGTGCCCAGTACCAGCTCCCGCATATTCATATCCCGCACGGTGGTGCCTAATTGACCGAGGTAATTTCGTGTACCCGGTCGAAGCATGTTCTTAAAATTTCCTTCGTAATAATAGGCATTAGGATCTTCGTACAGATTGATCAGGCAATAAGCTCTGAAATCAATGGGATCAGGACAGGCTGCATAACAACCATTGTATTGATCGGGATAAAATACCTGGACTGCCAGGGCTTCCCAACCCCCGGTCGAACCTCCATAAGTAAACCTTGCCCAACCTTCACCAATACCCTGGAATTTTTTTTCAATATAGGGGATCAATTCATAAGTTATGGCATCTCCCCAAGGCCCCTGACTAGCGCTGTTCACCGCATAACTGTCATCGTAATAAGGAGTAGGGTGCTGGATTTCAATCGCCAGGACCCTGGGAAATCCGGGACCCGTCCAGATTTTATAAAAGTCATAAGCTTCCTGCTGCTGGATGATGTTGTAACCCTTTAAATTAAATCGCTCATTGTAATCCGGTTTTAAAGTCGAATCGGGAGGGTGAGTCCTGAATCCACCAAAATCATCCGGAAAATGCCCATGGAAAATGGCCAGGGGATATCTGGCTTCGGGATGCTGGTCAAAACCTTCCGGTAATAATACGTGTGCCCCCAAAAACATTGGCCTGCCCCAAAAAGCAGAAAGCAGCTTGGATTGTATTTTGATGTGTTTAATGTATTTGGTATCCGCCGGTTGTTCGATCGGTGGAATGGTTTGGTTTAAATTAATTTTGAAGAGTTGAGTACCTGAATTTTTAATATCAATTTTCACCGGGATAGAGTACAGATTTCCAGGCGCCTGGTTCCAATGTTGGCCTTCACCACGATCCATGGGTACCTTTATAGTTTGACCAGTTTGAAGTTGGACGGTCTCGTAAACATGTAAAACAGCCTGAGCACGATAAGTGCCGGGTGGCACGTCCTTTAAGGATGCCAGGGGATATCCTACTATCGCTTCGTTTAATTTTATTTTATTGGGTTGTTGCCAGTGATTGACATCAAGTCCAAAGATTTGCTGGGAGCGCAATCCATCATTGACCTGAAAACGGGGTTCCCCAATAGTATCCTTCGATAAAATTAACAATAACCTGCCCTGAAGATTGTTTTGGTTTATCGTTGAACCCAATCCAACCTCAAAATTCAGGGTCCGCAACGGCGGCGCGGAAATGGGACTAAAAAAATTCAGGAAAATTCCACTTAAAACAGAATAGAAATAAACAAATAACATATAATGGATTTTGAAACCTTTAAAGTTAATAAAAGCCTTTAAACCCTTAAGAAAGATATTAATGAAATTATAAACTGGCACCCCGGGAATCCAGCCCTTATTGGATGAAATGGGTGCCAGTACGCATATTGCACTCTACTGATACTATTTTATTTATCGCCGGGATAGTCCGGTTTGTTTATTCACCTGATTTCCTG
>Ga0163144_10007531_pt1 | contig 23854 bp, 19 predicted proteins | sample OliLak19BULKMAT1_FD_123175 | JGI IMG/M metagenome (GOLD analysis project Ga0163144, IMG submission 123175) | Freshwater microbial mat bacterial communities from Lake Vanda, McMurdo Dry Valleys, Antarctica - Oligotrophic Lake LV.19.BULKMAT1 | ecosystem: Environmental > Aquatic > Freshwater >...
AGGCTCTTGCCCATCCCGACGTACTGAGCTCCCTGTCCGGGAAAGAGGAAGGCCACTCTTCGCGTGGCTCCGCTAACGACTGAACTGTATCCAGCTTCTGCCGCGAGTTGGGAGGCCGCGTCGCGGAGAGAGCTCGCGACGATGGCGCGCCGGTGCTCGAAAATTCCACGCCCTGTTGCGAGAGTGAAAGCGATGTCGGAAAGCTGAGCGTCGGAGTTCTTTAAGCCATCGGAGAGGGCGAGCGTGGCGGCGGAGAGTGAAACTTTTGTCTTTGCGGACAATAAGAGGAGCTGTGGCCCGAGGGAGGGGCCCGAGGCGATCAGTAAAGGTGCTTCACCCACGACCAGATGTGCGTTCGTTCCGCCCACGCCGAAAGAGCTGATGCCTGCGTAGCGGGGACGCTGCCCGCGAGGCCATATCCGCGGTTCCGTGACGACGCGGAATGGCGTCTGTTCGAAGTGGATCTTCGGGTTGGGTGTTTTGAAATGAAGACTGGCCGGTAGCATCTCGCGGTGCAGCGCAAGCGTGGTTTTGATGAGTCCAGCGACGCCCGCCGCCGCTGTGAGATGTCCGAGATTGCTCTTGATCGATCCGAGCAAGCACGATTGGCTGTCCTTCGCAACTTCCCGGAACGCCTGAGTCAGCGCTTCGACCTCGATCGGATCCCCGAGGGGCGTCGCGGTGCCGTGTGCTTCAACGTAGTCGATGTCCCGCGCGGAGAGCCCGGCGTCGGCTTGTGCCATGGCGATGACGGCAGCCTGACCTTCGATGCTGGGGGCTGTGAAACTCGACTTCTCTCCTCCGTCGTTGTTGATTCCGACGCCGTGGATCACGCTGTAGATCGTGTCTCCATCTCGAATGGCGTCATCAAGCAACTTGAGGACGACCATGGCCGCCCCGTCACTGAACACGGTCCCGCTCGCTTCGGCGTCGAAGCTTCGGGTGTGGCCATCCTTCGAGAGCATCCCCCCTTCCTCATAGAAATGACCGGAAAGCACTGGAATCGTCAGGGAAGCGCCGCCTGCGAGAGCGATGTCGCACATCCCGGCGCGCAGGTGCTGCACTCCCGTGGCGATCGCGACGAGAGAGGTCGAGCAGGCCGTGTGGATACTCAATGCTGGTCCGGTCAAATTCAGGCGGTGAGCGATCCGTGTGGCGACGTAGTCCTTCTCGTTCGCGGTCATCACAGCGAAGGCTCCGATGCGCGAGACGGCGTCCGGATTCTTGCTGACGAGCTCCTGGTAATAGGAGTTGTTGTGGGTTCCGGCGTAGACCCCGATGACCGATTCCGACGAACCGGGAGCGTAGCCGGCGTGTTCGAGCGCGTGCCAGCTGATCTCCAAGAGCAGGCGTTGCTGCGGGTCCATGACCCGCGCTTCATTGGGGCTGATCCCGAAGAACCGCGCATCAAAGCGGTCGGGGCCGTCGAGAACTCCGCGAACCGGGACGTAGTTCTCGGCGCGCGTGTCGACGCCGAGCAGGTGCGTTTTCTCTTCCTTCGATAAAGTGCGTAGCCCTTCGCGACCTTCAATGAGGAGGGCCCAAAGCTCCTCGACTGAGCTTGCTCCCGGAAATCTGCCGGCCATTCCAATGACGGCCACGGGAGTCCCATGCGCTGAAGCGCCTTGGTTGCGAGTGCGTCGAGCGGGCCCCGAGCTGGGTCCGCCTGCCAGGAACCGCGCCTGCTGTTCGATCGTCGGGTATTCAAAAAAGCGAGTGATCGGAAGGGCGGCTCCGAGCTCTTTTTCCGTCTTCACGACAGCCTTTAGGGCGAGCAGGGAGTTCCCACCTAGCGCGAAGAAATTGTCCTTCGTCCCAATTCGATCGAGGCTCAGAAGGTCGCACCAGATATGAGCGAGGGCTTCCTCCGAGCGGTCCCGCGGTGCCGCGTAAGGGATCCCGAGTTCGGGCCTTTCTCTGCCAGGTTTTGGTAAAGAACGCTTGTCGACTTTTCCGCTTGGCGTGCGCGGCAGCTGAGGCAGAGTAACGAAGAGCGACGGCACCATGTACTCGGGTAGAACGCTCTCGAGATGAGTGCGAAGGCGTTGGACGTCAAAGCTCGGGTCCGTCGTGAGGTAGGCGACGATTCTCTTCTCGGTCGGTCGGGGTTCGTCGACGATGACCGCCGCCTCCCGGACGCCGACTTCTTCAACGAGGCGGACTTCGATTTCGCCCAGTTCGATGCGATAGCCGCGAACCTTGACTTGGCCATCTTTTCGACCGAGGAACTGAAGGACGCCGTTTCCGATATCGACGACGAGATCGCCGGTCTTGTAGTAGCGTTTTCCGTCGATGGTCGGGAATCGTTCGTCGGTTAGCTCCGGACGGTGCAGATAGCCTCGAGCTAGTGCGACACCCGCGAGGTACAATTCACCCTCTTCGCCGAGGGCAGCAGGTTCTCCGCTATCGGTCAAGATGAGCGTTTCGACATGGGGTAGGGGCGCCCCAATGGGAGGAAGGGGTGCCCAGTCACTCGGGGCTCCCGTGAGGAGGAATGAAGTGACAACGTGGGTTTCCGAGGGCCCGTAGTGATTGAACAGTTTCGCTCGAGAACGCTCGAAAAACTGCACGACCGCTCGTGTTACCTGGAGTTGCTCGCCGGCGGTGATCACTTCCTTGAGAGACGTCGGGACGTGTCCCAATTCAATCGCAACGTCGGACAAACTCTGAAGAGCGATGAAGGGAAGGAAGAGCCTCTCGATGCGCTCGCGTTCGATGAGCTCGAGGAGCGCGCGCGCTTCAAGGCGCATCTCTTCGCGCACAAGGACGAGGCGCCCTCCTGTCGTCCAGGTGGCGAAAATCTCCTGAAAGTGCACGTCAAACGAAAGCGGCGCGAACTGTAGAGTCGCACTGCCGGGACCCAGAGAGGAGTCGCCTCGTTGCCATTCGATGAGTGGCGCCAGGGCACCGCGCACCATGGCGACTCCCTTCGGGATCCCTGTTGAGCCAGAGGTATAGATCGCGTAGGCGAGGTGCTCGGGGGACCAAGGGAGTCCTAAACGACTCGTCGGCCCTTCGCGGCGGAGGAGCCCTTCGAGGTGCAACTCGACTTCTTTCGGCCGTGCTGCGCCCAGCTCGAGCTCAACCCCACTCTGACGGAGTAGGAACGACGCCTTGGAGTCGCGGACCATGAATTCAAGGCGGTCTTTCGGATAGGACAGATCGAGGGGAAGATATCCTGCGCCCACCTCGAGGGTCGCCAGAAGGGCGATCAGCACCTCTAGGGAGCGGCGCCCGGCAATTGCGACGACGTCGTCAGGCTGGACTCCAAGGCCACGCAGGCGGTGTGCGAGGCGGCAAGCGGCGTCAGAAAGCTCGACGTAAGTGAGATCGGAGCCTTCGAACGACAGCGCGATGGCCGATGGAGTCTCGGCGACTTGAGCGTGAAAGAGCGAAAGGAAATCAGTCATTCACAACCGCCGGTAAAGAGGTGCTGAGGGCCTGGCCGAAAAAATCCGACAGGGCCTTCGGGTAGGTTTCGGCAGCGTGGGAGCCATAGTCGCCGTGGCCAGCACCATTGACGACGAGGCGCTGTTTCGGAGCGCCGGCGCGATCGAAAAGAGGTTGGGAGATCGCTTTAGGCACGACGGGATCGTCGGAGCCTTCGATGACAAGCAGGGGTCGCCCACGCAGCTTCTCGATAGCAAGCAGCGCTGGCCGGTCGTTTCCCCTGAGTCCGCGCAGCGCCATCGCAAAAATAACGGGCGCGAGGGTGAGCCGGCAGGCGAGGGGGTACTCACTGCAGGCTTGCTCTTCTAGGTCCGCGGGAGTTCCGGCAACGGCGAGCGCTGCGATTCTCAGATCCTCCGCAGCGGCCTGGACCGCCTGGTACCCGCCGAGGGAAAAGCCAAAGAGACCGATTTTTTGTTCCCCTTTCGCGAGAAGGAAGTCCACCGCTTCTCCAATCGCTCTCACGTTTTGTCCTGAATAGTCGACTTTGCCTTCGCTTTCGCCATGGCCGGGGAAATCGAGCGAGAGGACGCTGAATCCAGCACGCCGCAGCGCGAAGAACTCAATCGCGAGATTGCTACGATTGCCATTGCTACCGTGCACGAGAACGACCGCCGAACCGGTGCTCCCCTTCGAATACCAAGCTCGCACGAGACCCGAATGGCCACGCCACTCAACGCGGGAAGCGTGAAGGCCGTCAGTGGCAACCAGCGGCGGGAGAACTGCAGGCGACGAACCGAGGCTCCGATACTCACGATAGCCTAGGCGAAGCGCCCAAACGCTGGCCGCTGCGAAGGACGCGAGCAGACCGAACGCGGCGCTCTGCAGGAAGAAGCGATGGCGTTCGGCAAGCTGCGACCGTCCGACGTGACTGCGGTGTGATGTCGTTGAAGCGGCCATCGGAGAGCTGCCCGAATATCAACTGCATTACTCGCAAGGGCCAGGAAAAAGAGCACGAGACAATCGAACCGCCAAAACGGGTCGGGGGCGAGAGCAGGCCGCGTAGCCGATGGGGATAGGAAGCTGCGCGAGCAGCTCCAACGTGATCACCCCCGAGCCAAAATGGCTGGCGGCGAGCCGCTCAACGAGATACTCACAGCGTGCAAGGTCTAGTTCCCCAAGAACCAACTCGTCTCCGTCACGGCAACCACAAGCTCCCTGAGGTCGAGCTCGTCCCCGACGTGTGCACGCCCCGTAACATATTCGACGGCTGCGCGATCGGGAGCCGTCGCGAGGTTCAGGTAATTGGGACTCTCGGTGTTGAAGGTGCGCGCATAGGCAAGCCACTGTGCGGCGTGACACTGTCGCCCTGCGACACTTGATGCAACATACGACATCCAGGCACGGGCGCCGGAAACGGGCTCAAAGGTCGCGGGCGTAGCTTCTGAGAACAGGCTCGAACCCATCGCAGGGACGAGCGTCTGACTATCGACCGGGTGTCCACTTTCTTCGGTCCGATAGCGGCCCAACAGGTCGAAGTGTTCGAACGCGTAGCCCGGCCTTCCTTGAAACACGTGGCAACCTGCGCACGAGGGATTTGCATAGTGGGCGTCGTAGGCTTGGCGCGTCGTCCACCCAGGTTCCACTGTCAATGTTCCGCGGACTCCTGGCGGTGCAGGTGGGTACCTTTGGCAATGCAAGGAGAGAACCACACTCGCGCCCCGCTGCGTGGGTGAGCCGGCGTTTACCGTGGTTCGTGTCATCAGAAAGTACGCTTGAGTGAAGATGCCTTGGCGATCCTCCCCGCGGAAATACTGCTGCGTTAGCCCGGATGGGGAAGAGCGCCCGTAGATGAAATCCAGGGCAGGACTCGAGAACGCGTACGGGGCCAAGAGGAGCGCGCTGAACGAAGCTTCTCCCTCAAAGAAAAGATGGTCCACGAAGCGCTCGGTCGCGACTCGCGCTGAATCCACCAGAGCGGGCGAGAACTCGGGAACGAAAACCGGATCCACATAGGATTCATTCGGCTCTCTCAGCACATCGAGCCACCCCATGTAGAAACGCCGCACTCCCGCGTGCGCGCGCGGATCCTTCAACATATCGCGAGCGACACACCCAACATTGCCGGAAGTGTACGGTGTGAGTGTATCTAACCGCGCTTTCAGACTTGAATCCGCCTTCTCGGCCCACACCAACTGAGCTAAACGGTCCGCCACGATCGACCGCGGCGACATAGCGGCAACACCGCCACTACACGCCGGCGCGGGAATACGTGGCCACGGATCCGGAGGTAACGGCTCGGCCGTAGTCGAAGCTGGCGGTTCCATCATCGGCACGGAATTCGGGACCCAGCTTCCTGGCGGTTGTGTTGGAGCACTGGTCGCCAATGGAGGACTGCTCGGCGATCCCGTCGCGCTTGGGTCCGTCGCGTTTGGGTCAATACTGGTGGCTCCCCCACAACCCAGAAACACACTCAACGGAACAATCCAGAGCAATTGAGACTTCATCGGTGTTCTCCGGTTAATGTCCGACCGTTTACAATGGGATCACATTACCAGAAAACGCCTCCATTTTGCGCTGCGTCAGTTGGGCAGCCTAACGCCTTCGATCCGCTAAGCGGCGTTCTTCCCGCAACACTTCTTATACTTCTTGCCGCTGCCGCAGGGGCAGGCGTCGTTGCGGCCGATGCGGGGGCCTTCATTCACGACGGGAGGCCCTGAGATTTCTTGGCCGTCGACGAACACCCAGCGGCCATTGGCCTTGCGAAAGGTGGCGCGTTCGCGGTGATTGATGGTCGTGTTCTTGATCTTGTAGCGAGCTAGAAATTCGACGACGCCGGTGTCGTCTTCGGCTGTGCCTTTTTCGGTCTTCAGGACTTCTAGGCCGAGCCATTCGGATTGTTTGGACCAGGCTTCGGTGGTCTTCCGATCCATTTCGTCTTTGGAATCGGGATCGTAGGTGCTGGCGATGTAGTCGATGTCGCACTTGGCGTACGCTGTGTAGCGCGAGCGCATCAGCGCTTCGGCCGTCGCAGGCTTACTTTTGCCCTCCAAATAGGGGCCGCAACACTCTTCGAAGGAAAGTCCAGTTCCGCAGGGACAGGTCACGTGATTCAAGCTCCGGTAGCTAGATGGCCGGTGGGTTGATGCAGGGCGGCCAAAAGTTTTCCGTGGATGCCACCGAAAGCACCGTTAGACAAGACCGCGATCGAATCGCCAGGGGCGGCAAGCTTCAAAGCTGCCTCTAAGACGTCATCGATGCTGGTGCAGGCGAGAGCTTGAATTCCCTGGGATTCTAGGGCGTTTCTGAGAATTCCTAGGTTCAGGGCCTCGCGCTCGGGCAGGCCCTTCCGCCCAAGCGGTGCCAAAAGCACGATGTCCGCGGCGCCGAAACTTTCCGCATAGGCGGCCTGATGCAGGTTGCGGCACGCGGTTGCGCTTCTCGGCTCGAACAAGACGATTAAACGCCCGGCACTGTGGCGAGCACGCAGCGCTTGCAACGTTTCGCGTACGGCCGTCGGATGGTGAGCGAAGTCATCGTAGATGCGCACCCCACCCACCTCCCCCACCAATTCTTGTCGCCGACGCACTCCCTTAAAGGAACTGAGAGCACGCGCCGCCGTCACGAGATCACACCCAAAGCCTTGCGTGGTGGCAGCCAGCGCAGCCAGCGCATTTTGGAGATTGTGAGTCCCAGAAAGTGGAATTGCATAACGCCCTGCCGGAACACCGCCTGCAAACAGATCGAAACTCATGCCGGAAGCATCGGTGGCAACCGGCGCCGCCACCCAGGGCGCGATGGCTCCGTAGGTGGGCGCGCCTTCGAGCGAATAGAAGCTAACGGGGGCGCGCGCGTGCTCATTCACGACACGCACGACGTTCGGATCGTTGGCGTTGGCCACGATCAGCCCCGTTTCCGGAATCTGCCGCACAAAAGCGGCAAATGCGGCGATATATTCGGCATCGGTCGGATAGATGTCGATGTGGTCGTGCTCGATTGAGGTGATGATCGCCACTTCCGCTTGGTAGTGCAGGAACTTGGCGGTCTTCTCGAAGAACGCGGTGTCGTATTCATCGCCCTCCAGCACCATGGGTGTCTTACGCACCGCTAACCGAATCAGGCTCTTGCGATCGGATTTCGGAGATCGAAAACCTCGCCCAAAGTTGCCGGGCAGCCCACCGATCAGAAAGCCCGGAGCCTTCCCAGATTGTTCGAGGAGCCACGCGCAGAGACTGCTCGTCGTCGTTTTCCCGTGTGTGCCCGCCACGACCAATGGTGAGGTATTCGGAAGTGCGAAACGCGTGAGCGCTCCTGCAATGTGAGTGAGCGGTAGGCCTTGGGCTTGTGCCGCTAATACTTCTGGATTGTCTTTCCGGCACACGTTGCCGACCACCACCAGATCGAGAGCAGGCGTGATGTGCGAAGCTTCGTAGCCCGTTTTGCATTCCACGCCCCAGGCCAGAAGCTCCGGGCCAATCGGTGGCTCATATGCGGTATCGCTGCCTGATACCTCGTGACCCAGCTCAACGAGCAGGCCTGCTAAGGCACCCATGCCGGTTCCGGAAACACCCACCAGGTGAATGCGCATCGGCGACTGCATACCAGAGCCGGGGCGCGGCATGCCAAAAGAGACGAACGCCTCAGGTGCGAATCACGACGCGCACGCGTTTTTGGCCGTCTTCTGCGAAGGCTGCGTGCCACCCGGGAGGCAGCTCGGGGTCAACCCAGGACCAGACTCGCCGCGCATCCGCGGGCGAAAGCTGGACGTTGCCGGGGCCAAATTCGATGCCGAAGCGATCGTGCCAGAAGGCACCATGGAGCAGCTGCCCAGAGCTCAGCTCCAGCACCCAGGGCACGTTATAAACTTCGTAGCCTTCGGCGGGGCGAGTGGGGTCGAGCTCGACTTGTGTGAGGTGTTTTCCCACAATTTCGAAGGTGCCGCGCGTGGTGGAGGCCGAGCCGTTTTCGTCGTCGAGGCGATCGCGGCCAACGCTCGCTAGCGTCGCAAACACAGGCTTCTTTCCTTCATAAAGAACGAGGGTGCCCATGGCGACGCTGATGTCGATCCATTTCTCCTGATCGGTAACAAACTCAGGAAAGGTATTGCGTAAGCGGATCAGGGTAACATCTTGATGCCGTACGAAAGCTTCGTTCTTTTTCGTCGCCCAATACTGCGAGCCTTGCACGGTACGGTACTTTCCCGTGAGCTCGAGCTGCGTGTGATAGGGCAATGGGTCCGAAGGTTCTGGGTGCTCTCCAGTTAACGTCCAGGCATGGACGCCACGTTTTACGATAAACGCAGACGGAAGCTTGAGCTGTTCGGTGAGCTCAATGCCCGAAAATTTGGGCAGCTGCACGGGCGCGAGCTCGGCAGCGTTCACGAAGCTGCCGTTGGTGAGCAGCGCGAGACGCAGCAGGGAGTCGTGCGCGTCCTTCGCTGACCAGGAGCCCACCACGGCGACTCGGCTGTGGCGCGGCAGTTTGCTAGTGGCTTTGACACGGCCGGGGTGTTCACGATCCACGCTGTAGAGCTCGGTGGCTTTCTGTACCTTCGCGTACGTGTAAGGGAGCGCCGCTTCGAGCTTGGGCGAGAGTGCCATGGCCTGGAGCGTGGGGTGCGCCATATCGAGCGTTGCGCCCTGATTCAGACACACGAATCCGCGCGGTCGGATCGCGTACCAGCCGCCTTTGCAACCCGGAGCGTCGATCGGTTTTTCTGAACGAGCGACGCGTGCGCCTGCGTGCAAGTAGCCGAGGCGGACTGCGTTGTTCTCGGGTTGCCTAAAGATGGGCGTGAGGTTCGCGACGGACCCTACTTTGGGGCCGTTTTCAGGAGGTACAGGCGTCGTGCTGAAGTCCCTCTCACGTTGGACGCTCAGGGCCGGTGCTGGGCGCTCCTTGCGACAAGCCGAAGCTAAGCCCAGCAAGCAGACGCTCAACAGCAGCTTCCGCCCTGACCGTCGAAGGGCTCGTGGTAGTCGAGCGTCCATATCCTAGCTTGGATTCATGGCATGCTGGGCGCGATCGGGCCTAGTTTGTGGCACCTTTTGGGGTGCTGTGATTGGTGTTGCCCACCCCGCTGCCGCGAAGCGCGGCAGCCGCCCCTCCCCGGCATCGCCCCGTCGCTGCCGGGTCGCTGCGGGATGGGCACAAGCAGGAATGTGGTTGCGGGGCCGCGCTGAAGGCTGTGAGCAGCCCTTTTCGTTCCTTGGAAGATAGTAAGCATGCTTACTATCTTGTGTTCGACTTTGAGATAGAGGTCACGGACGAGTTTGGGAGCACTACGGCGCGCCGGCGGGTGCCGGCGTTGCCCCGCAGGCCTGGCCGTTACTTCGTGCCGAGCACTCCCGATACCACTCGATCGCGCTGGCCATAGTCTTTGTTGACCAGGATGGCTTCGAAGCCAGCGGTTTCGAACAGCGAGCGCACCACTTGAGCTTGATTCCAAGCAATTTCAAGCGCGAGCAGGCCGCCAGCGTTCAAATGGCGCGGCGCCTCGTGGATCAGGCGCGCTATGATTTGCGTTCCCTCCGGGCCACCGAGCAGGGCTAAGTGCGGCTCAAAATTCACAATCCCAGCGTCGAGCTCGGCGACCTCGGCGTCGGGGATATAGGGCGGGTTACTGACAATCAGATCAAAGCGTATGTTGGCGGGCAAGGCTTCAAACAAGTCGCCTTGGCTCCAACCCACGTTGAACGCCGCACCCAGTCTTTGGGAATTATTTCTAGCGACGGCAAGCGCGCCCTCTGAAATATCGGTCCCGAGCACGCTCCAGGTGGGCCGCGCCTTGGCTAAGCTCAGCGCGACACAGCCACTCCCGGTGCAGAGATCCAACGCTCGGCCGTACATGTACGCTGCCTTGGTCCTTGAAAGCGCCACATCGACCAGTGTTTCGGTATCCGGTCGCGGAATGAGCACGCGCTTATCCACCCGAAAATTGTGCCCGTAGAACTCGCGCTCCCCCAGAATATAGGCGATCGGTTCGTAGCCTCGGCGGCGCTTGATGAGCGCGCGGAAGGCGTTCAGCTGGTCTTGGGTTAACTCCCGAGTGGCTTCGAGGATCAGCTTCAATCGGTCAAAGCCGAGCACTCGCCCGAGCAAGAGCTCCGCATCTAGGCGTGCGCTCTCGATACCACGCTTGGTAAAATCCTCGGTGGCCCAGCGCAAGACGCGCTGGACTGTCCAGGCTTGCGAGTCTTCTGATTCACTCACCCATTCGTCCCTGAGTGCGCCTGTGCTAGCGCACGATCCACGGCACTTGTGACATGGCTCTGTACTTCATTCAGGCGTTTTTCGGAAGGCGCCTCGAAGCGCATCACCAAGATCGGGCCCGTGTTGGAAGCGCGCACCAGCGCCCAAGCACCGTCCGGATAGCGAATGCGCACGCCATCGATCTCGTTCAATTTGCCTTCACTCGAGAGCTCCTCTTTCACTCGCCGCACGACCTCGATCTTCAGCCTATCCGGGCAATCCTTGCGGATTTCAGGGGTGCTGTGACCCTTCGGGACATCGGCTAACAGCGCGCCTGGGCTCTGTTTTTTGGCGCTCACGATTTCGAGCAAGCGGAGCGCGGCATAGATGCCGTCGTCATGGCCAAAGAAGCGATCGGCAAAGAAGAAGTGACCGCTCATTTCGCCCGCGATGAGCGCCATGCTCTCCTTCATCTTGGTTTTGATCAGGGAATGACCCGTCTTCCACATGATCGGTTGGCCACCTCGACTCGCGATCGAGTCAAAGAGTGACTGGGAGCATTTCACGTCTCCGATCACTGCCGCACCGGGGTGAGCTTCCAAGACCGGCCGGGCGAGCAACGCCAAGAGCCGATCGCCCCAAATGATCTCACCCGTTTGATCCACGAGACCCAGGCGATCGCCGTCGCCGTCCCAAGCCAGACCGAGCAGCGCGTTGTTTTCACGCACCGCAGTGATCAGGTGCTGCAAGTTCTTCTCTACGGTGGGGTCCGGATGGTGATTGGGAAACGTGCCATCCATATCACAGAACAAGGGGATCGGAGAAAATCCGGCATTTCTGAGTGCCGTCAGCCCGAGTGGGCCCGCTGAACCGTTGCCCGCGTCCACCACAATGCAGAAGTTGGGATCGGCGATTTTGATGTTGCTCTGCAAGAAAGCCAAGTACGCGTCTTGGACGTCGAGCGTTTCGAGTGTCCCGCGCCGTTCTTTCTTGAAGGTGAGCGTCTCGACCTTCTGGCGGAGAGCCTGAATAGATTCTCCAAAGAACGAGGACTTGCCGCGCATGATCTTGAAGCCGTTATCGGGCGCGTCATTGTGGCTGCCGGTGATCATGATCCCGCCGTCGGTTTGCAGGTGATGCACCGCGAAGTACATGAGTGGCGTGGGTCCGATCCCGATGTCCACCACCTGAACACCCGTCGCCATCAGCCCGCCCACGAGGCTATCGAACAAGCGGGGGCTTGAGAGTCGGCAATCTTGCGCTACCACGAGGCGAGGCGGCTTGGCGGAGTCCGTTGGGCGCAGCATCTCGCCGAGCCCTTGACCAATGCGATTCACAATGTCGTCGACGAGATCTTGATCGGCGACGCCGCGGATGTCGTATTCACGAAAGATATGGCTGCTCATGGGCTGCGGACCTTAGCGCGCTCGACTAGCGCTGACGACAGTCCGCCAGGCTTTTTGGTGCGGGTGCGCATTCCTCGGAGGTTAGTGCACGCGTGGTTCCAGCCTCGTTGGGGCTGCTCTCGTACCAACCTGGTTCAGCGTAGTAGAGGAGGGCGCCCGACTCCGCGGGCACCCACGCCAGGCTCATTTCGCTCCGGTAACAGTTTGGCTGCTGTGTGCGAAAGGCGCCCGGGACCCAACTCCAGCGCCTTCCCTGCCACGAAAAGTAGCCATCCACCCAGACACAGCCGGGCCCAGGATCGGGCGGCAACGTTTCAATGCGCGCGGGTGGCGGCGGAAAGTCGACAATCGTGAACCGTGCGTTGAGCGGAAACGGACCCGTTCTGGGTGTTCTGAGCGTGGGCGTGCATGCCCCTGTTGCGACCAGCATGAACGCGCATAGCCTTTGCCGCGCACCGCTCATTCGAAACCAGTGAGGCTGGCGCACACCGCTCATTCAAAACCTGCAAGGCTGAGATAAAGTTGGGTGAACTCGGGCCCGAAGAGCGTGTATTCGAGGATGCCGAGTACCAAGAACGGTCCAAACGCAAATCGGGACTTGGCGAGCCCAGTTGCCTGCTCTTGGAGCACGAGATCTTTCGAGAACTCCTCGCGCAGCGCCGCTTGAGCTTCAGGCGCCGCGGCTTCGATCAACTTCAACATCTCCTCCCGTTCGGCCGTGACCGCCGCTGGCTCCTCCAGCTTGCCGGTTGCGGCATACACCGCGACGGCTACGCACGTGCCCTGCACGGCTCCTACGAGTAACGCAAAAATGGCGGCAGGCCAGCCAAACCACGCTCCTGCCAACAACAAGAGCTTCGCATCCCCCATGCCCATTCCAGCATGCCCCCGGAATGCTCGATACAACACGTCGAACGGCAGCCAGATCACCAGAAAACCGACGGCGGCGCCGAGCAAGCTTTCCCAAAACGTTACCTCTGGTCTGAGTGAAACGGTGGCGAGTCCGAGCGCGGCTCCACCCAGGGTGATCTCATCAGGCAAGATCATGTGCTCTAAGTCGATGAAAGCCGCGCAAATCAAACCGAGCGTGAGGATCAGATACAGGAAGATGAGGGTGAGCACCTGCCAAAAGGGCAGATCCGGAGCGAGCCGCGTCAGCGTTGTTTCGCAAAGTGCGAAACCCAATAAGCCGCCCATGGCTTCCAAGAGCACGTAGCGCGGTGAAATCTTCGCGCCGCAGCAACGCGCCTTGCCGCGCAAGAAAACCCAGCTAAGGACCGGGATGTTGTCGTAGGGCCGAATCTTGGTGCCGCACTTCGGACAGGTTGATCCCGGGTGCGAAAGATTCATGCCGCGTGGCAAGCGATAGATCACGACATTGCCGAAAGACGCGAGCACCATCCCCAGCGATACGGCGAGCACCACGACGAAGGAGTGGGGAAGCTCGCTCAGTGTGGGCATGCCAAGCACTCTAGCAATGGTGCGCGCTGATTTCGAGCTGCGCCGTGCGGGCTATTCGTTTCGCCCAGGCTTCTTTCTCTGACGAAATTCAATCGCGCACAGCTCAGTGTCCGAGCCTGCCTGAAGGCAGCGGTAGAGCTGTTGATCGTAGGGTGTGGTGAGGCATTCAAAGGCCACTTGCTCGAACTTGGCGCGCACTTGAGGGTCCCGCAGGCTCCGGCTCCCCACGCCGAGCAAACGAGCGGCCATTTCTTCGCATTGCTCAATGTTGGGCGCTTTTCTTTGGCAACCGAAAGCATTCGCCACAAGTAGCAGCGTGGCAAAAGCCAAGGTTCTCGCGCGGGGGAAACAGCGGACGTGCATGACTAGAGCAAGAGGGTTGCTGAAAGCGCCATAGAATAAGAGGCTTGAAACTTGGGGAAGCCAGCAGCTAGTTGGCGGCCACCGTTCGGATCGAAAGCCTGAGTTTCGTGGAAAAACTCTCCGCGTTGCCCGACCGGGAGGCTGGGATTGAAGTTGGCTTCGAGCCTCAGCCACTCTGGGATGGCGTCAAAGCTAACTCCCAGATTAACACCGAATGCGATAAAAGAACCACGTCGCTCAATCAGCCTGAGCGTGCCGCCCATTGGGGGCTTGGTGGAGAAGTATTGCCAGCTAGCGCTCGGACCGCCATACAGCGAAAGCCTGGGCGAAAGTGGCAATGTTGGCTCGATTGCCCCGAGCAGCTCATTCGAACGAACGCTGAGCGGGAGCGTTGGGTTACCCATACTGGCTGCGAGCGAACCGAGCTCGATATCATGCGCGACGTGGCGTGCGAGGGCGCGCACCCCGAGCCAAGGCAGGACCCAGACCCGAACGTGTCCGCCATACGCAAACCCTGGCGTGTAGCTCACGTCACCGGCATTCACTCGCCCAATCACGCCCACATCGGGCCCCACCTCGGCCTGGATTCGGCGGGGAGCCTCCGCTTCTGCATGAACGGGCAGGCTCAAAAGTAGCGAACTCGTGAGCAGCGCACTCCCGAGAGCGGCACGGTGTGCAGAGTGAATGCGTGCGCTGGCTAACACGTTAGGCCCTCAACATCGCTCCGAACTGCTTCTGGGCCACCTGAGTGACCTGATCGTGTGCCGCGTCCACCTCTTTATCGGTGAGGGTTCGCGCTTGATCCGGGGCTTTTCGCGCGTTTGGGTCGCGAAACACCAGGTGGTAGGTGAGGGAACGATGGTCCGCCGGCACCGAGCCGCCCTTGAACGTGGCGACGAGCTCAACCGATTCGCAAAGCTCACCGGCAGCTTGTTGGAGCACCGTGGCCACCTCACCGGCGCGGATGTCGTCGTGGATCACCAGCGAAATATCACGAGTGACGGCCGGCAAGCGCGGTATAGGGCGGTATTTGGGTGTCTTCTGCGGCACCGTTTCGAGCGCTGCCAAATCCACTTCGACAATCTGCACGCTGCCTTGGAGCTCCAAGGCTTCGGCAACATCGGGATGCAGCGAGCCAAAGATCGCAACTTGCAGGTCGCCCACGCACAGCTTGCCGGCAGCTCGCGGATGCAGATGCGGTGCGGCCTCGGGCGCGAGCGGTGCGACCGATGCTTCGCTCAACGTGAGCTCTTGAACGATGCGCACGGCGATGGCCTTAGCGTCGAACACGTCGTAGTCGTTCGGTTTGGGTGCCAAGTATTCAGCGCGTTGTCCCGCTAATACTGCGGCAAACGTGGGCCGCTCTTCGGGTAGCGCGACGAAATCTGCTGCTAGGCGCGGGCGAGCCAGCGCGCCGCGCGCGGAGGAAACATCACTCGTGGGAGGCAAGAAGCGAGGGGCGAGCGAAAACAAGCGCACCGAGCTTTCGCCATGACGCTGCGCACGCCGCAACGCATCGAGCAGACCTGGGAGTGAACTCGTCTGCATCACACTGCGCTCTTCGCTCAACGGATTTTGAAGCACCACAACGGGCGGGGGAGCCTTAATGAGCTCCAGATCTTTGCGGGAAACGAAATGGTAAGAGAGGGCTTCGCTGAGTCCGAGGCTGAGCGCCAAAGCGCCGGCCCGACGTTCCAATTGGCCGTCTTCGCTCGGCATTTGAGGGATGATCGGCGGAAGCCGGGGCGCAATCTGATCTAAGCCATGCACGCGGGCAACCTCTTCAATCAGATCCGCCTCAAGTGCGATATCGTGACGGTAACTAGCGCCCGTTACCTCCGCGATAGCTTTACCTTCAACAGATTTCTTTTCTTGGGTGGCAAAGCCCAGGCGCCTGAGGATCCCGAGTGCTGTCTCAAACGGGATGGGGGAGCCCAGCAGATCCATCAAGCGTTCGTGGCGGAGCTCGATCTTCGGAGCCCGATAAGGCTCCTGTTCGACGAGCTCCGTGCGGAGCGAAATCGTGGCTCCCGCCAGCTCTCCGAGTAAAGCGAGGGCGCGCGCCAGCACGTCTGGGATCGCATCGCGATCTGTTCCGCGTTCGAAGCGATGGCTAGATTCTGTGTGCAACCCGTGACGGCGCCCGCTCCTTCGCACGCCGCGCGGCTGGAAGTATGCGCATTCTAACAGCACTCGAACGGTACTTTGGCTGATCTCACTGTTGGCCCCGCCCATTACGCCCGCCAACGCGAGTGGCTTCTCGGCATCGGCGATCACTAGATCATCCGCATCCAAGACGCGCGATATACCGTCCAGCGTTTGAAACGACTCGCCAGCGGTGGCTCGGCGGATCACCACTTTGCCACCAGAAAGACGATCCAGATCAAATGCATGCAGCGGCTGTCCAAACTCTAGGAGCAGCAAGTTGGTGATATCCACCACATTCGAGATTGGGCGAATGCCCAGATTTTGCAGCCGGATCTGGAGCCACAGCGGCGAGGGGCCCACCTTCACAGCGAGCGCCAGGCCGGCGCCATAGCTCGGTGCCCGTTCGAAATCCTGATTAACGATTTGCACCACGCTCGCAACGCTTGTTTCCGTCGTGTTGGAGCTTGGCGACGCCGCCGGAAGCTTCATTGGGAGATCCAGGCAAGCCGCGAGATCTCTGGCGACGCCGATGTGCCCCAAGGCATCTCCGCGATTGGGCGTGACATCGAGATCCAAGATCGTATCTTGGAGAAAGGGGTAAGCCTCCAGCAGCGGAGTACCTGGGAGTGTCTGATCTTGGGGGAGCACCCAAATGCCTTCCGAAGCCTCACCCAGCCCGAGCTCCTTCACGCTGCACAGCATGCCTTCACTCACAATCCCGCCGAGCTTGCGGGGTGCAAGAGGTTCGCTGAAGGTAGGCAAGCTGGCGCCCAAAGTAGCGAGCACGACGCGGCCGCCCGGCTCGGGCACATTCGCAGCACCACACACTACCCGCTGGGTTCCGCCACCTACGCTCACCGTCACGAGCCTCAGCTTGTCACGCTCCGGGTGCGGCTCCAGCTTCTGAACTTCGGCCACGACCACCCCTGAGATCCCGGCACCGACTACTTTGATGCCATCCACAGGCAGGCCAGCCCCCGCCAAGCTAGCGGCGAGCTCAGCGACATTCAGCTTCAGATCGGGGATAAGCTCACAGAGCCAACGGTGAGAGATCAGCATGCGGGGGCGCTTCTAGCATGCGTCCGTGGGCCTGTGCTCTGTCATCCACGAATACGCTATTTCTGAGCGCTCGGAAGGCTCGCTCCGCCGTTTGACGGACGGGCTCCTTCCAGTGTAGCCGTGAGTCCGCTTTGCGCAGAAAGGCTTCACTTCCCGGGTTCGCTCTCGCCTGGCTCCTAGCCTCCCCGGTTAAGGCCGCACCAGTGCCGGCTGCGAACGTTTGGTACCGAGCTTCTGACGCGTGCCCAGTGGGGGCCGATTTCTTAGCGAAACTGGGAGACAAAGCAGCTCTAGCTCGAATCGCGGATGCCGGGGACCACTTCCATTTTGTGGTGACGCTGGTTGAGAAGGGTGGAGAAACGATCGGGCGCCTAGAGCGACAGACCGATCGGGGTACTGTCGCCGTTCGGGAGCTGCGCGATGCGGATTGTTCGCGTGTTGCCGATGCGATGGCGCTGAGCTTGGGCTTAGCGTTGCAACCGACGACCGATGGTATGGAGTTGGCCACGAGTTCGGGAAGTGTGGTGGCTTCTCCGGCACTTGAGCCTGCGGCTCAGTCTAACGCGGTAGAGAACGAGACCCCCGTCGCACCCGTCGCGCAGATGCCGAAGACAGTGGACGCGCCCCCCACCCATTCCTCTGCCAAGCCTAGAAGTGAGGCCGTGCTGAGTCCTCGGCCTACTCCGATCGGTAGTCCAACACGCGGGGCTTTCGGCATTCAAGTGGGAGCCATCTCAGGCGTGGTGCCAGCAGCGCTGCCACGTGGCGAAGCCTTCCTGAACATCGAGAATGTGTGGCCGAGTTTCTCAAGAAACCTGTCGCTGCGATTTTCAGGTGTGGGTGCGTTTGGCTCAACGTCCACCGTGGCAGGCTCGGTCGATGAATGGCTGCTGGCTGGCCGCGGCGAGGGTTGCCCCTGGCGGTTTGGCTCCGAGCGCCTGGGCGTTTCGCCTTGCTTGGCCGTAGAGTTCGGGGCTGTGAATGCCAAGGCCGTGCGCACGGGGCAGTCAGCCTTGGGCGCCTGGTTTGCTGTTGCTGGCGGTGCCCGAGCCGGCCTTGATTTGTTCTCAGGGTTAGCCCTTGAAGCCCAGCTGGAGGCTCAATTGGCGCCGGTGCAGGGAGAAGTGGTGGCGGGCCCGGTGTCGCTGTATCAGGCCGATTTATTGATATTTCAGGGTGGCCTCGGGCTTTCTTTGCGGCTCTGGTGATCGTCGAGGTCCCATCCGGACATGGCGGGGGAGGATAAGTGAGCCAGCGCTCGATTGAGTCATTCGTCAGCCAGCACTACGCCTTCGTTTGGCGCATCGTGCGCGGGCTGGGCTTGACACCCTCGGATGCAGAAGACGCCGCCCAACAGGTTCTCATGATCGCAACCCGCAAACTCGATAGCATTGCCGAAGACCGAGAACGGTCTTTCCTGTACGGCACTGCAGTCCGAGTTGCGAACAACGCACGCCGCAGCGTGAGGCGCCGTCGCGAAGTGCCCGAAGACGATTCGGACACGGCTCCTTCTTCGGACCAGAGTCCTGAGCAACGGAGCGAGCTCACGAATGCCCGCGCGCTGCTCCACGATCTCATGGGTCAGATGCCCGAGAAGCTACGGCGGGTGCTGCTGCTGGCCGAAGTTGAGGAGCTGGAATTGCGAGCGATCGCCGATCTCGAAGGTATTCCGCATGGAACTGCAGCTTCTCGGCTGCGTTTGGCGCGCGAACGCTTCAAAAAGCTGCTGCTTGCCGAGAATCACCGCAATCCGTATGCGAGGGAAGCATGACGCCGGATCCGCTCGACAAGCTCTCGGCACAGCTGTTTGCTGCTGCACGCGAGGAAGCGCCCCCCGAGGGTGCCGAGGAGCGCGCGCTTCTGGCGATAAAACGCGAGCTTTCCGGGCGATCTAAGGCGCGCGTGGTTCCCCTGTTCGGAAGTCCTGTACGGCGGTTGTTGATGGTCGCGCTGTTAGCCAGTGTGGCGATCGCTGTTGGCGTTGCGCTCACACGTGATGGGGAGCAGCAGGCTTCGATTCGGCCCGAGAAACTGCTGCCAGAAGCTCCGGCGCCCAAAGTTGAACGCGCGATAGGGACGACACTGGAGCCAGCGCCCGCTCCGCGCCCAGCTGTGCCAGCGGTCCGGCCAGTGACAGGTCAAGTACGCCCCCGAGCAATGCCGCCCAGCATGCAGGACGAGCTTTTAGCCTTGAAAGAGGCTCAAACAGCGCTCAGTAGCTCCGATGCGCCGGCTGCGTTGCGAGCGCTGGATCGCTACGATCATGTGCTCAAGGGCAAAATGCTGCGCGCCGAGGCCAGCGTCTTGCGCATTGAAGCACTCGCGCTCGGGGGCCAATCGGATGCCGCCTCGGCGCTTGCCACTCGATTTGTTGAAGAGAATCCAAGCAGTCCGAGTGTGGATCGTGTGCGGACATTTATTAAATCGAAGTAACTTGCGACGAATAGGGAGCGTTAAACTATGAATGCAAAACGTTTGGGTGTGTGGGTACCTTTGTTGGTGGCGCTTGGTTGCGGGCGCATGGATGTCGGGACGATGCAGCCGTCCGCAACGGGGGGTGCGGGGGGAATGAGTGGAATGACTCTCGGAGTGGGAGGAATGCTGGTTGGGGTTGGGGGAAGCGGTGGGCGTTCGGTTGGGGGAGCAGAGACGGGCGGCAGCGCGATGGGGGGATTCGTGACGGGAGGGAGCGCGATGGGAGGCCAAAGCGTCGATGGTGGGGCGCCGCCGATCCTTGGAAGCTTGGGGACCAGCTGCGTTCCCGGTGACGTGAAGGTTGAAGCGGTGGGAAGCCCCGCGGAAGCCTCCGTGAAAACGCTGGATCGCTGCGCTGAGGGGCTTGCTTGCAACTTGGCCAAGGTGTGTATTCCAACTCCAGCTTGTGATGGGACAGCGCAGACCGATTGCGTCGTCTACGGCACAGCGCGCACGGACGGTACCATTGGAGCGGGCGGTGGGAGCACTGTTTCGGATGATTTCGCGGTCACTGGTATCAGCGCGGACAGCCAGAATCTGTATTGGCTAAATTACGGAACACGCGATCGCCTGGGCAACTATAATAACGATGGGGCTTTATTGGCGTACTCTTTTCAGAGCCGCGCCACGCGCACTGTGGTTGCCGCGCTTTCGGGGCCACTTGATTTGGAGGTCACGACCGCTCATGCGTATTTCTTGGAAGATGGTGGGCCGTTGAATGGTGGAATCGCGAAGCCGATCAAGCTGCGTCGGGTGCTTTTGACGGGCGGAACTCCAGAGCTCGTTGCGCCGAGTGTGCCGACAACAACCAACGCAGATTGGCACGCGGCTGACGGAGCTGACTTCTTCTGGGCAGATCCGTCTGGGGTTTACGGGATAGCGGATAGCCAGAATTCTCCGCGGCGCGTCGACTACACTGGCTACTCCGTAACAGTTGGAGGGGGGACTCTTTACTATGCTGTGAACGGCAATATTCGTCGCGTTGCGTCGGATGGTGGGGGAGTGAATGCCGGTGGCGCCGGCGGTGCTGACTCTCACCCCACGGATTTCGTGGCTCCGGCCTTCCCGGCTGCAGTTAGCGGGGACTATTTATACGGGCTGGAACCAGTACAGGTGAACGTCCAGAACGGCTCATTCGCCGCGGCCGTACTCTCCCGGACGTCAACAAGTTCTGGGGGCGCCTGGGTGCGGATCCAGGGGTTGGGCATTGGCTATCCATACGAATTGAGACTGCTCGGCAACCGATTTTTCTTGGCAGAATGGAGTGGAAATTCCTCGCAGATCTCAGTGCTGACGGGGACGTTCGCTTCCGCGACTCAACCCGTAAGAGTACTGGAGCGTCAGACGCGCTCGACACTCGTTGATAACCTCTGGGTCGGAACCTCGACGGCGTTATACTGGAGTGACGGAACGGCGATCTATCGGCGGGCGCTCGCTCCGTTGCCTTGAAGCTGCGTTCTCGCGAGGCATGTGCCGTCGGCAAATTGAGTCGGCGGCCTCTGGCGTTCTCTGATGGGGCAGGACTCCCGGGGTGGCGCGCAGGGCGAAGCGAAAGTGGCCATTTTGCCTGTATCTGCGGGGTGTTCGAAAAATTATGTACATACGTTACCTACATGATATGTATGTACAATAATGATCCGTGGAATCGCAGAAAGGCTGGACGAGTGGGTCACCCAGACCAACCTCGAAGCCCAAGCGGAGGGGATGCGGCGGCTGCCGCCGTGCCACATTCGTGTGCTCGGTCAAACGGCCCTGCTGGAGGTGGGTTCAGGTTTGAGCCTATTGGCAACGAGCGACGTTGATGTTTACGCCGACTATGAATACCCGATCGAAGTCGAGTTCAAGCGCCTACTGCGCTTGGAGGGAAAGGAGCTCGATCCCGTCGGTCACAAGATCTGGATGCCACGCGAAACCGAATATGTTCGTCTTTTTCAGGGGCGGTTTATCAGACTCTCGGTTGCAGATCCCGACGCCGTACTGATTTCTAAGTCCGCACGGGCGCCTGACAAGAACCGTTCGCTGCTCACCGAATACCTGGCAAGCGGCGCATCGCAACGTTTTCTTAGCCTTGCAACCCAATATAAGGTTGATTTGGAGCGGTTCCTATGACGATGGACGCAACAGAAATCCAAGCGCGCGCGCGGCGCAGATTGGCCATTGATCGACGTGTGCGGAAGGATCCGAGATATCAACGCGTGATCGGGCGTTATGTCTCTGCGGGCCTCTTGCAAGCGAATCACGCTGTGGCCGAACATGCGGAACCAATCACCGTCGACGACGTATTGTACGTCGGTCGATTGGAGCCACGCGTCCTCGAGCTTCTGCCCGCTGCAATGATCAAGACGCCGCGGATGTTCGCTATCCCCAAGACGTTGCCCGCTGATCTCAAAGCGGTGGTCAACTCGTTGCGTCAGTCCAAGGAACCCGCAGATTTTCGTGGTGTAAAGGGGGCGAAGCTGCTCTCTTGGCTCTCCCGCATCGGCAGGAAGAATAAGCTCCCAAGCCGCCTCAAATCGTTTCGGCTACAGGCCGACGAACAACGACTCCTTGAGCGCATCAGTCAGAAGCTAGAGTTATCTGAGACCGACGTGGTGCGAAAGGCGCTACGGGAGCTTGCCGCCAAGGAGTTGCTGACAGATTGACTCACTCTTGATCTTGCCATCAGCCTGACACGAGCATATTCAAGCGTGCGGAGGAGTTCCGCAAGACGAGCGATGAAAGTCGAAGTGCGCTCGTCGGGCGTGCCCTGCGCCTGCTTCTGGCAGACAACGCTACCCTGGCTACTCCGTGACGGCTGGGGGGGGACTCTCTACTATTCTGCGAACGACAACCCGACACATCTGCGTCGCGTCGCGTCGCGTCGCGTCGGACGGTGGGGGCGTCGAGGCTGCTACATCCCCGCGTGCGAAACCGTCGTTTCGACCCTGCCCACTCTGTAGTGACGAACTCAGTCGTCGTCACTGGGGTCGTTACAAGGTCGCTCGAAGCCGGGTTCATGTCGACTCACGTCGACCCGCGGAGAAAGAAGAGCCGAGAGCCCGAGCCCCAAATCAAAGACCGGCGTCTGTGTAGATCAGCGAGAGCGAGAGCTCGGCTTCGATGCTGGGCAGCGGGATCGGCTGGTCGCCAGTAATGACTCGAATTAGCCAGCCGCTTGTCGTGCGTTCGTGTAGCTCGACGCGTCGGGAAGTTTGCGAGAACAGGAGCACGGCTTGGAGGGACTCGATGTGCTTGTACTGCGTGAGCTTCTCGCCGCGATCGTAGGCCGCGGTGCCGTCACTCAATACTTCGACGAGCAGCCTGGGGTTGGTGACGGTCAGCTTATTTTCGGGATCTCTGTGGGGCTCGCCGCAGACGACCACGACATCTGGATACGCGGCGAGGTCCGTCGCTAGAACCCGAATTCGCAGATCCGAGCTGTACACGCGGCAGCTACCGCCGCGCACTCGGGTGAGCAACGCGGAACTGATGGCTGCGATCAGCGCGGCGTGCTCCAGCGTGCCGCCGGCCATGGCGTAAATCTCCCCGTTGAAGAACTCGTGCTTGACGTTCGAGGTCTCATCAAGCGCGAGGTACTCGTTGTACGTATAGCTGTGATACGGGACGGCTTGCGACACGTCGCTAGGATATCACGAGGCCCGGGTTTTGCGCCGTCGATACTGTCCGATGGTGTCCGATGGCCCTCGCTTCCACCGAAGCCACGGACTCCGCCACGTCAAGCGGCTCTTCGGAGTGCACGACTCCGCCGCCGTGCGAAGGCGGCGCTTGCTCGCCGTCATCACCGACCTGGCGAGCGCCGCTCGGTTCCTTCGTCACCGCGGCGAGCCCACCGAGCCTCCCACCCGGGAGCATAAGCCATTCGAACTGACAGTCGGTCGGTAAGGCGGAGCAGCGCCAAGAGTAGGCCGTCTGGCCGAAGGCGCTCTGACCCTGCTCACTACGTCACCGAAGCTCAAGGAGCAGTCACGGCGACCCTATGCGGAGCTCAAAATCCCACTTCACGCCCGCGCAAATAGATCTCCGCACTGAGGTGCTCACTTCTAGCAAAGGGAGCAGCACCCCGAAGGGCAACACGAGCCCGGCGTCAGGACCTCAACAGAACCTGAGCCGGAGCTGCCCAAACAAAACCGGTGGTGGCGTCGGAGGAGGCTGAGGGGCAAGCCCAAGCTGGGCGAGCAGCGAGGTGGCCGACTGTTCGGTGGTGGCGGCTTCAAGCCAGCGCATGGGCCCGCCGCAGTCACCAGATGAAAGCGCGGTGGTGGGATAGCGGCGATGAGGCGGATGATGAGGTCGCGGGGCGGAAGCAGAATGGCGCGGGTGCCGTCTTTCCAAACGCTCTTGAGAGTGAGCTCGAGCTTGCC
>Ga0163144_10007533_pt1 | contig 23851 bp, 14 predicted proteins | sample OliLak19BULKMAT1_FD_123175 | JGI IMG/M metagenome (GOLD analysis project Ga0163144, IMG submission 123175) | Freshwater microbial mat bacterial communities from Lake Vanda, McMurdo Dry Valleys, Antarctica - Oligotrophic Lake LV.19.BULKMAT1 | ecosystem: Environmental > Aquatic > Freshwater >...
GCCGTGAGTCCGCGCACGCGGAAGGACTGGTAGCCGCTCACGGTCTCGTTGCCGTTGGGATTGGCGGCGCGCGCGTCATCGAGCTGGAACTCGACGTTGACGGCGTAGCGCGCGACATCGACGAGCGAGAGCGCGCCGATGTCCGACATGAACTCGGTGGTGAAGACCGAGATGGAGGCGGCCGTGTCCTTGAGCGACGTGTTGAGCCGGCTGCCGGCGAGCGTGTTGGCCGCGAGGTAGCCCACGTCCTGATCGTTGCGCACGACGAAGGGGCTGAGCTCGACGATGCTCTCCTCGCGCGACGCCGCGGCGGATGTTGCCGTAGGTGCGCGCGTGACCGGGGCAGATTGCGCCAACATCGAAACGGGCGTCGCGGCGGCGAGGCACCCGGCCAGAAACAGGGAGGCGTGCGGGGAGTTCATGGAGATTTTTGGGCGTGCGCGGCGACGGCACGCCCAATGGCGAGCGTCATGGCGCGCTGGGTGTCGGCGACTTTCGCCATCACGTCGCGCACGCGGGCGCGCGCACGCGGCAGATCGGCGTCGATGGCCTTGAGCGCGGCCCACAGGTCGGCGCCGGAGGTTTTTTCGATTTCGAAGAGCCAGTCGCCGACGCCGATGTCGCGAAACATCTGCGCCTTCACGGTATCGACCGGCTGCCGCACGTGCAGCGTCGGCGTGCCGTTCGCGAGCGCGATGATCGGCGAGTGGCACTCCACGCTCACGACCGCGCGCGCCCGCGCGTAGATGGATGCCGCCTCGTCGGGCAGCCAGAAACTGTCGCGCCAGATCACGTGTTTCTTCACGTCGTCCGGCAGCGGATCGATCAGTTGCTCCTTCGCCGTTTGGATCTGATAGGTCATCTCCGGGCACGCGATCACCTTGGCCCCGGTGTGGCGCACCCAGAGCGTGATCATCTCGCGCAACGGCGCGTGATCGCTGGTCGTCGTCGCGTCGTTGAGCGCATCGACCGCGTAGTCGGACTCGGAGCGCGGCAGATTTTTCACCCGGTAGTAGGGCGTATAACGCAGCCGCGGCACGACGCAGAGATAGTCATCGCCCTTGAGCCCGACCCGCCGCAACCACGCCTCGGCCCGCGCCTCGTCGCGCACCGCGATGGCGAAACACCCCTCGGGCCCGAACTCAAGTTGCCCGGGGTTGAGCTTCTGCTGACGCAGAAACCGCAACGACAGCGTGTCGCGGCAAAAGATGAACGACGCTTTCTCGTAGAGCGCACGCGCACCGAATCTTCGCTCAAACTCCCCCGCGGGCACGCGGTCGATCGCGGCCTTCAATTCGGCCAGCGTCGCGCCGCCGGGGCGCGTCGCGCGGTCGGTGATCGGATCGAAGGCCGAACCAAAAAAACCGTAGGCCCGGCCGGTCGCCGCCCATTCGACGTAGGTGCGGGCGTTCTTCGCGGGCGACGTGAAAAAATTCGCGTTCGCCCACGCGTCGGCCAGCTCGGCATTCGACGCTTTGCCGCGCGCATCAACCTCGCCCTCGACGATGCGAAGTTTCGGAAACGTCCGCTGCAAGATCGCGCGCTCCCGCTCGTGCAGGCTCCACGGCCAGAGCGTGACCTCGCCGTCCGGCAGATGCTCGTAAAACAGTCGGATCGTTCCCGGCACGCGGCCGCTGTCGCCGATGTTTTCGAATTGCAGCGCCTCGCGCAGGAGAATGCGTGGGCGCACTTTTTCCGCTCCGGCAGCGGTGGCCGCGCGCGCGGTCGCAACGGCGAGTCCGGCGAGAGCGGCGGTCTTGGCAAAATCGCGGCGGGTCATCGTTGGGTGCTCATCTTAAAAACTCCCCTTGAGGCAGAACGTGTCTGATTTCGTAGCGGAGCCGCTTCGGCTCCCATCCGGAACGGGAAGCCGTTCCGCTACGATTCGGCTCAGCTTGAAAGCAAATTGGAATCAGGTCGCTCATCTCAAAAACTTCTCTTGATCCCGAACGTGTCTGATTTCGTAGCGGAGCCGCTTCGGCTCCCATCCGGAACGGGAACTCCTGCACGATGTCGTCGACCTCGGTGAGTTCGGGAAACCGGCTGTGCAGCCAGGCCCGCAGCATGGGCTCGTGCGGTTGCACAAACTCGGCCAGCCAAAGGGCGGTCTCTGGATTTTGCGGGGGCACGCGGTGGCACGTTGGAGCCGTCCCGCGCGGATGAGTAAAGCGTTTTCTCGCGCGCGGTGATCCCGTGTTCCGCGCTCGTAGCCGTGCCTTCAGGCGGTCCGATGCTGCCCGGACCGCCTGAAGGCGGGCCTACGAACTTGGACGCCGAAGAACCGATGCGTGAACCCGGCGGGACGCCTGCGCTACTTCTTCAAATACCCCTCGAGCCACTCGAAGATCGTCTTGTGCCACAGCTCACTGTTCTGCGGCTTCAACACCCAATGGCCTTCGTCGGGGAAGTAGAGCAGCTTCGAGGGAATGCCTTTGCGCTGCAGCGTCGTGAAGAGGCTCAGCCCCTGGCCGATCGGCACGCGGAAATCCAGTTCGTTGTGAATGATCAGATTCGGCGTCTTGAACTTCGCCGCGTGCTTGTGCGGTGACCACTTCTCAAACTCCGGATCCTCCCACGGAATGCCGTGATCCCACTCGTCGAACCACGTCTCCTCCGTGGTGCCATACATACTAACGAAGTCATACACGCCGCAGTGCGTCACGAGCGTCTTGAACTTGTCCGTGTGTCCCTGAAACCAATTCATCATGTAGCCGCCGTAGCTCGCGCCGGCCGACGCCATGCTCCGTGTCGATATACGGCTGCCGCTCGAGGTGCGCGAGACACGCCATCAGATCCTCAAACACTTTCCCGCCCCAATCGCGCGAGATTTCGTCGGTGAACTTCTGGCCGAAGCCCGTCGACCCGCGCGGATTCGGCATCGCCAGCACGTAGCCCTGCGCGGCCCAGAGCTGGGCGTTCCAGCGCGTCGACCACGAATCGAGAAATGCCCCCTGCGGCCCGCCGTGCACCCAGAACACCAGCGGATACTTCTTCGCCGCATCGAACCCCGGGGGTTTCAGAATCCACATCTGCACCGGCGTGCCGCCCGCTCCCGTCACGGTCACCGACTCCGGCTCCGGCAACGCGATCTTGCCGAGCGCCTCGCCGTTCGTGAGCGACAACGGCTGCAGCGCCGCACTGCCGATCGTCAGCCGCCGGATCTCCGGCGGCCGGTTCATCCGCTGGTGCGTGACCGACAGCCAGCGCCCATCCGGCGCGATCGAGAGCTCGTGATTCACCCCTTCGTTAACCAGCGGCTTCACTTCGCCCCCGCCGGCCGCGACACTCCAGATCGGACTGCGGCCCTTCGATTGCCCCTCGAGAAAAAGCGTCTGGCTGTCCGGTGACCACGCAAATGTGTCCACCGATTCCGCCCAGTTTGCCGTGAGATTCCGCCGCTGGCCCGTCGCGCGGTCGAGCAGCCACAGATCCCACTTGTCGGCCTCGAAGCCGGTGCGCGCCTGCGCGCGATAGGCCACGGTTTTTCCATCGGGCGAGTAGCGCGGGAAACCGTCCGCCGCCTTGTTCTGCGCCGTGAGATTTTTCTTCTCGCCCGTCGCCAGATTCACCGTCCACACATCGTGATTCGTGCTCCACGCCTGCTCGCGGATCGGCACCGGCGGCGCCATGAACGCGATTTCCTTCCCGTCCGGCGAAAACGCAAAATCGTCCCCCGCGCTAAACGTGCTCGAGGTCGGCACCGCGTCGTTCTCGCCCGGTGTCACGTTGCGCGGTTCGCCGTCGGCCGTGCCGTCCGGCTTCACTTTCACCACAAAGAGGTGCTGCCGCTTGTCGTCGACCCACGAATCCCAGTGGCGGAAGAGCAGCTTGTCGATCGTGCGCGCCTTCACTTTCGATTTCTCGCGCGCGTCCTCCTTCTCCTTGTTCGCCTTGTCCGCCTCCGCGTAGGGCTTCGCGGAAAACTCGGGAAACACCGCCGACACGAACGCAATCGCCTTGCCGTCGGGCGACCACATCGGCTGCCCCGCGCCCGTCGCGAGCGTCGTCAGCTTTTTCGCTTCACCGCCGTCGACCGGCAGCAGGAAAATCTGCGGCGTGCCATCGCGCGTCGACTCGAACGCGATCCACTTCCCATCGGGTGACCAGCGGGGATGGCGATCGTGTTTTGGCGAGCTCGTGAGTTTGCGCGGCTCGCCCTGCGGAGCGCCGGCCTCGCCCGCGCCGATGAGCCAGAGGTCGCTGTTCGTCCGATTCTCATCCTTGAGCACTTCGGTCACAACATAGACGACCCGCTTGCCGTCCGGCGCGATTTGCGAGTCGCCGACGCGTTTCAGCCGAAACAGATCATCGAGTTCCATCGGGCGCGATTGCGCGCGAGTCTGCGGAAGGCAAAGCGCCAGGCCCAGGGCAAGCGCTCCGACAAATACGGACGTTGAATTACGCATCCCCCACCTCTGAGGGTGGAGCGGCTTGACCTCAAGCCGCTGGTTTGGGGGCACCCCATAGCGGAACGCCTTGCGTTCCGTCCGGAGCCGCAGCGGCTCCGCTGTCTCATCCCTCCCCGGGTGCAATTGCAAGTGAAGTCAGTGCCCCCGGCCACCGCCGCACCGTCCGGTCGCGACGGTTTGTCACTTATTAAGTGACAAACGAACCCGCCCCCGCTGGGAGAGAACGATAGTTTGTCACGTATTACGTGACAAACAGGCGGGGTGGGTCGGCCGCACCGACGTGGCCTTGGTTGGGCAAGTGACTTCACTTTCATTTGCACCCCCTCTCCCCCCTTTCGCCGCAAACGACTTGGCGCCACTCCTACTCCGCGCCACAGTTTCGCCTCAAATGTTCTCCCGCGCCCCCCTCGTCCGCCTCGCCCTCTTGGCGCTGGCCGTTGCCACCGCCACCGCCGCGACGCCCGCCGCGCCGCACCCCGAACTCCCGCCGCCGATCAAGGCCCCGACCGATCAGGCCGTCTTCCGCCGCTTCGTCCTGGATAACGGCCTGCGCGTCCTCCTCGTTTCCGATCCGAAGTTCAACAAGTCCGGCGCCGCGCTGGTCACGCCCGTCGGCGCGATGGACGATCCGTCCGACCGCGAGGGCATGGCCCACTTCCTCGAGCACATGCTCTTCCTCGGCACGGAAAAATATCCGTCCGCCAGCGAATACGGCAATTTCATGCAGGCCAACGGCGGCTATAACAACGCCTACACCGCCAGCGATCACACCAACTACCAGTTCGAGGTCCGCCACGAGGCCTTCGCCGAGGGCGTCGATCGCTTCGCGCAGTTCTTCATCGCGCCGCTCTTCAGCCCCGAGTTCACCGGCCGCGAGATCAACGCCGTGCACAACGAAGCGATGCGCCACGTGCAGAACGATCTCCGCCGCCGGCTCGTCGTCTCCGGCGAGCTTTACGCCCCCGGCAGCCCCGAGAGCAAATTCGGCACCGGCAACAAGGACACGCTCGCCGGCGCCACGCCCGCCCAGGTCCGCGCCTTCTACGAGCAACACTACTCCGCCGATCGCATGGCGCTCGCCCTCTGCGGCAAGGCCTCGCTCGACGAACTGGAAAAACTCGCGCGCGAAAAATTTAGCCCCATTCCGAAACGCAACGTCACGCCGATCATCCGCGAGGCCCGCTATCTCCCGCGCAAACCCGCGCTCCGCCTCGCCCAGATCGAGCCGGTGAAGGAACTGCGCCAGCTCAACCTCGAGTTCGTCGTCCCCGGCAGCCGCCCCGATTTCGCCAGCAAGCCCGATGAACTGCTCACCCAGCTCATCACCTACCCCGGCGCCGGCGGTCTGGTCGAATCCCTCAAGCGCGACGGACTGATCAACAATCTCGGCTCCTTCATCTGGGACCGCGCCCCGACCTACGGCTCGCTCTTCATCACCGCCGACCTCACGCCGGCCGGCCAGAAGGACCACGCGCGCGTCCTCACCCAGATCTTCCGCTACTTCGCCCACCTGCGCGCCGCGCCGTTTCCCGCCGACTTCTACAAGGATCGCGCCCGCATCGCCCAGCTCGACGAGACCTTCAAGGACCGCGGCGAAGGCGCCACGCTCGCCACCCAACTCGCCAACCAGGCGCTGTTCTACCCGCTCGCAATCGCCGAGCGCGCCGCCGTCGTCTGGGGCCAGCCGAGCGAGCCCGCCTACCGCCGTCTGCTCGACGCCCTTACGCCCGACAACCTCCTCGTTTCCGTCATGGCCAAGGGCGTGCCGACCGACAAGAAGGAGCGCATCTACGGCGTCGCGTATTCGTATTCCGAAGACACCGGCGCCACCTACGAGACGCTGGCCAAGGCCACCCGGGATCCGGCGTTCGCCCTCCCCGGCGCCAACCGCTTCATGCCCGGCGCCACTCCGCTCCTCGCCGAGCGTCCGTTGCCGGTGATCGACGAACCCGGCCTGAAACTCTTTTACGCGCCCGACACCGAATTCCAGCGGCCGCAGACCGCCGTCAGCCTGCGCTTCGTGCCCGTCCGCGAGCTCGGCACCGCCGACTCGCTCGCGTTGTTGAAGCTCTACGAAGTGTGCCTCCGCGATTTCCTCGAGCCCGCCACCAACGACGCCGCCCTCGCCGGCCTCGAGCTGAATTTCGACACCTCACTCGAGGGCTTCATGCTGAGCGTCGCCGGCTACGGCGATTCCGGCGCCCGCTTCGCCACGCACGTCGCGGAGCAGTTGCGCACGTTCACGGTCACGCCCGCGCGCTTCGAGTCGCTGAAGGAGGCCGTGCTCCGCGGTCTGCGCAGCTACGAGCAGACCGAGGCCTACATTCTCGGCCGGGATCGCCGCGATGCGTTGACGCGTGAGTTTCATTTCCTCCCGCCCGAGCTGCTCGCCCGCACCATCAGCGCGACGTGGGCCGACGTGCAGGCCTTCGCCCAGAATTATTTCGCGCGCGGCAGAATCGAGGCCGTTGTCCACGGCCACTTCACCCGCGAGGAAGCCATCGCCGCCACGCGCACACTCGCCCGGAAAATCGGCGCGCAGTCCGCGCCCGAGTCCGCCTTGCTGCGCCGCCGCCACCTGGCGCTCAAGTCCGGTGAAGAGGTGATCGATGCGGGCGAGATCGCCGGCGTGAACTCCGCCTTCATTCGCGACTACGTGCTGCCCGACGATGCCCCGGCGACGCGCGCCGCCGCCGCCGTCCTTGCCAACTTCTTCGGCGATCCCTTCTACAGCGAGCTGCGCACGAAACAGCAGCTCGGCTACATCGTCGGTTCCAGCGCCCCCGCGTCGCTGCGCCACCGGTATTTCACTTTTGTGATTCAATCGAGCGGCTACGCGCCCGACGAGCTGCGCCGCCGCGCCGAAACCTTCATCGCCACCCTGCCCGCCGCGCTCGCCAAGGTCACCGACGCGGAATGGGCCACGCTGATTGCCGGCGCGCGTTCGCAGTTCGAGGAGAAGCCGAAGAGCATCCGCGACAAGGCCGAGATCTTCTTCGGCCGCGCCTATGTCTTCGACGGCGAGTGGGACCGCCAGCAGGCCTCGCTCGCTGCTCTCGCCGCGCTGACCAAGGAGCAGGCCCTCGCCGTCCTCACCACCGCGCTCGCCGCCGATGGCCGCCGCCGCACCATTTTGCTCAACAGCAAGAATCACAAAGCCACCGAGGAAGCCAAACCCACTTTCTCCGCGCGCGACGCTTGGAAGCGCACGCAGCAGTTCAACTGATCCCCGATCCTTTTTGACAGGAATTACAGGATTAGAGGCAGGATTTTCAAAACCCAATCTGTTCAGGCTTCGAATTCGCCATGACCTCCGGTGACTCATTCTAGCCCGCACATTTCATGCTTTCTGCGTCCTTTTTCCGGCGTTGGTCGGCGGACAGGCGGTGAGCTTGCGGGAGCGTGCGTCCGATGCGGGCTAAAAGCAAAACCGCTTGGGGTTTTGCACTTGGCCCGGATCGCCAAAACGGTTGAATCGGTAGACTTGATCCGAGCACACCGTGTCGGGTCGCTGCCGAGTAGAGCATGAAATATCCGGGCGAGCATGCGTTCAAGGTGAGACTGATTTCGTAGCGGAGCCGCTTCGCCTCCCACTCGGAACGGGAAGCCGTTCCGCTACCATTCGGCTCATCTTGAAAGCAAATTGGAATCAGTCACCTGTCCTGTCTAATCTTGGTTTGAATCCTGTTAATCCTGTCAAAGATCCGATCCCTCCGTGATGACCGCCAGGTCCCGCATCGCCCCATCGCCTTCACCCGTGAAATCTCTTCTCCGCCTCTGTCTCCTGTTCACCGTCGCCAGCCTCCTGACCGCGCACGCCGCCCCCGCTCCCGCCGGCTTCGCCCACGTCAAGACCGTCGGCGACATCGCCGAATACAAGCTCACGGCCAACGACCTCAACGTCCTCCTGCTCGAGGACCACTCCGCGCCCGTGCTCACGCTGATGGTCACGTATCGCGTCGGCTCGCGCAACGAGGTCACCGGCACCACCGGCGCCACCCATCTCCTCGAGCACCTCATGTTCAAGGGCTCGAAGAATTTTCACCCGGGCATCGGCAAGGGCTTCGACACGCTCATGGACAGCATCGGCGGTATCAACAATGCCACCACGTGGCTCGACCGCACCAACTACTACGAGAATCTCCCCAGCGACCACCTCGAGCTTGCCGTGCAGCTCGAGGCCGACCGCATGCGCAACCTCCTCCTGCTCGAGTCCGACCGCCAGCCCGAGATGACCGTCGTGCGCAATGAATTCGAACGCGATGAAAACGATCCCAGCTCCGCGCTCGACAAGGAAGTCGGCGCCGCCGCGTTCATCGCCCACCCGTATCACCACCCGACGATCGGCTGGCGCTCCGATATCGAAAAAGTGACCATCGAAAAACTCCGGGAGTTCTACGACACGTTCTATTGGCCGAACAACGCCACGATCACCGTCATCGGCGACTTCAAGCCCGCGGTCGCGCTCGGCCTCATCGGGAAATATTTCGGCGCCATCACCCGTTCGCCGCAGCCGATTCCGCAGGTCTACACCGAGGAGCCCGCGCAGTCCGGTCCGCGCCGCGTCGTCGTGAAGCGCGCCGGCGAGGTCGGCGTGGTGCAGGTGGCCTACAAGGTTCCGCCGGCGCTGCACGCCGATCACCCCGCGCTCGAGGTCCTCGCCGCCATCCTCAGCGAGGGCAAAACCAGCCGGCTCTACCGCGCCCTGATCGACACCAACCTCGCGATCAGCGCCAATGCCTCCAAGGGCTTCTTCCACGATCCCACGCTCTTCAACGCCACCGCCATGCTCGCTCCCGGCAGCACGCACGATCAGGTCGAGAAGGCGCTCCTTGTCGAAATCGAAAAGGTGAAGAAGGGCGGCGTGACGCCCGCCGAAGTCAGCCGCGCGATCAACAAGCTCCTCGCCGGTATCGCGTATCAGCGCGATGGATCGTTCGCCATCGCCGGCCAGATCAACGAGGCCATCGCCGTCGGCGACTGGACGTATTACACGGGTCTGCTCGAGAAATTAAAGACCGTCACCGCCGCCGACGTGCAGCGCGTGGCCCAAGCCTACTGCAACGAGGACCAGAGCACGACGGGCTGGTTCATCCCGCAGGCGGAAGGCCAGCGTAGCGCCGGTATCCTGCCGGCCCACGAAGGCTCCGAAGCCGGCAAGATGCCGGCGCTACTCTCCGGCCACGCCCGCGGCCCACACTACTATCGCGATCCGAAAAGCAGCGCAGGCGTCCCGCCTGCCAGAGTGGCTGCGGCGTCCCGCCGCAGTGATCATCGGCTGGAAGCCGATGCCACGTCGATGCAGGCGAGGACGCCTGCGCTCCAACAATCCGCCGCGCCCTCGGGCGGCGGCACTGGCGCCTCCACCGGCGACGCCGCGCTCGTCGCCCCGCGCGTCCGCCGTCGCACCGTCTCCGGCCTCGACACACTCACGCTCAAAACCTCGCTCAAGGATGTCGTCACGATCCGCGGCGTGCTCAACGCCGGCGACATCTTCAATCCGGCCGGCAACTCCGCCATCGCCGATCTCACCGCCGGCATGATCGACAAGGGCACGGCGAAGCGGGACAAGTTCGCCGTCGCCGAGGTCCTGGAGCAGACCGGCGCCACGCTCAACTTCGGCACCGGCTCGCACACGTTGAACTTTTCCGCGAAGTGCCTGCGGCAGGATCTGCCGACGGTGCTCGGCCTGCTCGCCGAACAACTCCGCACCCCGCGTTTCGATCCCGCCGAGTTCGCCAAACTCAAACAGCAGATGATCGGCCGCCATAAACGCCAGATGGAGGACACCGATTACCGCGCCGACAGCGCCTTTCAGCGCGCGGTGTTTCCCGACGGTCACCCGAACCGGCCCCCGGCCGACGAGAAGTATCTCGCCGACATCGAGGCTGCGACGCTGGAGCAGGTGAAGGCGTTTCACGCCGCGAACTACGGCCCCGCCGGCGGCCGGCTCGTCGCCGTCGGCGATGTCGACGATGGCGCCATCGACCAGACGCTCGCGTCCGCGCTCACCGGCTGGACCGGCGGCCGGCCGCTCCCGGCCGCGACCAAGGCCCCGGAGATCACCGCCGGCCACACGGAGAAAGTCGCCATGCCGGGCAAGACCAGCGTGTCGTTCGTCATCGGCCAGCCCTCCGGCCTGCGCTACGCCGACCCGGCGTATCAGCCGCTCCACTTCGCGACATCCGTGCTCGGCAGCGGTTTCTTTTCGGCGCGCCTGCTCGACATCATCCGCAACCGCGAGGGGCTCACCTACGGCATCACCGCCTCGCTTTCCGCCGACACCTACGCCGATGGCGCGTGGTCGATCCACGGCACATTTGCGCCGGAGCTGCTGGAAAAAGGCGCCGCCTCGACGCTGCGTGAGCTGAAGCGCTTTCACGCCGAGGGGCTGACCGCGGACGAGTTGAAGACCTTCAAGGTCACCCTGACCGGTTCCTACAAAGTCGCGCTTTCGACCACCGGTGGACTCGCCAGCGCCATCTTGAACGCCCTCCAGCGCGGCTACGGCCCCGAGTGGGTCGACGAGTTTCCCCGCCGCATCCAGGCCATCGGCCTCCCGGAGGCCAATGCTGCCATCAAACAGTTCATCTATCCGGCCCGGATGGTGACGGTGCTCGCCGGCACGTTGCCGGCAGAGGCCGCCAAATAAGCTCTGGGGTGGCGCAGCCGCTGGTTCGGGCCCGTAGCGGAACGGCTTCCCGTTCCGTCGGAGCCGGCAGCGGCTCCGCTACCAAGCGGCTCGACCCCAATCCGGTGATTCCGAAGTCCGGTCTGCGTTTGGTTCGTTTCCGCCTTTCCCGCTTTCCACATTCCCTCTGGGGGTCGTTTCCCCATCGTGCCTTCGTAGCGCCCGCAGGCTGTGGGGTTTAGTTATCTTTTGACCCGAACCCGGCGCCCGCCCAAAGGTCTGACGCGTTGCGATGAACATCGACTGGAACCCGCTGCAAAAAGCGATCGAACCCCTCTGGAAGCAGATCAAGATCCTCTTCGGAGAGCATCATTTTCTGACGATCGTCTGCGCGTTCTTTGCGGTGATGATGACGATCAGTTTCTACAAGTTTCTGCGCGGCATCAGCCCGGCGCTCGTGGCTTTCATCTTCCTGCTGATCCTGTTCCTGTTGATCATGCACTGGACGTTTACGCGCAGCGAGCCGGCGTTCCTCAAGCCGTTCATCGATTGGATCGCGCCGTTCTTCCCGTCGGCGCTGCCCGTGCCCGCCACGCCGACGCCGAAGGGGTGAGCGGAAATGAATCGGTGCCCCACTGCCCTCCGCGGCGCCGCTTCCGGCTCCGTCGGAATGGCGAACCGCTCCGCTCCATTTTCCCAGCGCGTGGTCGTTCTTCTGTTCCTCGCGTTGCCGATCTCCGCGCCGCTCGCCCACGCCGCCGATCCCACGTGGCACCTGAACGTGCAGGCCTACAGCTTCCACGAGCACACGACGCAGGATTATCTCTGGAATACGACGCCTGGCCTCGGCCTGATCCGGCGCCAGAACAACTGGCTCGCCGGCGCGGGCGTGTTCCGCAACAGCATCGGCCGCTGGGCCGGCTACGGCTACGCCGGCTGGCAGTATCCGGTCGCTGAATTCGCCGCCGGCCCGCTGCGCATCGGCGGCATCGCGGGCGCGACGCATCATTACTTTTTCAACGACGGCGGCATCGTCCCACTCGGCGCCGCGGTCGTGACGGTTCCCGTGACGAAGACCGTCGCGATCGACCTCGTCGGCATCCCGCGGATCAAGAACGCCACGTATGCGACGCTGAATCTGTCGCTGTCGTGGCGGTTCAGGTAACTGGCGCGACCGCGCTGAGTGCAGCGGCAACCGACGGTCGACCAAACCGAGCGGCCACAAAAAGGCGCCAAGATGCGCAAAAAACGGAGGCTTTCTTTTGCGTTTTCCGTGCTTCTCTGCGGCCAACTGGATCGTCGCAGCTTGCGTGCATTGCGCTCGAATAGAGGCGAAACGAGCGCCGTAACCATCGCTCCAGAACTTGAAACGCGGAGAACGCCGAGGGCGCGGAGACCAAAAGATTTTCTCCGCGTTCTCTGCGACCTCCGCGTTTAACTCGGCTCCGTGCATTCCCTCGGTCAGACCAATCGACCGCGCATCACACGGATCGGCACGGATAAAAGCGGTGTTCATCCGAGTTCATCCGGGAAATCTGTGGTCAAAAACGAGCGGTCCTTCGTCTCAACCGGAAATCCCGCGATCAGCGCCGCCGTTGCCGCCAGTAGTCGCGAAATGCCTCCAGTCTCGGCAACGATTCCCGGTCTTTGGCCCGATTGGCCGAGCGTTTGCTCGCGATAATGTCGTCGGGGTGGCACACCGGAAATCCCTCCACCTCCACCCGACGCGACCAAGCTTCAGCGAACGATTCGATCCCATCCGGCGCGAAAACCAAATCGAGATCGAACGGACCGTTCTTCAACTGCACGAAATCCTTGCCACGGATGATCTCCGCCGCCTGTGGCTCGGACAGCGCGAACCCGAGGTCACGCAAGGCCTGGACGATGGACGCATTGGCGGGCGATTTCTCCACGAACAAATCCGCGTCTTGGGTCGTGTCGGGATAGCCGAGCAGGATGGCCCCGGATTTTCCGATGAACAGATACCGGATGCCGTGGCGGGCGAAGGCGTCGCGAATCTCCTCGGCCTGCCGGTATTCGAAAGCAGCCATCCCTCAACGATGAAAGCCCAGCCAAACCGGCAGGGAGCGTTCGCACCACTCGCGGTAGTCGCTCATCGAATCGAAGGCCCGAAACGGCGCATCATCCAACACGGGTTTGTAGGTGCGGATGAAAGCATACCGCATGCGTTGCTCGAGCGGTCGCGCCGCCGCTGCTTCAAACTCGGCGAGCCACTCGCGCGACACTGCCGGCTCATCCCACCCGGCCCGCGCAGTCTCTCCCGGCTGCATTTCCGCTCGACTCATGCGGACACGATGATGCCACCGCAATCGATTGCAAGATGCCGGTCGCGCGCTTCGTGCGCCCGCGACCGGTAGGACGACTGGCTCCTCGGCGCCGATGTGTTCCGCAACCGCATCGGCGCTCATTGAAAACAGGGTCAGGTAACATGAGCTGCAAGTCGGGATAACCCCTCACCCGAATGGCGCTCATCGAAGCGAACGACGAGGCTCCGACGCGCCATCGCTCCAATTCAGCTAACGAGCACAGGAAATACTGGCCGCTGTTCGTATGGGAGATGGGCACGATGATCTCGTCCGCGCGAGATACCGGCAGCGGCCGGAACAGGAGCGTATTCGCAACCGAGAACAGCGCGGTGTTCGCGCCGATGCCGAGCGCGAGCGTCAGAATCACCGACGCGGAAAAAGTTGGCACCTTTCGCAGGCGACGGACCGCCAATATGAAATCGTTCAACTCAAAGGCGCGGACGCTCACAAGGCCACGCACAAGCGCGACTCATCAATGCCGGACTGACCTATTTTCCCAAGCGCGGCGGCATCGTCCCGCCCGGCGCCGCGGTCGTGACGGTCCCCGTGACGAGGACCGCTGCGATCGATTAGATCGGCATCCCGCGGATCAAGAACGCCACGTCTGCGACGTTGAATGTGTCGCTGTCGCGGCGGTTTCGATGATCGGAAAACCAAGCGCCGGACAACTCGCGGATCACAGATCCGGCGATTCGGAGTTATCGACGCCCGGATCCACAATGCCGATCTTCGCGGAATTTTTTTCCTGAATGAGAATGAAAAACTCGTAGGTGATGAGGGTTCCCTTCTTAACGCCCGCGAACAAATCGGTGATCGAGAGTCGGTCGTCGTGGAGCTTGAGGCTTTTGAAATCGAATGTATCCGTGCCGCGCGGATGCGGTGCAGAGCCGTTACCCTGCGGCGATTCCCTGAACGCGATTCCCAGCGGAATATAAGGAGCAAGATCGTGGGTTATCCCCTTGCTCAGCCTGAACTCGAGATCGGCCACCCCTGTCACCCGGATATAACGAACTCCGTTGATCTCGATAATTGTTCCGTCCGAGCCCGGCTCCAGATCCAAGTGGATGTCGCAAAAACGCGACTTATCCGTGGAGGTGGTGATATCGCGGAAGAATCGGACGTCGATCACCGCTTTGATGGTCTGTTTGGCCATGGTATTTTTTATTTGGTCGTTGGATTGTGGGTGCTCTGCAAAAGCTGCGCGCTGACACTCGGCCAGGCCTCGAGCGGTTGATATCCCTGCGCCTGCAGCCGCGTCATGATCGCGCGTCCCTCCTCTTCCCGCCCGAGCAGGATCATCGCCCGTGCCGTCGGATCGAGCGTCCGCCAGTAGTTTGAATGGCGTGCGCGGGATTCCATCAACGCTAGAGCGCGATGCCACTGCTCATGCGCGGTCTCGTGATCGCCAGCCGATCGGGCGATGCGCCCCGCGGTAATCCAAGCTTGGGCCAATGAGCCGAGGATCTCTTCGTTGGCCCGGTCCTCCGCCACGACAGCCTCGAGAAGCTCGATGGCCCGGCGACTAGCCGCGGCTGCGGCCGCCTCTCCCATCGTGTCACGCAAATCGGCTTCGATCCGCCAGGCTGCCCCCACCCCCTGTCTCAGCTCGCGGTCCGTCGGCTGGGCGGCCGACAGCTTTTCCAGTTGCTCTCGCGTCTCCCGAAGGATTTTCGCTGCGCTCTGCACGTTGCCATCAGCACGCAGCAAACTTACCTCTTTCAAACGCATATAGAGGGAAGATCGCAACCACACCCGATTCTCCGCGTCAGCCGCGACCAAGGCTTCGAGCATCGACGTGGCCCGCGTTCGCTGCCGGAGGGAACCTGCCTTATCGCCCGTAATGGCGAGAATACCCGCATGCAGAGCCAAGCTGTCCGCCAGCCGCGCACGCCAGCGTGCCGTCCCGGGATCCGCACCGACAATTGCCTCGAGCCGCGACACGTATTCCGCATAACGCCCGGCCGCTTCCCGTAAATCGCCATCGCGCTCGGCAGCGTTGGCCTGCCAAGAGTGGGCATCGGCGATCCGATACTCCAAATCCAACTTCGGTGCGCCACCGCCGGTCATTTTCTTCAGCAAAGTGAGTTCAGCGGCGAATCCCTGACGCGCCGCATCCATTCGCCCGCGGCCCATATCGACGACGGCCACGTTGTGATGGCCCCACGCCAGTTCACCCTGCCACTGCGTTCGTCCCGCATCCAGAGCCATGAGCTCCTTTGCGGTGTTACGATAGTGAGAGAACCAGTCGGCAGCGGCACCGAGATCTCCACGTTTCAGATGAACGAAACCAATCCAATATTCCGCCTGGCCGCGCTCAAAAAGAAAATCACCGTTCCTGACGTGCCGCGCCGCCAGCGCCGTAGCCCGCGTATAGGCGTTGAGGAACGCCCGAACCGCTTCCGCGTAACGCGCTTGCTCCATTCGATTTTCACCGATCTGCGTAAACGCTTTCGACTGGCGCGCCAGAGCCGTGTCGGTCAGGTCGCGGGAATCCAGCGAATCGAAATACTCCATGGCCTTGTCCCCGACGCGGGTCAGCAGATCGAGTCGGCCGACGCGCTTCAGTTCGCCGCGAAAATCCCCGAGCATGAAAGCAAGCACATCCTCCGCCTGGTCCTGCCGGCGTTGAGCATCGTTCCGTGCACTGACCGCGTCGTTCCGCGCCTGCCAGGCAAACACCGCGAGCCCCAGCGTCAGCGCCATGCCAGCCGCCGAGCACGCCGCCACGATCATCAGCCGTCGGTTCCGCCGCTGCAGCTCGCGTTGCCGCAATTCGTCGAAGCCCACGCCGAGCAGGCCCGCGACCAGCCGCACGAACGCCACCTTCGGACCATCGCCCTCGGCGCGCGCGTCCGCCGCCACCACTTCCGCGGGTTTGCCGGAGAGCTGTCCATCCGCGTCGACCTCCGCACGCAGCGCCGGCGAAAAACAATCGTCCGCCGCCCCCGCCACCTTCGGCTCCCCGCTCACGATGAACGCAAACACCGCGCGTTCGCCGTGCAGCCGCTTGAACGCCGTGATCTCCTCCTGCACCCACCGCGATTTCGCCGACGCCGGCGAGCAGATCACTACCAGCGTCGCCGACTCGCGCAGCGCGCCGCGGATCGTCTCGCCGAGATCGCTCGTCGTCGGCAGCTCGTCGCGATCGCGGAACACCGGCGCGATCCGGCGGCCTACTTCGCCGATCGGGGCGATGCGCCCTTGAAACCGTTTTGGCACCCAATACAGCTCCAGCTTCCGCATGAGCCAGCGCGCCCACTTCGTGTCGGCGTGGCTGTAGCTCAGAAAAACCCGATAGCGCCGCGCCTCCGGCACCGAGGCTCGCACCCGCGTCGGGTTACCTTCCTCTCGAAACGGAGCGGTCGAATCGGACATGAGGCGGAGGCCCGTCGCCATGGCCGTGAGATCGGCGGTGGCGACGGACGCGAACCAAGACGTCTGCGCGAAGTGGGTGGCCCCGCGCAGAGAAACTGAACTGAAGGGTGATGGGTGCTGAATAACCGTTCCGGGCGGAAGCGTGCTCGGAACGTGGAAACGGAGCGGACTCCGGTGAGCTGGCGGCGCGGATTAGGAAGTGCGGCTCGCACAAAGCGAGTGCGATGTTCGCAAACTCTTCGCAAGGGGCGGCAGTGTCATTGTGCCTCGGAAGACTTTTGTGGGGCGCAGGCTTGCTGCGCCCTCTCTGCACGTTCGCCAAGCAAGGGCGCAGCAAGCCTGCGCCCCTACACCACGGAGCGAGGATTCGAAGCGCGGACACCCTGTCCGCGTTCCGTTCAGCGCGAAATGGCGCCGCGCAGAAGGAAGTCCGACGCGCCGCCCACAATCCACGGGCATCCGCCTTCGCTGCGCTCCGGCGCGACAAGGACTGCCCGTGCTACGGCAGGCCACCGCCTCCCCCTCACCGCGTCAGCCGGTAAATCAACACCGCCGCGCGCGCCGCCTGCGTCGAGATCGACTTCAAGTCCACCGTCTCGCGCTCCGCGTGCGCGCCCGTCCCGGAGGGCCCGAGGCCGTCGAGCACCGCGCAGTGCGGCGCGGCAAAGGCGCTGTCGCCCGCACCGCGTTGCGCCGCATTGTTCGCGACGACCGGTCCCTGCCCCAAATCGCGACTCACCCCATCGAGCACGGCGAGCACTTCGAGGTGCCGGGGCTCCGACGCCTGCGGCGGATACCGATGCGCGACCCGCAATGTCGCCTGCACGCGCGGACGTGTCTTCGCGACCACTTCGCGCATCACCGCCTCGGCCTGCGCGAGTTGCTCCGGCGAAATCGCCCGCAGATCGCCCATCGCGATCGTCGACGCCGGAATGATGTTGTTCTTGCCCGTCGCCGTCATCGTGAACGGCTCCTGCTTCACCGTCGCGCCGCCCGCCAGCATGCCCACGTTGGCCGTCAACCCGGGCAGCTTGCGCAGCTCCGTGTGAAATCCCTCGAGGATCCGCGCCGCCTCGTAAATCGCACCACTGCCCATCGCCGCGGAAAAAATTCCTGACGAGTGCCCCGTCGGTCCCGTCACTTCGAGCCACCACGAGCTCGCCCCGCGCCGCGCGACCGTGCCTTCACCCGCCCGGCCGCCCTCGAAGGCCAGCGCGATATCACTGCGCTTCGCCGCCGCGATCAACGGCGCGCGCGACACCTCGACCGGATCGCCGATCGACTCTTCATCGCCCGTCATCGCGACGATGATCTGCGCCCCCTCGAGCGCGCCCGCGGCGTGCAGCGCCTTCAGCGCGTAAATGAGCACGACATCGCCGCCCTTCATGTCATTCGTGCCCGAGCCACGCCCGACATTCCCGTCGCGCGTGAACGTCCCGCCCGGCAGGACCGTATCCAAATGGCCGATCAACAGGAGCCGCTTGCCCCGGCTGCCCGCGCGCTCGGCGAACAGATGTCCCGCCCGCTTTGAACCCGCCGGCAGCGGCACCCACGTCGGCGTGAGCCCGATCGTCTTCAGCTCGGCCGCAAACACCTCGTGCATCGCCCGCACGCCCGCGAGATCCTCACTCGGGCTGCTGACTTTCACCGCTTTTTCGAGCAGCGAAATCATGTCTTCTTGTTTGCCCTCCACCCACTCCACCAACGCCCGTTCCGCCGGCGCGAGCGCGGCGTGGATAGTGGCGGAAAAACCAACGAACGCGAAACAGGCGACAACTCGAACGGCAATCATAGGGTCAATGGGAATTGAGGATGGGCATCGATCTACGAAGACATCAAAAAACAACCGACGGATTTTGTCTCGCGAAGGCGGCGAAGGGTGCGAAGGCAAACCTTCGTCTCCTTCGCTGCCTTCGCGAGACCTCCTTCTGAGGAATGACGGAAATTTTTAGGCGCGTTTACTGCTCCGTCCCCGGCGTCTTCGCCGCCGGCGTCGCCGGCTGCAACCGCCGCAGCCGTTCGCGATATTTCTCGTAGAGCTGCGTGTGCTTGCTCCGCAGGTCCACCTGCGCGCCGTCGATGAACGCGCGCTCGACCTGCGTCGGAATCTCCAGCGGATCGCCGTCCGTCACGAATAGCGTCGCGCGCTTGCCCACGTCGAGCGATCCGAGCTCGGCCTCCACGCCGAGCACCTCCGCCGCGCCGAGCGTCACTGAGCGCAGCGCCACCTCGCGCGGCAGTCCGTGCGCCGCGGCTCGCGCGGCGTAATAGGGCACGTTGCGCTCGTTGCCGACTTCGCTCGCGCCGCTCTGGCCTCCCGCGATGCAGAACGTCACGCCGGCGGCATGCAGCCGCGCGGGATTGGCATACGGCGCCTCGTAATCGTCGTCGCGCCGCAGCGGCAACCGCTGCGTGCCGCCCACGATCACCGGCACCTTCGCCGTCTTCAATTCCTCGGCCACGCGCCACGCATCGAGGCCGCCGACGATCACGATTTTCAAATCATGCTTCTTCGCGAACAGGAGCGCGGCGCGGATCTGCTTCTGTTCATCCGCATGAACGAAGACGCGTTGCTCACCCTTCATCACCGGCAGCATCGCCTCCCAGCGGATGTCCGTGACAAAACCCGCCCGGCCCGCGGCCTTCGTCCGCGCGTAGGCGCGCGCCAGCGTGAACGCGTCGTCGAGCGCGCGCAGCTCGTCGTCGACGCTTTTCTGCTGCGCCGGCAGCGACTTCGCATTCTTCGCCTCGCGATTCAGCCGCATCGCCGGCCAGTAGACGTGCATCCCCACCGCCGCGCGCACCGTGAGATCCTCCCAGGTCCAGCCATCGAGCCGGATGAGCGTCGACGTGCCGGCGATGAGATTGCCCCGCGCCGCCCCGGTCACTTTTTCGGCCGGCACCGTCAGCGCCGTCAGGATGCCGTTGGCGCGCGCGACGGGCAGCAATTCGCTGTCGGGATTCAACGCCGTCTGTGTGCGCGCATTCGGGTTGATGCTGCCCGTCTCCGCGCTGTCGACCGTCTGCCGCGCGCCGGAAATCTCGACGAGACCGAGCACGGTCTGCGCCGCGATGAAACCGGGATAAACGCGTTTTCCCTTCACGTCGATGACCTCGGCTCCGGCGGGGGCTGCGATCATCGGCGCGATCTGCGCGATCTTGCCGTCGACGATCAGCACGTCCGCCTGGTGGTGCGTCACGCCGCTCACCGTCACCACCATGCCGCCAGTCAACAGCACCGGCTTCGTCTGCCGCGCCGCCGGCACGAGATTGTTGGCGTGGGCGACCGCCGTCACCGACAACAGAACTGCGATCAGGCAGCCGACATCGGAGGATTTCGGCCGGCGCCGAAACCAAACTTTCCCGATTTCGGCGGCAGCTTCGAGGCGCGCACTCATCGGCCACCTCCCTGATGCGTCGAGCAATTATGCGCCGATCCGCCATCATGATAAATGGAGCGCTCCTCCGCCGAGTGCGCCATCGCCAGGTGCTCGAGCACGAGCAGCACCGGCGGTTTCGGCGGACCGTCGTCGCCTCCGCCTTCTCCACTCGCACCCGGACCGCCGCCACCACTGGCGCCACCCGCGCCGAGCAATCGCTGGCGCTCCGGCAGAATCTTCTGCACCAATGCGGCCCGCTCCCTGACGGCTGCCGTCCTCAGCTTCGCGTCATCCTCCACGTCGAAATACCGCCGGCCGTCGATCCAGGTCTGTTCCGGCCGCGCGTAGGTGGAAAGCGGTGACGCGCTCCAGATCACGAAGTCCGCATCCTTGCCGGCCTCGAGCGAGCCCACGCGCTGATCGATCCGGAGCTGCTTGGCCGGATTGAGCGTCACGAATTTCAGCGCCTCGTCCGGCGGCACGCCGCCGTATTTCACGGCCTTGGCTGCCTCGGTGTTCAGGTGCCGCGCGAGCTCGTCGTCGTCGGAGTTGAAGGAAACCACCACGCCCGCCGCGCGCATCAGCGCGCCGTCGTAGGGAATCGCATCGAGCACCTCGTGCTTGTAGTTCCACCAGTCGGCGAAACACGATCCGCCCGCGCCGATCGCCGCAATCTGGTCGGCGACCTTGTAGCCCTCGAGGATGTGCTGGAACGTCCCGACCGTCAGCTTGAGCTGCTGCGCGAGCCGGATAAATGCGAGGATCTCGTCCTGCCGATACGAGTGGATGTGGATGATTCGCTCGCCGCGGAGCATTTCCAGCGCCGACTCCATCCGCAAATCCCGCCGCGGTGGCAGCGGGGTCTTGCCCGAGCGGTAGTCCGCCAGCCCGCGCTCGTAGTCGCGCGCGCGCGTAAACGTATCGAGCATGATCTCCGGCACGCCCATCCGGCTGATCGGATAGCGCGTCGTCAGCGTCGATGAATTCTTCCGCGTGACATTCTCGCCCAGGGCGAACTTCACGCCGGGCATCGCGCCGGCAAACTTCAGTTCCTCGGCCGTGCCGCCCCAGCGCATCTTGATCACCTGATTCTGCCCGCCCATCGCGTTGGCCGAACCGTGCAGGATGTTCGCCGCCGTCACGCCGCCCGCCAGCACCCGGTAAATGCCGATGTCTGTCGGATCGATCGCATCACCCACGCGGACCTCGACCGTGACCGAGTGCGTGCCTTCGTTGACACCGCGATCGAGCGCAAGGTGCGAGTGGCAATCGATCAACCCGGCCGAAACATGTTTGCCCGTCGCATCGATGATCGTGGCACCCGCGGGCGCCGCGAGGCCCTGCCCGACCTTCGTGATCTTCCCGCTCTCCACCAAAAGATCGGCGGCGGTCAGCGTGCCGGCCGCACCGCTCGTCCAAATCGTCGCGTTCTTCACCCAGACCGCCTTCGGCTGCATGGGAAGTCCGCCGCTGCGCCCGTAGGCACCCGCCGGATACGCCTCTGCCCGGGCGACGATTGGCTCGACTTTCTTCTCCGCGGGCTTCGGGGCATCCGCGGCGGGACCCGTGCGTTTCGCCCGCCAACGGAGGGTGCGGCCGTCGGGCAGCTCGCCCGTGCCCGTCAGCTCGCCTTTGTCGACGCGGCCCGCCAGCCGCGTCGTGCCGCGCTCGAGCCCAAACCACTTCGCCGGTGCCAGCAGCGTGTAGCTCTCACCCTCGACGCGCACGGTCGCATCCGTGCCGCCCGCGCTCGCGCGCAGCCGACCCGGTGTGCGCCCGGTGAGTTTGATTTCCGTCGGGGACTTCTCCGGTGCACCGTCCCAGGCAATCGTCCAGGTGCCGCGCGCATCGAAACGCCGCCAGCTCTCCGACTCGAACGGCTCGCCGTCGACCCACATCAACTGAATCTCCGCGTCGTCCGCCTTGAACAAATCACCCGTCGCCACCACGAGGCTCGCGGCCTTGCCCACCGCGATCGTCCCGTGCGTGCGGCCCACCCCGAGGATTTCCGCCGGCGTCACGGTCAGCGCGGCGAGCGCCGCGTCGGCCGCGAGTCCGCGCTGCACCGCCGTGCGCACGCGCGTCCAGAATTCCGTCTCCGGCCGTCGTAGTCCCGCCGTCGTGAGCGCGATGGGCGCTTTCGCCGCGGCCAGTCGCGCCGGGTTCGTCGGCGCGAGTTCCCAATGCTGGAGCTTGTCGAGCGAGATGTCAGCCGCCTGATCGGCGTTCTCGACATCAGGCGCCTCCGGAAAATTCAACGGCACGATCACCGGGACCCCCTCCGGCAGCGACCGCAGCGCCCGGTAGTCATAGCCGCTGCCCCGCAACACGAGCTTCAGCTTGAATTCATCCGCCAGCCGCGCCGCACGCCCGAGATCGAGCTCGTCGTCGAGCGCGAACCACACCGGCTGATCGCCGCGCACCACGGGATCGAGCGACGCGAGCGCGTCGTTGGTCTCGGGCCGCGGCACGCTGGCGCCGCGGTGCTGGTGATACTTCGCGTGCACCTCGGCATACCAGCGCGCATCGAGCAGCGTCTGCCGCAGCAGCGCTGTCGCGCCCATCAGCGAGACGGGATAACCGGCGTTGGGATTGGCACTCCCGCCACCGCCACCGTGTTCGAACGCCAGCGGCTGCGCCACGACATCGCGCCGCACCGTGGTATTGAACCCGCCGCGACCGAGGCTCACGAGCGCCGTGCGCCCGCGAAAGATCCCGCGACCCGGCACCACGTGCACGAGCGAAAACCCCAGCCGGCGCAACGCTGTCGCCCCCGCATCGTCGGCAACGAGCGCGCGATGCGCGAGCCGCTCCGGCGTCACCCGCGAATTCCAGGCGCGCGCACCCGGCGCCGGATCGGCTACCGTCACCGCCACCGCCGCCGCGGCGCCCGGAGCGGCGGACGGCGGCGCACCCGCCTCGCCCTGGCGCGCGGCGCTGGCGGATTTCCACGCCGCCGGCAAAAAGAGCGACGACTCGCTTTCGATGAAGCCCGCGTAGATCGTGCGGCCCTTCACGTCCCACACGCGCGCATCCGGCGGCGGCGTGAGCCCGGCCCCCACTGTTTCGATCAATCCGTCGCGCACGACGATGGTGCCGTTGGCGATGATCTGGCCGGGGGACACGATCACGCGCGCGCCGACGAGCGCATGCACGCGCGGCGTGGCGTCGCGGAGCCCTTCGACGGGAGCCGTGGAGGAGGACGATGCGCCGGATGCCGCCGCAACAAATCCAAGGCTGCAGATCAACGAGACAACTGGACGGACGATGGAAGCAGGATTCATCGGGAAATAGGGAATGCGTTGTCCTCCATGCGGGGCGTTAGGCAGAAGCAAAACGCGCGCCGGGGAGAACGCGCAGCGCCCAGAGTGGCGGCGGATCGGCCGGCGTCGATACTGTTAAGGATCCTCCGATCCGACCGGGCGCAAATCCGGTTTTGGGCGTCGCAAGCGTCTTTGTCTTTGGGATCGGATGCGCAGTGCCAGCGCAGCCAGAAGCATTTTCGCATGTGGCGGCGGATCCATCCGGTGAGGTCTTCCACCTCGCGCCGCCAGTCGGCCAGCTCGAAGTAGTTCCACCATCCCCGGATGTAGCGCCGCCAGTGGTCACGCAATTGCTCACTGGTCAGGCTTTGGCGTGCATCCCATAACTCCCGGACTTTCGCTTTCATCCGCTCGACCGCTTTCGGGGCCACCCCGATGCGGCCGGCGGCGTAGAGCCGGAAGCCGA
>Ga0163144_10007535_pt1 | contig 23848 bp, 19 predicted proteins | sample OliLak19BULKMAT1_FD_123175 | JGI IMG/M metagenome (GOLD analysis project Ga0163144, IMG submission 123175) | Freshwater microbial mat bacterial communities from Lake Vanda, McMurdo Dry Valleys, Antarctica - Oligotrophic Lake LV.19.BULKMAT1 | ecosystem: Environmental > Aquatic > Freshwater >...
CTTTGCGGCTGACGACCGCTTTGATGACGTCAACGATTGGGCTTACGGTGTTCATGATCAGTTCCCCGTGATACTCACGTTTCGGTCCAGTTGTTGTCCCCACACTCTCTCTGGGAATCAACGGGGGGCCGGGGAACGATTTGGCTTTGCCGGATTGGATTTGCGGAGTTTTTCGGGGACTGTCATTTGCGACCCGGCAGACCGAACACTGCGATTGCTTCCTCCATCGTTGCTCGGTGCAGGGCGAGGACTTTCGGGATGCTTCCGTCTGGTTCTCGGGCATAACCGCCCGCAAGGTCCCAGCTCACCGGGATTGCGCACTGTCGACAGTGGCTGAACACGAGCTTATCGCGCTCTCGCATTTCCTCAGAGGTCATGACTCCGGCGTGCAACGGGTCATTCAGGTGAGCATCGGCGCCCGCCTGGTACAGCATCAGATTACAGCCGTCGACTTTGCAGTCCCTGATGAAGGTTTCGATCGCCATCATCGTCTGTTTGTGGCGGTATCCTCGGGCGCCAACGGCATCCCGACCGAACGTCCAGTGACCGATCCAACTGTCCAGCTGCAGCCGGTGGATGATCTCATCGGTTCCATCACCGAAGTGCGCGTCGCAGTCAAGGATTGCAGCACGCTCAATCAATCCCTCGGACCGCAGCTTTTCAATTGCCACGATCAGGCCGTTGAACGTGCAGAAGCCACCACCGGAGTCGTAACCAGCATGGTGGAATCCGCTGGACGGTGAACACGCCACTCCGTCGATCAACGCCTGTCTGGCGGCAGCAATCATCGATCCGCAAGTCCACTGGGTTGCTCCCGTCACTTCCGGAATGCTGTTCCCATGGCCATTTGGCGCACTGCCTGACAAGACGTTGCAGACGTACTTCTTGCTGTGGGCCAGACAGAGATCCGCCGCCGACGCCGGCTCAAACCCGCAAACCTCGATCCCAAGGTCCATCCAGTCCGCGACGACAGCGGCCGGTTTACTGCCGGATGGAGAGTAGCCGCCGGAGTCGACACTCATTCGTGGATCGTAAAAGACTTTCATGCGACACCCCCTCGTTTCACTGCGCCTGACGTTCAGAACCAGGACGTGATATCGAGCGAGACACGAGTTCGGACTAAGGGATTTGAGAATTTGTCAGGAGGTGGCAGTGGCGGCGGCAATCGGTCGTGCAGAATTCACCGTGAGCGGGCCGACAGCCAGCAACGTCGATTCTTGGCTGCAGTGATCCGCGAAGCAGGAAATCGGGGACGCGAGATTCGAGCTGGAGTCGATCCATCGATCGATGCAACGTTCGTGGCTTCGGACTTCCGAAATCTGGAACGGCACACGCGGTTCGATTCACGGGATCGTCCGTTCGTGTGTGTTGCATTACGTTCCGACGTTTTGGCCTTTTGGCCTTCCCGCCTTTAAAAGCTCCTTCCATCCTGTAAACCCTAGACCCGGTCACCACGCCTCCTCAGTCCTCCCGGGCACTCTTACCCTCTTATTAGTCACCGAATGACACAAACTCAAAAAATCCGAGCATTTTTGCACTCTGAGTCCATATTGCTCATTTTTTGTTGGACAGTCGTCTCGGATTCCGTACACCAATCGCATCCAAATCTCGTTTGACGGTGCTGAAAGAGCATGCCAGTCGCTCGTCCGTAAACTCCAGCCACTCCGTAAGGGTTCGCAATGAAGGGAGCCCCTTTTTTTGACGTCCATCGTCATCAAACAGACGCTTACGCAACCAACGCTGGCGCTCTTCACGTTTCCACTTTTCTTTGGGTGCGAGTTCTAAAACACTGCCCCACTCAGGCCATCCAGTCAGCTCCGACTCGTGGCGGGTGATCCGCAGCGATTCCGAGATATACTGATGCGACGGCTGTGCTTGGGTGTTCGGCCGTGCGCGAGCTGTCTCGAATTGTCCGCGACTGAAGTCCCGCGAAGTTGAGCCTTTGCGACCCCGGCGATCTCGCTTCCCACCTGGCTGTTCAAGAGCGAGCCACAGCAGTTCCATGCTGCCGCGAATATCCGAATCCGTCTTGCCGAGTAACATTTGAACTCGTCGCAGGATTACGAGATAGATCCAGACAGATGCACCTCGAGTGCATTCTCTGAAAGTGCCTCGTATTTTCAAAAGCGTTTCAAATCGTTCGAGTTCCAGGAGCCATCTCGAACGATACCCGGACTGACCTGCCTTTACGTGGGCTGCAGATTTGCTGCGTTGTGAGTCCACAGTGTTCAACTGGTGCGCCGGGAGTACCAGCCCGAGGCGTTCCACCAGTTCATCAAGTCTATATGAATCGACTCGTCCAGATTGATTGGTCTGTATCCAGTATTCCGTGCGATATCCGCACTTTCCATTGATCGACCCCGGCACTCTTGTAATGCGACAGAGATCTTTCGACTGAGCATCCGCCCCGAGCGGCGCAAGTCGTTTACACAGCTCACGATTGATCTTCTCGGCAAGTTGAATGGCGACTCGCGTTGCCCGCTGACCCTTGCTTTCGCAAAAGCGATCACATACGAGCCAAAAACACCAGACGCCTCGACCACTGTTTGCAATCATTGAGACTGGCGGAATCAGCCCTGCATCCTGTCGATCGATCAATTCTGCGATCACTTTTCCTTGAGTCATGTCGAGACGGTGACAATCGATATCGACATGGACGGCATTGATGTACTGAAGGTGTTTCTTCAGTCGAGAAACGCGGCCAGGTGGCTGCCAGAACCCGTTGATCGCGAAAAACGCATCAACGTTCAACTTCGACGCTTTACTTTCGAATGACGTTTTCAACTCTTTTGCGCTGAGCGCAAACAACACCTCAAGTCCACGATCCGGATTTGCCTGATAACATGGGATCCAGTGTTCTGCTCCCCGATGCAGCAATTCAATCGGTTGCAGGTCTGGTCTATCTGGTTTGACAAAGGTCGGCACCATTCCCGATTTCCGGTTGCTTCAGATTTGGCGGTCTATGTCCCGAACATCGAATTCCTGTCATTCAAAAGGACCAATTGCCATGTTGATGGAAGTTTGGGGCTTCTACGCAGGACTGGATCGATTCGCAGAGAACGGAGTCGAGTCAGCAACAGATCAATCGAAGCAGCTTGAATCAGGCTTGTCTGCGTGATGATCTGGATGGATGATCAGGCATCCGGATTAATCAGCCAGTTCCGGACGTGTTCGCACACTCGTCGCACACGGTCTTGGGCGACTCGCTCTCGGTACCGGGCGGCCATGGAGGAATCGGTGTGACCCATCACGAGGCCGACCGCCACGGGGTCAAGGCAGTCATCAGCGACCGTCTGAAACGTGTGCCGCAGGGAATAGAATGACAAGCCGAGGCGCTTGTGGCCGGTTTTCTGCATCAATTTGGCAAAGGTCTTCGACACTCCATCATCAACGCACTTTGCGGAAACTTTCACCCATGAGGCCCCGGTCCGCCGGCTGAAGACTCGGGGAGATTCTCCTCGGACCGCCTCAAGGACTTTCACGGTTTCCGGCCAGAGCCATGCCAGCCGATCGACGGCAGTCTTTGGCCTCGGGAAGACAGCCCAGTCGTCCCGAATGTGATTCCAATGCAATTCGCTGACGTCCGTGTTTCCGTAAGCGCAGTTGATGCCCAGGTAAATCATCGCTTTCAACTGGGGACTGGCACATTCCAGAACGTCTTTGATCTGTTGCGGCGTGAACTGACGGGTGCCGTTCTCGGCGACTTTTTTCTGACGATCCTTTCGGAGTGTTTTCGTTGAGGTCTGCTTGAACTGGGTCCCGAATTTGATGCGACCTTCAATCAGATTGTCCTGTTCGGCAAACCGGAAGACGATTCGAGCGAGTCTTATCCGGTTGGCAGCAGTCTGCACCCCGAGCCCTTCCGCCAGTCGGGTCTTCAGAGCTCCAAACTCTTCCGGGGACATGTCCTCGACGGATCGGGTTCTTCCAAGGTGGTCGACAAGATCTTTGCACGTCTTGAAGTAGTCATTCCATGAACGCTGGGAGAGTTCCCCAGATTCCTTTTGGCGCTGCTTGGCGGCCAGAAAGTAGTTGCAAAGCAACTGAACCGTCAGGACGTCCTGAGTGTCCTCAGATGCACTCGTTGCCTCTGGACGATTCCTGCGATTGAGGTAATCTTCCAATGCGGCTTCATGAGTTCCCCAGCGGGGGCCGAAGTAGTAGACTTTCCCCGTAATTCGCTTGTACCAATACCCGGTGCTGTGCCAGTTCAGTGGGAATTCCGGATACGGTTTCTCCCGGTGAGTCTCAACCACGATTCATCCCCCGATGAAAGACTGAAGCGCGTAATCTTGCATGAAGCGCGCGTAATGTCTTGCGGGACTGTGACTGAAAACTAACGGAAAATCAAGCGTACGATTGATGAAGAGCGCGTAGCTCAGTTGGTAGAGCAACGGACTTTTAATCCGTAGGTCGTGGGTTCGAGCCCCACCGCGCTCATTGGTTTTTGCGGGGGTTCCGCGAACTCAGAGTGTCAAGTTTTGACATGTGTCACCTCAAGTGTCACTTTTTCGGCCTCAGATCGTGCTGTCGTGTCACCTGACAGTCCTGCCAGCATTGCGGCAGTCTCATCGGCCGGAATCCCAACGTAGAATTTTTCGGTTGTGGTGACGCTGGAGTGGCGCATCAAGTCCTTCAGCACCATCGAACTGACCTTCCCTGACCATCGCGAACCGAATGCCGTTCTGAGGTCGTGGGCTGATGCCCAAACGGCTTTCCCGTCCTTCTCGTCGACTTTTCTTCGAAAAGGCAAACTCGCTGCGGATGGTCAGGTGGCCCTGGATTCGGGATCACGGCCAAGTGCAAGTCGGTAGCTGAAAAACGCCCCGAGCGCCAGCATAATCAGGGTCAATGGATTCAGCGCGTGAATGTGCGTGATGAAGTACAGCAAACTGCCGTCTGCGGGAAATGGGTCGAATTTCCACTCAGTAAACAGTCCGAGTGCAAGGCCCGCGATGCCACAAATACGTGCGAGGGCAGTCGATCGGCGGCGCGCAAAGAGTCCAGCTGTAAAACCCAACAGCCCGGGAGGAATTATGAGTGCGTAAAACCCCTGTCGGGCAATCCAGAAAAAAATAAAATATCCCAGGCAGCCGCCAACGGCGGCACCCAGCAGTCCTGATGCGATTATTCCTGGACGAATGGGGTGGGGCATGATCGTGTATCACTCAGCCGCGTCGCCAAACGCTGAATCATCCACGATGATCGCGGAATGCTGGACGGCTCCTGGTTGTGTGTGACAATATCGGCTTGTCGAATGGGCGTCAATTGGCTCGACAATTGTGACGACAGGATGCTGATGTCAACTGCCATCCGGTTGTTCAGCATCGCGATACCTGCCGTCTGCAATCTGGTAGAGTCAGCAAGTACTCGTGGAGACTTATCGAGAACCCGGTGCGAGGCTCGGAACGAGACGACTGAATTCAGGAGATCATTGATGTTCGATGTTTCAGCGATTCAGGCTGCATTGACTGAGTTCGGATTCGATGGCTGGCTGTTGTATGATTTTCGAGGCAGCAACGTGCTGGCTCAGCGAGTGCTGCAGATGCCGGCTGGATTTCACGGGTCGCGGAGGTATTTCTATTTCATCCCGGCGAAGGGAACTCCCACGAAACTTGTGCATCGCATTGAAACCGGGGTCCTGGATCATCTGCCCGGCGACAAAGTGATCTATCTCCGCTGGCAGGAACTGGAGGCCGCGGTGCAAAACCTGGTCGCTGGCCATAAAGTCATCGCGATGGAGTACTCGCCGCGAAACGGAAATCCATATATCTCGCGAGTCGACGCCGGAACTGTAGAACTGGTACGTTCGTTCGGCTGCGAAGTGGCCTCATCCGGCGATCTGATTTCGCTGTTTGAATCCGTAATGACCGAGGCTCAGCTGCAAAGTCATCTCGCGGCTTCAGAAGTAACCAATGCTGCCTATGGTCGAGCATGGAAGTTTATCGCAGATCAGGTTCGCTCCGTCGGGCACGTCGAAGAGAACTCAGTGAGCGATGAAATCATGCGGCATTTCGCTGAGCACGGTCTGACGACATACAGCCCTCCGATCGTCGGAGTCGACGCGAACGGCGGGAATCCGCACTACGGAACGGGCACCGGGGCTCAGACGAAGATTCGGGAAGGCAGTTTTGTGCTGATCGATCTGTGGGCCAGGCTGGATAAACCTGAAACCATCTACAGCGATCTGACTCGCACGGGCTTCGTTGGGACGACCGTTCCCGAGAAGTACACAAAGGTCTTCAACATCGTGGCTGCGGCCAGGGACGCAGGAATCGAATGCGTGAAGTCTGCATTCGCCGCTGGACGGCCACTGACAGGCGGCGAAGTCGATGACGCTGTTCGTGCCGTGATCGAAGCGGCCGGATACGGGCCGGACTTCTGCCACCGCACGGGGCACAGTCTGGCTCAGGAAGTCCACGGGAACGGGACGCACATTGACAATCTGGAAACGCATGAGACTCGCCGCATCCTGCCTCGGACGCTATTCACGATCGAACCTGGCATCTACCTGCCGGACTTTGGTGTCCGCAGCGAGGTGGATGTGTACATTCACGGTGACGGGAGAGTCGAAGTCACAGGAGGCCCGATTCAGCGTGCCGTTGTGGCGATTCTTGGCGAGTACTGAGAGCGAAGAGATCACAGCCCGCGCCGGTGTATGGACAGCGGCGTCATTGCTGGAATTCCAGCCGGGATGCACGAAATCGTCCGGACAAGTGTCACTGAAGTCGTAAGACTTCAGGTCGGAACTCTCACGAGTTCCGCTACAGTGATTCTGCAACCGCTGAGCCACCGGCTACCCGCTGGACAGCCTCCGGCCTGGGCAACAACACACCCGCAAGCGAGTCGCAAAGCCGAGCGTCAGTTGGCTTCCACCGGCACGATGTTCATTCTTCGGCCTGCCCGGTCGAACAATACGGTGCCGTCGCACAGGGCGAACAGTGTGTAGTCGCGTCCGATGCCGACATTGCGGCCGGGATGCCACTTGGTGCCGCACTGACGTGCGAGGATGTTTCCGGCGAGGACTGCTTCGCCGCCAAACTTCTTCATTCCTCGGCGCTGTGCCTGTGAATCCCGACCGTTGCGGCTGGAACCCTGTCCCTTCTTATGAGCCATGACGTACTGCTCCACCCGTGTCTGAAACTGCCCGGCACTCGGCGGCGAACAGCAATGGGACCATGAATTGTGCGGCCGAAAACCGCCCGTCCGCCGGGGGATTCAAGGACCGTCGAGATTTGAGGAATCGCGGAGTGTGACGAATTCGCCAGAATTTTCAAGAGTTTCGCCAGGCCAGTCCAGGAATACAGACGATCGCATGCGGCATGGCCGGACACGGCGATTTCCGTGGGGCGGGCTTTCAGCCGGCCGTGATTCTGTGGCGAATTGCTCGTCGGCAGGCTGAAAGCCTACCCCACCTGAAAAACTGGCGACAACACTAATTTCCGCTGGGTTGAGTCGCCTCGGTGCGGGCGTTCCGCAGAATGGTGTCGAGATCTTCGATGTCCAGGTCGACAGGTTTCTCACGGTATTGCCAAACCGGAAACCGGACGTCGACTGTACCGTCCTCGTCCGTATCGGCCTCATCGATGAACTTGAACTCCATTTCTTCCTGCAGGAATTCGTCACCCGGACGCGCGAAACGCTGCACGATGACTTTTTCTTCAATCAGCCGCGTACCGTCAGCGTTTGTTGAAATGCGGTAGGCATTGCTGAAACCGGACATGGATACCGCGAAAAAATCGGCCTTCGGGTCAACGTTTCGCCAAACCGCGACGCCGTAAACAGCTTTGGACAACGGATCGGGTTCGACTGCCAAGTCTGAAGACACGGGCGGACCGATTTCAGAGATTGCCTCCACGCTGTTCAGCAGTTTCAATCCGTCGCCTTTGCGGCCCATTTCCCGCTGAAATACGGCGTTCTGGATTTCGACACTGATTTCGTCGGGATAGGTCTCCAGCGTCGTTCCGTCGCTGTCCTGCGTCTGTAAAATAAAACGCGGCATCTGAAGCGGCTGTGAGACTTCCGGGTCGAGCTGATTCGCCGGATCTGTCTCCGGGTTCGAAAGCTTTTTCATGAGTTCAGCCTGTTCGGCACCAGCCAGCTCGGTGTAGTCTCGGCGAATCGCTCGATAAATCATGTAGCGAATCAACTCTTTGCTGACTGTTCCGGTCTTCGGGTCCGTGATGTCCAGTCGCTTGAGGCGCACCGGCTTGAATTGCACTTCCGCAATCCACAACGACGGAAAACCAGGGCCGACGATCGGTTGATCAAGGGCTCTCTCCTTCCTGGTCCCCAACATTTCGTCGCTCGACATTGCAATCGAACTGGACCGGGCGAATCCATCGCCCAGGGGCGCTCGAATGATTTGAGCATCCAGCTGGGGTAGTCCTCCGAGTATCGTCAAGAGTGTCCCGACAGCCGCAACTCGAAGTGCGCAAAGACTTTGTGCCATACAGGCCAACCTTTTTTGGAATCCAAAAACAATTTGTTGCATGTCCGGCTTCGCCAACGAATCGCCGTCCACTCCTTGGTGATGAACTAGCCTAAAGTCTTTCTGTTTATCGACTTAAGTGCCATGCAACGCACCTGCGTCAGGCCGAACCGTGAGCGCAAAGTGACTGGCATCACTTTGGTAATTATCGGCGGGTGTGTACACGAGTTTTTCGCTGCATCCGGGGATTTGCCGCAATTGTCGGCCTTACATATTGATCCGTTTGGCCCGTTCTTCGACTTGCTCCAGGCTGAAGAACGCTCCTTCACCGGCTCCCGGACAGACATCGCAGACTTTTTTCCAGGCCGCTTCGCTCTCAAGGTGGGTATTCCAGAATGGCCATGTGCGACATTGAACCGGGCGAGCGCGGTAGACCGTACATTTGCGGCTCTTTGGGTCAAAAAAAGTACAATCGCCGTTGGCGTACTCGGTGAGCGAGACTCGGCCCCGAACGACACGAGTATGGAACAGCCGGATTTCGCCAATCGGTTTGTCGAGGTACTCGGCAATTTCCAGCAGTTCGTCGTCAGTGACCCAAACGACTCCGGCCGGTCCTGTGCAGCAATCGCCGCATTGCGTACAGGTAAACTGCAGTCCGTCGCGATACCATGGCCCGGCTGTTTCTGCCGGTTGTTCGTCTGACACGTTGCGCGACTTTGCTAGCGTTTCAGGAATAACGCTGTTGAAGAACAAACACACGGCCACGATTGCATGAACGACCGCAAAAATCTCGCTGGCCTGGTGCTGTGCGGAGGTCAGAGCCGCCGCATGGGACAGGCAAAATACCGGTTGGCGTACTTTGGGGAAACATTACTCCGGCGAATCTGCCGAATTGTGACAGCAGAGGCATTTCCGATTCTGGTCGTCGCCGCCGCCGATCAGGATCTTGCGTTCGACGACTTACCACCGGATACACCCAACATTCAGATTTTACGCGATGATGTGCCGAATTCCGGGCCTCTGGCAGGGATTGCTCAGGGTTTGAAACAGCTTTCCGAAATGCCGCAGTCTCCGGGCGCAGCGTTTGTGACGTCCTGCGATGTACCACTCCTCAAGCCGGAACTGATCCGATTGCTGCGGTCACTGCTGACCGACGAATTCGAAGCCGTCGTGATTCGAGACGGGCAATTTTCCTATCCGTTGTGCGCTGTCTATCGCACAAGTGCTGCCATTGCGGCGACAAGCCTCGTGAATGCAGGACAGCGACGAGCCCGCGCTCTGCCGGAAGCTCTCTGCACTCGATGGGTGACGCTGGATGAAGTCCGATCTGTCGATCCTGAGCTGGAAAGTCTCCGCAACTGCAACACGCCGGACGACTACGAACAGCTGATTCACTCTTGAAGTGCTCCGTCAGGCCACCGCACTCCAAACTTGCATCACTGCTTCTTCGGCCGCACGATCAGCAGGTTGGCGTCATAAGTCACGATCCCCAGCATGATCGAGCAGACGACTCGGTCCAGCGGGACTTCGTATGTGAATTCGACCGACAGAGGATTCGGATGAAACGGATCGGCGACCAGGACGGAACGTTCGACTGAATCATAGCCGCAGAGGATCGCGAAGTGGCCGCTGGGTTCACCGGCGATGTCATCCGGCTGGCAGGTGGATTGCACTTCGCGACGTTCACGATAGAGATAGGTGGAACTCAGGCCGGTCAGCAACGGCACAGATTGTTTCAGATAGCGCCGGATGAGATTTGCTGTCAGATCCTCCATCCTGAGTTTCCCGCCCAGTCGCAGGAAATCGATGTACGCTTCCGACGCGCGGTGCAGCTTTTCACGCGGCTTTGCGGCTGCCTGGGCTCGCAGTTTTTCTTCCACCGTTGTTCCGTCGACGAGATGTCCGTCGGCATTGAACCACGTCGGATCGAAGACTTGCAGGTTGAACGTAAAAAGGCGGACGTCGTAACCTCGCCGCAGTGCGTGGCAGCCCAGCATCACGGCCAGAGTCCCGCCGCCTTCGAAGGCCGGAATCTCCTCGATCACCTGAGTCAGCGGCAAATGATCGCCGTGGTAGCGATACAGCGCGTGCAGACACGTTGGCCCGCAGGTGATATTGTCCGGCTGCTGGAGGACATCGAAGTGCAGACGCGTTTCCATGCCGGGCCTTTGCTACGAAAATGATCGCCGCAGACCGAATTCGTCCGCACAACGAATCAGCAGAGAGATCCCCGCACTGAATGGCAACGCCATGATCGCCAGCGGCTGAAGCCGATCCGTCACGAAGGGCAGGAGTGTCGCGGCCGCCGTGAACTGCGGGAACGGGATCGAACTGACAGTCTGCAACACGACCGCGATCAAAGTCAATGCCGGAAGCAGCAGCGGAACCGGAACGCGCAACGAGAAACGGCGCTGTCCGAAATCATCCGACTGAATCGAAGGAGCAATGCACAACACCGCGACGATGGGAAGAATCATCGGGCAGAGTGGAAGCAGAGTCGGTCGGGCAATCCAATCCAGCAGCAGAACCGCGCTGCTGAGAATCAGTCCGACCGATGACCGTGTCCAGAATATCACGCCGCAGGCCACCGGAAGCAGCACTGCGCCGTGAGGCAGAGCGGACGGCCAGGCCATTTCCACAGCCGTGGACATCCACAGCAGACACGCGGCAGCAAGAGTTGTCTTCAATTCGAGACCTTTGCAACGGCAGGGCACAAAAAGGAACGCACTGACCCGCCACCGGGCTGGCCCAGGCGGCGGTCTGTTTGGACGCTGAGTGTCTATGGATGCTGAGTGAGTTTGAGTCTCAGAACAGCGACGGATTCGAGTTCTTCCAGCGAGGCCGCCGGCTCGACTCGGACGTCCCACTGCCCGCCGGCAAGGAACTCTGCCTTTGTGACTCGACCGAAGTACAGCTGCGGACCTCGAACGCCGTTGATGTCTGCCGACACCACGTCGTCACCGACAGCAACTGCGTCAGTATGCGGAATTCCCGTCAGCACGCAGTCCGCTTCGCCCGTCCCTTCCAGGATTCCCGTCGCGCCAAAATGCAGACCGTCCGCAGTCTTCCGCAGCAGGACAACCTGAGCCTTGAATCCGATCGCAGTCACCGGCTGAACCAGACTCACCCAGCGAGCAGTCCTCTCAATTCGTCCCACCACAATTGATCCGGTGATCACTCGATCTCCCGCCGCCACAGAGTCATCAGACCCGGCGCCCAGCAGTGCGCCGGTGCCGTCGATGACCAGTTCCGAACGAGTGATCCCGGCGGACTTGCCGGCGTCGATGATCAAATCCCGCAGAGATTTCGACATCCCGTCGGAACTGACAATGGATGCCTGAACGGCATCCACCTGCGTCAATGACCCCAGCGGCTCGATGGTCGAAGAAACCGCCGTCGACGATTTTTCCAGCTTCAGATCACGCCGCAGTCGAGCATTCTCGATCATCAACTGACGCAGCAGCCGCTCCTGCTTCGCACCGCTCCCCGACTCGGTCGCGGCGGGTCCCGGTGTGGTTTCGTCGGCAGCACGACCGTGGTGCGACCAGATCGCCAGAATCATCAGCCGGCCCGGACTCATCGCATCATGCAGCGCGGGCCGGAACGCGGCAAGCACTCCGGCGCGATCGGCAATCAGGACCGACAGCGACAGGAAAAACATCCCGCCGGCTGCCAGCCACCTCTGATGATGATTCTGATCGGTGCGCATGATTCGTGACTTAGGTTGTTCTGCCTCGGCGAGCGGTGGGTGTCAACCCACCGAGGATTTTGCCGGGTCTGGTGTGATGACTTCGGATTTTCTTCCATGAAGCACGACGGATGATCTGTTTGAGGCGAAATCTTTTGCTCCTCCAGCCGCTGGATTCTATTACGCTGGTATTCTCGGAGGGTTGACACCCTCCGCTCGCCGGATTCCAACACTCAGGCGGCCCTCATCCCGTCGTCCAGTCCGGTTTTCCAGCGATCGAGGTGATCCAGACAGATCATCGCCCCCCGAGTAACGACGGTTCTCGGCGAATCGGCAACTCGCACCGGAATGCCGAGATGCAGAGTCAGATACCGATCGATTCCCCGCAGCAGCGCACCGCCACCGGCCAGCACGAGTCCGGTATCAGCGAGGTCCGCGATCAGTTCCGGCTGACAGCGTTCGATCGTGCGACGGATGCAGTCGACAATTTCTTCGAGCGGCTCAAAGAGTGACTCACGGATCTCTTCACTCGTGACCAGCGCCTTGCGGGGAATTCCGCTGGCGGTGTCGAGCCCGCTGACTTCATGAGTCAGCTCATGATCCAGCGGCGCGGCACTACCGATGGCGATCTTCAGGAGTTCCGCCGACTGTTCGCCGATCCGCAACGAATACCGGCGGCGCAGATAGCGGACGACAGCGTCATCCATTGTATCCCCGGCGACCCGGATGGACTGCGACGCAACAACATCGGCCAAACTCATCACTGCCACTTCTGTCGTGCCTCCGCCAATGTCGCAGATCATGCTGGCCAGTGGTTCTGAAACCGGCAGACCGGCTCCGATCCCTGCGGCTCTGGATTCTTCAATCAGCCAGACTCGCCCGGCTCCGGCGCGCTCGGCACTGTTGAATACAGCACGGCGCTCCACGGCGGTGATGCAACCGGGGACTGCAATGATGACTCGCGGTCGGAGTCCGTACGAACGTCCGCACGCTTTGCGGATAAAATACCGCAGCATCGTTTCGCACAGTTCGAAATCGCTGATGACTCCGTGCCGAAGCGGACGCACCGCCTGAATGCCTTCCGGAGTCCGGCCCAGCATCTGATACGCCAGTTTGCCGACCGCCGCACCACGACCAACAACCCGATGAGTGCCTTTTGGAACCGCGACGACCGACGGTTCGTCGATACGAATTCCCTCCCCCCGCAGACCGATCTGAGTGGACGTCGTCCCCAGATCAATCGCGAGGTCCGAACAGAATCGTTTCCGAACCCAGGCCAGCATCCGTGCTTCCCCGTGAATGATCACACGACGGCCTTCCGTGACCGTCGATCAGCCAAAGCCCCACTTTTTACCTCCGAACCGGCAAATGCCGCAAGACGCAGATTTGCAGCGGCAGTTTCGGCAGGAATTCGGGGATTGTCCCTTTGGAGTCAACTGTGAGGCGGAAGTGAGAGATGGATTCTCTGTGATATCCTGCGGCAATGAATCAGTCTCCCGACGAAAATCTCGCGGCAGTCGACGCCAACCCATATGCGCCACCAGCAGAAACGACTGTCACACCAGCAAAGGCTGAGCGTGGGGCGCGGACCACGCACCCGTTCCTGGCCGGGATTAATGCCACGATTGCGACCGCTGCAATCGGGTTCGCACTCATCATTCTTACTGAACCGTGGCAGTACACACTCCTGAGTTTCCTCTACGGTCCAAGACGGGGTTACGACGTCAACCCCGTTTCAATGCTGTTAGTGACAAGTCTGGTGGTCCTCGCGGCAGGGTTTGGCATGATTGTGGGAATCCGTACTGCAAGCCGACGGCGACGGAAGTGATCATCCTTATGCGATTCGGTGCTGACGCCCGCCCCACTTCACAAAATGCTCACACCGTCAACGTCACCTCTTTACTCCAGAAACTCGTCAGACCGGTTGAGCTGATCGCCCGGATCCAAGCGCGATAGGTTCCGGGGGTGAGTGATGATGGAGTCTGGAATGAGTTTGACAACAGCGCATCTTCCCGGATCACTCGCGACTGCGGCACGTCGATGCGGTCGACTTGCAACTGATAAAGAAAGACGCCCTCCACCCGGCCCCACGAAAATGAGGCTCGCAGATCGGGCGCGACGGCGGCGTTCAGTCCAGTTGGTTGGCCGCCGACCCACAGCGTCCTTCCGGTGCTCCAGAGTCCCGTGACGTTGTAGTCACCGAAGGCTCGTACCCACCACTGATAGCGCGCGTTCGGCAGTGCGGCGGGTGCGGTCCAGTCTGTCGACGTGATGTTGGCGACGCGAGCGACGTCTGCTCCGGTGAACATGTTCCGCAGCCAGATCTCATACTTGCGAGCTCCGTTGACTGCTTCCCATCGCAGCGTCGGAGTTGAGTCAAATGTGGACAGCGCGGTAGGTTCCGTCGATGGTGGCGCCGCAATAAAGAATTCCTGGCGAGGAGACCAGTTCGTGGCTTCTCCACGTGCATCGATTCCGCGAACCCAGACCCGATAGAGGCTCATTGGCAGCGAAGATTCCACGGTGAACGACGTCTCAGTGATATCGGTACGGCGAATCAATTGAATGCGTCCGTTCAGCACATCGTCGACCCAGACGTCATAGCGGACTGCGGTCGGAACGGGATTCCATGTCAACGTCGGTGTGTTCGAGTTCAGATAGCGGGGAACGGACTGCATCTGGATCGGCGACGAAACTCGCACGTCCTGCCAAAGGCTCCAGCGAGTGACAAATCCGGATGACACCGTAGCGCGCACCCACGCTCGATAGAGTCCCAGTTCGTTGAATCCGGCGATGCTGAAAGAAGTGCCGCTGATGTGCTCATGGACAACTTCCGCCTGGTTGCCGCTGGCGAAGTTGACCCACAGTTCGTAGTCCTGGGCTCCGGGAACGGCGGTCCATGAAATCGTCAGCGGCGCACCCAGCACCGCGGTCGCGGGATTCAGAATTCGCGGCGGACCGGGCTCATCATCTTCGACCGTGACGCTGATTGTTCGCTGAATGCTGGTCGCGAACGCCGGGTCAGAAGCAGCAACGTCGACGGAGAACGTGATCCCGAAGAGTTCCGGCAGTTCCTCAATCAAATCATCGATCGCCGACATCTGCAGCGTTTGCCCGACATTCCAGTTCGACGCATCAAACGTCCACGATGTCTGGCTGAGAGTGATCTCCGCGTTGACCGGCAGTTCGGCTCGAATGACCACAGAACCTGTCGGCTGAGCCGTCAGATTCAGTGACAGAGTGTCCGTCAGGCCGTTCTCGCGGACGACCGTTCGCCCTGCCGATTCAGTGATCTGATAGTCCGGTCGACGATCCTCAGTGATGACCGTCACAGACTGATCGGGGACTGCGTCAAAGTTATCATCAGAGCCTGCATCCGAGACCGAGATTGTGACCGCGTTCGAATTATCGCCGTCGATGATTCCGTCCGCCAGTGCAGAAAACGTGACAGACTGCCAGGCGTCCCATTGGGTCGGAGTGATCGTGAGCGATGTCGGACTGATACCGAGTTCCGCCGGGGCCGGATTCAGAACGTTCAGGACCACGTTCGCATCCGGTCGGGCGGTGAGTCGCACGAGAATCGAATCGGAAAAAGTCTGTTCCCGGGCGATGGTCGAACCACCGGACTGCTGGATCTCGAATCCTGCGACATCATTGTCACTGTTGAACACCGTCACGGATTCATTGGGCGTGTCGGCAAACACGCCGTCGGACAAGGCTTTATTAACTGCGAAACGAACGCTGACCGACTGCGTACCGTCGATCAGAGGGTCATCGGCACCGGCAAGCGTCACAAGCTGAGGAGTCGACCAGTTCGCCGGAGTGAACACGATCGACGTCTGCAGCGGCGTGACTTCCGACGCATCATCCGTCGACACATTGACGACGACATCGCTGGTCGGCTGAACAGAAAGAGCAACCGAAATCTGGTCCGTCGCGCCGCCTTCCGAGACGATCGTCGATCCGCCGGTCTCCGCAACAATCAGCCGCCCGACCAGTTTGTCCAGAATCAGCACTTCATTCTGACCGGATGTCAGGCCGATTGCGGAAGCGATCAGCCGGACGCGTTGAGCACCGTCCGTTGAGAAGTCGTGAGCCGCCTGAACTTCGAAGTTCACAAAACTGGTTCCGGCGGGAATTGTGACGGTCGATGGTACGGTCAGTTCGCTCGTGTCGGACGACTGCAGATTGACCGTCGCGGACACAGATGTGCTGCCGGTACGACGCACGTTGGCAAAAAACTTCGATCCCTCAGCAGTCTTGCGGACAGAGATCCCCGGAATCAGGGTTGCTGTACCAGGTGTCTCGACGATGCCTTCCAGCCAGATCCGGAACGACGGTTCATCGGGATCATTCGTGGCCATCCGCAGTTCACCAGCGAAGTACCCGCCAGCACTCGTCAACAAGCGAACTGACAGAGTCGTCGTTTGCCCTGCCGCAACGATGGACGTCGGAACCGTCGCAACCTGATACCCGGCCGGCAGCTCAATCGTTCCCAGCGACAACGGTGCGGAACCCTGATTCGTGATCGTGAACGACTGTGTCGGAGAGGTTCCGCTGACCGGAGATGTCCCGAAGTCGATCGGTGTGAACCGCTGGTCGAGGATCAGATTCGTGGCCTGTTCGACTCGTAGTTCCGGCACCCCCGTGGTCGCGACGCTAAACGATTGGCGAGCCAGTTCAATTCCATTCTGCAACCATGCAGCAGTCCATGTACCGAGAGGTGCATTGGCGGGCAGGTTGATCAGATAATTCCAGTTTGAGATTCTGTAGAAGACGGAACTGGAGTTGTAATCCCGTTCGAAGAAGACAGTGCCGTCGGGTCTGAAGAACCGAACCGTGCGGATATCGCCGGGCATCATCGCGCCGGCCATGATCCAGAAGTACACGCTTCCGCCGCGTACAAACGTTCGGATGTCTGACGGCTGTTCATCCCATTCGGAACTTGTCGGTGCCTGAGTTGAGAAACCGGAACCAAGCACATGGCGATAGTCAGCCGGATAGGCGGGCGGTGTGACCCAGTAGGTTGACTGGTCGAGCATGGTCTCGACGGAGTGGTTGTTGTACGTCACAGAAAAATGCACATGTGCTCCGGTCGACTGGCCTGAGCTTCCCATCCATCCCAGAAAATCTCCGGCCATCACGGCATCGCCGACCTTCACAGACACCGAATCACGCCGCAGGTGCAGGTACTCAGTTGCCCAGCCGTTGCCGTGGCTGATGGTGACATAGTTCACCGGCGGAACGGACGTACCAAACGCTGTGTTCCGATCGAATGCACCATCATTGATGAACGCCACCACCCCGTCTGCCGCGGCAAAGACTCGGGCACCAGCATCGGTTCTGGAGAACGGCCCCGGGGTCAGGTCAATGGCATCGTGTCCGAATGAGTCCGTGTCGTAAGTGAATTCTCCGCCGTTGAAATCGCGCAGGGTGCCAGGTCGAACGTCGAGGTCGGCAAAGTTCGTGATGCGCCAGTTGACGCCCGCCGTTCCGAATACAAAGCTCTGCAGTTTCTGGGGCAGATTCGTCGCAGTCACCGGCGTCATGGAGAACGAGAACGTATTGTCGTTTTCGTTGTCCTCCGCCACCTGGTTCAGGGGATCAAGGATTACCTGAACGGTGTGAGTTCCCGGTTCCGCAAAGCCGTGCAACACGTCGGCGAACCATGTGCCCGCTCCGAATCCGGCCCCGAATGTCAGGGCATTTCGATCGGTGGCGATCCCGTCGACGCTGACTCGAATTGCGTAGGCCGCGGACGACGGAAGACCGGTGGTCGAATAACGGTTTCGGATTTCCAGACGCTCCCCCAACACCGGGTTGGCGATTTGTACGTTGTTGCCGTCAACGAAAAAGGCCTCCGTAATCGCGAGATTACTGAGCAGAGTTCGCTCTTCAAGCGATTCCACTTGCTGCCACGCAGCGACCTGCGCGGGTCCACACAGAGTTGCAGCGGAAAACGTCCGACTCCTGCGGCGGTCTACCATGAAGCAAATTTCCGATGAGATGCGTTCGGGCCGTCAACTGGTTCAAGAGGTGGGATGATGCTGCGTCAGCCCTGGTCAGGTCAAGACGGCCGATCGAGGAAAGGACAACAGGCAGGAATGTCCGCCCGCCGGAATGTCGATCCTGCGGACGCCTACTTGTAATTCACGCCTCCGGGTTCACCCCGATGGTTCAATAGCCTCTGCGGTACTAGACTCCTTGTGGGCCTCAATGAGGCAAGCTCAATCGCTGTCCCGATTGTTTTCCGTCTTTGAAGAGTCCTGCGTGCCGTTTCTCACTCGCGAACTGATCATCGGAGAATCTTCGCCGTTTCTTGCCGTCCGGGCTGATCGGTGCATTCAGGAACTGGCCGGCGGGTCTCGTTCGCATGTCACCGGATTGTTTGACCACGACTGCGTGCAGCTGAACGGTCAGATCGAGATCGATGCCGGGCGAAAGCTGGCGATCGGTGACCGGATTTCTGTCCGTTTTGAAGAGAACCGCCGCTATTCGCCGAAGCGACGGCCTCAGCAACAGCATCGAGGCTTTTCGATCGTCTTTGAAGACCGCGACATCATCGTTGTCGATAAGTCAGCGGGGCTGCTCACCGTCCCCTCCGACGCACGTGAACCGCATACCCTGATTTATCGAGTCAATGAGCATGTGCGTCACGAAGGCCGGGGCCGTGGTGCGTTTGTGGTCCATCGGCTGGACCGTGAAGTCTCCGGGTTGCTGGTGTTTGGCAAGACGAAAGACATGGCCGATGCCGTCCAGCGACAGTTCTCACGACGCAAGCCTCAACGACAATACGACGCGCTGGTGGCGGGACGAATGGAATCGCTGCAGGGTGAGTTCCGCAGTTTTCTGGCCACAGGCAAAAACCTGACTCGGTTTTCCACGGACGACGAAGAGGAAGGTGAGCTCGCTGTGACGCATTATCAAGTCGTCAGCCATCTGCCGGAAGCCGCGAAGATGCCCGCAGTGACTCATGTCGCGGTGCAGCTGGAGACAGGTCGCAGGAATCAGATTCGCGTCCACTTCGCTGAAGCCGGACACACGGTGCTCGGTGACAATCGTTACCACCCCAGCCTGTGGGAGAAAATCCCATGGCGTCACAAGCGCTTCGCACTGCATGCGTCGACGCTGGCGTTCGAACAGCCGACGACCGGTGAGCTCCTGAGGTTCACGTCACCACTACCGGCCGAGATGACTCATTTCCTGAGATCCGCCATGCAGTTCGGCAGAGGGAACCGTAGTGTCGGGCGCTGAAATCTGTGATTGGGTGATGAACTTTTCGTCGATGCAATCGGAGTCAAATCGTCAGCCGTCGACTGCGGCTGGTGACGTCCCAGAATGTCAGGATGCGACCATCATCGACCACAGCAACCCTGTCGTACAGGGCACTTGTCGGACAAACATGCACCGGAATGGCCAGCAGGACGTCGCCTGGCTGGTAACGGTCTGCCAGCGGTGAAATCAACCCCATGTGTTCTTCGCTGTGGATGTCCTGAACGGCGTCCGGCAGGTCGGGCAGATAAATGCGAGCGCCACGAGGCGGGTCCGCAGCGACCGCCTTGTTGCCGATGTCCAGCGTCATTCGATCGGGTGCCGGGCGGCTGACGACTCGTGTGACCACCGCTGCGGCCGGAGCAAACGGCAAATCGGGAAATACACTGCCATAGCCAGCATCGTGCAGGACGCAGGTTCCAGGACAGAGCTCGATCGCCGAATCAGTCATCGCCGCATAACAGGGAAAGGTCGGAGTTCCTCCGCACGCCAGAGTCGGCACAGGAATTCCCGCTGCTTCGCATTTCGATCGGAGCTCTGTGACCTGCGGCCATGTCGCCGCGACAGCCGCATGGCGATCGGCGATCGGTACTTCTTTCCGATGCCCGTCATACACATGAAAACCTGCGGGCCGAAGTCCAGGCAGTGCTGCGGTCATCGCATACAACTCCACGGCATGCGGCGTCGACGGCGTGATACCCGTGCGCGCCATCCCCACGTTGACGTCCAGCAGAACTCCGATCTCGACTCCTGCCTGAGCTGCCTCCACAGACAGTTGACGCAGCGGTAGTTCATGATCTGTGGTGCACGAGAACCGGCACTCCGGAAATTTCGTTGCGAGGGCTACGATGCGAGCGACGTTGGGGCCGACCGGGTTGTAGGCCAGCAGCACGTCCGTCGCTCCCGCAATTGCCAGCATCTCGCATTCAGCGATTGTCGCCGCCTTGTGTTTCGTGACGCCTCGTTCAACCCACAGACGGATGATCTGGTCCATCTTGTGAGTCTTGCAATGCGGTCTCAGGCGCGCCGGATTGCCGGCAATCTTCAGCATCGCGTCGAGATTGGCCAGCAGTCGGTCTCGAAAGATGACCAGGCAGGGACTGGCCAGCGTGGTCAGATCGTCTGGATGGATTGAGGGAAGGGAGAATGGCATGAGGCCGTCCGGAAATGAAAAAAGCTGCAGACCCGTGCGAGTCTGCAGCCTTGTAATCTCTTGAATGACGCTCTGTCCAATCAGCCGACGAACGTCTTTCGCTTGAGTGCGGCGAGTCGTGACTTGGTGCGGGATGCGGCGTTTTTGTGGATCAGCTTCTTCGCAGCGGCCTGGTCGAGAGCTTTGACGACGAGGCTGAATTCCTTGTCGGCATCCTGCTGAGTCGGCTTTTCGCCGAGGAACGCCCGAAATTTTTTCAGACGAGTCCGCAGAGCCCCGCGCTGATGGCGGTTCTGATCGCGACGGGTATTGGATCTGCGGAGTGACTTTTCGGCGGACGCTGAATTAGGCATAGCGAAAAAACTGGTTCAGAAACAAGGTTCAGTTCACAAACGACGCTCGAAAGACGGCTGCGAGCGGGCTCGGTGAATCAAATCGAGCCGCGGAGAGTAGCCGGATTTTTGACGGATTTCCAGCCCGATCAAGGAATTGAGTCAGACTGCCCACGGAATCGCGGTTATGAAGGTGCCAAACTTCGTGCGAAGGGCATTCCGATCCGTCGAATAATAACCCGAACCGTCAGCGAGAATCACCAACGAGGTCACGCACTCGCTGACGCTTCAGGTTCCCTGATCTCGCTTGGTTCGCGCTACTGCGACTGTCCCAGGTTCGATTGAACGCCCCAATCCAGGTCAAGGACCGACGCGTTAGTCATCATCCACGTTTAAAAGTCAGTCCCCAAGACCGAAGTTCCCGACGCGGAGCTTCGGGGCACATTAGGGCAGCTTGCCCCACGTTTAAAAGTCAGTCCCCAAGGCCGCTGGGGTCGAACTTGGGACAGTCGCTCTACTCGACTGGCGCAACTGGCTGATCGGTCGCCGGTTCCGGTTCTTCTTCCTGTGGCATCATGCCGTTGGCGATGAGCCGACCGAGAATTTTGACGAAGCCTTCTTCCAGGCGCATCCGCATGCGGCCACCAGTCTCAGTCGGGCGGAAGTCGATTTCGATGCGATCGTCGCCTTCTGCCATGGTGTCGCGAAAGATCTTGCCTCCCTGCTCCTGGCGACGCTGAAACTGAGCGGCCGCGCGGGAATTGCGGCCTCCGTTACGTCGACCGCCGCCTGCCTGATTTTCCGGTGCGGCGGCAGCGGGAGTACTTTCCGCAGCCGGCTTTTCAGTCTGTGCCGTTGCCGCTGTGAGCGCCGCATCGGCCTTTTCACGTTCTTCACGTTCGGCCTTCCCCACGGTCTCGGCGATCTCGGCCATTTTCACCAGTTGATTTACATTCACGATCACTCGAAAACTGGGCGGAGTCTTGCGTTCTGACGGCGAATGCTGAGCTTCCTCCAGTTTATCCATCACGCCTTGCAGCGTCGCAAAGGAATCTTCGCCGCCCAGGACACCCCAGATCGCGGTGGAGCCAATTCCGATATTCAGACCGATCTGCCTGCCGAACACGGCAACAGCTTCCGACGGCTGCGCGCTGAACGTCAGCCGGTGAAAAGTAATTCCCAAATGTTCGCCAGCACCCACCTGGAGTTCGCCCGCTTTCTTGATGTCGTCAACATTTTGCAGACGAGTGAGAGCATCAAGGAAACCCGCGGCCATGGCGTCGCCTTCCTGAAGTCGCATGGCTCCCACGATTGCCAGTTTGCCGGAAGAGTCTTTGTAAAACTGTGCGAACGTGTCCACATGGCCGTCTTCCAGGCTCTTCTGAACGGCACTCAGAGCCAAGCCGATCGGACTGTTCTCGTCCGGGGTCGCTCCCAGATTGTTCTCTTCGATCAGACGTGTGACCTCCAGCTTCACGCCGTTCATCATCTCAATGTAGGCCTCCTTGTCGCGTTCGGCCAATATCGACGACATGGAAGCAGAGACGGCCGCATCGTCGTCCAGCAGAGGGATGAAGTAGCTGGGCCTTGAAGTCGACTGAAAAATCTCTTCGAAGAATTTTGTCCCGGCGATGGCATCGATCACCATGTCCATGTTCACGGCGTGTTCGTCCTGTACGACATCCATGCCAAACGTGATTTTCTGGCACTCGTTGATCATCTGGTTCAGGGCTTCAAGTGTTCGCTCACCTTCTATGCGACGGATCCGGTAGGAACCCTCTGGCTCTCCGTCGCGCTGCTGCAGCGTGGTCGAAATACCGGACGTGATCACGCCCATCAGCAGAGTTCGGGATGCTGCGGGAATGGACGCAATGTCCAGACACACGGACACATCGAATTGCTGCGCCTGACTGGCGACCAGCTGAGCGGGGTTCGGCAGATCCCGATCGAGCGCCTCGGCCGGAGGATCATTGCCGAGCGGCATAAACGCATAGCCGTCCCGCATCAGGACAGGAAATGTTCGGTTCGGCCCGATGACTTCGTAACGGCCTTCTGCGTCGTCTTTGCGAATGACGACCGGAGCTTTCTCAATCAGCTTCGTCGCAGCTTCGATGGAATCCACCGGTACGAAGGCAATAAATTCGGGCAATGGCGGAAATGCGACCGGCAGATAGGCCATGATCCCGAACGGCTTGTCACGGTTGAAACCTTCGAGATCATTCAGAGTTCCGGAAAGGAAGTCTTCGACAATCTTGAAAGCCTCCGGATTTCCCGCTGCATCAAAAATGTAACGGGCCTCATTGATAAAACGATCCGCACTGGCAAACGTGACTGTCGCGAGCGGGCGCGTACCCTCTTCAATGAGCGTGATTCCCTCTTCCTTTTCATCCGACTTGTCCTTCGCCGCTTGCGGTGCAGCAACGACCGGTGAAATCAACAGGCTGCCGAAAACCAGGCAGGTCAGCGCGACATGCCTGCCTGTCTTCATCATTCGGATGGCGAAGTGGTCGGACGAAAAAAGCATGTGCGGAAGTCCAAAGGGAGTTGTCGAAACGGCGGACATTATCAGGTTTCTCAGTCTTTCCGCCGCAGTCAGTTCGTTTCAGGGCCATTTTTCTCAGAGCGGAATTATAGAAACTCTCCGCGGACGAAAAGGAGTCGCTGCGGAACCGAATACCCCGGCCGATTCCGGGGAATTCCACAGTTTTCCAGGTCCGCGATGTCCTTTGGTCGTCCGGCTGCCAGCTTGTTCGTCCGTAAATCGGACAGTGAGATGGTCGGAACTTCAAGGCCATCCATCAGCCGGATGACCCGCCGTTTCCATGCATCCTGAAATCGCTTGCTCGCGAGCTGTTCGTTCAGGCTCTGCTGAATCACAACGACTTCGTTACGATTTGGTAATGCCGTTCCGTCGTCCCTTCTCCCCCGAGATCGGGGGAGAAGGTGGCCGAAGGCCGGATGAGGGGGCTTGA
>Ga0163144_10007537_pt1 | contig 23845 bp, 17 predicted proteins | sample OliLak19BULKMAT1_FD_123175 | JGI IMG/M metagenome (GOLD analysis project Ga0163144, IMG submission 123175) | Freshwater microbial mat bacterial communities from Lake Vanda, McMurdo Dry Valleys, Antarctica - Oligotrophic Lake LV.19.BULKMAT1 | ecosystem: Environmental > Aquatic > Freshwater >...
AATAAACTTGATGATTTATATGCTCACATCAGTAGCGAAGTGAAATTTTCTAGTGCGCCAAAAGTTTGTGAACGTTTACAGTATCCAGATTTGATTAATCACGTAGAAAAATTGGCGGCAAAAAATAAACCTAAAATATGCTTTATTGGCGATGGTTTAAAATTTTATAAAGTACAAGAGATCGTGCCGTTTGTTTGTGACCTTAGAAATTTAGTGACTGCCTACACTCCCTATCAACCAGAGCGAAGTCAAGGCACACTAAGAACTCTTTGGGCCTACTCCAGTGCCATAACCGCCATCACAGGTTTTGAGGCGATCAATGCTTCGTTGTATGAGCGTGCCACTTGTTTATTTGAAGCGATTCAAACTGCCACGAGAATTGTGCCAGGATCAAGCGTTGCTTTAGTTTGTGAATCTATTTATCCCGGCGACTATGAAGTAATAGAAACTTTAGCACTGGAAACAAAAACAAAAATAATTAAAATTCCCGTGAACACCAAAACAGGTGTGACGGATTTAACTAAAGTTTTAGAACTTTATAAAAATCATACACAAAATGTTGCGGCCATAATATTTCCGCAAGTAAATAATTTAGGAAATTTAGAAAACGTGCACGCAATGACGGATTTTTGTAGTGAAAATAAAATTCAGTCTATTGCCATCATTGATCCGATACTTTTAGGGATGGGTGGTCTGACTCGCCCAGTAGATTTTGGCGCAAAAAAACAAGGCGCTGACATGATCGTGGCCGAAGGACAACATTTGGCGATTGCACCAAATTTTGGCGGACCCGGGCTTGGTATTTTTGGGATTCGTTACAATGAACAAAATAAAAACTCAATTCGTTCAGCTGCCGGACGTTTTGTAGGAAAAACAAAGGACTCAACCGGACGTGAATCACTTTGCATGGTTTTATCTACTCGTGAGCAACATATCAGACGTGAAAAAGCGACTTCCAATATTTGTTCAAACCAATCTTTCGTGGCCACCATTGCTGGCGCTGCAATTTTAGAGCGCGGTGACGAAGGGCTCAAAGAAAGCGTGCGAATCAGTTTAACTAATGCTCACACCTATGCGGCGAATTTAACTAGTTTTGAAGGCGTGAGTCTTGCCTATCCTGAAACAGCTTTTGCCAATGAATTTGTTTTAAAGTTACCAGTTAAAGCGCAAGATTTAATTAATACTGCGGCTCAAAATGGCATTCACTTGGGTGTAGATGTTTCAAAGCGCGCCCACGATATTACAGAAAAATCGCTCTTAATTACTTTCACCGACATTCACAGCAAAAATGATTTAGAAAATCTAGAAAAGTTTTTTGCCACGCAATTTAAAAAATCAGAAAAAAATGAAGCCGCAAAAAGCATTCCCGAAATGTATAAAAATTTTACGCCCGCTGGAATAAAAAAATTCACACTTACAGAATTAAAAAAATATTATTCGCGCTTGGCCACTATGAATGTGAGTCCTGATGATCATATTTATCCGCTGGGCTCTTGCACCATGAAATACAATCCTTATATCAATGAATATGCCGCTGGACTAAAAGGCTTTACTGACATTCATCCACAAGCACCACTTCAAGACATTCAGGGATCTCTGGAAGTTTTATATGAAACGCAAGAAATGTTTAAGGCCATCACCGGTCTTTCAGGTCTTACTACGCAGCCAGTAGCAGGAGCACAAGGAGAATTGGTCGGATTAAAATTATTCCAAGCTTACCACCGAAAAAATGGCGAAGGCGATACGCGAAATATTTTACTGATCCCACGTTCAGCTCATGGAACCAATCCTGCGACAGCCACCATGGCGGGCTTTGAAACCAAAAATGAAGACGCAATAGATTTTGGAATAGTTACCATTGAGGCCAATGATCATGGAGAGATGAATTATTCGCAAGTCACAGAACTAGTCAAAAAATACGGCAAAAGAATTTCCGGCATCATGGTCACCAATCCCAATACATCAGGCGTTTTTGAAACTGAATTTAAAAAAATTGCCGATCTCGTTCACAGTGTGGGCGGATTAGTTTATATGGATGGCGCGAATATGAATGCCATCGCGAGTTGGCTTGATTTAGGGAAATTAGGTGTTGATGCTGTTCATAATAATTTACACAAAACCTGGACCATACCTCACGGCGGCGGTGGCCCAGGCGATGCTATTGTTGCAGTCAGTGAAAAACTTTTAGATTTTTTACCTGGCATTCAAGTGATTAAAGCGGGAGATAAATTTGAAATAATGACTCCTAAATATAGTATCGGAAGCTTTCATCGCCACCACGGAAATTTCGCGCACAAAGTCCGCTGCTACACTTATATCAAGGCCTTGGGCAGCGAAGGCATTCGTGCCATGTCAGCTGTGGCGGTTTTGTCCGCGCGTTACTTACAAAATAAATTTATTGATCTATATCCCACTCTTCCGGTGGGCGCAGAAAAAACTCCGCGTATGCACGAATTTATTTTAACACTATCACCAGAAACTTATACTCGTATGCAAAATGCGGGCACACCAAAAGCACAAGCAATGGCCCGAGTGGGAAAACTTTTTTTAGACTTTGGTCTGCACGCCCCTACTGTTGCCTTCCCAGAAATCTATGGTCTCATGATTGAGCCAACAGAAACTTATACTAAAATTGAGTTGGATCATTTTGTTGATGTAGTTCGCGCTATTCACATGCTCATTAACGAGCATCCTGAAGTTTTAACCACTGCGCCGCACTTTACCCCTGTCACAAAAATTGATGAAGTCGCTGCCAACAAGAACCTAGTTTTTAGCGATAAATTAACTTCGCTGCATGGAGATTTGGACAATCCGATTAATCCCATTGACATCAATCAAATGACTGTGGGAGATGTTTGCCAGAAGATTTTAGCGGCCCACAAAAGTAGATAATATGTCGATAGACCTAGTACAAGAAAAAAAGCGTTGCACCTTTGCCATTATTTCGCATCCCGATGCGGGTAAGACCACCATGACTGAAAAACTGTTATGGTTTGGACAAGTGATTCGTGAAACGGGAATGGTAAAATCTAAATCTGGAAATTATGCCAAATCAGATTGGATGGAAATTGAAAAAGAGCGCGGAATTTCTGTAACATCATCGGTGATGTCTTATCAATACGGCAACCGAGCGGTGCATCTATTAGATACGCCTGGACATAAAGATTTCTCAGAAGATACTTATCGCACACTGACCGCCGTTGAATCAGTTCTCATGATGATTGACTCGGCCAAAGGTGTGGAGACACAAACACGAAAATTAATGGAAGTGTGCCGCATGCGTACCACTCCCATTATTACATTTATGAATAAATTTGACCGCGATTCATTGGATCCGTTTGAGCTGCTAGATAATGTAGAACAAACTTGTACCATTCAATGTGTGCCCATGACTTGGCCCATTGGCGATGGCGTGGATTTTAAAGGCGTGTATGATTTACGCACAAAAAAAATCATGAGTTTTAAAGAAAGTAATGATCCTTTTGATCCGCTGATTATTGATGCGAGTGATTTAGATTCGTCCGAGGTAGTTAATTATGTCGGCGCTAGATTATTAGATAAATTAAAACAAGATATCGAGATGATCGAGATCATGATGCCAGAGTTTTCCATCGACGAATACTTAGCTGGCATGATGACTCCGGTTTATTTTGGTTCTGCTTTAAATAATTTTGGCGTTAAAGAAACACTGGATCAAATTACTAGAGTGGCACCAGGTCCTATGGCAAGAGAAGTAGCGCTAGCGCCTTATGATGCTGAGTCTGTAAGAAAAACCATCACACCTGAAGATGCAAAGTTTTCTGGATTTGTTTTTAAAATTCAGGCCAACATGGACAAACGCCACCGTGACCGCATTGCCTTTATGCGCGTGTGTTCAGGTAAGTTTGTGCGTAATGAAAAAATATTTCACGTCAGATCTGGAAAAGAAATTCGCATTCCAACTCCACTTATTTTTCAAGCACAAGACCGCGAAGTGACGGAGTATGCTCTGCCTGGAGATATTATTGGCCTACACGATAGCGGAAAGTATCAAATTGGTGACACCTTTACTGAAGGCGAAAAATTTCAATACACCGGAATTCCTAGTTTTGCTCCCGAAATTTTTCAAAAAGTTTTACTAAAAGATCCCATGAAAGGTAAACAATTAGATACTGGTCTTCGTCAGTTATCTGAAGAAGGTACGGTGCAATTGTTTGTACGCCATGGCCTAAATGATAAAATTTTAGGCGCAGTAGGAATGCTGCAATTTGAAGTCGTAAAATATCGCCTCGAAGACGAATACAATGTTTTGGCCGACTACCAGGCCTATCCTTTTACTGGTGTGCGCTGGCTAAAGTTTCCAGATGCAGCAATCAAAAATGAATTCATTGGAAATTATTCATCTAGCATTTGTTATGATCATAAATCTCGTATGTGTTTTGCCATAAAATCTGAATGGGATTTAAAACTCGCAATAGATAAAAACCCTGAAGTAAAGTTTTTCAAAAATTCGGATTATAAATAATATGTCAGATATAAAAAATCGTTTGCTTAAAAACCTTGATAAAAGAAAACCTCTGATTAAATCGGGTGTGACTTGTTATCGCTTGTATGAAAAAGATATTCCTGAGTATCCTTATTTAGTCGACGTTTATGAAAAAGATATTATTATCGCTTTCAAAGGCGGCGAAATCGATTTTGAAGAAAAAAAGAAAATGCATTTTATTCATCTAGAAGATGCTCTAAATGAAATCTTTCCTCCCGATAAATTTAATCATCATTTCAAACAAAGAAAAATTCAAACCAGAGATGAGCGCTACGAAAAAGCTGACGATGATCAAAACTTCATTGTGGTTAAAGAATACGATGCAAAATTTTATATCAACCCTACTGACTACATCGATGTTGGACTCTTTTTAGATCATCGTCCACTAAGACAGATGGTGGCCAAGCACTGTGCTAAAAATCCTGAGACCCAACTTTTAAATTTATTTTCATACACCGGAAGCTTTAGTGTATGGGCCGCAATATTCGGCGCCGATACCGTAAGTGTTGATCTTTCAAAAACCTATTTAGGTTGGTCCCAAGAAAATTTCATACTAAATAATTTAAAAACAGATGGCCATCGCTTTGAACATTCCGATGTTTTTACTTTTTTAAAAGAAACCAGCGACTACTTTGACCTCATTGTTTGTGATCCACCAAGTTTTTCTAACTCTAAAAGAATGATTAGTGAGTTTGATATGCAACGCGATCATGTGGCCTTAATTAATCTTTGCATGAAGCATTTAAAATATTCTGGCACCTTATATTTTTCTAATAATTTTCGTGATTTTAGAATGGATGAGGAAATCATGGATCGTTTTAAAGTTAAAAACATTACCAAGATCACTATTCCAGTTGATTTTCGTGATGAGAAGATTCACCACTGTTTTGAGATTACATTTCACCCGAAAGGATAATTAATGAAAACACTCATGACCATCTTGATTATTTTCCTCGCCATCACTGGCGCTAGCACACTTATGATCGATACTCTTCACCTGCCTTTTGGGAAAGTAAATTTTTGGGATCATCGAGGAACAATTTCAGGATTTTTCTTCTTATTTTTTATCGCTTTTTTTCCGCGCTTAACACTGATTTTCTCCAGCATCCCTTTTGGCGGAGCTTTATGGTGGTTGGGTTTAATTTTTGCGCCACGAATTCTGGTAGCAGTGCTTGCCACTCCGGCCTATTGGCACACCAATCCTGCCTTAGTTATTATTGCCTGGCTGGTGGCGATGGGCGGCGAATCTAGCGAAAAAATGTTTATTAGAAAACCACGTTTTCATTTTAGTTTCTTTCGTCCGGGCAAACCGCGCCAGTACGGTAAAAAAATTGACGATGGCGCGATTGAAGCGGAATTTAAAGAACTATAACTACACCGACAGTAACTGATCTTCATAGGCCGCTAAGGCCACTTTCGCTCCCTCACCCATCGCAATAATGATTTGTTTATAAGGAATAGTGGTCACATCACCTGCGGCATAAATTCCGGCAGCAGAAGTTCTTCCTTTGTTATCAATAATAATTTCACCAAATTTTGTGGTCTCAACCACATCTTTAATAAATTGTGAATTGGGCAGTAAACCAATTTGTACAAAGACTCCATCTAAATCAATTTTAATCATTTCTTTATTAGTGCGATTTTCGTATTCAAGACCAATGACTTTTTCACCGTTGCCTAAAACTTGATGAGTTCTAGCATTAGTTACAATGGAAACATTTGGCAGTGTTTTTAATTTATCGACTAAAATTTTATCCGCTTTTAAATCTGGATTAAATTCAAACACTACGACTTCATTAACAATTCCCGCTAAATCAATCGCCGCTTCAATTCCCGAATTTCCGCCGCCGACGACTGCTACTTTTTTTCCTTTATAATAAGGGCCGTCACAATGAGGACAAAAGGCCACGCCGCGGCCAATATATTCTTTTTCTCCAGGAATATTAAGTTCGCGCCATTTTGCACCAGTCGTAATAATTAGTGTTTTTGTTTTTATAAACTCACCGCTTTCTAAATCAATTTTTTTTAAATGATCGTTAGTGACTTTTTTTACCCTTCGATGTTCAAGTACTTTAATTGGATAACTTGCAATATGTTGGTTTAATTGTGCTACTAGCTGCGGCCCTTCTGTATAGATCACTGAAATAAGGTTTTCAATTCCTTTAGTATCTTGAACTTGTCCGCCCATGTGCTCAGCAATGATGGCCGTTTTTAATCCCTTTCGTACGGAATAAATCGCCGCACTCGCTCCGGCCGGCCCGCCGCCAATGATCACTACATCATAAACGCCCAGATCTAAGTCTTCATTTTTCATCTCTACTTTTTCTATTCCAAAATGTTTTTCTAATTTAGTTAAAAGCTCAATGAAATTAATTTTACCGGAGTGAATTAACTTTCCGTCTTGGATCACACTCGGCACGCCCTGAATATTTAATTTAGTAATTTCATTTTGAGTATAAGCGCCATCAATCATTTCATGAGTAAAATTTCCGTGAACGTAGCTCATTAGGTTTAAGGCCTGCACCACATCGGGACAATTTTCACAAGTTAAAGAGATATAAGTTTTAAGGACAATTTTGCCTTTTAAGTTTTTAATTCTTTTTAAGATTTGTTCATCAGGGATTTTCCCCAGTCCCGCCACATTTAAAATGGCCACAACAAAACTGGTGAACTCATGACCACCAGGGATGCCTAAAAAAGAAATTCCTGTTGGTTGGTTATTTTTATAAATGGTAAATGTTGGAGTCTCACTAGACTCATTGCCCTCATTGAAAGAAATTTTTGGACTGGCCTTGGCGACATCTTCAAACATCAACAGAAGTTCTGCCAAATCTTCGTGTGTTGATCTTTTATAAACAAAAGAGATCTCATCTTTAATATCTTTAAAAGCAGTTTTCATTTGTTCCATAATCTCTTGTTCTAACATATAAACTCCTAAGAAAAAAAAGGTCGAGACCTTTTTTGGTCTCGACTAAAAAACTTAAATTTTTCCGACTAAATTTAATCCTGGTTTTAGAGTTTTTGCTCCAGGTTGCCATTTGGCAGGACAAACTTCGCTAGGGTTGGCGGCAATAAATTGAGCGGCTTGCACCTTTCGCAATAATTCATCAGCATTGCGGCCAATACCGTTGTCATTAATTTCTGCTAATTTAATTAATCCTTCTGGGTTAATTAAGAATGTGCCACGATAGGCCAGTCCAGCTTCTTCTATATGCACACCAAAAGCGCGAGTTAAATGTCCGGTTGGATCAGCTAACATTGGGTATTTAATTTTTTTAATGGTATCAGAGACATCATGCCAAGCTTTGTGAGTGAAATGTGTATCCGTACTAATCGAATAAACCTCTACTCCCATCTTTTGAAAAGCATCATATTTATCTGCCATATCACCTAATTCTGTAGGACAAACAAAAGTAAAATCTGCTGGATAGAAAAAGAAAATAGACCATTTGCCATTTAAATCCTTATCCGTTATCGTCTTGAAATTGTCGTTGTGATAAGCCTGTACCTTAAATTCTGTAATTTTCGTGTTAATTAAAGTCCCCATAGATGCTCCTTGTTTAGGGTTATTATCTCTTCGCAATTGATTATCGCCTAAACTTTCATGATTATAAAATCGATTAAACTTTTCAATTGATAGATATTATCTATCGTGATAAAAATGACTATAAGTAGGTGTAAGTATGAGAAATTTTTCTTTAACTCAATTAGAATACATAATGGCGGTGCAAAAACATGGACACTTCGCCAAAGCTGCCAAGGCCTGTCATGTGACTCAACCCACTCTTAGTATGCAAATTCAAAAGCTGGAAGAAGATATTGGAGTGGTGATCTTTGATCGTAGCAAAAAACCCATCATCCCGACAGTACTAGGTAAAAAAATTATTGAACAAATTAAAGAGACACTTTTTGAAGCAAAAAAAATTGATGAAATTATTAAGACAGGTCTGACAGGGAAAATAGCTGGTGAATTAAGGTTTGCAGTTATTCCCACCATTACACCCTATATATTGCCGCGTCTTTTAAAAGTTATTGAAACAAAATATCCTGAAATCACACTACATATTCAAGAATTACAAACTCACCGTATTATTGAGGCCTTAAATAATGATGAAATCGATGTAGGTCTTTTGGCCACTCCCCTTAATATTTCCACCATTTTTGAATTCCCGCTTTATTATGAAATCTTCTCTCTTTTATGTCGCCTTGATCATCCCTTAGCAAAAGATAAAAAAGTTCATCATAAAGATTTAATCGAAGAAGATTTATGGCTCTTAGAAGAAGGTCATTGCTTGCGCAATCAAGTTTTAGATGTTTGTCATTTCAAAAAAAATAAAAAAAAACTAAAGCAATTTCATTTTGAAAGCGGAAATTTAGAAACTTTAAAAAACTTAGTGGAAACTTATGGTGGACATACACTGCTACCAAAACTAGCGTCTGAAAAAATTGGCGCCAATACTAAGTTGATCGAATTCGCTAGACCCATTCCGGCCAGAGAAATAGGATTAGTTTATCGACGTAAACATTATAAAAATGATTTGATCGAGGCCTTAGGCGAATCCATTCTGGAATCGATTCCTGAAGAAGTGCGCAAAATAAGACCAAAAGATTTAAATGTTTTGCCTATTGAATAACTTTGCCAATCTCCCAGGCCTTGTAACCAAAATCATGAGAAAAATTTAATATCTTTTTAGGATTGGAGGTGCCAATGACTAATCCCACACCCATATTAAAAGTATCATAGGCCTCAGTTTGATTGAGACCGGCCCTTTCGATGACTGTGCCGATAATTTTAGGAATTTCCTTTAAGCTGGGTTTTAAAGTAAAATCATATTTTAACTTTTCATTCATGCGCGGAATATTTTGCCAACCACTTCCCGTGATATGGGCCAATCCTTTAACTACATTTCTTGATTCTTGGAGATATAATTTTTTTAAAAACTGATGATAAATTCGTGTCGGTGTTAAACTCTCTTTTAAAAGTTGCGTCTCATGATTTTTTAAAACTTTTCGAACTAATGAAAAACCATTGGAGTGTAATCCGCTGGAAGCAATTCCCACGAGAGTGTCACCTGTAGTAAGCTTTGCGCCTTCAATAATATCATGTTCCATCACTTCCCCCAGAGCAAATCCCGCTAAGTCATAAACTCCTTCGGCATAAACTCCAGGCATTTCGGCGGTCTCGCCTCCCGCCAAAATCATTTCACTCTGATCACAACCAGCGATGATGCCTTCAATTAATTTTTCATTAACAGCTAAATTAATTTTTCCTGAAGCAAGATAATCCATGAAAAGTGTGGGAGTCGCCCCCGTACACAAAATATCATTCACACACATGGCGACTAAATCTATGCCAATAGTATCGTGAATATTTAACAGCTGAGCAATTTTAAGTTTAGTTCCGACGCCATCACAACCGGCCGCTAAAAACTTTTCTGGCGCCACTTCATAAAGACAGGCAAATCCGCCCACGCCTTCGCGCAATTTACCGCGAGGTTGGTGTTTAATTTTTTTCTTGATGATATCAACAAACTCATCCCCAACGTTAATATCCACTCCAGAATCAGCATAAGTAATCTTACTCATAAAAAATCCTAATGTTTAAAGTGACGACGACCGGTAAAGCACATAGAAATTCCGAGTTCATCTGCCTTTGCTATAATTTCTTGATCACGAATACTACCACCAGGTTGTAAAATATTTTTTATTCCTGCCGCTGCCGCGAGTTCCACATTATCGACAAAAGGAAAAAAAGCATCCGAGACTAAAAGTAACTCTGATAAATTGGCCTTGTTAGTTTTGGCCTTTTCGATCGCTTCTTGAGTGGATAACAAACGGTTAGGATTACCCATTCCTGCACCAATTTGCTGCATAGATTTTCCATTATAATGAACTAATGTGATGGCATTACTTTTAATATGTTTGACGCAAATTTGTCCAAAATTTAAAAGATTAAAATCTGCTGGAACTTTTTTTGTGGTGACAGTCATAAATTCCGGTGAAAAATGTACATCAGGAGTTTGTATTAAAGTGCCTGTAACAATCGTCTTTACTTCAGTGCAAGGTATCACCATCATAGAGTGAGCGATAATTCTTAGATTTTTTTTATCTTTAAAAAAATTTAGTGCCTCATGAGTAAAACTAGGAGCAATAATAACTTCAACAAATTTATCTTTTAAAAATTTGGCAATATCAAGATCTACCTGATGAGAAAAACCAATAATACCACCAAATGCGCTGATGCTATCTCCTGCCCATGCTAAATTTAAAGATTCTAACAATGTGTCACTTACCGCCAAACCACAAGGATTAGAATGTTTCACGACAACGGAAGAAAATTTTCCTCCAAAATGAATTTTTAAATCAGAAATACATTTAATGGCAGCATCAATATCCAAATAATTATTATAGGAGAGCTCTCTACCTTGTAAGGTTTGTAGTTCACCTTTTACCCAAGCTTTTTGGTGAGGGTTTTCTCCGTAACGAAGAGGCGTAGTCTTTTTTAAGTCGATATGAATATTGCTTTCAGGATGAAAAAAGTTGGCCACTGCTGAATCATAATCACTTACTAAGCGAAAAACATTTCCAGCGAGATCGCGGCGATAAGAAAGAGAAAGAGTATTATTTTTAAAATGACTGATAAAAGATGTATATTGTTCTGGATCAGAAAGCACAGTGACATGAGCAAAGTTTTTGGCCGCGGCCCTAATCATGGTGGGGCCTCCAATATCAATTTTTTCGATACATTCACTTTCATTGGCGCCAGATTCCAGAGTTTCCCCAAAAGGGTAAAGATTCACTACAACTAAATCAATGGATGGAACTTTTAACTCTTTTGCCTCGTGTATATCGATATTATTATCGCGATTATATAAAACACCGCCTAATAATTTCCCGGATAATGTTTTCACTCTTCCCCCAAAGCATTCTGGAAAGTCGGTGATCTTTTCTACTTTAATATAGGGAATATTTAGACTGGTTAAAAAATTTCCGGTGCCACCAGTGGAAATAATTTCAACTTTTTTTTCATGTAGCGCCTGGACCAGTTCTTTCAAACCATTTTTGTTATAAACACTAATTAATGCTCGCTTAATTTCCATTGTGCACCTCTTTTAAGAATTCTTTAAAAAATCATTAATCGAAATAAAAAGATCTAGACCTACATTAGGTACCAAACCTTCATTGAAATTATTCATATCAGTGGCCTTAAAGGCCGCCGCTTCAGGATGTGGCATCATACCTAAAATTAATCCGCTCTTATCAGTGATTCCGGCAATATTTAACATCGCACCATTGGGATTTTTCTCGTACGTTAAAGCAATTTGCCCCTCGATTTCTTGCGAAAAAAAATCATCAAGAAAAACCACTCGCCCTTCGCCATGTCTAATGGGCAATTTAAAATGATTTAACTTTTGCCACTTGGTTAGCCAAGGTGAAGAATTTTCCTTATTCACTTTAAGATCCTGCCACTGGTCAATAAATTTTCCCGATTCATTGTGCGCCAAACGCAATGAGCTGCAACCAAAAAGATCAAGTTTACTCAATATTTGAAATCCGTTACAAATTCCTAAGATCGGTCTTTTTCTCTCTCTAAACTCTTGCAGTTCTTCATTTAAAAAAGTTTTAATTTTATTGGCCATGACATGACCAGAGCCTAAATGATCGGCAAAAGAAAAGCCGCCAGGAATAACAATTCCCTGATAATTTAAAATTGATTTGGGATTTTTAATCAGATCACTAATTGTAGATATTTTAGAATCGATCATGGCATGATGAAGGGCCAGCGCCGTTTCATTCTCGCAATTAATCCCATCGCTGGCAATAATTAAAAAAGTAGGTTTTAACATAGAGACCTCGCTGCATTCAGTTTTTGATAAGCTCTATTTAATTTTTCTAAAGAAATATTTTGCTGCGGCAAGCAGAAATCAGATGTCGCCGTCGTTTCACCTAACTCCCAAATTTCAGCTTCACTCTTCTCACCTAGATTTTTAAACTCTATCACTTTGGCCTTTGGCACTGAAATAACAATCCTTCCAGGAGATTCAGAAAAAAGTTCAGCAGAAGTTAATTTTGCAGAAAACTTGAATCCTATTTTTTCTCCCATCATCATTTCAATTAAAGTTACAACTAGTCCTCCTTCCGAAACGTCATGCCCAGCAGAAATAAGTTTTGTTTTTATGGCCTTGGATAAAAAATGATAATGTTTAAAATTCTTTTTAAGATTAATTTCTGGCACAGTATTTTGTGCTAAAAACAATTCTTCCCAAATCGAATGTTTAAGATTGTTACATTTTTTACCAATTAAAAAAACGGTATGACCGGATTCTTTAAAAGAACTAGAAACAACGTTAGCTATATTAGTTTTTGATAACATGGTAATTAAAAGTGTTGGTAAAATGCTTATTTTTATTTTTTCATGGCGATAATCATTCTTCATACTATCTTTACCACTAATCAGAGGAATACCAAAAACCTTTAAGGCCTCACTCATGCCGAAGGAGCTTCTGACTAATGCCGCTAGTTTTTGTGAAAAATCTGGATTATTTTCCCCAGGCAATGGATCAGGCCAACAAAAATTATCTAAGGCACAAACGTGATCTAAATCTGCACCGGTGGCGACTAAACTTCGCAGCGCTTCATCAATGGCAAATTGCGCCATCAGATAAGGATCAGTTAAATTTATTTTTGGCGCCATTCCGTGAGAGAGTAAAAAACAATTATCTTTATTTCCGCCGTGTGGATAGGCCCAAATGACAGCAGCGTCGCTCGGTGCCGAACCTGTGATTCCATGATAAGGTTTAATCATGGTGGCGCCTTGAACTTCGTGATCATACTCACGCACCCAAGATTCTTTTGAAGCGACATTGGGATGTGATAACACTTTTAAAATTTGATTTTCTAAATCAGGAATATGATCAATTGCAGTATTATTTTTTCGCCAATATGATCTGGTATAAGTTCCTTCCCAATGAGCAGTAAGTTTCATAGAAGGCAGTGAATCATGTAAAAAATGTAAGGAGAGTTTTCCCCACAAAGTATTTTCATAATAAATTTCGACAAGACCAGTGGAACAAAATTCACCAATATGCGATGACTCAACATTATATTCTTTTGATAACTCTTGAAATTTTTGCCATTTATTTTTTGGCACCGCCACACTCATTCTTTCTTGAGACTCACTGACTAAAATTTCATGAGGCGCCAGACCCGGATATTTCAAAGGAACATTTGATAAATTTAATTTTGCTCCGCCAGATCCTTCCACTAAAGTGGCCATCTCTCCCACAGATGAACTTAATCCACCGGCCCCATTATCAGTAATGGCAGAAAATAAATCTAAATCACGCGCTTTTAAAATAAAATCAATCACTCTTTTTTGCGTAAAGGGATCACCAATTTGTACCGCACTAGTGGGAGAGTTCTGATTTAAATCCAGAGAACTAAATGTCGCGCCATGAATACCGTCAAGACCAACTCGGCCTCCTACCATCACAATATAGTCACCATTAAATATTTTTTTTTCTGAACTAGATTTTCCTGAATTTAATTTTTGCGGCAAAACTCCCAAAGTTCCGCAATAAACTAAAGGCTTGCCACTATAATCGTCATCAAAATAAATAGAACCATTAACGGTAGGAATGCCCGATTCGTTACCGCCGCTTTTAACTCCTTTATGAATGCCAGATAAAATTTCAGCCGGCATTAAAAGAGAGCTGGGCAATTCATCTCGCGTGACATCCATCGATCCCACACAAAAGACATCGGTATTGGCGATGGGTCTTGCTCCCATGCCGGTGCCTAAAATATCGCGGTTCACACCTAGTATTCCCGTCATCGCTCCGCCAAAAGGATCCAGCGCTGAAGGAGAATTATGTGTTTCAACTTTTAAGCATAAATCAACTTTATTATCAAAGCGCACAATCCCGGCATTGTCTGAAAAAAGTGAAATGGCCCAAGGAATATTATTTACCTTAATAATGTCTTCTGTTGTTTTTTTAACAAAAGTTTTAAAAATACTTTTAACTTTTTGATTGCCGATACTTTTTGTGCTATTTTCACTTTCCGTGTAATCGATCTCAGCATTAAAAATTTTATGCTTACAATGCTCGCTCCAAGTCTGAGCAATCATTTCAATTTCTAACAAAGTAGGATTCGCTGGCAATTTATGTTTTTTTCGATCATCAATATTTTTTTCATCACTAAAATATTTCTTAATATGCTCAATCTCATCTATTGATAAGGCCAAGGTCATTTGATCAAAGACTTTTTTGATCTCTTCATTTTCCAAATCCAAATCATATGTCGTTATCTCATGATTTTTTTGCAAATTAAATTCTGGAATTTTAGAGTGCACAAAACGATCTAAGGTTAAAAGTTCAGTTTTAGAAAAAATTAAACAATCCTCAATTAATGGATTAAATAAATTTTTAAAGTGCTCCACTTTTGGTTTGGCACCTTTAATAAAATAAATGGTCCCAGTTTTAGCGCGAGAGTTAAGTCCAATTAATTCTAGCGATGATATCACCGCCATGGCCTTATTATCTGTCACCCCTAACTTAGGCGAAATCTCCAACGCAAAGTCAAAATCCAAATCGATATCTTGCTCCTCATTAAAATGCCAATGATCTAAATGAGTATCAACTAGCAAAGCTGGAATCTTACTTAACGTTGATCCTGCAATAGGCGCAATTAAATCAAATTGAATGACTTTTCGCACACTGACTGTTCCTGGAATTTGCGCCATCTTTTCAAACTTAGGAGTTAATTCGTAGCGATAATTTCGTCCCATATTAAAATCCTTTAAAATTTTCTTTATCGATTCAGGATACAATTCATGCTCCAGACGAAGTCCCCGAAATTTAAATTCTTCTAGCGTTTGCGCTACCGGCAATGTTTTCTGTCCGATGATTTTTCCATTATCGACTTTGCTATCTACAAAATGCACCGTAATGCCGCTCCACTTATTTTTGGCGTTAAAAGCGTCTTCATAACCTTGTTTGCCTTTATGCCTAGGCAGAAAACTGGGGTGAATATTTAAAATTTTTGCCTGGCCTAAATTTTCATCATAAAATTTTGAGATAAATTCAGGAGATAAGAGCCGCATAAAACCACAAAGGAAAATCCATTCTATTTCCTTATCATTAAGTTTTTCTAAAACTTTTTGTTCAAACACTTTTTTCTCTTTTTTTTCGCAAACAAAAACTTCCACATCAGTATTTTTAAAATGATCTAAAACTAGGGCCTTATCAACATCACAAACTAAAAGAGTAACTTCTAAAGACGGGCCAAGTTTCTGCCATAAGTTTTTAGCATTACTGCCATTACCTGAAGCAAAAAGGGCGACTTTCGTTTTATTCATGGGCGCTGGCCCCAATGTCATGACGAAACTGAAAAGGATTATCTTTAATTTTTTTTATTTCTTGATAAATTTCACTACGTGCCATTTCTAAATGCTCATGACTGGAAAAAAACGAGAGCACTCTACCACCTACACTTACCAGTTGATTATTTTTTGAAGTTACTCCAGCATAAAAAGTTAACATTTCAGTTTTAGGAATAATCAAATCTTGCTTTAGTTCAGTTTCCGCGTAGCCAGGCGAAGCCAGCACCACTGTCACCCCATATTGATCTGAAATTTTAATTGGCCCCTCTAATAACTTTCCATTTGCCGCAGCTAAAAACTCTAGATATAAATCATTTTGGATCAACGGCAATAATGTTTGTGTTTCAGGATCACCTAATCTAGCATTGTATTCTAAAACTTGAATGTCATCCCCATCAATCATAAGACCGGCAAATAAAATACCATTGAAGACCGTATGATTATTTTTTAAACCTGCAAGAATTTTAGCAAAGACGATTTCGTTTATTTTATTTTTAAGCGAAACGTTAGGCCATTTTTTCGGTGTGAAACATCCCATACCACCAGTATTGGGTCCTTGATCACCATCGCGCAAACGTTTATGATCGCAAACATAACCTAAAATTTTAAAATCTTCACCAGAACAAAGGGCCAAAACAGAAACTTCTCGGCCTCTAATTTTTTTTTCAATGATTAAATTTCCTGGCAGCATTTTTGCCACCGCGGATTTGGCCTCTTCTTTATCATGACAAACAATCACGCCTTTACCTGCGCAAAGACCATCGGCCTTAACCACTACTCCGTCGCGATTGCTATCAATAAAAGGTAGGGCCGCGCCGTATTCACTGATTACTTTAAAAGGAGCAGTTGGGACACCACATTTTTCCATTAATTCTTTGGAAAATATTTTAGAGCTTTCAATTTGTGCTGCCAATTTAGTGGGCCCTAAGACTTTATATAAATTTTGTAGCTGATCCACAATTCCGAGCTCCAATAATTTTTCTGGCCCAGGAATAACCAAAGTTGGTTTTATCACCATCAATATTTTTTTTAACTCATCAATTTTTTCAGGATTAACTTCTGCTACTGTTTTGATAACTTTATTTTTCATTCCAGGATTTCCTGGAATGACATAAACTTCATCCACGTGCATTGATTGTGAAAGAGAAAGCGCCAATGCATGCTCTCGCCCGCCGCTGCCTAAGATCACTACCTTATTTTCGGGCAGAGTCATAAAATCAGCACAACTTTGATAAAGGTCTTGCGCTTTTTTTATCAATTCCTGCGGCAAGCTAGGTGGCACTAAATTATTAGAAAGATGATTTTTCCAATCATGAGAATATTGTGTTTTTAACTTTTCAATCTCGAGGTACCAAGTGCTCGATCGGTAAAATTGTCTTAAAAATTCTTTAGATATTTGTCCAGCGCTTTCGTTTCTCACTCTCCACTCATCTGGACCAAATGAATCCACCACTATTAAATTTCTTTTTTCATCTAAGGCAAATTCAAACTTGCCATCAATCAAAACCAGATCTTTTTGACTTAAAAAATCTTTTAGTATAAGGGCCATTTTAAAAATAAGTTCATTGAGATTTTTAAACTCATCGTCGCTTAGACCAGCAATAACTTGAGCTTCACTGGTACTTAAGGCCCTGTCGGTGGTCTCTAGCTTAGTGGTGAAATCTATTTTAAGTTTGGTATATTTTTCATTCGTTTTAAAAGATTCAAAACGAAAAATACATTCTAGCGGCACTAACACATTAGTGCGATTAATTTTATAAAAATCATAATTTCGATCTACAATTTTAGGCACATGAAATTTTTGCACCTCAAATTTATCATCATGAATTTTAAGCACATGATGTTTGATATTATTTAATGATAAAAGTCTAAAAAAAGTTCGAGCGCAATGAAATAAGGCGTCGCCTTTACCGGGAATCGACTCTGGCATCTTGCCCCAATCAAAAACCGAGAAGCGATCGCTAAAACTAAAAAGCAGATTGCCCTCCGAAGTTTCCCAAATATCTTTAACCGAGCCATGACGTAAAAGTTTCGCTTTCATGTTTGCCTCCTTAACGTGAGTTAAGTTCTACGGTTTAATAAAAATTCTTCCGCCCCTTTAAGTTTTGTCGGATAAGTTCCAGTTAAACAGCCCGTACAAAGTTCGCTGCGCCCTAGCGCCTCTTTAAGATCCATTAAATCTAAATAAAATATTTCTCTAGCGCCAATCTCAAACGCAATATCAGGTATAGAATAATTTCCGGCGAGAAGCTCCTGCGGCGAAGGAAAATCGATGCCGTAAAAACAACCAAAACGAATGGGCGGACAAGTAAAGGCCATCGAAACAGACTTTGCGCCAAATTTTTTAAGTAAATCAATAATGCGTTTAGAAGTTGTCCCGCGCACTAAGCTGTCATCCACTAATAAAATATTTTTATCTTTAATTTCAGATCTCACTGGCGAGAGCTTTTGTTCTACTGCCGCTTTCCTTTCTGCACTACTACCTAAAATAAAACTGCGCTGCACGTAACGGTTTTTAATTAATCCTTCGCGATAAGGTAGTTTGGTCTCTTCGGCCAGGGCAATCGCCGCCGTTCTTCCGGTATCAGGCACGGGCATCACAATATCAAAATCATTGGGATTAATTTTTCGCGCCAGAGATCGGCCTAAATTTAATCTGGCCTGATACACTCCCATATTCTCTATCGTGCTTTCTGCCGCCGAAAAATAAACCCATTCAAACATGCAAGGCGTATGACTTTTTTTACTAATTAAAACGGAGCGAAGATTTTTTTCATTATCAATAAATATAAGTTCACCCGGCCCAATGTCTCTCACGTATTCAAAGCCCAAGGTATTAAGTGCAACAGTCTCGGAACTTAAACAATAACTAACTTCTTCATCATTTTTTCTGATGCCTAAAACTAGCGGTCTAATTCCGTGAGGATCGCGCAGACCAAAAAGTCCTTCACCTGAAATAAGTCCAATTAAAGAAAAACCGCCTAGGCATTTTTCTAAAATACTGCCGGCGGCGTGGACAAGTTTGGTGAATGTACTGCTTTCCTTGTCGGAGAAAAAGGACAATGAAATAAGGTGCTGCATCAGCTCTAAATCATTTTGAGTTAAGAGTTGAATACCATGATCTTCTGTCAGCAGGCGCGCCAGTTCATGATAATTATGTAAATTCCCATTGTGTGCCAAGGCCATGCCGATAGGAAAACCAGACAAGAGCGGTTGAATATCTGTGCGAGTGGAACCACCAGTGGTGGCGTACCTGGTGTGACCAATACTCATTTCACCCTTTAATTCTTGCAAAATTTCTTTAGTGAAAACGGTATTTACTAAACCTAAATCTTTATGATGAGTCAGCCTTTTTTGAACGGAATCAAAACTAGCGATACCAGCAGCATCTTGCCCGCGGTGCTGTAAGTGCAGCAGGGCACTATAGACTTCAAATGAACTATGGGGGGAACCGTGAATGCCAAATAGAGAACACATCGAGAGACTCCTGGCAAAAAAGGTGCGAACCGTTTCTTTCTTTTAAGATAGAAAATGCAGAACAGTTTGAAAAGAACTATTTTAGAAAAACTTATAGATGGCATTAGAATTACTTATCAAGTATCGCATATCCACTGGTTTTTATTATATATTGACGCTATCATAAATAAATATGTCCCTGACCATCTCACTGGTTATTATTTTTATCACCCTCACACACTCTTTGTTTGGCGCAGGAATCCTCACCTTTGGCGTGCCAATCTTACTGGTCCTTGGTATCGGTTTCCAATACATCAGCGACATTTTAGTTCCCCTATCTTTTATGATGAGTGGAATTATTTTATGGCAGGACCGAAAATATCTTTTTTTTAATCAATATTGTAAAAATTTATTTATTTTTTCGCTGCCAGTTTTAGTTTTATTTATTTTTTTAAATCTGCATGTTTTAAATCTTAATATTTTAAAATCCGTCATGGCCTTGGTGCTTATTTTATTTGGTTTGGGCCGCTGGTATCATCCCTTACAAAATGTAATTTTTAAAATTATTAGAAAGGTTAATATTTTAAGTTTTATGCTGATGGGCGCGCTTCACGGTTACGCTAATATGGGCGGCAGTATCATGATTCCTTTAGTTACCATGGATTTTCACGATAAAATAAAAATTAGATTGTATAATTCTTTAAGTTTTACTTTATTTACCCTGATTCAGATGGTGCTAAGTCTCGCCAACAAATCTCATCACTTTCCCAATGAAGTTTTATACTATCTGCCACTAGGTTTTTTCACTCATTATTTTTTGGGAAATAAAATTCATCAGAAAGTTAACGCCACACTTTTTTATCACTTACTCACAATACTGATGATTACCAATGGACTTTTCTTGGCCTATCAGGCGCTGCCGCTACTGTTCTAAAAATCTGACGGTCTCTTGTAAAATATTTGGTGGAATTTCATGCTGCCCGGAAAATTTAAAAAATTTTACTTCATGGCCACACTCGGTCAGTAAATTTTTTAAACCAACTGCTCCTTCAATCGATAACACTGGATCTTGCTCTCCATGCGACTGAAAAAAAGAAATTTTATGTTTCATTTTGGCCTTTATCGCCAGGTCTTTCCAACGTTCAGTACACAATAAATTTCCTGACCACAAAATAACTTTAGAAAAAAGCTCTGGCCGCGTTAGCGCGCATTCGACAGAAAGCATCGCCCCTTGGCTAAAACCACCAATAATAATTTTATCATATTGTGGACTAATTTTATCAATAAATTTAAAAACCATTTTGGCCGCATCTTCTAAACCGTTCGGTAGCTTATCCGCTAAATGGCGCGGTTTGCCTGAGGCAATCGCCTCTTGCATCGCCACCACATCAATATGAAACCAAGCACGACTTCTAAAATAAGGCGACATTGATAAATCAATTGGCCCTTCGGGAAAATGCCAATCGAGTTTCAATTTTAAAGATTGATTTAAAAAAGGGCCAAGGGAGGCAAGGTCATCATTATTGGCGCCATATCCATGCAACATGATTACAGCAGTCTTAGAATCTTCTAAATAATTTTTAACCTCTAATGGGCCGAATTTGCTATAATCCATCTATGCATCCTCTAAATAAATTCTTCTACCTTTTGTTTTTTAATATTATCCTAATCCCCTTTGCCTTGGGAATAGATATTTCTCCCAATAATAATACCATGCTAAAAGTTGCTCCGGATGAGACCCTCAATAAAATCATCAAAAAAAATATGCCTGATAGTAGTGAGGTTGGTTTCACCCTGATCGATTTAGATAACAACAAAATGGTTTACACCAAAAATGAAAAAGAATTCTTCACGCCCGCTAGTGTGCAAAAAATTTTAACTGCCATTTTTGCTTTAAACATTTTAGGTCCCGAATATCAATTCTCCACCTCTTTATACTGGGACGGACAAAAAAAAGGACGCACATTTATTGGGAATATTTACATCAAAGGCAACGGCGATCCTTTTATAAAAGTCACTGACCTATATTATTTTGTGGAAAGATTAAAAAATTTAGGTATTGATAAAATTCAAGGCAAGCTGATTTACGATGAACACTCTCTCATAACATCTCCTACTTTATCAACCGATGTCCCTCAAGATCATACTTACAATACTGGACTCTCGGCCTTATCCTTAGAGTTTAATCAAATCACTTTAACTAGACACAACGAAAAAAACTTTGAAACAATTCCACCTTTTAAACATATTCGTTTTGTGGATTTTCAAGGAAAAATTCCTTTTGATATGAAATTTTATCCTGAGTTTAAAGAAAGCGATGAACTGGAGACCTGGTATTTTTCAAAGAAAAAAGGCTATCAACTTTTTGAAGAACTACCGGTAAGACACCCAGGAAAATTTTTAGCGGAACATTTAAAAAACGTAGCGGCCATGCATGGTATAGAAATTCCAGAAACGCAAAAAGGTATTTTAAGTCCTACAGCGCAAAAGATTTATGAGCACAAGGGTTTGCCCCTTAAAATTTTAACCCAATGGATGCTAGAGTATTCCAATAATCTTTTTGCCGAACTATTATTATTAAGTAGCGCTAAAAAATTAAGCAAAAAAAAATTGGATCTAGTCTCTTCGGCCGAAGTAATGAAAAATTGGCTGACACAAAAAACACCTTCAGAATTATGGCGAGAATCCCAAATTTATAACGGCTCGGGTCTTTCAGGAAAAAGTAAATTGCCTCCGGCCCTTCTGGCCAGCATTTTGGCGCAAACCTATAATGACAAATCAAAAAAAATCGAACTCCTCACCTATCTTTCTGTTTCAGGAATTTCTGGGTGGATAAAAAACAGGTTAAACTCTGCCCATTTGGCCAGTCATGTTTGGGCAAAAACGGGAACGATGGATTATGTTTCGACGCTTGCCGGTTATCTTTTTACGGCAAAAGGAAAACGTTACGCTTTTTCACTAATGCTGCAAAAAAAAGATGCACGTAAAGTTCTTGATGCCAGAGTGCCCGAAAATCAATCTGCTATTAATCGCTTATCTCAAGGGGCCGGAAATTGGCGCGTGCAAGCACAAGAAGCTCAGCAGGCCATCTTAGAGCATTGGGTACAAAATTATTAAATCAGATTTTCGAGACCCTGACCGATAGACTTAGGTCTTTTATGATTGATATTGTGCTTTTCAGCGCCTTCAGAGTCTTCCTTGCAGTAAATACACAATTCACTAGTTGGCCGCGCTAAAAGCCTAGAAATCGAAATTTCGCTGTTGCACTCATCACACGTACCATATTCATTGCGCTCGATTTTATCTAAGGCCCCTTGAATTTTTTTTAAGTAAAAATGTTCACGATTATTTAAGCGACTCTCCCAAGAAATGAGCAAGTTCATATTGGCCTCATCGACGTTGTCTTTGCGTTCTTCTTGTTTGATTTGAAATATTTCGGATGGTGAACCTAAATGATTTAATGTTTTTTCTTTCTCACCTAAGAGTGATTCTTTAAGTGTTTTCATTTGCGCTAAGTTCAAATGAACATTAGTACTTTTTAATTTTTTAGACATAAAAATCCTCTAGAAAAAGGAAGGGGACGTCATTGTTTTTTGGTTTTTATAGAGGGAGGCGTTGTCTTTGGCAAACAAAAAGGGCGAAAAAAAGCTTATGCGCGATTATATTTCTTCTGTCTTTTTCTGTCACTAAAATAGCTTTTGCAGATTAAACAACTTAGCCCATCACAAGAACGTGCGGGACAGTATTCCCGACCGTAAAAAATAATCTGCAAATGAAGTTTATTCCATCTATTTTCTGGAAAATATTTCTTTAAATCAATTTCAGTTTGCTCCACATTTTTTCCGTTAGTGAGTTCCCACTGTTGCGCCAAACGATGAATATGAGTGTCTACAGGAAAAGCGGCGACGCCAAAGGCCTGCGCCATAACCACTGAGGCAGTCTTGTGTCCAACTCCTGGCAGCTCCTCTAATTCTTCAAACGATTGCGGCACCAAACCTTGATGCTTATCCAAAATAATTTTAGATAAATTAAAAATCGCCAAGGCCTTTCGCGGCGCTAATCCGCAAGGACGAATAATATCTTCAATCGTCGCGACTTTAAGGTTCACCATTTGTTGTGGCGTTTTGGCCTTAGTAAAAAGTTTTGGCGTAACTAAATTTACTCGCACATCGGTACATTGCGCCGATAATAAAACAGCAATTAATAAAGTATAGGGATCGCTATGATCAAGAGGAATCGGCGTCTGTGGAAACAGTTCTTCTAATTTTTCATCAATGTAATGTGCAATTTCTATTTTATTCAAACAATAATCTCATTCTTTGATTATGATTCTGACATAGAAATTTAATATTCGCGAATGTATTCAACCCTCCACGCGCAAATGGCGCTATGTGTTCATAATTTAAATTTCTCATCTCATCGCAGCGCTGGCCATTGGGGGTAGTAAACTCACATTGATGTCCGCTACGTTTTTGTACATA
>Ga0163144_10007538_pt1 | contig 23845 bp, 21 predicted proteins | sample OliLak19BULKMAT1_FD_123175 | JGI IMG/M metagenome (GOLD analysis project Ga0163144, IMG submission 123175) | Freshwater microbial mat bacterial communities from Lake Vanda, McMurdo Dry Valleys, Antarctica - Oligotrophic Lake LV.19.BULKMAT1 | ecosystem: Environmental > Aquatic > Freshwater >...
ACGGGCTGGTAGTAGACCTGACCCAGAGCAACCGCAGCGAGCGAACCGGTGTAGCTGACGCGGGCGCGCCACTCGACGCGTTGGCCAGCATTGATGGTTGCGCTGTTGGACCACGCACCACCGTTCACCGAGACCTGGTACTCAAAGCGAGCGCCGATGGGCTCCTGAGTGACCTGAGCATTGGCGACCGCAGCGATACCAGCCAGAGCGACGAGAGAGACGATCACATTCTTCATATACATTCTCCTCACAGGAAAAAAAGTTGTTTGGGGAACTCTGCCCCAACACGGTGCATGCCTGAGAACGAACTGCTCGTTCTTGACCCGACAGGAACATGCACCACGCTGGCGATTTGGCAAGCAAAGTAGAAGAAAGAGTGCATCTTTTTTGCACTTCGACCAAACCTTGGAGCCCGTGCAATCGTTCACACACCCCCAGTTCAGGTATTAGTTCGGGTTTCCCATCGTTATTGGTCCTGCGCAGACCCCGCGCATGAGGTTTCGGACACTTGTCCGCCCCAACGACCAACCATCGAGCGCGTCGATACGCTCTGCTGTCAGCCATGACCACACGCCCCAAATCCTGGAAGGACGAACTCGCGGCTCATGAACGCATATTGCGCGACATTTCCCGGGTCTCTGACCCCGAAGAGGTCGGCGATATCTATTGGCATGCAAGCGACGCCATCGCCTGCGTCTGGGACGCGATCCGCAGCCTTGTTGGCACCCAGCCCCCGGGCGACGACCAGACGTTCATTCTGGTGCGCATGCTTGCAGACTCGGCACCATAGAAGTGCTATTGCCCCGCAGTGCGCAGGCCCAGACGCACGCTCTTGGCTTCCCATTCTGCCTGCTCACGCTTGTTGGTGGTGTTGATCGGCCCGACCACCCCGCCCTTGCCCGCACGCTGGGCCAAGGCGATTGCTTCGATCTCCAGCCGGGTCAGGTGCATCGCTTCAAGTTCGTAGTCGCGCCACGCCTCCATCGTCAGCGGCACGATCGACGCGATCAGGTCGTGCATTGCGGTTGCAAACTCGCGGATTTCGAGCTGGGCATGCGCGTCCATCCGCAGCGATAGGAACCGCAGAATGTTGTGCAGGTCGCACTTCCAATACCATTCGGTATAGACGTTGACGGGCAACCCGGTTCGCGCAAGTTCCCGTGACACTCCGGCATCCGTCAGCCTGAGATAGTCCTGATACAAGGCCTCCGCCCGATCCAGATACTCCAAAAACTCCTGCGCTGTGCGGGCTTCTGAATCAGGCGCTGGCAGCGATTCTGAAGCGCCAGATGTCGATCCGACACTAAACGTCTCCTCGCCACCTTGCCGATTGTTCTTGCTCTGCTTGCGCACCTGTTCCAGGCTGGGCCTGTAGAACCGATCCGGCAGGATCGAGTAGCGAGCGCTGTATTCGTTGACATTGGCCGTGCGATGGCGAATCCACTGACGCGCGATGAAAATCGGCATCGCGATATGGAACTTGAACTCGACCATTTCAAAGGGCGTGGTATGGCGATGTCGCAGCAGATAGCGGATCAGCCCCCGATCCTCGTTCACATGCTTGGTCCCCTGCCCATAACTCACGCGGGCCGCCTGCACGATCGCGCTGTCCGCCGTCGATCCCTCCGGCACCAACCTCGGCATCGCATCCAGCAATGCCACGAATCCATGGTCCAGGCACTTGATCTGAACGCGAGCCGCTCCGCCCATGACATCAACGAATGGCACTTCTGGCCGCACCACTTCCGCCCGCGAAGGCAGACCCATGATCCCAGCGCCGTTCCCAGTACCTGCCTGAGCGACACCAACCGGCTTCACAGCAACATCCGTGTTCATGACGCAGATTAGGCCGAATTGATCCGTGTGCGGTTGGGGGCGCATTGCAAAGGACGAACTTCTGGGTGATTCTGTCAAAGCGCGTGTCGAAGCCCCTGCACAACCGACAAGTAGTTCAGAACCTCGCGAAGGCAACTCGACGTGCTACGCCCCGCGATGGTCTCAAAGTCATGCGCTCGGGTTCCTTGGGGGCTCATCGACGGCTGCATGAGCCGCTTGTGATATCGTTCAAGATGCGAACTGCAAACCGCTTGATCAGCCCAGTGTGTCTGTTTTCCGCAGCGCCAATCTCCCTCGCTGTCTCTCTCGCACTGCTCGTGGTTCTGGCAGGATGCAGTCACGATACCTCGCCACGGACGCAGGCGGTCCATGCTGACGAGCAGGCTCCGGGTGGCTCAGTCGTCGCCACGCTGCCAACATCACAGGCTCCGCACGCCCAGCCCGCCCAGCTCATCAGCATCCAACGCACAACCCTCGACCAGGGCGCAACCCTTCGAGTGTTCCAACTGGAAGGCGAGTTTGAGACCATCCCGACACTCGCCGACGCGCAAACCCCCAATCAAGACGAACTCCGCCCGATGATCGACTTCACGGACGCGGGCTTCTTCGAGCTGCCCGCGCCAGTTGTCACGCAGGTGCGTTCATACCTCGACATTGTGACAGCGGATCAATACACCTTCAGGCTAACCAGCGACGATGGTGCGATACTTTGGATCGGTGGAGAACTCGTGGTCAATCACGACGGCCGGCACGAAGCTACTGCCAAGGTTGGAAAGCCCATCGATCTTGAGCCAGGCTTATACGCGCTCGAGATTGATCACTTTGATGCTGGCCATGGCCGCCGTCTGCTGCTGGAGTGGAGCAAGCAGGACAGCCCGGGCTTTGTGCCCGTGCCGCCCGAGCGATTCCTGACACAGCGAGATAATGCCCGAGTGGTTGCGCCGGGAGTGAAGCGCGTTCGTGATGATCGACGTCCTGGCGATGGCAAGCCTGTTGCCGGTGTTCATCCAAGTTTCAAACTCGAAACCATCAGCGTGGAAGGCTTCAGCCCAATGGTGGGGGCGATGGCATTTGTGCCCGACGGTCGGCTGATCGTCGGGACATTTGATCCATTGCAGCGATCAGACACCGACCTTCCAGATATCGAATCCAAAGTATCAGACAAACTTTACGCGCTGTCCGCAGTCGCGGGCGATCCGGCGAAAGTCACGATCAAGGTCGCTGCGGACGGGCTGTATGAGCCGCTGGGCTTGTGTGCTGTCGGGGACGATCTGTACGTCTCGCATCGACGCGCAATCACGCGGCTGCGAGATGTAGATCGTGACGGGTTCTATGAAACGCACGAAGATGTTGCATCGGGATGGGCCGCGTGGAACTACCACCAGTTCTGCTTTGGGCTGGTACACAAGGAGGGAAAGTTGTACGCGGCGCTCTCGACAGCCATGGCCCCGCCCGCCTGGGAAGGCATGATGTCCAACGCCGCGCCCAACGACTTGCTGCGGGGCAGTGTGCTGGAAGTAGACCTATCAAGCAACACTTTCAGCGCCATAGCAGGTGGCGTGCGCACGCCCAACGGGCTGGGCCTTGGTCCCGATGGCTCACTCTTCTATTGCGACAATCAGGGCACATGGATGCCCACCAACCAGATGGCCGAAGTGGTGCCAGGTCGATTCTTCGGGCACTACAACAACACCAACATCGTGCCCAAACTCGCCGAGCGGTTCCCGACCGGTGGGGTTGCGAGCATCTGGTGTGATCGCGAGAGAGCCCCCTCAACCATTGACCTCGTCCACAACGACTTGTGCAATTCGCCGACGCAGCCGCTGCTGATTGAGACTGGCCCATATGCGGGACAAATGCTCATCGGCGAACTGACCGCGGGCGGCATTCGCAGGGCGTTTCTGGAACGCATCAACGGCCAATGGCAGGGAGCGGTCTTCCAGTTTTCACAGGGTTTCAGTTGCGGCGTCAATCGCCTCGCTTGGGGGCCGCGCGGAATGCTCATGGCGGGCGGCATCGGCGCGGGTGGCAACTGGAACTGGAAGAACACGCGGTCGGGGTTGGATCGGTTGATGCCCACTGGCGTCGTGCCCTTTGAAATGCTGGCGGTGCGAGCAACAGCAGTCGGATTTGAGATCGAGTTTACCAAGCCGGTAGCAGCCAATTGGCTGGCTCAGATCGCACACTACGAAGTCAGCCAGTGGACCTATGAGCCCACGTCGGAGTATGGCGGGGAAAAGAAGTTGATCGAGAAACTCAAGGTGTTCAGCGCGCAGCCTTCGCAGGATGGAAAGCGCGTGTCGCTTTCGATTCCCAACCTCAAACAGGGACGCACCGTGCTGCTGCGGACCGATCCGATATCGGTGGCGGGCGAGCAGATATGGACGACACAGGCCTTCTACACGCTCAATCACATTCCTCGTGCTGACACAACCAAGATCGAGAGCATGGGCGTTGGTGCCCTGCCTCCGGCCAACGCGGCGGTCCTGATCGGTCGATCTGCTCAAGGTGCCTTCACCGTGGGCGATCAGCAGGATCCTGGCCAGGGACGTTCGCAAGCCGACCTGTTGGCGTCAAGTTCCTGCGCGGATGTGGGCGCGGGAGACTTGGTATCAAGAGCATCCTTTGGCGATTGTCGGCTGCATGTCGAGTGGTACTGCCCGCCCGGGGGCGAGGGACAGTTAGCCGGGAACAGCGGCGTCTATCTACAAGACCGCTACGAGATCCAGATACTTGGAACGCCCGTTGGCTCGGCACCATTGGCCAAGAACGAAGCGGCTGCAATCTACAACGTGAAGGCTGCGGATGTCAACGCCTCGACAGGCCCGGGCACCTGGCAGTCTTACGACATCCTCTTCCACGCACCGCGCTTTGATCGCGGGACCAAAACGAAGGAAGCACGTATCACGCTCTATTGGAATCAAACCCTTGTGCATGACGATGTGGCTTTGGATGCGCCCACCGGCGCCGCAAAGGCAAAGGGCGAGTCTGAGACCAGCAATGGTCTGCAAGTTGGCCCCTTGCGGTTGCAGGCACACGCAACAGCGGCGCAAGGCCCGGTTCGGTTTCGCAATGTCTGGATCGCTCCCCTTGAGCCAGCGGACTCCGAGCCCAAAGTGGTCGGGCCTTGGCAGACCCTGAGCAGGGATGGCGGTCTGGAAGACTTCGTTGTTCGGGGCGGCAACGCGACCTACTCGATTGAGGCTGGCGAGATTGTCGGGACCAGCACGCCCAATACTCCTAACACATTCCTGATTACCAAGCAGCGCTACGACAACTTCGAGTTAGTACTGGAGGTCAAGCAGCACGCCAGCCTGAACTCAGGCATCCAGATTCGCAGCACCATCGACGCGGCCAATGGTGGAATCGACAATCGCACCGGTCGCGTGCGCGGGTATCAGGTCGAACTCGATCCTTCCGATCGAGCATTCACGGGCGGCATTTATGACGAAGCACGACGCGGATGGCTCGCGCCACTCACCGACAATCCCGCCGCCAGAGCCGCCTTCAAGCGCGATGACTGGAACCAGATTCGCATTGTGGCGCAAGGACCGATCATCCGGACGTGGGTGAATGGCGTGCCCGCCAGCACGCTCTTTGATGCGATGGATACCACCGGACACATCGGGCTTCAAGTCCACGATGTGGGCGATGTAACCCAGCCGATGCAGGTTCGCTGGCGAAACCTGAGAATCCGCACGCTGCCTGGTTCGTGATGGCTGTTCACGCATGATGCTTCGAGTTGTTTTTCAAACGCCATAACAACATCATCGACATCATCACATCATCGAAATGATCGACACGATCAAAAAACTCAGCCCGTAGCCCGTTCTTTCTTCTTCATGACGGGAGCCAACTTCTTCGCGATCTCATCGTACTTGGTCGCGGCGTCCGTGTCCTTCTCCGTAATGCCCCCCGCGTCGTGCGTGGACAGTGTCATGGTCACGCGGTGGTAGCGAATCAGCATGTCTGGATGGTGTTTGTCTGCCTCGGCCTGGGCTGCAACGCCATCCACGAACCTCATCGACGTGACGAAGTCAACGAACTGATACGTCCGCTGGATCGTCTCGCCGACCTGCGACCAGTCCTTGAGCCGCTTCATGGTCGCGTCGATCTGAGACTGCGAGAGTTTCTGCATTCCAAGAGCGTAGGTGGTGTCGCTACCCTCGCTCTGCCTATGGCGCAGCCCCCCACGCCCAATCCGCCCGACCTGCCTCACTCGCCCGTTCCGCCCCACTCGCCATTAGCGCAAGCCAAGCGAACCACGCGCCTTGCCCCCTCGCCCACCGGTGCCTTGCACCTGGGCAATGCCCGCACGTTGCTGATCAATTGGGCCATGGCCCGCAAACAGGGCTGGCGAATCGTCCTCCGCATCGAGGACCTCGACACGCCCAGAGTCAAACTCGCCAACCGTCGCGATGGCAGCGATGTCATTTCCGGCACCATCGACCTCCTGCGCTGGCTGGGTATCAATTGGGACGAGGGACCAATCCTCCAGTCCCAGGCTGCGCCGCACCACCGCGATGCGATGGGCAGTCTCGTGCGCTCCGGCCTTGCCTATCCCATCGCCCTTTCACGCAGCCAACTGATCAGCGCGCGATCTGCCCATCCGCAATCCGCCCCCAACGAGGGAACCCACGAAGTAGCCTTCCCCGCCAAACTCCGTCCACATTCATGGTTTGCCATGCCGCCCAAGGCCCGCGACTTTGATGACACCGAGCCGACCTGGCGTTTTGTGACGCCCCCCAATCTGGCCGTTCGATTTGCCGATGCCGTCGCCGGTCCGCAAGAACACGCCCCAGGCCGCACCGTGGGCGACTTCATCATCTGGACCCGGCGCGACACCATGGCGCCCGGGCAGCCAGCCTACCAACTCGCGGTGGTCGTTGATGATGCGAGACAGGCAGTCACCGAGATTGTCCGTGGCGATGACTTGCTGGATTCGACCGCCCGCCAACTCCTGGTCGCGCATGCGTTAGGACTCTGGCGCACCCTGCCCACGTTTTATCATCTGCCGCTGGTGCGTGGGCAAGACGGCCGGCGCCTTGCCAAGCGTCATGGCGACAGTCGATTGGACATGTATCGCGCGCGTGGTGTGAGTGTGGAGCAGGTGATCGGGCTGATCGCCTTCTGGTCGGGCCTGCAAGCGATTCGTGCGCCGATGGATGTGCAAGGGTTTCTCGATGCCTTCGACCTCGATAAACTCCCCAAAGAGTCCGTAGTCTTCGGGCCGGAGGATGAAGCATGGTTGCAGGCAACAAGTTGATATTCGCATGGATGCTGGTCGTCGCAACGCTGCCGGTCTGCGCCGCATGCGCTCGTGAAGCCGAGCAGCCACCCGCAACGCAGCCCGCGCCGGCTCCAACGCCAGCGCCATCGACGCCGCAAACCCAGCCCGAAATGAAGCCAGCAACAAAGCCAGAACTGCAACCAGACCCAAAGCCCGAAGCGAAGAAGAACTCCAATCCAGCCCCCGCCACCACCACCCCTGCCCCCGCCGATCCATGGCCCGCACCAGCCAACGCTGCCTTACCCACCCTTAACTTCAAACTCTCGGGCAAGACCTTCAAGCTCGAAAAGGCGATGGAAGATCAGATTCGATTTGGCGGTCTTTCGGGACGCAAAGATGTTGCGGTCGATGGCGGCATGATCTTTGTCTTCAAAAACCCCCAGCCCCTCAGTTTCGTCATGCGCGATTGCCCCATTCCCATCGACATCATCTATGTCGATGCGACCGGACGCATCACCGCGATGTACAACATGACGCCCGAACCGCCCCGCGCCGCCGATGAGCAGCCCATTCCCAACGACCGCTATCCCAAGTGGGCCTGGACCAATGACAAGTACGAGGCACGCCTGAAGAAGTATCCCAGCCGCTTCGCAGCGGTGATCGCCATCGAGCTGAAGGCCAACACACTGAACATCGATGGCAGCAACAAGGACGGTATCGCTCTCAAGGTCGGCGACAAGCTTGAGTTGGACATGGCTGCGCTTCGCCAGCAGGCAAAGTAGGCAACATGGTCCGACAGCCTGCTTACATCGCCAAGGCGAAACATCGCGCGCCGACGAACCCATCAGTCAAACTTAAAGACACCCTTGCGATAGCCGTAGACATACGCCACCACGGTCGTCAGCAGGAAGAAAAAGATGCGACCCAGCCACACCGCCGCCTCGGCGCTTCCTGCCTGAATATTCGGGAAAGTCACTGCCCAGGGGTACAGGAAAACAACCTCGACATCAAAGACGAGGAAGATCATGGCGATCAGGTAGAACCGGACATTGAACCGCTTGCGCGCGGTGCCAATGGGGTTCATGCCGCTCTCATAGGTCTGCCCCTTGATCTTGCCCTGACGGCGCGGGCCAAACAGTTGGCTCAGGACCACATTGGCCACGCCGAAACTGATGGCCATCACCGTGATGAGGGCGACAGGGAGATAGGAATTGAGTTCGGTGGCGAGGGTGAGCATTCGTTGAGAACGCAGTCTAGGACAGAAACCACCCAAGTTCCCCAGGCCTATCCATCAAACACCAACAGTCGCACTTCGTGATCGGCACGGGTTGGGGCCATCTTCGACGTGCCATCGATATCGCGGCTTTGCGTGATATCAATGCGTGCCTTGTGTGTGTTGCTAGCAGAAGACTGTTGAGGTTGGAACACCCTAATAGGCACGCCTAAATTCCGCCGCAGAGCCAGGGGGATTGATGGCACGAAAGATCAAAGGTTGTCACCTGCATAACGATCTCCGTCGTTGCAAGGATGCACCCGAAAATAACCCCCGCGACGACCGCACCCCAGCCGGGCGAAGGGATGACTGCTGCGATGCGAAGCCCGAACTCAAACGAGACCGATGCTGGGGAGCCACTACCTAGTCCACTGGCAGAGTCACTTCCGATGCAGCTGCCGGGTCCAAACAACCACGATGACCCGTTGTAGTAACGTTCGCTTCCAAGGCCAGAGGACTGGACAAAGGCATCCTCCAACCACTCCGACGTCATACCCGCTGCGTCGATCAAGCCCCAGGGCGTGCGGGTCGCGTAGGAACCCAGCGGGACGCTGAAATCGTCGATCTCGGGAAACTCCAATGGTCTCCGTGCGTTGGCCTGGGCCAGCACGCCGTTGATGACTTCGCCGGGCGGGCCATAGGTAAGCGGATCGTCGCTCATGTCGCTATACCTCCACCAGCCGCCGGTGGTGCTATCTTGGTTCTACCTCATCGGGTCATAGTGGACGGCCTTGAGCCACTCGTCGTATGTCGGGATGAAGTAGATCGCACCGGGGCTGCGCGTCAACTGGTCGGAAAACGTGCCGTTGCCGGTGTTGCCGAACATGCTCACGCCGTACGCACCAGTGAGGAACGCCTCGCGGTTGGTTGCCTTGCCGTTGTGCAGCCAGTTGCAGTAAATCGCGGCGACGCGCCAAGAGATGTTGGATGCGCCGCGCATCTCTTTGCCTGCGGGCACCGACCAGCGTTGCCCGCCCGGTGTGATTGGCATCGTGCCCGCTGCGCCCCATCGCATGTTGACAACAGATGGAGAAGGCACCCATGGAATGCGATCATCGACGGGGCGATCAAAGGCCGCGATGAAGAACTCGACCCACTGCGACGTGGTGATCTCGTAGCGCCCGATGCGATACTCATACGCAAGGCTGCCGCGTCCCACGGTGGGATCGATCGGCAACATGCCTGTCCACTCGGGGTTGTTGAGGGCCCCGACGTGACAAAGTCGATGCCGGTTGGGGGGTCGACCTGCGCATCAGCAGACGGCACCACGCCACCCCCGCCATGACGGCGAGGGCAATCGCGCGAACTGATGTGTACCCCGAACCCATACCCGAAACTCCCGAAGCATCCGGTCGCGATCTTGATAGCAGCACAGACGAATACACCACCGATTCGGTATCGGACCAGCAAAATAGCAAGTTGGTTACGTGGAAGTTCGTGTGCGGGTTATGGCGCCCATCCTTGCGCAGATTGCACATTGGCGGGTTGTTGGTGCCTAGCGGGACAGCGGGCCTCTGTGGTAGAGTGGCGAAAGGAGAGTGGGGCTACGGGACAGAGGTTACACGAGAGAGGTTCGGGCCACGATGCCTGCCATAGTTTCGATTTCGTCCGCTGCGGCGCGCGTGGCGTGGGTGCCTTGGAATTGCTTGGCAAGGTCGCGCATGGCTTCGCGTTGTTGCTCGGCTTCGGCGGGGTCGCGGAGCAGGCGTTCGGCGAGAGCGACGATGGGTTGTGGGCCGCCAAAGTGCGGGACCAGTTCGGGGATGATGCGGCGGTTGGCGATGACATTGGGCAGGGCGAAGTGGCGGGTTGTCACAAACGTTCGCGCGATGAGAAAAATGAGCGGATTGCTCTTCTTATAAAAGATCACCATGGGCTTGAGTTGGCGAGCAACTTGCAGCGTCACGGTGCCGCTCTTGACCAACGCGATGTCGCACCAGCGGATCACGGCATCGGTATCCTGCACGACGCAGCGGACGGCCTGGGGCCAGCCTTTGGGGTGCGCATCGCCAATCTTGCGGAGCGTGTCAGCGACTTTGTCGCTGGTGGCGGCGACGACTCCAGCGATGTTGGGGAACTGGGTCTGGAGTTGATGGAAAGCGTCCAGGAGAATGGGGAAGTGGCGTTCGAGTTCGTTGGGGCGTGAGCCGGGCATCATGGCGATGCGGGGCGTTCCCTCGGGAAAGGTGCTGGCGCGGAGGTCCAGGTCCTTGAGGGGCAGTTCGTGGTCAAAGAGAAAGTGGCCTATGAACTTGGCGGGCACGTTGCGCTTGGCGAAGAAGTCGGGCTCAAAGGGGAGCATGCACAGGAGCATGTCGGTAAGGCGGCGAAGTTTGTGGATGCGCCAGCGCCCCCAGGCCCAGATCTGCGGCGCGACGAGGTGGCAGACCTTGACATGGTGACGCTTGGCGAGTTTGCAGATCGGGCCGTTGGCAGCGGGACTGTCGACGGGAATGTGCAAGGCGATGGGCGTATCAGACTTGAGGTTCTGCGCGATCCACTTGTCAATGCGGCGGTTGATACGAATGTGGTCGATGACCTTGGCGAGGCCGGGCAGGCCCATGACGGCATCATCACCAGTTCGCTCGATGATGGTCGCGCCAGCACGGTGCATTTTGGGTCCGCCCCAGGCGAAGATGGGCAGATCGGGGTGGCGACGCTTGAGTTCGGCGATGACGGCGGAGGCGTGATCGTCTCCCGACGGCTCGAAGGCAGTAAAGAGGAGGGCGGGGTTTCGCGAGGGCAAGGGCAAGGAAGCAACGGTAGAGGCGGCGAGCAGGCGACGAAAGCCGCGAGTCTTCGCGCGAGGCCAAGGGGATACCAAGGGTAAATTGGGACGCTTCTACAACCCCGCGACGTCCATCCACTGGCTGGGCTTGCGCCCCAGGGCGATGGCAATAGCGACTAGCGACTCGAGGCTGGGAAGGTGGGCTCCGCGCTCGATGGAGGAGAGTTGGCTCACAGAGACTTGGCTGGATTCGGAAAGGTCTTTCAAAGTCCAGCCTCTCTCGTTGCGAGCCAGCCGGACTTGGCGACCAAGTTCTGCACGCAGGCGATCCTGGGGACGCTGGCCCAGGCCCAAAGTGGAAACGGCCTGGGCGAGGCTGCGCCGGAGGTCTTCAACCGAGAAGGGCTTTGGAATGTAATCGAAAACGTCCTGCTTGAAGGTGGTACGCATGCTGTCCATCGAGGGATAGCCGGTCACGACAATCACGCAGAGGCGAGGCCAGCGCTTGCGGAGATCCGCGAGCACTTCCTCGCCTGAGTAGCGCCCCATTTTGATGTCCAACAAAACCACGTCGGGCGGACGCTGCTCGATGGCGTCGTAGAGGGCGGTGGGGGTTGCCAGGGCGCGCACATCGTGGCCGTCGCCTTCGAGCAGGCTCTTGAGGTATTCACGAAAGTCAGCATCGTCGTCCAGGGCCACAATCGAGAGGGCCGGCATGAGGGGCGGCTGGGCGGAAGTAGTCGTATCGGCGGCATGGAGCGGATGGGTTTCACGCATGGTCGATGCAACATTCTATCAGAGATGGCACGCTCAGAGATTGTTTACTGCGGGCGCTGCACCATCGCTGGTGGCGGGTAGCAGCACTTCAAAGACCGCTCCCGCACGATCCGTGCGATTATGGGCCAGGAGCAAGCCGCCGTGCTCGCGGATGATGCCTTCCGCCACTGCGAGGCCAAGCCCAGTGCCCTTGCTGTCGAGGCGTGTGCTGGCGAAAGGCTCAAAGAGCCGCGGGAGGATGGTGGGATCGATGCCCGGACCATTGTCACGAATGCTGAGGGCGATCCAGGCGCGGCCTTCGCGCGTGATGGGCTCGCCCAGGACTTGGATGGTCTGGGGTTCTGTGGACTGATCGGCGGGTGGATGCTCACGCAAGGCATCGGCGGCGTTTCGAATGAGATTGACAAAGACCTGGACCATGCGATCAGAATCGCACCAGGCGGTGAGGCTTTGGGGAATCGAGTTCTCGATGGTGATGGCGCTGATATCACGGTCAAGCCGCACGAGGGTGATGGCCTCGGTTGCGATGGCGTGACAGTGGACGTGGCTTGAACGAGGCGTGCGGACGCGCGCGTAGTCGAGGAGGCTGTCGCCCAGACGTTCGAGGCGGTGGACAACGCGGAGCATGAGGGAAGCGTCCGAAGGGTCAAGCCGCTTATCGGGATGGTTCATGAGACGATCGGTCAGGCCCTTGACCACGGCGAGGGGCGTGTTGAGTTCGTGAGCAACGCCAGCGGACATCATGCCCAGGCTCGCGAGACGATCGGCGTCTTGCAGGTTGCGTTTGGCGGCCTCGAGCAGGTGGTTTTTTCGCTTGAGGTCGTTTGCAACTTCTTCGAGGCGGTTGAGGGCATCGCCCAGCGCGGCCTCGTTGCGGCGAAGTTCGGTGATGGATCGGTTTCGGCTACGCATAATTTCGCCCATTTCGTCGTTGGGCATGAGGGCCTCGGGGATGAGTTCTGAGTCCTTTCTGCCCCGGCGCAGCGCGGCGTCGGCATCGAGCATGCGCTGGATGGGGCCATAGACATTCTGGGGCAGGACAAACAGTTCGAGGGCGATGGCTACCAGGAGGTACATGGCGATCAGGGCAACAACGACAAAGATGTACAAGCGGGAAACGGCTTTGCGTGCGTCGGCAACTTGGGCAGTGAGGAGGGCAAAGCGAGGCTGCGCATTCACCGACAGAGGCACAAGACTTGCGGCTGTCGGGGCCAGATAGCGAATCGCGCCGTGCCCGCTGATGCTGTCGCGGATGGGGATCGCGGAGCCTGTAATCTGGCCACTGTTTGGATTGGTTACTCGCGTGCTGGCGGTGGCTCGTGAAATGGCGCGAAGCGCATCCTCACTGCGCAGGGCGAGGGATCGCTGGTCGCCGGTCTGGATGCGCACGTTGGCGTCGTCGGCACGCAGGGTTGTGCTTGTGCTAATCGCCTCTTCGCCAAGTATGTCCAGCAGCAGCACGGCCTTCTCGCTCTCGGCTTCGCGCACGACCGCAGTGACGGCGGGCCGCAGTGTGAGCAGCAGCGCGATAGCGAGGATGATGGTGAAGACCGAATGCAGGACGATGAGTTTTTTACGGATGCGCATGGTCGCCAGCCAGCCGGGCGTGGTGCGACGAACATCGATGGCGCGGATGCGACGGGCATCAAAGAAGGGAGCGAGGGCCGGAAGGCTTCGGCGTTTGGTGGTCTCAGCGACGGGTACGAGTTGGGATCCGCCTTGGGGCATGTTGAGGATTGTTGGGAGTCGACTGCACGAAGGACATGGGCGACGTGAGTTTTGGGTGTGTTGGTTGGGGTGTCTGAATTTGGTGACTGCCTTGGTCACTGCTTCGGTTAATGGTTTGGCCACTATGCTCGAAGCGATGCAAAACGATCGAAGGCAGGAAACAAGAAAAGTGAGTGCGCGACGGGCGGCGTTTGGAGCGCTCGTGAAGCAGGTGCGCGACTATCCGGACTTATCCCCCTTGCGGCCAGAACTGGTCGGACTGGATGCCCGCGATGGTGCGCTTGCGCTCGCGATGTACGAAGCCGCGATCCGGCGCTGGGGAACATTGGCCTATCTATTCGAGACGATTCTTGCGCGCCCGTGGCGAGAACTTGACGAATCACCTCGGGCGGCGCTGCTGCTGGGCGGGGCCCAGTTGCTGTTTCTGGATCGGGTGCCGGTCTATGCGGCGATCGATGAAACCGTCGAGATCGTCAAGTCAGGGACGATGGCACGGGCGACTGGATTGGTCAACGCTGGGCTGCGGGGCTTGGCAAGGCTGGCAGGGCTGGATGCAACCACGGGGCTCCAGCGAATACCAGCGTGGGATGATCGTCGCGATGCGGTGCCGCTCTCGGATGGGAGCGCGGTGCGTTTCGTGCGTGAGGTGCTGCCCGAAGAGAGTCTATCACGACTTGCAATTGCAACCAGCGTGCCCAAGCCGTTGCTCGAAGGATGGGTCACGGAGTTTGGAATGGAGGCGGCGCGAAACCTTGCGCTGCACAAACTGGTCGAGCCGCCCATCGTGCTCAACACGTCGTTCGAAGTCACGGCGCACGCGATGCTGGTCCAGCATGAGGAGGCGGGCTGTCATGTGCTGGGAGTAAGCGGCGTGGAATTGGCTGGAGTGCTGGGACAGTTGCCCGGTGCCTTCGTCCAGGACGCGAGCAGCACGCGGGCGGTGCGTGCGATTGCGGCCCGGGCGGGCGAGTTGTTTGGGGAAGCCGGACCAGGGCTGATCGTCGACTTGTGCGCGGGGCAGGGCACGAAAACGCGCCAACTCGCCCGGACATTTCCCAACGCGAAGGTGGTGGCGACGGATGTGGACACCGACAGGCTCAATGTCCTGCGTGGCATGATCGCCGAACCAACGCGGGGGATGGGCAATGTCGAGGTCTGGGACATCGCATCCTGCGACGGGCTGGCGGGCAAGGCCGATATCGTGCTGCTGGATGTGCCTTGCTCCAACGCGGGCGTGCTGGCGCGAAGGCCCGAAGCGGTATATCGCCTGATGACAGAGCAGATGAAGCGTCTGACGGCCCTGCAGTGGGAGATCGTGCAGCGAGGCGCGAAACTGGTGCGGGCGGGCGGCATATTGCTCTATTCCACATGCAGCATCGAGCGGGCGGAGGATGAGGACATCGCGGTTCGAGCGGTGCAGGAACTGGGATTGACGCTGCTAACGCAGGACAAGATATTGCCTGGTGGCCTGCCGGGCGAGGCCGGGACGGCGTACCGCGACGGGGCGTTTCATGCGATGCTGCGACGTTCTGAGGCGGGGTCGTTGTGACGCTGCGTTACTTTGACTTTGCGTTGTTGTGACTCTGCCTTGTTGTGACTTTGTTTCGCTCATCGCGGGGGTATCCTGACAAGTCCGGCGGTGATTAAGCAGCATTGACCAGCATCGAGCACGGTCAAGAAGCATCAGAAGCACCAAGGAGTTTCAAGGAGTTCCGCGTGGCCAAGCGTTCTGCGACCAAGGCATCGTCTTCGATCATCCCCATCGGCTTCTCGCAGTTTGCCTGCGAGGATGATCCCAGGGTCAATCGGGCCAAGCAAGTGCAACTTGCGGAAGCGGCTGGCAAGCAGGGGACCAAGGTCTTCTGCACGCAGGAACTCTTCACCAGCAAGTACTTCTGCCAGGCAGAGGACCATCGCTTCTTCGCCTATGCCGAGAGCATTCCCGGGCCCAGCACGGATGCACTCGCAAAGGTGGCGAAAAAGTACAATATGGCAATCGTCGCGTCGCTCTTTGAGAAGCGGGCCAGCGGGCTGTACCACAACACAGCGGCGATCATCGACGCGGATGGATCGTTCATGGGCATGTATCGCAAGATGCATATTCCTGATGATCCGCTCTTCTACGAGAAGTTTTACTTCACTCCTGGGGACCTTGGCTTTCGCGCCTGGAAGACCCGGCACGCGACCATCGGCGTACTAATTTGCTGGGACCAATGGTTCCCCGAAGGCGCACGCCTGACGGCGATGCAGGGGGCCGAGATTCTGTTTTTTCCGACGGCGATCGGCTGGCACCCAGGCGAAAAGGACGAGTATGGCATCGCGCAGCATGACAGTTGGGAGTTGTCAATGCGAGCGCACGCGGTGGCGAACGGTTGCTATGTCTGCGCGCCCAACCGCGTCGGGCATGAGTTGGTTGCAGGGCCAGATGGCAAGCCCGTGAGCAAGGATGGCCTGGAGTTCTGGGGGCAGAGCTTTGTGGCCCAGCCCAACGGACAAGTCGTACATCGCGCGAGCATCAAGGAGCAAGAGGTGTGCATCGTGGACTGCGACCTGGCAAAGGTTGAGTTCGCGCGCACTCACTGGCCCTTCCTGCGTGATCGTCGGATTGATGCGTATGGGGATATCACCAAGCGGTTTTCGCTGCCCTGAGCGCCTGACTCATGCCGTCCTCTGCTCATTTCTTAGACCGGAATCGTTGAAATTCGTCGGGCACTTCTTGATCGGCAAGATCAGGGGCAAGATTACGGGCAGCGTACTGGTCTGTTCTGGCGGGCAGATTGAAAGCAGATGGGTCGAGTTGGCTTGGACAACCTGGCTCGATTTTGCTTTCCAATCTGACTCTTTCATTCGCCATTGTCGGGCCCTGTGCCCGTGATGGGAACGGGCGATGTGTCTGAGGGCGCGTTTTTTTCTGGCACTGAAAGCACTGGCGTAGGAGTCGCCTGCGAGACTTTCTTGTAATTGTCAGCGATCATGTAGCCGCTCGTCATCGCAACCACCAGGAGTGCTCCCTGCAGGGCGGGCGGAGCAGGAGCGGGGATATTAAACCATCGGCACGCACCGCCAATGACGAACGCCACAATCAGACCGATGAGAAGTTTCATGCCCAAGGTTAGCGGCGATTTTGCGTGAATTCGTGCGTGGCTTGTCACAGAACGTGGCACACGCTCAGACCTGGCGCAGCAGTTTCATTGCAGGCACACCGGCAAGGTGCTGCCACAGCATGGCGAGCGCGGTCTTGGCGGCCCATTCGCGGACGCTTGCGCGATCGCCTGTCATCATAAAAGGTCGGCAGTCGACATCGGGATTACCGGTGTTACTGCGACTGGTCGTACTGGCGCGGGCAATCCACACAAGTCCAACCGGCTTGTTGGGCATCGCGCCATCTGGGCCCGCGATGCCAGTGATGGCGATGGCATGATCGGTGCCCAGCGTGCGCAGCCCTCCAACCGCCATGGCCCGCGCGGTTTCGCTACTGACGGCTCCCGGGCCGCCTGGCCCCAACTGCTGCTCGGGCACACCGACCAGTTGCGTCTTCAGAGCATTGGAATACGTGATCAAGCCGCCACCGAAGCATGCGGAAGAGCCCGGGATATCGGTGAGTGAGGCACTGAGCAATCCGCCCGTGCAACTCTCAACAGTGCCCAGATTCTGAGAAGCCTGACGCAGCAGCGAGAGCACGACCGACGCGAGCGTGTCGTTGCCCGTGCCAAAGAGATACACCCCCGCACCATCGCGAACCTGTCGTTCGCAGTCGTCGAGCAGGCTGGACGCATGCTCGGGCGTCGCGGAGCCTTCGTAGCGCAGGCGCACACTCACGACGCCTCCCGAGGCGGTCGTGCCGACCATCGGTTGCCCCTTCAAGAGCGCATCGCGGTCCATCAGCGTGCCCAAACGCTGGGCCAGGTCACTCTCCGCAAGACCGAAGGTGTGCAGCACTCTGGTGCGCACCGTGCGCCCGGCTGTCAGTCGAAAGCGGGGCAGCACATGCTGCTCGAACATCGGGAACATTTCACGGGGTGGTCCCGGCAGGCAGAAAACATCGCACCTTCGCTCGGGCCCAGCGACACCCGCGGGAGTTCTGATCAGTCCTTGCAGGCCCGGAGCAGTCCCGTTGTGGTTTGGTATGGTCGAACCGCTTGCGGGCCTCATCGCCTGCACGCGATTCATGGCGGAAATAGTCCTACCCCTCGCGGTGTAGAAAGCCTCGACCTGAGCCAGCGCAATAGGATCTTCGACCAGCGCATCGCCCATGGCACGAGCGAGGACTTGGCGGGTCAAGTCATCCGAAGTGGGCCCCAGCCCGCCCGAGCAGACGATGACGTCCGCACTTGCAGCAAGACGAGCAAACGCCTGGACCTGCGCATCCAGATCATCGGGCACGGTCACATGTTCGAGCGTCACGAGCCCGGCATCGGTCAGACGCTGCGCAAGCCAACGCGCGTTGGTGTCCAGCGTCTGGCCCAACACGAGTTCGTCTCCAACCGAGACGATCGCGGCGAATTGGTGCGTGCTTGACATGGTGCGGCGGCATTATATCGACGCGCAAGCATTGCCGAATACTTGAGAGGTCAAAGAGTTCATCGGCTGTTCGCGCGTCATGCGTAACGACGTGACCGAGATCAACGTAGTAAACGCTAGCTTCGGCGAGGAGGACTTTCATGCGATGGATCACGAGCGTTGGAATAGTGGGACTTTTAGCAGTATCAAGCGTTTTTTCAGGCTGTCTGATCACGGGCGGAAGCAAGACCGACATTGTGGGACGAGAGGTCAGCCCCGCCGAGATCGCCTCGATCAAGCCGGGTGAAACCACAGAAGAATCCGTGCTGCAACTGCTTGGGCCAGCGACGACAACCACGCAGTTGTCCGACGGCGTGATGCATTCCTGGGTGGCGACTAGGACCGAACGAAAGGCTGGTGCGGTCTTCCTGATCTTTGCCAACAAGTCGGAGAAGTCACAGCGCACAACCCTGTCGGTCACTTGCAAGCAAGGGATGGTGACGAACGTATCAACATCGTGAGATCGGCTGGATCGTGAAGTCCGCCGGCTTACGCACGGGCGACCACCAGCACGGTCGTGTCGTCCTTTGATGGCTCCATCCTCGCATGCTCCGCAACCGCCTGTCGCACTTGATCGACAATCTCACTCGCAGTCGCACCCGCCTTGCGCGACAACACTTCGCGCAAACGCTTGGTGCCCATGAGGTGCCCGTCCGGGTCGTGCGCTTCATAGACCCCATCGCTCACAAGAATCAGCGCATCGCCCTTTGCAAGCGTGGCATGATCCACCAGGGCTTTGTCTCCATCGGCGATGATTCCAAGTGGCGGCAGCGCGACCGCGAGTTCTTCGATCAATCCAGTGCGGCGAAGGATGTAGACCGGGCCATGACCCGCGGACAGCAACTGCACTTTATAGGTTTCTGGCTCCACCGTCGCGGCGGCGAAGGTGATGAACCGACCCTCGGTGGTATCCCGGCACATCAGGCGATTGAGTTTGGCCATGGCTTCGGGCAGACTGAAAGCGTTGAGCAGCACCCTCGCATAGGCACGGCATGAAGCAGCGAGCAACGCCGGACCCACGCCGTGCCCGGTCGCGTCGCCTATCCCGCAGACAAACTCTCCATTGCGCCCGCTGCCCCAGTCATAAAAGTCTCCTCCGGCATACTGCGCCGGCTCGCTGTAGCCCGCAACATCCAACCCCCGCATCACCTCTCCCTGAGGTGGGGTGAGCGACTTTTGGATCATGCGGGCGATGTTGAGTTCTTCTTCGAGTCGAGCGGCGTGGACGCGCTGGTCCTGGAGTTCGCGTTCGGACGTCACGTCGCGTGAGATGCCCATGAGCATCGTCTTGCCGTTCCTGGTATTGACAAAGGGGATGTCATACTGGCGGAGCCAGCCGGGCGTGCCGTCCTTCCGGGTGTAGGACAAGTTTTCGGTGAGGCGTGGCTTGCCCTCGCGCATGATCTCCTGACAAATCCTGGAGTACAACGCTGCCTGGGCCTTATCCGGATCGACATCGACGAGCCTTTGACCGATCAGGTCCTCGCGAGAAGCACGCTTGAAGTATTCGACTGCCCGGGTATTGGCATAGCGAAAGACCATGTCCTCATCATGGACATAAAAAAAGTCAGGCAGCAGGTCGAGCAACTGAGCGACAAGATCGAGTATCTCAGTATCGCTGGGAGCATCAGCATTGGGGCCTCGGTTCGGATCGATTGGCGGTGGTATCGGCGTAGCCATTGAGAGAGATTATTCACACAGGATTCCACGAACCCTGGCTGGCATTGGGGCTAACTGTGTACTGATGAGCACGTACACACGAACAGGTTCCGTTCGTGTTGCTCGCCCTTGTTTTCCATTACGCTCGCAATCCACTACGCCAGCTTTCCACTACGCTTACTCCCCACATGACTTTCCTCCTTGAAACCATCAAACTCGGCCTCACCAGCCTTCGCCTCCACATGCTTCGCAGCATCCTCACTGCGCTGGGCATCATCCTGGGCGTCGCCAGCGTAATTGTCATGAGCAGCCTGGGCGAGGGCGCCAAGCGTGCGGCGATGGATCAGATCGAGCAACTCGGCGCACGCAACATCATCGTGCGATCTCAGAAGCCTCCAGAGACTGCGGTACAGCAGGGCGGCAATCAACGCTCGTTCGTCAGTCGATTTGGCCTCACCCGTCAGGACCTCGAAAATGTTCGTGCAAATTTTCCAGAAGTCGAACGCATCGTCCCGCTCAAGTCGGTGGGTGGACAGATTCTTCGCAACGAGAAGCGAATCACCAGCCAGGCATGGGGCACAACCCCAGAACTCATCAACGCCATCAACCTGGGCACCGCCCGCGGGCGATACCTGACCGAAGCGGACATGGATGGGCGCGAGTTGGTGTGCGTGATTGGCGATGCGGTAGCAGAGCAGATGTTTCCGCTTGAAGACCCCATCGGCGAAACCCTGCGGATCGACCAACGCATCTTCAAGGTCGTGGGCGTGCTGCGCCGCGTGGGCTTTGCGGGCGGTGCGGGCGCTTCGCTGGTGGGTCGCGACCTCAACATGGACATCCACATTCCGCTGACCACAGCGCGGGAGACCTTTGGCGATGCCGTCTTCCGCCGCCAGGCCGGCTCGTTCCAGGCCGAGGAAGTGCAGATCAATGAGGTGATTCTGACCAGCACATCCCGCGACACGGTGCTGGGAGATGCCGATCGTTTGCGCCGCATACTCGAAGTGCGCCGCTCGGCCTTGACCGATGTGGGCTTGTTTGTTCCCTATGAACTGCTGGAGAACGCTCGCAAGCAGGCCATCACGTATCAGATGGTCTTCGGCTCGATTGCCGGTATTGCCCTGCTGGTTGGCGGCATCGGCATCATGAACATCATGCTCGCCAGCGTGACCGAGCGCACCAGAGAGATCGGCATCCGTCGCGCACTGGGCGCTACCAAGAAGAACATTCTCAGCCAGTTCCTGGTCGAGACCGGCGTGCTCAGCACCGCGGGCGGCATAATCGGCGTGGGCATCGGCGTCGGGCTTTCGCTGCTGGTGGGCTGGCTGGTGGCCAAACTTCCAAACCTCCCCTTCCTGGGCGGCATGGTCAGTCAGGGCACCAACCTGCCCACGCACGTCACGCTGTGGTCGATCCTCCTGAGTTTTACCGTTGCCGTGCTGACGGGCTTGGTCTTCGGTATCTATCCCGCCCGCAAGGCCGCGGCCCAGGACCCCATCGTCGCCCTGCGTCACGACTGATGATCGACGATTGGATCATCATGGGATCACGATGACACGCTGGGAGCATGCGTAGGCTTCCTCCGGCATGCCAACGTCAAAGGAAACTTTTTCGCAGCGCAGCGCGGCCCTCCATGGCGATTTAGTCGCTCAAGGCAAGCGCGTCCAGGCTCAAGTTGAGGCTTCACTGGCTTCGCTCTTTGATCGGCGTGGCGAAATCGCGAAGCAGGCCATCGCCAGCGATGATCCCATCGACGCCGCGGATGTCGCGATAGAACAGGCGGCGGTCGCGCTGCTCACCGAAGCGACGCGAGCCGGAGCCGAGCTTGACGAGCGCGACCTGCGCGAGATTCTGACGATTGTCAAGGCCAACAACGAACTTGAACGGATCGCGGATGTAGGTGTGGATATTGCCGAACTCGTGCCCGCGCTCGAGAAAATCCAAACCCCTTTCCCCGATACGTTCCGCGTGCTCGCCAACAGCATTGTGGGCATTGTCCGCGATACGCATCAATCACTCGAACGCAGCGATCCACAACTTGCCAACATCGTGCTCCAGAGCCAGCACGCTGTTTGGGCCTTCAAGGGCGCGCTGGTCAAGGAAGCCGAGTTGAAGGTGGCCAAGGGCCAGATCACCGTCGACTTTGCCTTCCACCTGCACGAGGTTGCCCACATGTGCGAGGTCATCGCCGACCACTGTACGAATATTGCCGAGCAGGTAATTTACCTGACCACGGGCAAGATCGTCCGCCATATGGACACGTGCTGGGTCGAAGTACACCGAAACTAGCGCTGCTGCGTTGCATTTTACCGCAGGAACGGCTGCGCCTTCAGATACGTTGCACAGCGCCACAGCCACTCCATCGGCCCCATGCGAAACTTGGAGAGCCACAGCGTGCTCAGCACCAGTTGGCACGTCCAAAGTCCAACCGCAAACGCGGCCTTGTGCGCATCGCCAAATGTACCAAACTTGCCCAGGCCCCACCAGTAAAAAATAAACGTCGCGACCAGCGACTGCGTGAGATAGTTGGTCATGGCCATCCGCCCTGCATTGGCGAGCGCGTTGGTCAGGGGTTTGAAGAGCCCCTTGTGAACAATCAGGGTCACGAGGCCGATCGTGCCGATCGACACCAGTATGCCCGCGATCACATTCAGCGTCGTGCCCAGCCCTGCCAGCAGAGGATCGGTCTTGTGCGATGTCATCCAGACCGCCACAGCGCCCAAGGGCAGCCCCAGTCCAAGGCCAAATGCCGCCATCCGAGGCCACCATGTTTCGCGTCGCTTCTCAAACAAGCCAGCCTTGAGCAACGAAGCACCCAGCGCGAACATCCCCAGGATCATGATCGAAAATCCCGCGACGGTCGCGATGATCTGAAAAATTGCCCATGTCATCGCCCGAAACGCGAACGCGCTGCTCGCGGGTCCTTCTCGATACGCCTGTATTTCCATATCGCGCCACAGCGTCGATTGGGCAGGGTCGGTGTGCTTGTTCTCCTTCCACGCCGCCATCAATCGCTCGAACGGTGCCTTGGTTGTGTCGTCCCATGGCTTAAGCGAGATTGGCTCTGCTGCGCCGGACTCGGGCAAAGCCGCCATCGCCGAAGTGTCCTGGACCGCCTTGGCTGCTGTCTCTGCCCTCGCCTTGGCCCCCATGGCCGAGAAGGCACCAAACCCGCCCGAGAAGACCATGCTGATACTCAGCAACACGCCGGCCAAAATTCCCAGAGAGCGAGCCTTCCACTTGATGCACGCGAGCAGCACCAGCCCGCAGATCGCGTAGAAGAACAGAATGTCGCCATACCAGAGCAGCAGCGCATGCATCAGACCCAGACCCAGCAGGAAGAGCAACCGCCGAACCCCGCGGGCTCCAAATCGCTCGCCCCGCTGCGTGGCGCGGAGGAACTGAATCGTCAGCCCCATGCCAAAGAGCAGGGAAAAGAGCGTGAAAAACTTTCCTTCGCAGAACGAGCCGACCATGAACCCGGCAATCCAATCCAGCCCCGTCGCTCCCTGCTTGGGCCCAAGCTCGATCGCGCGCCACAAGGGCTCGCTGAAGAAGTCCATGTTGACAAGCAGGATGCCCAGCAGCGCAAAGCCCCGGGCCGAATCCATCGAGCCGATCCGTTCGCCCTCGCCCACAGGACCTGTGCCCGATGCCGAGCTCAGCCCAGCACTGGGCCCACTGCTCTGCCCACTGCCGGACCCAACTTCCACGCCCTCTTGCTCGTTCATCTCAATTCCCATGATGTCCAGTCTTCGCGCGACCCGCACTCTCGTTAGCGGCAACGCCCAACATCGCATCAGGTCGACCTGATAGCCCGGAACCACAAGTGTGCCATTGGCAGCCAAACCCGACGGTAATCCAAGAGAGCGACCGTACCACCAGCCATCTGATCCTGCGCGGCTGCTATTGCCCGCAGGGCGTGCATGGCCCTTCGCTGTAGACGCGCAGGAAACTGCCCACATCGCAGGGATCGAAGAGTCCGCCATCGTTGTTGAAGTCGATGTCGTTGCAGGTCGCTATCTCGGGAACACACGGACCTTCGCTGAAAACG